>Ga0137375_10001634_pt1 | contig 26204 bp, 30 predicted proteins | sample SagtaG_24_FD_104936 | JGI IMG/M metagenome (GOLD analysis project Ga0137375, IMG submission 104936) | Vadose zone soil microbial communities from Sagehorn Ranch, Mendocino, California, USA - Sage1_R_113_16 metaG | ecosystem: Environmental > Terrestrial > Soil > Vadose zone | place: USA... | reverse complement strand
GGCATCTGGCCGCTGAAGAGCGGCGAGGCCGCCGAGGGCACCTCCGGTGTCGTGGGCGCGCTCACCGCCGGTGAGGGCACCATCGGGTACGCCGACGACAGCGCGATCAAGGAGACCGACCTCGGTGTCGCGTCGATCAAGGTCGGTACGGAGTTCAACGCGCCGAGCGCCGAGGGTGCTGCCCAGGTCGTCGCCGAGTCCCCGGCCGCCGAGGGCCGTCCGGCCGTCGACATGGCCATCGACGTCGACCGCACCACGACCGAGTCCGGCGCCTACCCGCTGCTGCTGACGTCGTACCTCATCGCCTGCCAGCACTACGACGACGCGACGCAGGCCGACCTGGTCAAGGGCTTCCTGACCTACATCCTCTCCGCCGACGGCCAGCAGGCCGCCGCCGACGAGGCCGGCTCGGCTCCGCTCGACACCACGGTCGCCGCCAAGGCGACCGGGATCGTCGAGAAGATCGCAGCCAAGTAGTTGCTAGATTGCGTCACCTTGTGTGCGGCGGCTCGGGAGACCGAGCCGCCGCACATCCATGACTGAGCTCAGGAGTCTCGTGTCTGCAACCGCATCGCAGAAGGTGCCGCGGGCCGTCGGGGACCGGATCTTCTCCGGTGCGGCGCTCGCGGCCGGTCTGTTCATCATGCTCGCGCTCGCGGGCGTGTTCTTCTTCCTGGCCCTGGAGGGCTGGCCGGGGCTCTCGGCTCCCGAGCTGATCTACCGACCCGCGACCGACTTCTGGTCGTACGTCGGCCCCCTCGTCTTCGGTACGACGCTGGCGGCGGTCCTGGCCCTGGTGATCGCGTTGCCGTTCGCCATCGGCATCGCGCTGTTCATCAGCCACTACGCCCCGCGCCGGCTGGCCACGCCGATCGGCTACGTGATCGACCTGCTGGCCGCCGTACCCTCGGTCGTCTACGGCCTCTGGGGCGGCAAGGCCCTGTCGCAGGCGATCCTGCCGGTGCAGGGCTGGTTCTACGACCACCTGGGCTTCCTGCCGTTCTTCAAGGGCCCGCCGTCGGCGACCGGCCGCACGATGCTCACCGCGGGCGTCGTACTCGCGATCATGATCCTGCCGATCATCACCGCCATCTCGCGCGAGGTCTTCGCGCAGACGCCGCGTCTGCACCAGGAGGCCGCGCTGGCCCTGGGCGCGACCCGGTGGGAGATGGTCAGGATGACGGTCTTCCCCTACGGTCGCTCCGGCGTCGTCTCGGCCGTCATGCTCGGCCTCGGGCGCGCGCTGGGCGAGACGATGGCGGTTGCCATGGTGCTGTCCGCCTCACCGGTGGTCACCCTCAACCTGATCTCCACCACCAACCCCGCGACGATCGCCTCCAACATCGCCTCCAGCTACAAGGAGGCGACCCCGGACAAGCAGGCGGTCCTGATCGCGACCGGTCTGGTGCTCTTCGCCTTCACCTTCGCGGTCAACTTCCTGGCCCGGTGGGTGGCCGGCCGAGGCGAGCGGAGGCTGAACCGATGACCGTCCTCGATGTCCCGAAGGGCACCATTCCGCTCACCCACGGCCGCCTGCCGCAATGGGCGCCGCTGCTCGTTGGCGCGGTCGCGATCGCCTTCGGCGGGCTGCTCGGCGTGGTCGCCGGCGGTGGCCTGGTCGCGATGTCGGTCGTCGCCGTGATCGTGTACGTCGTCGCGCTGCCGCTGTGGTCCGCGGCGGTCGAGAACCGCCGGGCCGCGGTCGACCGATTCGTCACCGGGCTGATCTGGTCGGCCTTCGCCGTCGCGTGTGTGCCGCTGGTCTGGCTGATCACCATGGTGATCCAGAACGGCGCCTCCACCATCAACCAGCAGTTCCTCACCTTCGACATGCGCAACGTCATCGGCGACGCGCAGGGCGGGCTCTACCACGCGCTGATGGGCACGCTGCTGATCACCGGCGCGGCTGCGCTGATGTCGGTGCCGATCGGGATCTTCGCGGCGATCTACCTGGTCGAGTACGGCAAGAAGAACCGGCTCGCCCGGGTGATCACCTTCCTGGTCGACGTGATGACCGGTATCCCATCGATCGTGGCCGGCCTGTTCGCGCTGGCGCTGTTCGTGCTGATCTTCGGGCCGGCGGTGCGCTGCGGCTTCGGCGGCTCGGTGGCGCTGTCGCTGCTGATGGTCCCGACCGTGGTGCGCTCCGCCGAGGAGATGCTGATGCTGGTGCCCGACGACCTGCGCGAGGCGTCGTACGCGCTGGGTGTGCCGAAGTGGCGGACGATCACCAAGGTGGTGCTCCCGACCGCGCTCGGTGGCATCGTGACCGGCGTCGTACTCGCCATCTCGCGGGTCATCGGCGAGACCGCGCCGCTGCTCGTCGTCGCCGGCTTCACCGACTCGGTCAACTTCGACCTCTTCCACGGGCGGATGATGACGCTGCCGGTGTTCATCTTCACCCAGTACGCCAGCGCGACCCCCAAGGGCGAGGCCTATGCCTGGGGCGGGGCGCTCGTCCTGATCGCCATCGTGATGCTGCTGAACCTGATCGCACGCGTGATCGGCAAGATCTTCGCCCCCAAGACCGGGCGCTGAAAGGAGCCACCCTCATGGCCAAGAGCATCGACGTCTCCGACCTGGACATCTACTACGGCGACTTCCTCGCGGTCCAGGGCGTCAACATGACCATCAAGGCGCGCTCGGTCACCGCCTTCATCGGCCCGTCCGGCTGCGGGAAGTCGACCTTCCTGCGCTCGCTCAACCGCATGCACGAGGTCATCCCCGGCGCCCGCGTGGAGGGCAAGGTGGTGGTCGACGGGCAGGAGCTGTACGGCGCCAACGTCGACCCGGTCGCCGTACGCCGCCAGATCGGGATGGTCTTCCAGCGGCCCAACCCGTTCCCGACGATGTCGATCTACGACAACGTGCTCGCCGGCAACCGTCTCAACGCGAAGCGGATGAAGCGGGCCGTGGCGGACGAGATCGTCGAGAAGTCGCTGCGCGGCGCCAACCTCTGGAACGAGGTCAAGGACCGGCTCGGCAAGCCCGGCATGGGCCTCTCCGGCGGCCAGCAGCAGCGCCTGTGCATCGCCCGCGCCATCGCGGTCGAGCCCGAGGTACTGCTGATGGACGAGCCGTGCTCCGCGCTCGACCCGATTTCCACGTCGGCCATCGAGGACCTCATCCACGAGCTCAAGACGGACTACACGATCGTGATCGTGACCCACAACATGCAACAGGCCGCCCGCGTCTCCGACGACACCGGCTTCTTCAACCTCAAGGCCACCGGCCAGCCCGGACACCTGGTCGAGTTCAACTCGACCCAGAAGATGTTCGCCAACCCGGACAACGACGCCACCGAGGCGTACATCTCCGGGCGCTTCGGCTGAGGGGGTCGTCGGCGGGGTAGTCCGTGACGTTCGTGTCATGGATTGTCGCCCTGGGATAGCAAGAACGTCACGGACTACCCCGGCGTTCCGCCGACCTGTGGATAGGGACCCGGAACGCGGTCGGGTTGTCGGCGGCCGGCTCGACCATCGGTGGCATGCGCATCAGCCCTCCGCCCTTCCATCCAAACCGCCCGAGCCTCGTGGCTCCGGTCCGGATCGACCGCAGCGGTGTGACCGGGCCGAAGCCGCATCAGGCGCGCCACCGCCATTGGCGGCGTACCAGCCAAGGACTGTACGTCCCGTCCGCAGTCGACGGCACCGTGCCGGAGCAGCGGATCGTCGAGGCAGCGAGCGTCCTCCCGGAGTACGGCGGCGTCACGGGCTGGGCCGCGTTGCGCTGGTTCGGCGGGTCGTGGTTCGACGGCATGGATCGAGGTGAGCTGCGTCCGGTCTGCCTGGTGACGGCCGAGAACGACATCCGGCCGCAAGCCGGGCTCCGGGTGTCCGCCGAGCGGCTCCGACCGGACGAACTAACGGAGTTCGACGGCCTGCGCCTCACTCATGCCGCCCGCTCGGTCGCGTTCGAGATGCGCTACGCACGGGGCCTGGTCGCGGCGGTTCAGGTCCTCGACATGGCCGCCTACTCCGATCTCGTATCGATCGACGAGGTCGCGGAGTTCGCCGCCGGCCTCAACGGGTGGACCGGGGTCCCGCGCTGCCGTGAGGCCCTCGAGTTCGCCGACGAGAACAGCTGGTCACCCGCCGAGGTCAACATGCGAGTGATCTGGCGACGCGACGCCGGACTGCCTCGGCCGGTCTGTAACCGGCCGCTTTTCGACCTCCAAGGCAACTTCATCGGCACCCCCGACCTCTTCGACCCGGAGACTGGTGTCGTGGGCGAGTACGACGGGGCGCCCCACCTCGCCGGAGCTCAGCGCCGCAAAGATGTCGAGCGCGAAGCGCGCTACCGCGATCACGGCTGTGAGTGCTTCACGATGGTCGCCGGGGACATCGCTCAACCGAACCGCGTCGTCGAGCGGATGCTGAACGCTCGAGAGCGAGCGGCCAGACGGGGTGGATCCGCCAGGAACTGGACGCTCGAGCTGCCGCCGGGCTGGGTGTCAACCCACACGGTGGCCCTGCGGCGCGCCCTCAGCGAAGAGCAGCGCCGACGTTTCCTGGGTTATCGGGCCAGCTGACCTGAGCTCCTGTGTCTGGCCATGACGGCCGAACGGCGGGGTAGTCCGTGACGAAACTGTCATGCCTACGGGCGGATCCATGACAGTTACGTCACGGACTACCCCGACCCCACCAAACCTCAAGCCCCCATCAACGGATGAAGGACGAAATAACACCCGCCGGCGACGAGGCCGGCCATGGGGGCGGTCAGGATCCAGGCGGTGACGATCGACTTGGCGACGCCCCAGCGGACTGCGGACAGCCTCTTGGTGGCGCCCACGCCCATGACGGCCGACGTGATGGTGTGGGTCGTCGAGATCGGCGCCTCGTAGAGGTACGCCGTGGTGTACAGCACCGACGCCGCGACCGACTCGGCCGCGAAGCCCCGAGCAGGGTCGAGGTGGATGATCCGGCGGCCCAGCGTGCGCATGATCCGCCAGCCACCAGACCAGGTACCGAGCGAGATCGCGGCGGCCGCGCACAGGATCACCCATAGCGGAAGGCCGTCGTCGGCGGCCGCATAGCCGCCGGTGAGCAGGGCCAGGAAGATCACGCCCATCGTCTTCTGGGCGTCCTGAAGCCCATGCCCCAGCGCCATCGCGGCGGCCGAGGCCGTCTGCGCGAGCCGGAAGCCTCGGTTGGTCTTCCCGGGGTTCCTCCGGCGGAACATCCACATGATCACGAGCATGACCAAGAAGGCGAGAGAGAAGGCGACCACCGGCGACACGATCATCGGTACGACGACCTTGTCGACGACCGTGGCCCAGTGCACGACGGTGCCGGAGACCATGCCCGCGCCCACGAGACCGCCGATCAGGGCGTGCGACGACGACGAGGGCAGGCCGAAGTACCAGGTGACGAGGTTCCAGGCGATCGCGCCGAGCAGGCCGGCCATCACGATGACCAGGCCGTGGGATCCGCTGGGTGGCGCGATCACGTCGGACACGGTGTGCGCCACCTTCTGGCCCAGGAACGCGCCCACGAAGTTCATCGACGCCGCCAGCAGCAGCGCGATCCGCGGGGTCAGTGCCCTGGTCGACACCGAGGTGGCGATGGCGTTGGCCGCGTCGTGGAAGCCGTTGGTGTAGTCGAACGCGAGGGCGACGACCACCACCGCGATGATGATCGCGAGGTCCACGCTCAGGACTCCTTGACGGCGATCTGCTCCACGATGTTGGCGACCTTCTCGAAGGCATCGATGGCGCCCTCGAGCGCCTGGACGATGTCCTTGAGCTTGAGCACCTCCAACGCCTTGAAGGAGCCGCCGAACAACTGGGCGAGAGTACGCCGGTAGCTCTTGTCCCCGGCGTTCTCCAGCCGGTTCACCTCGATCCAGTAATCCTCGAGCGAGTCGAGGGACCGAAGCCGCGGCATGGCGTCGGCGGTCAGCTCGGCGCACCGCTGGATGACCTCGGCGAGCTCGGACAGCTCCTCCGGCAGCACCTTGACCTCGTACAGCAGGATGAGGTCGACGGCCTCGTCCATCATGTCCATCACGTCATCGAGCGCGGACGCGAGGTTGTAGATGTCCTCGCGGTCGATCGGGGTGACGAACGTGCTGTTGACGCGCTTCACGATCGCGTGCGTCGTCTCGTCGGCGTTGTGCTCGGCCTCGCGCATTCTCTTCGCGACTTCGGTGTGGTCGCTCGACTCGGCCAGCATCTCGGCGAGCAGCGCTGACCCCACAAGCAGATGCTGAGCGGATTCGGCGAACAGGTCGTAGAAGGTCGAATCGACCGGACGGAAACGGAAACCCACGGGAAACTCCTGATGAGGAGGGCCTGAACGCCTCACATGCTAGGTGAGAGGGACCATCCCGACGTAACCCGGGAGTCAGGATCTTTTGCCGCGCTGTCTCTCGATCAGGATCTCCTGCAGGTGCTCGGACTGTCCGTTGTGCGTCCATACGCCGGAATCGTCCAGCGTCCAGGCCGCCGTCTCGGGGTCGAAAGCAAGGTCGAGCGTCTCGCCCACCTGCTCCACGAGTACGCCGGAAGGCAGCCGCACCATCACCTCCACCCGCCGGTCCAGATTGCGGTGCATCAGGTCGGCCGAGCCGACCCAGGCCACCGGGTTGCCGCCGTTCTCGAACCAGCAGACCCGGCTGTGCTCCAGGAACCGGCCCAGCACCGACCGCACCTCGATCGTCTCCGACAGCCCCGGTACGCCGGGTCGCAGCGCGCAGATGCCCCGCACCAGCAGCTGCACCGGTACGCCGGCCTGCGAGGCCAGGTAGAGCGCGTCTATCGCCGCCTCGTCGACGATGGAGTTGGCCTTGAACCGGATCCGGGCCGGGCGACCGGCCTGGTGGTGGCTGATCTCGGTGTGGATCTGGTCGATCAGCCCCTCGCGCACCGAGTCCGGAGCCACCAGCAGCGTGTCGTACGACGCGTTGCGCGAGTAGCCGCTCAGGTTGTTGAACAGATGGGCGACGTCCTCGCCGATCGCCACGTCGGCGGTCAGCAGCCCGTAGTCCTCGTAGAGCCGGGCGGTCTTCGAGTTGTAGTTGCCGGTGCCGATGTGGGTGTAGCGATGGATGCCGTCGGGCTCGTCGCGGACCACCATGGCCAGCTTGCAGTGCGTCTTGAGGCCGACCAGGCCGTAGACCACGTGACAGCCCGCCTGCTCCAGCTTGCGCGCCCAACGGATGTTGGCCTGCTCGTCGAAGCGCGCCTTGAGCTCCACGATCACCAGCACCTGCTTGCCCGCCTCGGCGGCGTCGATCAGGGCGTCGATGATGGGGGAGTCACCCGAGGTGCGGTAGAGCGTCTGCTTGATCGCCAGCACGTGCGGGTCGGCCGCGGCCTGCTCGATGAACCGCTGCACAGAGGTGCTGAACGAGTCGTACGGATGATGCAGGAGTACGTCGTTCCGCGTCACCGCCTTGAACACGTCGACGGGAGACGCCGACTCCACCGGAGCCAGCAGCGGGTGGGTCGAGGGCAGGAACGCGTCGTACTTGAGGTCCTGGCGGTCGAGGTCGGCGATGTCGTGCAGCCCGCGCAGGTCGAGCGGGCCGGGCAGCCGGAAGACCTCCGACTCGGAGACGCCCAACTCGGAGACCAGCAGGTCGAGCACCTTGGGATCGATCGACTCCTCCACCTCGAGCCGCACCGGCGGGCCGAACTTCCGACGCAGCAGCTCCTTCTCCAGCGCGGCGAGGAGGTTCTCGGCGTCGTCCTCCTCGACCTCGAGGTCCTCGTTGCGGGTGACCCGGAAGGTGTGCACCTGCAGCACCTCCATGCCGGGGAAGAGCCGCTTGAGGTGCTCGGCGATGACGTCCTCGAGTGGAACGAACCGCTGGTTGCCGAGCGGCACGAACCGGTGGAAGATCGGCGGCACCTTGACCCGGGCGAAGTGCTCCTTGCCGGTCTTCGGGTTGCGCACCAGCACCGCGAGGTTGAGCGACAGCCCCGAGATGTACGGGAACGGATGGGCCGGGTCGACCGCCAGCGGGGTGAGCACCGGGAAGACCCGGTCGCGGAAGAGCCGCTTGCACTGCTTCTGCTCATCGCGGTCGAGGTCGTCCCAGCGGACCACCTCGATGCCCTCCTTGTGCAGCGCGGTGAGGACGTCCTCGCGGAACAGCTCGGCGTGCTGGTGCATCAGGTCGCGGGTGTTCGCCCAGATCGCCTCCAGCACCTCGCGCGGCAGCTGTCCCGACGCGGAGCGCACGGCGACCCCGGCGGCGATCCGGCGCTTCAGGCCGGCCACCCGGACCATGAAGAACTCGTCGAGGTTGCTGGCGAAGATGGCCAGGAACCGGACCCGCTCCAGCAGCGGCAGCGCGGTGTCGGCGGCCAGCTCGAGGACCCGCTGGTTGAAATGCAGCCACGAGACCTCGCGGTCGAGGAACCGGTCGGCGTACTGCTCGACGGCGGCCAGCGCCTCCGCGCTCGGGGTGTACGGCGGCTCAACGTCGAAGGTGTCCGCGGCGATCGCCAACAAGGTGTCGTCGAGGGGACCTTCCTCGATCGACCCAGGGATGTGCGTGGGCAGATGCGTCGTCTCCGAAGCCATGTCGGAAGTCTGACACCGACGAGTTAACGGGAGGTGACTCTCGGGGCTTTGGGCCGGTGACTTCGGGTGGTCGTGGGCCGGACGACTACCAGCGGGTAACGTGCCACGCATGGCTTCCGACCTCATCGTCACCGCCCAGCATCTGATGCTCCGTGGCCTCCTCTCCCTGCCCGCGCCGGTCAAGCGCGCGCTGGCCGGGCGACCCGTCGTACTCGACGGGCTCACGCTCGAGACCGAGACCCAGCTGGTGCTGCGCCTGCAGCGGCTGCTGCGTGAACGCGGCCCGGAGGCGTATGACGTCCCGGCCGGCCGGCGGGTTCTCGACGGGCAGTCCCGGGTCGTGGGCGGCACCAGCCAGCCGATCGGCTCGGTCGAGGAGCGGTCGCTGGGCGGCGTACCGGTGCGGATCTACGTGCCGGGGGCGCGCACCGAGTCGTCCGCGCCGCAGCCGACGCTGGTCTTCATCCACGGCGGCGGTTTCGTGTACGGCGGTCTCGACAGCCACGACGCGGTCTGCCGAGTGCTGGCCGAGCGGGCCGGCGTACAGGTGATCTCGGTGGACTACCGGCTGGCGCCCGAACACCCCTTCCCGGCGGCGTACGACGACTGCGTGGCGGCGTACTCCTGGATCGTCGAGCACGCGGTCGAGCTCAGCGTCGACCGGGACCGGCTGGCCGTCGGAGGCGACTCCGCGGGCGGCAATCTTGCCGCGGCGGTGGCACTCGATGCCGCGCGGAGCGGCCTGCCGCTGGCCTTGCAGCTGCTCGTCTACCCGACCACCGACATGCTGGCCAGCCAAGGGAGCCGGCGGCTCTTCGGCGAGGGGTTCTACCTCAACACGGCGTTCATGGACCTGGCGACCGAGGCGTACCTGCCCGTCGAGGGCGACCGGACCGACCCACGCGTGTCAATGATCCGAGCCGAGATCCCGGGCAACCTGGCGCCGGCGTACGTGGTCACCGCCGGCTTCGACCCGCTGCGCGACGAGGGCGAGGCCTACGCCAAGCAGCTCGCCGGAGCGGGCGTCGAGGTGACCGTCGACCGCCGCGACGGGATGATCCACGGCTTCCTCAACTGGGTCGGAGTGGGCAGTGCGGCGCGGGGCGTCGTACTCGAACTGGCCGACCGGCTCGGCGAGGCGCTGACCGCTTCACGCTGACCGCTTCACCCTGACCGCTTCACCCTGACCGCTTCACGCTGACCGCTTCACCCTGACCCTGCCCTCCCGCCCTGCCGACGCATAGAGGGCCCGAGCGGCGTGCTCAGCGGCGGTACTGCACGTGGGTGTCGGCGGCCGCGTGCGTGAAGCCCAGCCCCTCGTAGAGCGCGCGGCCGGGCTGGTGGTCGGACTCGACGTAGAGGATGACCTCGGCGACGCCGGCCGCCTCCAGGTATCGGAGCCCGGCGAGGGTGAGCAGCTTGCCGAGGCCGCGGCCCTGGGCGGCCGGGTCGACGCCGACGACGTACACCTCACCGGTCTGCTCCGACGCGCGCTTGGTCCAGTGGAAGCCGAGCATCCGGCCGTCCTCATCGGCCACCAGCAGGCCGGCCGGGTCGAACCACGGCTCGGCCATCCGGTCGGCCAGGTTGGCGGCGTCCATGCCGCCCTGCTCGGGGTGGCTGGCGAAGGCCGCCGCGTTGACCCGCAGCAGCTCGGCCTCGTCGCCGGGCTGGAAGCCACGCACGGTGATCGCATCCGGCCGACCCGCCGCGTCGGGCAGCGGGAGGGACGCGGGTCGGCGCAGCACCCACAGCTCACGGGCGCGGGTGAACCCGTGGCGTTCGGCCAGCTTGGCGGCGGCGGGATGGTCGCCGTGTGACCAGGCGGTGGTGGTGTACGGCGCGGCGGTGGCGGCGAGCGTCGTACCGAAGCCGCAGCCGCGGGCCGTCGGCGCCACGGCGAGGTCGAGGGCCCCGTCGTGCAGCAACGCGAAACCGGAGTCGTCGACCAGCCACAGCCGCGAGCCCGCGAGCCCGTGGTGCTTCAGCAGCAGCCGGGCCGCCTCGTCGAGCGGGTCGTGGTGGTCCGCCTCGGCGCTGGCGGCGCGGATCCGCTCCACGGCCTCGCGGGCGGCGTGGTCCCAGGCGGTGACCTCGACGGGGGCCTCGGGCCCGGAGGACGAATCGGGCTTGGAGGCGGGCGCGGTCATGGACGCGAGACTAGCCCCGCGTCAGCGGTCGGCGGTCTCCTGCTCGGCGGTGGCCTTCTCCTTGGCGGGCAGCACGAAGCGGTAGCCGACGTTGCGGACCGTGCCGATCAGCGTCTCGTGCTCGGGGCCGAGCTTGGCGCGCAGCCGGCGTACGTGGACGTCGACCGTGCGGGTGCCGCCGAAGTAGTCATAGCCCCAGACCTCCTGCAGCAGCTGCTGCCGGCTGAACACCCGGCCCGGGTGCTGGGCCAGGAACTTCAGCAGCTCGAACTCCTTGAAGGTGAGGTCGAGCGAGCGGCCACTCAGCTTCGCGGTGTACGTCGCGTCGTCGACCACGACCTCTCCGGAGCGGATGACGTGCGACTCGGGATCGTCGGCCTCGCGCTGAGCGGCCAGCCGGGCGATCGCGAGCCGGATCCGGGCCTCGAGCTCGGCCGGTCCGCAGGTGTGGAGTACGACGTCGTCCATCGCCCAGTCGTAGGCGACCACGGCGAGGCCGCCCTCGGTGACGACGAGCAGCACGGGTACGTCGCTGCCGGTGGTGCGGATCAGCCGGCACAAGTCACGCGCGTGAGCGAGCTCCTGACGTCCGTCGACCAGGACGAGATCCGACTCGGGGGCCTCCAGCAGCGCGCTCCCCTCGGCGGGCAGGATCTTCACCGAGTGCCCGAGCAGGGCGAGGCCGGGTAGTACTTCGGCGCTGGGCTGGAGCGCACTCGTGAGCAGGAGCAGTGTGCTCATCGCGTCTCCTCTCCGGTCCGGAGCTTTGCGGATAGGCAAGAATATCCCGTCATGGACACCCCTGGGTCCACCCCGGCCGCGGACGAGACGATGGCCATACGCGTGCACTACTGGGCTTCGGCGCGCGCCGCGGCGGGTGTGGACGCCGAGTCGGTGGCTGTTTCGGCCCCGATCTCGCTGGCCGCACTGATCCGAGAACTCGTCGAGCGACACCCCGGCAGCAACCTGGTCGACGTACTCCATGCGTGCTCGGTGCTGCGCGGCGACGAGCCCGTGAAGAACCGCGATCCCGAGTCCGTCGAGCTGCGGCCGGGCCAGTCGGTCGAGTTCCTGCCGCCGTTCGCGGGCGGCTGACCTGTCAGTTTCCCCGGATAACCGGGGAAACTGGCGCGTGGTCCTTGACCCCATCGGGATCTGGCATCGGGTGCGATGCCGTGGCGCGCCGGACCCTCATTTCGGGGCGGCACGCCGAGGAGTACGGCGTGTCGGCTCACGAAGTGAGTCCGCCTGCACGCCGGGGCACCCATGCGGTCGGCCGGGCACCTGTGGATGAGCGCTGGCGAGCAGGCCGAGGCCACCGGAGACTGTCGGCATGGATCCCGTGGATGCCCTCGCCCGTCTCGGTGGCACGGCCGACGCCCGGGCGTTGCGACGGCTGACGACGCGAAGGCGGCTGAGTGAGGCCATTGGCGCGGGCGAGATCAGGATGGTCGCCCGTGGGCGGTACGCCCTCCCAGCCGCCGAGGACGCGGCCGTAGCAGCCGTCGCTCTCGCCGGTGTGGTCTCCCACCTGAGCGCCGTCGCCTGGTGGGCTGGGAGTGCAAGTCGCCTCCGGAGCGTCCCGCGGTGACCGTGCCGCGACATCGGAAGCTACGTCTCTCCGCGCCTGACGAGGCCGGCGCGCCCGAAAAGACCGGCGGGTCCGACAAGACCGGCCGGTCCGACAAGGCCGGCGGGTCCGACAAGACCGGCGGACCTGCTGGGTCCGGCCGGTCCGACCAGGACGAACGCCGCGCGGTAGCCGAAGTCCTCGATGCGGTGACAGTACGCCGGCGCCCGCTCGACGCCACCGATCTCGAGCGTGGGGTGACCGGCGCCGTTCGCACGGTGCTGGACTGTGCGGAGTCACTGCCCTTCGCCGAGGCCCTCGCCATCGCCGACTCCGCGATCCGGGCGGGCGACGTCGACAGCGAGGCGCTCGTCGCCGCCGCGTCGAAGTGGCGGGGGAGAGGAGCCGCTCGGGTACGGCGGGTCGCGGCGTACGCCGACGGCCGCTCGGCCAACGTCTTCGAGTCGGTCCTGCGGGCGATCGCGATCGAGGCGGGCCTCGCGGTCGTGCCCCAGTGGCGGATCGATCTCACCGACCGGGTCGCCTTCGCCGACCTTGCGAACCCGCTCCTCGGCCTGGTCGTCGAGGCCGACTCGTGGGGCTACCACGCGACGAAGCAGGCGTTCTCGCGAGACCTGGAGCGTTACAACCTGATGGTCATCGCGGGCTGGGTGGTGCTGCGGTTCACCTTCGAGCAGGTGATGGATCGGCCGGACTACGTGCGGTCGGTCCTGTCGCAGTGGAGCGCCGGCGTACACACCGCACCCGAAAGCTGGCGGAACCCGCAGGCACACGTCGCGTGAGCAAACACTGCCAGGGCCGGAACAGACCGCGGGTCTTCGTCGTTGACGCCACCGTGACCACTGGAACCTGGATCTTGGCGGCGAGCGTTGCCTTCGCGCTGGGCTTCGGGGCGTGGCGGCTGGTCGTGGACGGCCGGTTCCGCGGCACCCATCCGGTCCGGGGCGCGCCCGAGACCGACGAGCACGACACCCGGCTCGACGTGTGGGCCGAGGTCGTCGGGGCGGGGAAGCGGGGTGTGGACGACGTGCTGGGGGAGCGGGCCACGCTGCTGCAGTTCTCATCGGCGTTCTGCGCGCCGTGCCGGGCGACTCGGCGGGTGCTGGCCGACGTCGCGGCCGTCGTACCGGGGGTCACGCATGTCGAGGTCGACGCGGAGCATCACCTGGCCCTCGTGCGCACGCTCGGCATCCTGCGCACGCCGACAACGCTGGTCCTCGACGCCTCCGGCCGAGAAGTACGGCGGGCCGCGGGTGCGCCTCGCAAGGAGGACGTTCTCACCGCCCTGGCGGCCGTGGTCTCATGATCTGGGATGCGTGTCCAGCATTCGGAACGACGATTTCGGCGGCGCCGAACTCGGGCCCTACTGTTCTACCCATGTACTCGACCATGCTGACGAAGCGCCGGGCAGTGGACCACTGCCGCGTGCGCTCGTCGCTGTGTCGAATGTCCTGACGGGACGTCCCGCCTCCACCCTCGCCATTTCGGGCTGATGCCCGCGCGCGCCGTGGTGTGCCCTCGACCTCCCGTGCCCCGAGCAGATCGCCCGACACGGACATTCAGGAGACCCACATGAGCACGCAGATCGATCCGCGCGGGCCGCAGTTCGCGGCGGCGCTGACGTCGGTCGCCCTTGCGGTGACCCTGCTGACCGCGCCGGGGACCGCGGGCGTCGTACTCCTGGCCTGGCAGACGGCGGTCTTCGCCGCCGGCGCCGGCCTCGGGGTCCAGCGCACCCCTTACGCATGGGTGTTCCGGACCTTCGTGCGGCCGCGGCTGTCTGCTCCCATCGATCTCGAGGACCCCGCACCGCCGCGGTTCGCTCAGGCCGTCGGCCTGGGCTTCGTGGTGGTCGGGCTTCTCGGTTATCTGTCCGGCGTCGATCTCGTAGGTGCGATCGCCGTCGGCCTGGCCCTCGCGGCCGCCCTACTCAACGCGGTCTTCGGCTTCTGCCTGGGCTGCGAGATCTACCTGCAGGCGAAGCGTGTCTCCGCCCGCACCGTCGCCAACTGAATCCTCTACAACGACTCCTATTAGAGAAGGTATGAACCAATGAGCCGCGAGAACTCGCTCGTCTCCGCCCAGTGGGTGGAGGACAACCTCGATAACGAGAACATCGTCCTGATCGAGGTCGACGAGGACACCACGTCCTACGACAAGGGCCACATCCGTGGCGCCATCAAGCTCGACTGGACGACCGACCTGCAGGACCAGGTTCGTCGTGACTTCGTCAACAAGCAGCAGTTCGAGGCACTGCTGTCCTCGCGCGGTGTCGGCAACGATCACACCGTCGTGCTGTACGGCGGCAACAACAACTGGTTCGCCGCCTACGCCTACTGGTACTTCAAGCTCTACGGCCACTCCGACGTCAAGCTGCTCGACGGCGGCCGCAAGAAGTGGGAGCTCGAGAGCCGCGAGCTGACCGACGACCTGCCGACGCGCGAGACCACGTCGTACACGGCGCAGGAACAGGACTCCTCGATCCGGGCCTTCCGCGACGAGGTCGTCGAGGCCATCGGCGTGCAGAACCTGGTCGACGTGCGCAGCCCCGACGAGTACGCCGGTCGCCTGCTCGCCCCGGCCCACCTCCCGCAGGAGCAGGCCCAGCGGGCCGGCCACATTCCCACGGCCGCCAGCGTGCCGTGGTCGAAGGCGGCCAACGACGACGGCACCTTCAAGTCCGACGACGACCTGAAGGAGATCTACACCGAGGCCGGTGTCGACTGGACCAAGGACACCATCGCCTACTGCCGCATCGGCGAGCGCTCCTCGCACACGTGGTTCGTGCTCAAGGAGATCCTCGGCCAGGAGAACGTCAAGAACTACGACGGCTCCTGGACCGAGTACGGCTCCCTGGTCGGCGTGCCCGTCGCCCTCGGCGACGAGCCGGGTGTCGCCTGATGTGCGGCGCGAAGCAGGGCGGTCTCTCGCTCGAGGGTGTGAACGTGGCCAAGGAGGCCGTCGTACAGGGTCAGGTGCTGCGCGACGGTGAGCCCGTCGGCAACGCCTACGTGCGGCTGCTGGACCGGACCGGGGAGTTCACCGCCGAGGTGCCGACGTCCGCGACCGGACACTTCCGGTTCTTCGCCGGCGACGGCGAGTGGACTCTGCGGACTCTTGCGCCCAAGGCGGAGCCCGTCGACAAGTCAGTCGTGGCTGCAACCGGTACTGTTGCAGAGGTCGTCATCGCGATCTGACGCCCCAAGAGCTGCAACCGTCGCCTGGTCTCCCCCGTCCGGGCGGCGGTTGCTTCTATTTCGGGGTACGACGGTCGCGGGCGGCCGCGTTACCTGTCGCGCTCGAGCAGGATCGTGATCGGCCCGTCGTTGACCGACTCCACCCGCATGTCCGCCCCGAAGACACCCCGCTCGACCCGGGCGCCGAGCCGCTGGAGCTCGGCGCAGACCGCGTCGTACACGGGCTGGCTGTGGTCAGCGGGAGCCGCCGCGATCCAGGTGGGACGGCGGCCCTTGCGCGCGTCGCCGTACAAGGTGAACTGGGAGACCACCAGTACCGGCGCGTCGACGTCGGAGGCGGACTGCTCGTCGCGGAGGATGCGCAGGTCCCAGATCTTGCGGGCGATCCACTCGACCTCGGCCGGGCCGTCGGCGTGGGTGACGCCGAGGTAGACCAGGAGTCCTGGCTCCTCGATCTTGCCGACAACTGTCCCGTCAACGGTGACGCTCGCGTGAAGAACGCGTTGTACGACGGCGCGCATGCAAGAGATCCTTCGTCGATCGAGGTTGAGTCGGCCGGAACCACTCTGTCACGATGAGGGCATGAACACCCCATCCGAATGCTCGCTTCGCTCCGCTTCGAACGGGGACCCCGCATGAGTGCCGTGCCCGCCGACCGCCTGCTGATCACGGTCGCCCCGACCGGGGCAGAGACCGCCAAGGCCGACTGTCCGCAGCTGCCCACCACGCTCGATGAGCTGGTCGCGACCGCCAAGGAGTGCGAGGCGGCCGGTGCCGCGATGATCCACGTGCACATCCGCGACGACGAGCACCGGCCGACGCTCGACCTGGGCCGGCTGACCGACACGGTGAGCGCGCTGAAGGAGTCGACCGACCTCGTCGTACAGCTCTCGACCGGCGGGTCCGTCCACGACCCGCTCGAGACCCGGCTCAAGGTGCTCGACGCCGAGCCGGACTCCTGCTCGCTGACGATGGGCACCACCAACTTCGGCGACGACGTGTTCATGAACCCCTGGCCGTTCGTGTGCGAGCTCTACCAGCTCTCACAGGACCGCGGCGTGGTGCCGGAGTTCGAGCTCTTCGACCTCGGCCAGGTGCACGCCCTGTCGCGGCTCCTCGACAAGTACGGCCTGCCCGCCGGCGGCAAGGTCCACGTCGACCTGGTGATGGGCGTGCCCGGCGGCATGAACGGTACGACGGACGCGCTCGTCGCAGCCGTCTCCGACCTGCCGGCCGCGGTCACCTCGTGGTCGGCCACCGGCATCGGCCGCTCCACGCTGGCCGTCATGCTGGCGTCGCTGTCGAAGGGTGGCCACCTCCGCGTCGGCATGGAGGACGTGCTGACCATCAGCCGCGGCGTACCCGTCGAGTCCAACGTCCAGCTCGTCTCCCGCGCCGCCGACGTCGGTCGAGCCGTACAGCGCACCCCCATGTCCACCGACGAAGCGCGGACTCTGCTCGGCCTGGACCTGATCTGAGGGATCGCCGGGTAGTCCGTGACAAAACTGTCACCCTGACGCCGGTATCGACAGCAAGAACGTCACGGACTACCCCGCCGACGCTATTGCAAGGACTCTTTCGAAAGAGCACTTTCGATACATGGCTGAAGGCACCACCCCGCCGTACTTCCTGCCGGGCGTCGAGCCGACCGGCGAGGCCGAGCGATGAGGGCGGCGTTCGCGCGGCCCGGCTTCGGTCGCCTGTACGCCGGCCTCTCGACCTCGATGCTCGGCGACTCGATCATGCTGCTGGTGCTGAGCATGTGAGTGAAGACCCTTACCGGCTCCAACGCCCAGGCCGGCCTGACCTTCTTCTTCATGGTGATCCCGTCGCTGTTCGCGCCGCTGCTCGGCGTCTGGATCGACCGGGTCCGGCGCAGGCCGCTCCTGGTGTGGGGCAACGTGGCGTCGGCGTTCGTCGTACTCCCGCTGGTGCTGGTCCGCGACGCCGGCGACGTCTGGCTGGTCTGGACCGTGGCCTTCCTGTACGGCGTCAGCTTCGTCGTCCTGCCCGCGGCCCTCAACGGGCTGCTCAAGGAGCTGATGCCCGACGACCTGCTGGTCGATGCCAACGCGTCGCTGCAGACGACCAAGGAGGCGTTCCGGCTGTTCGGGCCCCTGGTCGGCGCCGCTCTCTTCGCGTGGACCGGCGGCTGGCTGGTGGCCGCCATCGACGCGGTCAGCTTCCTCGTCGCAGCCCTGGTGATCGCCACGATCCGGCTGCGTGAGGAGCCGCCGCAACGCGACGACAGCCACCTAATGGGGCAGCTGGTTGCCGGGCTACGTCACCTGGGCGGCGACCGGGTGCTGCGGCATGTCCTGGTCGGCTTCGGGATGACGATGCTGGTGATCGGCTTCTCGGAGGCCTCGATCTACTCCCTCCTCGACGCCTTCGACAAGCCGGCGACGTACGCCGGTGTGTTCGTCACCGTGGAGGGCGTCGGTGCGGTGGCGGGTGGGCTCGTCTCGAGCCGGCTGATCCGGCGCGTCGGCGAGGTCGGGGCGACGGTGATCGGGCTGGCCCTGATGGCCGGGTCGATCGCCGGCTGTGCCGCCGCGGCGTCGATGCCCGTCGTACTCGCCTTCGCGGTGCCGTTCGGGGTCTCCCTGCCGATGTTGTTCATCGCCTTCACGACGCTGGTCCAGCGCCGCAGCCCCCAGGCGATCATGGGCCGGGTCACGACCGCGGTGGAGGTGCTGATGGCCTCGCCGCAGGCGGCCTCGCTCGCCGTCGGGTCGCTGCTGGTGGCGCTGCTGAGCTACCGGACGATCTTCTGGATCATGGCGGTGGTGATCGCTGCGGGCGCCAGCCACATCGCGTTCTGGCTGCGCGGCCAGATCGGCAGCGACTGGCGGTCAGTAGACCAGCGCTTGTACGCCGTCGCCCAGGATCTCCTCGGTGAAGACGGCCGCGCCGGCGATCCGGATCCCGTCGAGCACGTCGTCGGCGGTGATGCCCCGGCGCTCGGCGCACTGGGTGCAGACGGTCACCTGGCCGCCGGCGAGGACTGAGTCGAGCAGGTCCTTGAGCGGCGTCGCGAGCTCGAGGTCGAACTGCTCGGCCCGCCCGGGTACGCCGAACCACGCCGCCTCGCCCGTCAGCCACAACCCGACGTCGGCACCGGCCGCCACCGCCGTGGCCGCCACCGGGAACGCCTGGTTGCACCGCTCGCGATCTTCGCTGCCACAGGTGACCTTGATCCGCAGGCTTCGCATGCGCCCAGCCTATGTGCCGAGACTATGCTCAGGGGCCATGGAGGCAGTCTTCGTCGGGGTCATGATCGGCACCGTGGCTGTCCTCGGTGCGGCCGCGCTGTGGGCGGCGTACAGGTTGATGTAGGAGAGAGATGGCCTTCGAGATCCCCGAGAACATCCACCCCGACTGCGCGCGCCTCGCGTGGCTGATCGGGACGTGGGCCGGCAACGGGCACGGGGAGTACCCCGGGATCGACAACTTCCAGTTCGGCCAGGAGGTCATCTTCCAGCAGGACGGCCGGCCGTTCATCCACTACCTCTCGCGCGCGTGGATCGTCGACGCCGACGGCAACCACGTCCGCGAGGCGGCCCAGGAGACCGGCTTCCTGCGCCCCCAGCCCGACGGCACGCTCGAGGTCGTGATGGCCCACAACACCGGCTTCGTCGAGGTCTGGCACGGCGAGATCCATGACGAGCAGCCGCGGTTCGAGATCGTCACCGACGCCGTCGCGCGCACCGGCACGGCCAAGGAGTACGTCGGCGGCAAGCGGCTCTACGGCTACGTCAACGGCGACCTGCTCTACGCGTTCGACATGGCCGCGATGGGTCACGAGCTGCAGCCGCACACGCACGCCCAGCTGGTCCGGCGACCAGCCCGGCAGTGACCCTGCCGTGAGCGACGATCACGGTGAGGAACTCGCTGCCCGGCTCCGCGGCAGCGGCTACCGGCTGACACCCCAGCGGGAGCTGATCCTGCGCGCCGTCGAACGGCTCGGGCACGCCACCCCCGACGAGGTCCTCGCAGAAGTACGCCGCGAGTCGTCGGCCGTCAACGTGTCGACCGTCTATCGCACCCTCGAGGTCCTCGAGGAGCTCGGCCTGGTCCGCCACGCCCACCTCAGCGACCGGGCGCCGACGTACCATTCGGTGGGCGGGCACGAGCACTTCCACCTGGTCTGCCGGAATTGTCACCGCGTCATCTCCGTTGACCCAGACGTGGCCTCGGATTTCGTCACGCGCCTGCGCGACGAGTTCGGGTTCGTCCCAGACCTGGGCCACCTGACCGTCTTCGGCCAATGTGTGGACTGCCCCTAGCGCCGAAGTGGCAGATGTGGCCGCCGCGAGGTGGCGAAGAAGTCCCCCGACCTGAGGAGTACGACGATGCTGGACCTGCCCGGAGCCGTCTCCGCCAACGGCATCGACGCCCCGGTGGCGGCGCACTACGGCTCGTTCAACGGTGAGCAGCGCACCCTCGAGGCCGGGGACGGGTACGTCGACCTGTCCCACCGCGACGTCGTACGCATTGCCGGGCCGGACCGGCTCGGCTGGCTGCACAACATCACCACCCAGTTCTTCGAGGGTCTGCCGCCAGGTCGGCAGACCACCGCCCTGATCCTCAGCCCGCAAGGTCACGTCGAGCACGCCTTCACCGGCGTCGACGACGGCGCGGCGTTCACCGCTCACACCGAGCCGGGCGCGGGCGCGGCGCTGATCGGATTCCTGGAGCGGATGAAGTTCATGACCCGCGTCGACATCACCGACGAGACCGAGTCGCTCGCGGTGATGTGGCGGCCCGTCGACGGCGGCAAGTTCGACCTGGTCCCGCGCGAGCGGCTGGCGTCGTACGGCGAGGCGGTGGGTCCGGCCGCCGGCATCTGGGCGTACGACGCGCTCCGGATCGCTCGCGGCGAGCCTCGCCTCGGCTTCGACACCGACCACCGCACGATCCCCAACGAGGTCGGGTGGATCGGGACCGCCGTACACATGGACAAGGGGTGCTACCGCGGCCAGGAGACCGTCGCCCGGGTGCACAACCTCGGCCGGCCGCCGCGCCGGCTGGTGCTCCTCCACCTCGACGGCTCGGAGAACACGCTGCCGCAGGTGGGCTCCGAGCTGCGCCACGGCGACAAGGTGGTCGGCTTCGTCGGCAGCTCCGCGCGGCACCACGAGCTCGGCCCGATCGCGCTCGGACTGGTCAAGCGCAACGTGCCGGTCGACGCCGAGCTCGACGCCGGTGGGCTGCCCGCGGCCCAGGAGGTCATCGTGGATCCCGAGGTTGGACTGCACTTCCGGCCGCACGCCCGCTGAGGGGCTTCTTCGCCACCTGGAAGGGCCAAGATCGCCACCTCGCGGGGCCATTTCTGCCACTTCGGCGACGGCTGGTTAGGGTGTGGCTCATGTCCAGTGAAATGGTCCTCGAATCGGCGGAACGCCCCTGGGGTTCGTGGCACGTGCTCGACGTGGGTCCGGGCTACAAGGTCAAACGCATCAACGTGAAGCCGGGTCAGCGGTTGTCGTACCAGACCCACGAGCACCGCAGCGAGCACTGGGTGGTCATCTTCGGCATCGCCACGTGTGTGCTTGATGGCAAGACCATCGTGGCCGGGCCGGGCGGGTCGGTCGACGTACCCGTCGGGACCGCGCACCGGATCACCAACGAGCACAGCGAGGAGCTCGTGATCATCGAGGTCCAGAACGGCGGCTACACCGGCGAGGACGACATCCGCCGGCTCGAGGACGACTACGGCCGAGAGGACGCCGAGGCCTGAACCCGCCGCGGCGGCACGAGGGAGCCTCAGTGATGAAGGTCCTGTTCGTCTGCACAGCCAACATCTGCCGGTCGGCGTACGCCGAGGTGGTCGCCCGTCACCTGGCTCCCGAGCGGCTCACGTTCACCAGCGCCGGGGTGAGCGCGGCGGGGGCGGCGCCGATGGAGGTGCTGATGGCCGCCGAGGCCGCGGCCCGCGGTGCCGCGACAGCCGACTTCCGGAGCCGGCGGCTCACCATGGCGATGGTCGACGAGGCCGACGTAGTCCTTACCGCCGAAGCCGGGCACCGGCGCCTCGTCCTCGAGGATCGTCCCCTGGCGATGCGTAAGACGTTCACCTTCGGCCAGTTCGCGCGCGGGCTGTCGGCCGTGCCGGAGCCGTCGAGCGAGCTCCTCGACCAGGTGCGGGCCAGGGCGGCGACGTCGACCCGGGCGGACGACGTACCCGACCCCTACCTCCACGGACCCACGGCGGCCGAGTCCGCCGCCGAGCAGCTCGACGAGTTGTTGCGGTTGATCCTGCCCGCCCTCGCCCGGGCCTCGGCGTAGCGCGGGCTGCCCGGGGTCACAGGGCCGCCTCGACGCCTCGGCCGCTCCGGCGCCGTCCTCCCGGCTCGGGTCCGTAGCCATAGCCGTAGCCGTACCCGTACCCGTCCCGGCGCTTCGTCGGCACCATGTTGAACACCACGCCCAGGGTGTTCGCGCCGACGCCGGCCAGCCGATCGTGCGCCGCGTGAAGCTGGTCCCGCGTGGTCTTGCCGTGCCGCACCACCAACAGGGCGCCGTCGGTCTGCCCGGCCAGCAGCGCCGCATCCGTGACCGGCAACAGCGGGGGCGCGTCGATGACGATGGCGTCATAGGTCCCGCGCAGCTCGTCGAGCAGGTCGTGCATCGCCTGGCTCTGGAGCAGCTCGGCCGGGTTCGGCGGGATGATGCCACTGGTGAGGGTGTGCAGCCCGGTCTCGTGCTTCTGGATCGCATCCGCCAGCGCGATCTTGCCCAACAGCACGGTCGTCACCCCGACCGAGTTCTCGAGCCCGAGCATGCTGGCCATCTGGGGACGGCGGAGGTCGCCGTCGACCAGCAGGATGTTCTTGCCGGTCAGGGCCATCGTGATGGCCGTGTTGACCGCGGTCGTCGACTTGCCTTCGCGGGGGACGGAGCTGGTGACGACGAAGGCCTTCCTCGCCGTGTCGATGGTCACGAACTGGAGGTTTGTGCGTAGCACGCGGAAGGCCTCGACACGCGGCTCGTGGGAGGTGAGCGAGCTGACCAGGGGCCGCTTGCTGGTGTCGGAGTCGTAGGCGATCCCCGCCATGATCGACGCCCCGGAGGCCTGCGCGACGTCATCGGCGGTCTTGACGGTGGTGTCGAGGAGGTCGCGGAGCACAGCGATACCGAAGCCGAGGAGGAGTCCCAACACCGCGGCGAGGGCGAGGTTGCGTACGGGCTGCGGCGACACCGCGCCGGTCGGCAGGTTCGCCGAGTCGACGATGGTCGCCTTGAGCACCGGGGTCTTCCGACCGGGTGGAGTCTCCAGGTCGGAGACGAGCGCGGCCAGCTGCTCGCTGTAGGTCTGCGTCAGCTGCCGGGCGGTGGCCGGGTCGGGATCGGTGACCGAGATCTCGAGGAGCACCGTGTCTGGGAAGGCGGAGGCGGTCACCTTCGCCGACAGCTCGGAGGGTGTCAGGTCCAGCCGCTTGGCGTCGATGACGCGTTGGGCCAGCTCCTTGCCCCGCACCAGGTCGGCGTACGACGCAACGCGCTGCGTGGAGAAGAGCCCTCCCTGGTAGGCATCGCTGCCGGTGTCGGCGCTCGTAGAGACGAACAGCTGCGCCGTCGACCGGTACTGCGGCGTCATCTGCGCCGTGATGAGCGCCGCCGCACCCACTGTCATCACGAGCACGGCGACGATGAGAGGCCAGCGGCGACGGACGATGCGCAGGTAGTCACGGAGTTCCACGAGACAGAGGATCCTTCCACGAGAGGCCTCAACTGGCTTTAGCCTAGTTCCTACGAAATGAACGTCGAGTTTAAAGACTCTCCTTGCGGCCGACGGGGGGGTCGGGGTTACTGTCGATGTGTAGCACTTCTCGGGACCGATTGGTCTCGCTGTCTCGGATTCTCGGAGTGATTTCCATGAAGGTCCTTATTGGGCTCGTCACGGCGTTGCTCGTCTTTCTCGCCGGCCTCGTTGACGCGCCGGCCGCGCACGCCTCGCCGTACCCCCACACCATCACCACCTACTGCCACTCGAAGGCCGTGAAAAACCCGATCAGCAGGGACACCCGGCCCAGGTTCAGGTTCTCGATCACCACCAATGGCAACGGACGTCCGACGACGATGGTTCATATCCGGATTGTCAACCGGAAGACCCACCACGTCGTGCGTAGGGCCCACCGCTGGTACAACGAGCCTGTTGAGACCTGGCTGTTCAAGAAGCTGAAGCCCGGTCGCTACAAGTTCAAGTTCCACACCGCCACGGGCCCGATTTCGGTTTACAAGAACTGCTCGACGGCCTCGCGCTTGCGGGTCACCCCCTGACCTGACGCCCTCACCGCCTGCGTCCCAGGACGATCCTCCCAGGAGGCGGTGAACTTCTCGGGAAAGACAATCGTGTTGCGACTTCGCTGGATCCTGCCCTGTCTCTTGGTCGCGCTGCTGTTCGCGGCGTACGCCGGTTGGCGGGTCTGGCAGGTCCGCTCCGACCTTCAGGCCGCCTCCACGAGCGCTCACCGGCTGCGGTCCGCCCTTGCCGACGGTGACCAGCGGGCGGCCGAACGGGAGTTGGCGACCCTTCAGGGGCGCAGCGCCGCTGCGGCCGACCGCACCGACGGACCGCTCTGGTCGGTGCTGGCCGCAGCGCCGGTGCTCGGTGACGACGCTGCCGCGGTGCGGACCACCAGCCAGGCCCTCGACGCGCTCTCGCGGGACGGGCTCACCCCGCTGGTGGCGTCCTCGGCCGAGCTCGACGCCGGAGCCTTCGCCCCGAAGGCCGGCACCGTCCCCCTCGATGCGGTCTCCGGTCTGGCCGAACCGGTGGGTGCGGGCAGCGACGCGTTCGCGGCCGCCCGGAACCGCCTGGACGAGGTCGATCCCCATGGCCTGGTCGGCCCGGTGCGGCGTCCCTTCGAGGACCTCTCGAGAGTGGTCCACGACGGCGCACGCGCGCTCGAGACGGCGGACAAGGCAGTGCGGTTGCTGCCGTCGATGCTCGGAGGTCAGGACGACCGGCGCTACCTGCTGGTCGTCCAGAACAACGCGGAGGTCCGCGCGACGGGCGGAATGCCCGGCGCGGTCGCGCTCGTCGACGCGCGTGATGGACGGATCCGGATGTCGCGCCAGGCGACGGCCGGTGCCTTCCCGGAGCTGAAGAAGCCGGTGCTTCCTCTGACCGCGGAGGAGCGGGCGGTGTTCGGCGGGCAGCTCGGCGTGTTCTTCCAGGACGCCAACTTCACCCCCGACTTCTCGCGCACGGCTGAGCTGCTGGCGGCGAGATGGCAGCAGCAGTACGACGGACGCCTGGACGGCGTACTCTCCGTCGACCCTGTTGCGCTGTCCTACCTGCTCGAGGCCACGGGGCCGGTGACGGTCGACGGGGTGACTCTCAGCTCGGCCAACGCGGCGGACCAGCTGCTCAACCGGACCTACCTGCGGCTGCCGGATCCGAAGCGGCAGGACGCCTTCTTCCGTGAGGTCGCCAGGGCGGTGTTCGACGCCGTGTCCTCCGGCACCGGCTCCCCGCAGCGGCTGATCGAGGCTCTCGCTCGCGGAGCAGGAGAAGGTCGCCTGCTGGTGCACTCGTTCGACCCCGCAGAGCAGCGCGAGCTCGACGGCACCCGGGTCGCCGGGGAGCTCCCCGGCGACGCCGATGGGCGCCCGCAGGTCGGCGTCTACCTCAACGACGCCACCGGTTCGAAGATGTCCTACTACCTCGACTACACGGTCGATGTCGCCTCGGCGTCATGTTCCGACGGCCGGCAGCGCCTCACCGGCCAGTTCGCGATCGGCTCTCGCGCGCCCGCCGACGCCGCCTCCCTGCCGGCCTCGATCACCGGCGGCGCCGGCTACGGCATCCCGGCTGGATCACAGATGGTGGCGACCGACATCTACGGCCCGGTCGGCGGCACGCTCGATGACTTCGTGCTCGACGGCAAACCGCTTTCGCCCCCCGTGCTCCATTACCAGGGGCGTCCGGTGGCTTCGCTGGCGCTGTTCTTCAACCCCGGCCAGGAGCTCGACCTCACCTGGAAGATGACCACCGGCCCGGCACAGACCGGCGATATCGACATACGTGTCACGCCGGGCGTCCGGTCAGGGAGCCCATCCTCGGTAGCGGCGACTGGTTGCCATGACTAACCTGCCGGAGGGCCTGATGAAATCGTTACAAATGCCCCATTTTGGACTATCTCGCCGAATCGGCCGCGCTTTGCCGACCGGTCGGAGTAGAAAGGGAACGCAGAGCACGGTCAAATAGAGCACGGTCAAATCTCGGGAGGATTCATGACCGGTGACATTCTTGCGCGCGGACTGCGATCACATCGCACTCCGGTGCTGATGATCTTCGACGGCCTGGCGCTGCTGGCGTCGTACTTCTTGATGCTGTTGCTCCGTTACGAGTCGGCCGAAGTCAGGAACATGTTGGGCCGGGTGGCCCTCGTCGGCATGGCCGCGGTCATCATCCAATGGGTCGCCGGCATGGTTCTGCAGGTCTATCGCGGGCGCGTCGCGGTGGCTTCGATCGAGGAGACCATCCTGCTGGGACGGATCACCGTGGGAGGCGGTGTGGTCCTGGGTGTCGTGAACATGCTGACCCAGCCGTTCTTCGTGGCCCGGAGCGTGCCCATCGCAGCGACCTTCATGGGGTTGTTCGTCATGGTGGTCGGCCGGGCGGTGTGGCGCCGCCAGGCCGACAGCGTGATCCCGGCAGTAACGTACGGAGCCGACCCGGCGATCGTCGTCGGTGCCGGCTCGAGCGGTCGACGTCTCGCGG
>Ga0137375_10001632_pt1 | contig 26205 bp, 22 predicted proteins | sample SagtaG_24_FD_104936 | JGI IMG/M metagenome (GOLD analysis project Ga0137375, IMG submission 104936) | Vadose zone soil microbial communities from Sagehorn Ranch, Mendocino, California, USA - Sage1_R_113_16 metaG | ecosystem: Environmental > Terrestrial > Soil > Vadose zone | place: USA... | reverse complement strand
GAGGTCCGAAGGGTCGAGCTCCGTCTCGATCCACGGGCCCAGCGGACAGAAGCCGTCGAACCCCTTGCCCCGGGTCCACTGCCCGTCCTTGGCCTGGAGGTCGCGGGCCGTGACGTCGTTGCCACACGTGAAGCCCAGGATGAACCGGCCGGCCTCCTCGGCCGGAACCCTTCGGGCCAGCCGCCCCACGACGACGGCCAGCTCCCCTTCATGGTCCACCCGTGAGGAGATCGGCGGGTACGGGATCGGATCGCCCGGCCCGATCACAGACGTGGAGGGCTTCAGGAAAATGACGGGCTCCTCCGGGACGTCTCCGCCCATTTCCTGCGCATGCTCGGCGTAGTTGCGTCCCACCGCCACCACCTTCGATGGCAAGACGGGAGCCAGCAGCCGGACGTCACCGAGCGGGACGTCCTCGCCCGTCGGGATCGGGTTCTCGAAGTAGGTACCGGCCAGCGGGCGGACGTAGTCGTCCTGTACCGCTCCCGTGGCGATGCGGCTGCCGTGCCGGAACCTCACCAGCTTCATGGAGAACGAGGCTACCCGCTCGGGAGCAGTGCGTCATTCAAAGCGCTGCGCAGAGGAGGGGGCCGGCTACTCTTGCACGTAGGCGAGCCAGTGCTCGTACTTCGGATCGTCGCCGCGCGCCGCGGCGAAGAACGTCTGCTGGAGCTCCTTGGTGATCGGCCCCCGGCCGTTCGAACCGACGGTGCGGTCGTCGATCTCGCGGATGGGGACGACCTCTGCAGCTGTGCCCGTGTAGAACGCCTCCTCAGCGGTGTAGAGGTCGAACCGCGAGAGGTTCCGCTCCATCACGGTGTACCCGAGGTCACCCGCGATCGTGATGATCGAGTCCCTGGTGATGCCGTCCAGGCATCCGGCCGAGAACGGCGGCGTGTAGAGGACGCCGTCCTTCACGATGAAGATGTTCTCGCCTGGTCCGTCCGTGACGTGGCCGGCCATGTTGAGCATGACCCCTTCGTCGTAGCCGGCGTTGAGCGCCTCCACCTTGGCCAGACCGGAGTTGATGTACTGGCCCGTGGCCTTCGCCCCCGGCGGCAGGATGTTGTGGTCGCTGCGCTTCCACGAGGAGATCTTGGCCCGAACGCCGGTCTCGAGCGATTCCTCGCCGAGGTAGGTGCCCCACGGCCACACCGCCACCGTCACGTTGACGGGCGCCCGCAACGGATTCAGTCCCATCTCGCCGTAGCCCCGGTACACCAGTGGCCGGATGTAGCAGGCCTTCAGGCCGTTCTCCCGAACGGTGTCCTTGACCGCCTGGCACAGTTCGTCCTGGGAGAAGGGGATGGCCATCTGATAGACGTGGGCCGAACGGAACAGCCGCCGGATGTGGTCCTGGAGGCGGAACACGGCAGCGCCTCGCTTGGTCTCGTAGGCTCGCACGCCCTCGAAGACGCCGCTCCCGTAGTGCAGCGCGTGCGTCAACACGTGCACCGTGGCGTCTTCCCAGTCCACCAGCTTCCCGTCCATCCAGATCTTGTCGACCGGCTGAATCGGCACCGCGTCCTCCTTGGCTCGTCGAGGCAGCGACGGCGGCTGGGGCGGCCGCACGGCTCGTTCTTCCCCCAGGATACCGGCGCAGAGACCCGCCCGACACGAAGGGCAGGACGGGGCGGCTCAGGAAGGAACGACGATCGATCGCGCCCGTTCGGCGCCGATCTCCCGCTCGATGCCGGCGAGCACCTCAGGCGGGATGGGACTGTCCACGGTGAGGCCCATGAGTGCCAGTCCGCCGGCCTCCTTCCGACCCACCTCCATGCTGGCGATGTTGATGCCGGCGCTCCCGAGGAGCGTGCCGACGGTACCGATCACCCCGGCTCGGTCCTCGTAGAGGAAGAACGCCATGTGCCGCGCCGGGGCCATGTCCACGTCGAAGTCGTAGACGCGAACCAGCCGCTCGCCGCCCCGCATGCCGACCAGCGTTCCGGATACGGCCACCTCGCCCGCCTCGGTCTCCGCGCGGAGCGACATCAGGTTGACGTAGTCGCGCGACTCCGAGGACTTGCGCTCGGAGACCCCGATCCCCCGCTCCCGCGCGATCATCGCGGCGTTCACGAACGACACGGGCTCGTGGACCACGCGGGCCAGCGCGCCCTTCAGCGCGGCCAGCGTCAGGACGCGCGTGTCGTGTTCGGCGAGATGGCCGAGGTATTCGGCCTCCAACGAGCGGACGGGCGCCTCGGCCAGCCCGGTCAGCACGGCGCCCAGCTGCTCGGCCAGCGACAGGAACGGCCGGACCTGCTCCGCGACCTCTCCGGCGGCCGGCACGTTCACGGCGTACGGTACGAACTCACCCCGCAGCGCCAGCAGCACCATCTCGGCGATCGTGGTCCCCGCCTTGTCCTGGGCCTCCGTGGTCGCCGCGCCCAGATGGGGCGTGGCCACCACGCTCTCGTAGACGAGCAACGGATGCGCGGGCGGGACCGGCTCCTCCGCGAATACGTCGAGGGCCGCTCCCCCCAGCTTCCCGTCTCGCAGCGCGTTGACCAGGGCTCGCTCGTCGACGATCCCCCCTCTCGAGGTGTTCACGATGCGGGCTCCGTCCTTCATCAGCGCGATCTCTCGCTCGCCGATCAGGCTCTCCGTCTCGAGCGTGCGGGGCAGGTGGATCGTGACGAAGTCCGCTTGGACCAACAGGGCTTCGAGGTTCGGCATCAACTCGACGCCGAGGGTCCTGGCCCGCTCCCTGGACACGTACGGGTCGTATGCCACTACGCGCATGCCGAAGGCCTGGGCCCGCTGGGCCACCATGGTTCCCACCCTGCCGAGGCCGATCACACCCAGGGTTTTGCCGTGCAGCTCGACGCCCTGGAAGCGTTCCCGCTCCCACCTCCCCGCCTTCACGCTGGCGTGGGCCTGCGGGATGTTGCGGGCCTGGGCCAGCAGCAGGCCGATGGTGTGCTCGGCTGCCGAGATGATGTTCGACTGGGGAGCGTTCACCACCGTGATACCGCGACGCGTCGCCGTTTCGACGTCCACGTTGTCCAGACCGATCCCGGCCCGCCCGATCACCCGCAGCGACTCTGCCCGCTCCAGGACGTCGGCGGTGACTTTCGTCTGCGACCGCACGATCAGCGCGGCGTACGGAGTGATGGCGTCGGCCAGCCCCTCCTTCGCCAGCTCGGGCCGGACGTCCACCTCGAAGTCCTTCCGGAGGAGGTCGAGCCCGCTCTCGGCGAGCGGCTCGGTGATCAGGATCCGGGGGGCCCCTTGGCCGGACACGTCGGGTGACCGGGTCTTCTTCAGGCCGGGGTGGCCTTCGCCGGGGACCTGCCGAACACCTCTTCGGCCGCGGCGACCGCCGAGCCGCGCTTCACCGGATAGCCCATCTCCTCGAGGGTCATCTCGAGCGCGGCCAGGCAGCGGACGATGTCGAACCGATCGTAGTTGCCGAGGTGGCCGATCCGGAACACCTTGCCCTTCATCGGACCCTGGCCGGGAGCGAGGATGATCCCGTGGTCCGCCCGGACCTTGGCCACCAGCTCGTCGCCGTCGATACCCTCGGGCGCCCTGACGGCCGTGACCGCCCAGGCCCGCTCCAGGTGCTCGCCGGACAGGTCAAGGCCGAGAGCCCGGACCCCCTCCTTCACGGCCGCCGACAGCACTCGGTGACGCTCCAGGACGGCCTGGGGCCCCTCGTCGAAGTACCGGCGGAGGGCGGCCCGCATCCCGAGCATCAAGGAGATGGCGGGCGTGAACGGGTTCTCGGGACTCTTCAGCTCGTAGGACTGTTTGTACAGGGCCCAGTCGAAGTAGAACCGCGGGTTCTTCGCCTCCTTCGACGCCTTCCAAGCGGCATCCGACACGGAGACGAACGACAGGCCGGGGGTGGCGCTGAAGGCCTTCTGCGATCCACCGATGGCCACGTCCACGCCCCACGCGTCGCCCTCGTACGGCACGGCGCCGAGCGAGGAGATGACGTCCACCACCAGCATCACGCCCGCCTCCTTCGTCACCTTGCCGATGGCCTCGATGTCGTGGACCACGCCAGTGGAGGTCTCCGAGTGCTGTGCGAGGACGGCTTTGGCAGGGGCCTCGTCCAGGGCAGCCTTGACGTCATCGGCTCGCACCGCCCTCCCCCATTCGTAGTCGATCCGCCGGACGTCCTGGCCGAACGCCTGGGCGATCTTGGCGAAGCGTTCCCCGAAATAGCCGGCCACCGGAACGATGACGCGGTCGCCCGATGAGAACAGGTTGGCAACGGCCGATTCGAGCCCGCCGGTCCCGGACGACGTGAAGACCAGGACGTCGTTCTTCGTGTGGTAGATCTTGCTGAGGCTTTCGGTGACCTCGCGGAGGAGCGCGCCGTACCCGGGCCCGCGGTGGTACACGAGCGGACTGCCCTGGGCGAGGAGGACCTCGGGCGGAACCGGCGTCGGGCCGGGGGCCATGATGATCTCGGGCTTGTCCACTGCGACTCCTTCACAGGATCGAAACCTCAGCCTAACACCGCGGCTACGCCGCTCAGAATGTCAGGACCGGAAGGCGGCGAGCGGCGTCGTAGGTGGCGGTCGGCGCCACTCGACCAGCCGAGGCGCCGCATGGCCTCGTTCCTCCCCCAAGTGGCGACCCCTACCCCTTGCAACCCGGGGAGTGCGCCGATCGCGGCGTCCATCTCGCGGGCCGCCACCAAGCCTTCGTCGTCGCCGAACAAGTACGCGATGGTGAAGTCGGTCTCGTGTTGCGGGCGGACGCCCGTTCCGGCCGGCGCCCACAGGTGCTGGAGCGCCCACCGTGTCACGGTGCGAGCCTGCTTGCTGCGGCCCAGCCGCATCCGGGCCTGAGCTCGGTAGAAGGCGAAGTGCCGCCGCTCGTCCTTGATGATCCGCTCGAGCAGGCTCACCAACACTGGGTGCTTCGTCTTGGCGATCAGCCGGTGATAGGCGGTCAGCGTCGACAGTTCGTTCACCGCTCCCCACGTCATGTGCAGAGCCACGAAGTCCTTGATCAAGGCGGCGGCGGCCAGCGTGGCGAGATGCGACACGTACCCGCGGCCGCCGACCTTCCGCCGGATCCACTCGTTGCGAGCCATCCGCGACGGGTACGGCGCGTCTCCCCACACGCGCTCCTTGTCAGGAGCCAGGTCGTATCCGGCCTCCCCCAGGAACCGGCTGAAGGCCTCACCGTGCCACAGCTCCTCGTAGACCCAGCAGGACAGGAAGGCCGTGACGTCCGGCTCGAAGGCAGCCTTGGTGGCGAGGAGGTCCCGCAGGAAGATCACCGTGTGGGTCTCGATGTCCATCATGTAGGCGAGGCACCGGGCTTCGCCCACGGTCAAGGGCGTGTCCTTGATCCGTTCCCACGAGATGCCGGACAGGTCCACTTTCTTGGACGCCCGCAGGTACCGGTCGAGGTCGAACTCGTCCAAGGCCGCGCTCACGGGATCAATTCGTAACCGACCGCGCATCGGATTACCAGCAGCCGGAGGTGCTATCCGGACAGCCGCCCCCGAAGCAGGTCGGCGGCCACTTTGGGGTTGGCCGACCCCTTCGTCTTCTTCATGACGTGCCCGACCAGGGCGTTCAGCGCGCCCTCCTTGCCGCCCCGGAACTGTTCCACCGGCCCGGGATTTTCCGCGATGACTTCCTCGACCACCGCCTCCAGGGCCCCAGCGTCCGAGACCTGCTGAAGGCCCTTGGACGCCACGATCTCCTCGATGGGGGCACCCGTCTGGAAGGCCTCGGCCAGCGCCATCTTCGCTCCGGCAGAGGAGATCGTCCCTCCGGCGAACAAGCGGACCAGATCGGCGATGTGCTGGGGCGTCACCTTCGATCCCTCCAGCGATTGATCGTGCTCGCGGAGCAACGCCGCGAGGTCGCCCGTCATCCAGTTGGCCGCGGCCCGGGGCTCGGGCCCCATCGCGACGGCCTTCTCGAGGAACTCGGCCCACGAACGGCTTCCTCCGATCAGCGCGGCCTGGTGCGGCTCGAGTTGGTATTCGTCCTGGAACCGGCGTCGACGCGCGGAGGGAAGCTCGGGCAGCTCGGTTCGGAGCCTCTCGATCCATTCGGGATCAGGTTCGATGGGGGTGAGGTCGGGCTCGGGGAAGTACCGGTAGTCCGATGCGTATTCCTTGGACCGGCCGGGCGTGGTGACGTTCCGGTTCTCGTCCCAGTGCCGGGTCTCCTGGGCCAGCGGCTGGCCCGCTCGCAGGGAGGCGATCTGCCGCTCCTGCTCGAACGCGAGGGCCCGGTAGATGGAGCGGATCGAATTGAGGTTCTTGATCTCGATCTTCGTGCCGAGCTCCGCCTGGCCGAGCTGGCGGACGCTGATGTTGGCGTCGCAGCGCAGCGACCCCTCCTCCATACGAACGTCGGAGACACCCAGAGCTTCCAGGATCGCGCGGAGCTCGGTGAAGTAGGCGCGGGCCTCTTCCGGGGTGCGCATGTCGGGCTCGGACACCACCTCCACCAGGGGGACTCCGGCCCGGTTGTAATCCTCGAGCGCATAGTCGGCGCCGGCGATGCGGCCGGTAGCACCGGCGTGGATGGTCCTGCCCGTGTCTTCCTCCAGGTGGACCCGAGTGATCCCGATCCGGCGAGCCTCCCCGTCCACCTGGACGTCGAGATGGCCGCCCACGCACAGCGGGACGTCGTACTGGGAGATCTGGAAGTTCTTCGGCATGTCCGGATAGAAGTAGTTCTTCCGGTGAAAGAGCGAATGCGGGACGATCCGGCATTCCAGGGCCAGCCCGATCTTCGCCGTGTACTCGATAGCCTTCTCGTTCGGGACCGGGAGCGTGCCCGGATGTCCCAGGCAGATCGGGCACACGTTGGTGTTCGGCGGCCCCCCGAATTGGTTGGGGCAGCCGCAGAACATCTTGCTGGCCGTGGCCAGTTCCACGTGGCACTCCAAGCCGATGACGGTCTCGAACTCTTCATCCATTCCGACGGAAACGATAGCGGCCCCGGGCGGGACCCGACGATCCGGCCAAGGGGCGGTCCCACCCGGCCGATAGCATGGGGGGGGAGATGAAGGTCCTCCGCCGGCCCTCCCTTCCCCGTCTGTTCGCTAAAGGAGCTGTCGCGCAGGGCTCTCCTTCTCCGGCCCTGATCTGGCTGGCGCTGGGGATCGTGTACGTCATCTGGGGCTCGACGTACTTCGCCATCCGGGAAGCCATCCTCACCATCCCGCCCCTGCTGATGGCCTCGGTCCGGTTCCTGGTGGCGGGCGCGCTGCTCTACGCGTGGGCCATCCGCAGGGGAGATCGCACCGGAGACCGCCCGGGGGCGAAACAATGGCTGGCCGCGTTCGCCATCGGGACCTCGCTCCTCCTGGTGGGCAACGGCGGGGTCGTTTTGGCCGAGCGGAGCGTACCCACCGGGATCGTGGCCCTGATCATCGCGACGGTTCCGCTGTGGATGGCCCTGATCGACCGGGCGTTCTTCGGGCAGCGGCTCGCTCCCCAGGCCATCCTCGGGCTGGCCCTCGGATTCGCCGGGCTGGCCCTGCTGGTCGGCAACCCCGGCGGCGGCCACATCCGGTCGCTCGACCTGGCCATCGCGCTGATCGCCCCCATCGGCTGGTCGATCGGCTCCATGTACTCGCGCCGGGCGGCGCTGCCGAGGCGGGCGCTCGTGGCGACGGCGATGGAGATGCTGTGCGGGGGCCTGGTGCTGGGCGTGGCCGGCGTTCTCCATGGAGAGCTCGCTCGAGTGCACCCCGACCGGTTCTCGCTCCACTCGATCCTGGGGCTCGCCTACCTGGTCGTCTTCGGCTCGTGGATCGCCTTCTCCGCCTACATCTGGCTGCTCAAGGTGGCTCCGGTCTCGCTCGTCTCGACCTACGCCTACGTGAATCCCGTCGTGGCCGTGTTCCTAGGGTGGGCGTTCCTCTCTGAACGGGTGGGACCCCGGACGCTGGTCGCCGCCGCCGTCATCGTGGCCGCGGTGGCCCTCATCCTCTCCGCCCGGAAGCTTCCGCCCGGCGACCCGGCCGGCGCCGCCCCGACGCGGCCTGCCTGGATCGAGCGTCCTGATCGGTAGCCGACAGAACGCGGCCCTCTGACCAGGCATCTTCCGTTGATGTCGTAGCCGGTTGCTAGCGTTCCGAACGTATGTTCGAGAGGCTAGGTCCGTGAGCAGCCTTCGGTCAGCGCTCGACGGATTGGAGGTCGAAGACCCGGCCTCCTTGCCGGACGCCCGGCTCGTAGAGGACTTCGAGGAAGCCCAGATGGCGATCGAACGGCTCAGGAGCAGGCAGCTGCGGTTGCTGGCCCAGATCTACCGACGCAGGAATTGGGCCAACGACGGTTTCCTGTCCACGGCGGCGTGGCTGGTGGACCGATTCCGCATGTCGTGGTCTGTGGCCAAGACCGACGTTCGAACCGCCCGGGCCCTGGAGGAGATGCCGCGCACTCGGGAGGCGCTCGAATCCGGAGGGATCTCCTCGTGCCAGATCCGCGTGCTCGCCGCGGCCCGAGCAGCCCACCCCGAGGACTTCCTCGCGTCAGAGGAGCTCTTGCTCGGCGCGGCACAGCGGCACTCGGTCCGCGAGCTGACCCGAGTGGTCGCCTACTGGCAGAATGCGGTGGATTCCGAGCGAGGCGTGGACCCTTCGGAGCGAGCCTGGAACCGGCGACACCTGCACGTCTCCCCCACTCTGCATGGAATGGTCCGGTGGATGGGGATCTCGATCCGGAGGCCGGGGAGACGTTCATGACCGCGCTCCGAGCTGTCACGGATGTGGAGGCCCGTTCAGAAGACACGGATTTCCGAACGGCCACCCAGCGGCGTGCCGACGCGTTGGGGGAGATTTGCCGGCAGTGGCTGAATTCCGCTGATCGGGCCATCGTGGCCGGCGAGCGGCCACACGTAACGGTGACGCTCGACCTGGAGGCGTCAGGGGGACCGGTCGGCACGGGTGAGTTCGACCATGTGGGACCGGTGCCCGCTGATACGGCCCGACGGATCGCGTGCGACACCTCGATCAGTCGGATGATCACCAGGGGAAGATCTGAGCCGCTCGACGTCGGCAGGAGAACCTCCGTGGTGCCAGTGGGGTTGCGCCGCGCGGTGATCGTCCGTGATCGCCATTGCGCTTTTGCCGGATGCGACCGGCCCCCTCCCTGGTGCGATGCCCACCACGTGGTGCACTGGGCGAACGGCGGCCCAACCTCACTACGCAATCTACTGCTGCTCTGCCGCCGCCACCATCGAGTCGTCCACTCCGGTCCAATCGGCGTGGAGATGCTGAATGGGAGGCCGGTATTCAGACGGGAAGACGGCTCGATCCTCGAAGACCGAGCCCCGCCATAGCGCTAGGGGCCGGCACCAATCTCGGTCAGCAGCGGCGGGCGCGAGGAGAACCCCAGGTCCTGCTCGAGGGCGTGGGCGGCGCGGAGGACCGTAGCTTCGTCCATCAGCTTCCCCATGATCTGGAAGCCGACGGGCAGGCCGTCCGGAGCCAGCCCGCACGGGATCGAGATGGCCGGCGTCCCTGAGAGGTCGGAAGGGATCGTGAAGACATCCGAGAGGTACATGGCCAGCGGATCCCCGGTCTTCTCGCCCAGCCGGAACGCCGTGGTCGGCGACGTGGGGCCGACCAGCAGGTCGAAGCGCTCGAAGGCCTGCTCGTAGTCGCGGATGACGAGCGTCCGGACCTTCTGGGCCTGCCCGTAGTACGCCTCGTAGTACCCGGCCGACAACGCGTAGGTCCCGAGCATGATCCGCCGTTTCACCTCGTCGCCGAATCCGGCGCCCCGAGTCTTCATGTTCATCTCGACCACGTCCCGGCCTTCGGCCCTGAACCCGTAGCGCACGCCGTCGTAGCGGGCCAGGTTCGAGGAGCACTCGGCCGGCGCGATCAGGTAATAGGCGGACAGGGCGTAGTCCGCGTGCGGAAGCTTCGCCTCCTCCACGGAGGCTCCCATCCTCTCCAGCCGGTCGATAGCACCCCGCACCCCATCGCGAACGCCGGGCTGGATCCCTTCCAAGGTCAGCCAGTCCTCGACCACGCCGACGCGGAGCCCCCGAGCTCCCCCGTCCAATCCCTCCGTGTAATCGCGGGCCGGTTCCGGCAAGCTCGTGGCATCGAGCGGGTCGTTGCCCGCGATGGCCGACAAAAGGAGGGCCGCGTCCCGAACGCTTCGCGTGAACGTGCCCACGTGGTCCAGCGAGGAGGCGAACGCGATCAACCCGTACCGCGAGATCCGCCCGTAGGTGGGCTTCAGGCCGACCACACCGCACAGGGCGGCCGGCTGGCGGACCGAGCCTCCGGTATCGGTGCCGAGCGCCCACACCGCCTGGCCCGAGGCCACGGCGGCGGCCGAGCCGCCGGACGACCCGCCGGGCACCGTGTCGAGGTTCCAGGGGTTTCGCACCGGTCCGAACGCCGAGTTCTCGTTCGACGAGCCCATCGCGAACTCGTCGCAGTTCGTCTTCCCCACCAGGACCGACCCCGCGGCATTCAGCCTGGCCCACGGTGTGCAGTCGTACGGGGGCACATAGGGTTCGAGGATCTTCGAGCCGGCCGTGCTCCGGATGCCCTTCGTCGTCAGGACGTCCTTGAGGGCGAGAGGGATACCGGCCACTGCTGGAACCGCTGATCCGTCGCCGAGGCGGGCGTCGACCGCCCGTGCCTGCTCCCGGGCCAGGTCGGGGGTCGGGGTGAGGAAGGTATGCAGCCGTTCGTCGACCGCCTCCATCCTTCGTAGGGCCGACTCGGCGACGTCCACGGCACTGACCTCTGTGGCCCGAAGGCGGCGGGCCAGCTCGTCCGCGGGGAGGTCGCACAGCTCCGCCATCACTCCTCCTGCTCGACGATCCGTGGGACCTTGAACCGGCCACCCTCGACCTCGGGGGCGCCGGCCAGCGCTTCCTCGGGAGTGAGGCAGGGGCCGATCTCGTCCGGACGGTAGACGTTGGATCGAGGAACGGGATGCGAAGTCGGGGGAACGTCATCCGCCGCGACCTCCCCGACTTTCTCTGCGTGCTCCAGGATGAGGCCGAGCTGACGCCGGAAGCGCTCGCGCTCCTCGGGCGTCAGGGCCAATCGCGCCAACCGGGCGACGTGGTCGACGTCGATCTCAACCGGCATGGGAGAGAGTCTACCGGCGCCTCCGGGAGGCTCCGCTCAGATCCCTTCGATGCCCTGGAAGTCGGGGGCGATCACGACCGTGACGGTCGCCCCCTTCGTATGCCGGTTGTCCCGCTTGGGCGGCACCAGGGTCAAGTAGGAAGCGACGACCTCTTTCTCTTCGGCCGAATCGCCTCTCCACAGGATCGCGGAGGTCGTCAGGCCGGCGGGAGCCGGCGCGACCGGGAGGACGACGAACCCGGCCTGCTGCAGGTAGTCGGCCACGTTCTGGGCGGCGCCGCTCGAACCCGCGTCGAGCACCTGGACCGTGACGTTGGCCGGAGAGATCCGGGTGAGGGCGGCCGCCAGGCCGAGACCGCCCGGGCGGACGCCCTGACGGAGTCGCGCGAACAGCTGGCCGGCCTGTGGCTGGATCAGCTGCACATAATCCACACCGTTGATGGAGACCGGCACCGAGGGGACGATGCGGAACGCCACACCGCTCTGGCCCAACTCACCGAGCTTCCTGGTGAGGTCCTGGAGAGCGTAGAGGTTGAGGTTGGCGTCCATCCGCAGGTTGTGCTGGACGGCCTCGATGAAGTCGGAGATGTGAAGCAGCGCGCCGGCCGACAACACCTTGGTGATCAGCGCCCGCATGAACTGCTGCTGGCGAGAGATGCGGGAGAAGTCCGGAATGGTGTCGCCCACGACGTGCCGCGCCCGCACGAACGCCAGGGCCTGCCGGCCATGCAGGTTGTAGCAACCCGGGTGCGGCAGGTTGAGGCCGGCCAGCGCGTCCACCATGGGCTTGTCGACGCAGATGGGAACCCCACCCAGCGCGTTCACAACGCCTTCGAATCCCAGGAAGTTGACGTCGACGTAGTGGTTGATGGCGAGGCCGGTCAGGCTCTCCACGGTCCGGACCATGGTGTTGGGCCCGTAGTTGAAGGCGGTGTTGATCTTGCCGACCCCGTGGCCGGGGATGTCCACGCGAAGGTCTCTGGGGATCGAGAGCACGACGGTGCGGTTGTGCCTGGCGTCGACCTGGACCAGGAGAATGGTGTCGGAACGCTGGCCGGGCGAGTTCTTGGTCGTGCCGAACTTCTTCGGAACGCCCTTGCGGCTGTCGCTCCCCAGGACCAGGAAGATGCACCGTTGGTCGAGGCATTGGGGCTTGATCGGCAGGCAGTCCTGTTCGGTGCAGGTCTCTTGGGGATCGGTCCTGAACTTCTCGACCGTGTGCTCGACGTGACGGATGGTGGCGATGGCGAAGGCGGCACCGGCGGAGGCGACCAGCGACAGCGTTCCGGCCAGGACCAACGAGATGGTCCGGACCCTGGTCTTGCGCGGTCGCTGGGAAGCTTCGTCGCCCATTAGTCTTGGGGCACAGCGTACCGGTACGCCCGGGAGGTGAAGCGGCGTTCGTGAGCGAGATCGTCTGGAGACCGTCTGGAGATTACGTGGAGCGGGCCAACGTCACCAGGCTCATGAGGACCCATGGTATCGGCTCCTACGACGAGCTCGTGAAGCGCTCCCAGGACGACGTCGAATGGTTCTGGGACGCGGTGGTGAAGGACCTGGGGATCGAGTTCTACGAACCCTATCGGCAGGTCCTGGACGAGTCGGACGGGAGGCCCTGGGCCAGATGGTTCGCCGGCGGGACCATCAACCTCGCCCACAACTGCGTCGATCGGTGGGCCCAGGCCGCTCCGGACAGGACCGCCGTCCTGTGGGAGGGCGAAGAAGGGGTCGTTCGAGCTGTCACCTACACCGAGCTCCAGCGGATGACGAACCGGCTGGCCCACGGCCTGCGTGCGCTCGGGGTGGGCAAGGGCGATACGGTCGGCATCTTCATGCCGATGGCCCCGGAGACGGTGGCGGCCACCCTCGCCTGCGCGAAGCTCGGCGCCATCTACCTTCCGATCTTCTCCGGTTACGCCGCCGAAGCAGTGGCGACCCGCCTCCAGGACGCGGAGCCGAAGGTCCTGATCACGGCCGACGGGACGACCCGACGAGGGAGGGTCGTCCCCATGAAGGAGACGGCGGACGAAGCCGCGGCGATGAGCCCTTCGGTCTCCCGCGTGATCGTGTGGCCGAGGCTCGGGCGAACCGACCTCCCCTGGAACGGCCGGCGAGACGTGGCGTGGGACGAGCTGCTGCAGGAGCAGCCCGTCGAGTTCGACAACGAGCGGGTGGACGCTGAGCACCCTCTCTTCCTCGCATACACGTCTGGGACCACCGGGCGGCCGAAGGGATCGGTGCACGTTCATGCCGGGTTCCTGGTCAAGATCGCCTCCGAGGTGGCCTACCAGGCGGATCTGCACCCCGAGGAGACCCTGTTCTGGGTCACCGACCTGGGCTGGATCATGGGGCCGTGGGAGATCGTCGGAGCGGGAGCGCTGGGGTCCACGGTCTTGCTCTTCGACGGCGCGCCGAATCACCCGGGTCCCGATCGCCTGTGGGACATGGTGGAGAGCCACCGCGTCACCACACTCGGGGTCTCCCCCACACTGATCCGGGCCCTGATCCCATTGGGCGAGGAGCACGTCCGCCGGCACGACGTCTCGTCGCTTCGGATCCTCGCGTCGACCGGTGAGCCGTGGAACCCCGACCCATACCTGTGGTTCTTGCGGGAGGTGGGCGGGGGGCGCTGCCCGATCATCAACATCTCGGGGGGGACCGAAGTGGGCGCGTGCTTCCTCTCTCCCCTCCCGATCACCGACCTCAAGGCGTGCACCCTCCGCGGACCCGCCCTCGGCATGGACGTCGACGTGTGGGGTCCGGACGGGAGGCCCGTGCCGGCCGGCGAGGTCGGCGAGCTCGTCTGCAAGAAGCCGTGGCCCGGCATGACCCGGGGCATCTGGAAGGATCCGAAGCGGTACCTGGACACCTACTGGAGCCGGTGGCCCGACATATGGGTCCACGGGGATTGGGCCAGCATCGACCGCGACGGGTTCTGGTTCCTCCACGGCCGTTCGGACGACACCATGAACGTGGCGGGCAAGCGGGTGGGACCGGCCGAGGTGGAGAGCGCCTTGGCCCATCACGCGGCCGTGGCAGAGAGCGCAGCCGTGGGGATCCCCGACGAGATCAAGGGCGAGGTCATCTGGTGCTTCGTGGTGGCCAAGCCCGGTTGGAAGCGGAACGAGGCCTTGGCCGGAGAGCTCTCCGGAGAGGTGACCGGGCACCTGGGGAAGGCGTTCAAGCCGGGCCGGGTCCTGTTCGTGGACGAGCTTCCCAAGACCCGGAGCGCCAAGATCGTGCGGCGGGCCCTGCGCGCGGTGGCGATGGGCCGGGACCCCGGGGACCTCTCCAGCCTGGAGAACCCGGGGGCGTTGGACGCCATCGCCACGAGGATCTGAGTCGATGCGTGAAGATCGTATGAATGTGATCCGGCCTGGCCGCGGCTGCGAATCAGGGGCGGAGGTCGAACGGAGACCGGAGCCGCCCTGGCGTGACACGAAGCCTTGCCGTTTCCCTGGTGCCCGAGGCCTGGAAGGCACGAACCATGGCCGTCCATAGCCTCGAAGACGCGCGCGACCGCGACCTGGTTCGGCGGGTGGCGGATGGCGACGAGGACGCCTTCCGGACGCTCTTCCGCCGGTACGGGCCGGTGGCGAAGGCCGTGGCGGCGCGGCTGGTTCGGCAGGGGTTCATGGCCGAGGAGATCGTGCAGGAGGCCTTCCTGTCCCTGTGGCGTGCCCCGGCGGCGTACCGAGAGGAGCTCGGCACGTTCCGAGCCTGGCTCCTCTCCACGGTCCATCACCGGGCGGTGGACTCGATCCGCCGCGAGGAGGCGCAGCGCCGCCGCGCAGCCGACGCTCCGCCCGATCCGGTCACGGAGGTGGACGCCGGGGAAGTCGTCATCGACCGGCTCCAGGCGCAGGAGACCCGGGGCCAGATCCGGAGGGCGATGGCGGAGCTCCCGCCGGCACAGCGACAGATCCTGGAGATGATGTACTTCGATGGGAAGACGCAGTCGGTCATCGCCGGAGAGCTCGGGCTGCCCTTGGGCACCGTGAAGAGCCGGACGCTCCTCGGCATGCGTCGCCTGCGAGCCTCGCTGTTGGAGGAGGTTCAATGAGCTCGCGGCTGCCCCACGACGAGCTCGAGACCCTGATCGTCGCCGACGCGGTCGGCGGCCTGGAGGATGCGGAGCAGGAGCGGCTTGCCCGCCTCATGGCCAGCCACGGACCCGACTGCGCGGAATGTCGGCGGCTGGTGACCGAATACACCGAAGTGGCGGGGCAGATCGGCCTCCTGCTCGAACCGGAGCCTCTCTCGGCGGGGGCCGAGGACGCGCTCGTGACGGCTGCCCGGGCACAGGAGCCATCGGAGATCGAGGCACGGCGAGGCTGGCGCGCTGCTCGCCCATGGATCGCGGTCGTGGCCGTGGCTGCGGCGGTGGCGATCGTCGCCGGCGTCGTGGGCTATGCGCTGGCGCCGAACCAGCCGGGACTTCGCACGATCACCCTTCAGGGAACGGTCCCCGGCCGGGTGTCGCTCATATACCAGCCGGGGCAGAGCGATGCCGTCCTGGTGGCGGCCGGCTTGCCGGATCCCGGCGAGGGCACGGTCTACGAGCTCTGGTACCAGCCTTCGGCCGGCGCCCGCATGCGCCCGGCGGGCGTCTTCACTCCGACGGACGGATCCGCGGTCGCACCCGCCAGGGTAGGAAGCTCCTTCGTCGTGGTGGCCGTGACGATCGAGCCCGGCCCGGACGGCAGCCCGCAACCGACGTCGAATCCGATCTTTTCCGCTTCGGTCTGACGAGGCGGGCCCGGCCATTGCCGCCAAGCCAAGGCGACTCTCGGTTAGACCCAACCAAACTGGTCGCCCGTCTCCGCCATGTCGTCCACGCCGGGAGTGTCCTGGTTCCAGAATTGATCGTTCGCTGAAGACAGCCCCAGCAAGGTGCCGTATAGGACGTTCACAGCCCCCGCGTCGTCGAGGGCCTGGCCGAGGCCCTCGAACGGTACCCCGACCGCCAGGTCCGATGCTCTGTCGCCGTCGTAGTCCCCGCCTCTGAGAGCCTCACCGAAGAGGTCGTACTCCTCGACCGCGTCTTCCACGCCCGGGGTGTCCTGTGTCCATAGCTGATTGCCGGTCGCGGAGAGTCCGGCCGGAGATCCATACAAGACGTGTACCGCCCCCCCCGCGACCACAGGGCCGTCGTTCTCCAGGTCGGCCGAGATCGCCAGGTCGAACATGGCGTCCGCGTTGTAGTCAGCTGGAGCCAAAGCCCATCCGAACTCGTCGTAGCGGCCGGCCCGTTCCTTCACCCCCGGACTGTCCTGGGTCCAGAACTGGCTTTCTGCCGACGTCAGGCCGGCCACCGACCCCGGAAGGACGTGCACGGATCCAGCATCCGGAATCCGCCCCACGTCCTCGAGCGGAGTCCCGACGGCCAGGTCGGCGAACCCGTCTCCGTCAAAGTCGCCTGCCGACAGGGTGAGACCAAAGGAGTCGAACCTCTCGGCCCGATCGGGCACTCCGGGACTGTCCTCGGTCCAGAATTGGTTCCTCGCCGCTGTCAATCCCGAGCTCGAGCCGTAGAGGACATTCACGGCGCCGGCATCGTCGACATCGCCCACGTCCTCGTAGATGACTCCCATCGCCAGGTCCCCGAACCCGTCTCCATCGAAGTCCCCTGAGCCCACCGACCACCCGAGGAACTCGTCCACGGCAGCGGAATCCAGCACGCCGCGGCTGTCCTGGCTCCAGAGTTGATTACCGCTCGAAGAGAGCCCACCATTCGATCCGTACAGAACGTTGGCCGATCCCCCGCGAATGCCGTTGGGAAGGAGATCTCCAGGGACGCCTAGGGCAAGATCGTCGAACCCGTCCCCATTGAAGTCAGAAGCGGTGACGGCCTGGCCGAAGCCATCGGTCGATCCTTCCTCGCCACGGATGCCGGGGCTCTCCTGAGTCCAGTCCTGGGCTCCCCCCGAAGACAACCCCCCGGCCGAGCCGTACAGGACGAACACGGCACCACTGAATGAAAACTGGCCCGACTCGTCGGGAGCCCCGATCACAAGGTCGGAGTAGGTGTCCCTGTTGAAGTCGCCAGCCGCAACTGTTTCTCCGAACCCGTCGTCGGCCTCCGCTGCATCGGGGATGCCCGGGGTGTCCTCCGTCCAGAACTGGGTTCCTGCCGCCGCAAGGCCCTCGGGCGACCCGTAAAGGACATGGACGGCCCCCGCATCCTTGACCGTCCCTACATCTTCGGAGGGAACACCGATCGCCAGATCACCGAAGCCATCTCCGTTGAAGTCCGACCCCAGACCCCCAACACGTGCGCTGGGGGCCGAACCTTCGGCCCACGCGGTCCGCAGCGGGGCGAGAAGCGCTCCCAGAACCAGCGCAGCGAGGGCCGCGCGGACGATGAGTCGGGTTCCCGTCCTCGACGTCATCCCGCCTATCCCTTCGTCTGGCGGGCTCCTTGAGGATTTCTTGCCTTCTATGGCCGCCCGGCCTCGCCGACGGAGTCTAGTATCGAGTTGCGCAGCAAGGAAGGGGCTGAAGCGGCTCTCCCATCGTCCCCTCATCACTAACCGTTGCCGGTCTCTCCTAGGATCTCGGGGCCCGGCCCCGGGATCGATCGTTCTCCCGTCCGCTGCCGCATTCTGCGCACGCCGGCCAGGCCGACGATCCCCACGAGCAGCGTCGCGACAGCGGCCAAGGCGAGCGCGTCCCGGGGCCCGAACCGTTCGGCGATCCAACCCACCAACGGACCCCCGATCGGCGTGCTGCCCAGGAACACCAGCGAGAAGAGCGCCATCACGCGGCCCCGCATCTCCGAGCTCGCGTTCAACTGCAACAGGGAGTTCGACGTGGCGATAAACGCCGTGCTGGCGGCGCCGATCGGCAGCATCGCCAGCGTGGCCAGTCCGAGGTTCGGAGCGGCAGCGGCGAGGCCGATCGCCACGCCGAATCCGACGGCCGCGGCGGCCAGGAGGCGGCGTGAGGGCCCAGCCCGGGCCGCGAACACCAGGCCTCCCAGCACGGCGCCCCCGCCCATGACCGAGAACATCCCGCCATAGGCCCGGGCGCCTCCGCCGAACGTGGTCTCCGCCAGCAGCGGGAGGACGACCGAGAAGTTGTACGCGAGCGTCCCCACCACGGCCATCATGAGCAGCGGGCCTCGCAGCTCGGATCGGGACCAAACGTATCGGAGACCCGCCCGAAGCTGTCCGGGCCCTCGAGCGACCGGCGGGGGGCGGTTGAGGCGGGCCGTGTCGACGGCGTGGAGCCCGGCGATGACCGCCAGATAGGAGGCCGCGTTGATCAGGAAGCAGGGGGCCAAGCCGACGGACGCGATCAGGAGTCCTGCGACGGCCGGCCCCACCACTCGCGCTCCGTTCACCACCACGCTGTTCAGGCTCACGGCGTTGGCCAGGGCTTCCGGTCCCACCATCTCGAAGACGAAGCTCTGACGGGCCGGCAGGTCGACGAGGTTCACCACGCCGAGGAGGAACGCCAGCACGTAGACGATCCATAGCCGGACCACGTCCTGCAGGGTCAGCACCCCCAGCACCAGGGCGAGGGCTCCGGCCGCCGATTGCGTCCAGATGATCAGCCGGCGTTTGTCCACACGGTCCGCGATCACCCCGCCCCACGGACCGGCCAGCAGGATCGGTGTGAACTGGAGGGCGGCTGTCGTGCCAAGCGCCAGCCCGCTGCCCGTCAGGCGCAGGACCAGCCAAGCCTGGGCCACCGACTGCATCCAGGTGCCGGTGAGGGAGACGATCTGGCCGAAGAAGTACAGACGATAGTTGCGGGTTCGAAGCGAACGGAACGTTCGATCCAAGGCGCGAGACAGCCGGCCCATGCCGGGCTACGACTCCCCCTTCCGGGCGCGCGCCTGGAGGATGGCCTCCTTCCTGGCCAGGCGGGCCTGGCGGCGGAGCTTGGCCTCACGCTGTCGCTGTTGCTGCTCCTCGGTCTCGGCGATGACTGGAGGAACCGGCCTGGGCTTCCCCTCCCGGTCGAGAGCCACGTAGACGAGGTAGGCGCTGGAGGTGTGCACACGCCGGCCACTGGTCACACTTTCGGCCTCCACCCTGACCCCCACCTCCATCGATGTTCGCCCCGAGTCGTTCACCATCGCTTTCACCGTGACCACGTCGCCTACGTACACGGGCTCGAGGAACGTCATCTCGTCCATCGCGGCGGTGACCACCGGACCGCCGCAGTGCCTCATGGCGGCCAAGCCGCCCGCGTTGTCGACCAGGCGCATGATCGCCCCGCCGTGCACGTTCCCGAGGAGGTTGGCGTCGGTGAGCTCCATCGGCACCGTCAGGGAGATGGCAGAAGCCGAAGCGGGCTTCGGGCTCAAGTCCCAGTCCCCCGGTGGAAAGAGATCCGTGTTCACGCGATGATCCCCTTGAGAATCTCACGGGCGATGACCACGCGCTGGATCTGGTTCGTGCCCTCGTAGATCTGAGTGATCTTGGCGTCGCGCATCATCCGCTCGACGGGGTACTCGCGCATGTACCCGTAGCCGCCGAGGACCTGCACCGCGTCCGTGGTGACCTTCATGGCCACATCGCCCGCGTAGCACTTCGCCACGCTGGCGAAGTACGTCATCCGTGGGTCGTTGGCGTCGACCAGGCTTGCGGCCTTGTACACGAGCAAGCGGGCTGCCTCGATCTCCATGGCCATGTCGGCCAGGAGGAACTGCAGTCCCTGGAACTCGCTGATGGGCTTGCCGAACTGCTTGCGCTCGGCGGCGTAGCGCACCGCGAAGTCGAATGCCCCCTGTGCGATCCCCAAGGCCTGTGCCGCGATGGTGGGCCGGGAGTAGTCGAGGGTGCGCATGGCGTAGCCGAAACCTTCCCCATCCTCCCCGATCAGGCGGTCCGCCGGGATTGCCGCGCGGTCGAAGTAGACCTCCCGGGTCGGTGAGCCTCGGATCCCCATCTTGTGCTCGAGCTTGCCGAAGCCCACGCCCGGGTCGTCGCGGTGAACGAGGAACGCGCTGATCCCCTTCGCCTTGAGTCCGGGATCGCGGGTGGCGAAGACCGTGTACAGGTCGGACACGCCGGCGCCGGTGATGAACCGCTTCGTGCCGGAGAGCCGGAAGCCGCCCTCTTCCTTCTCGTACCTCGTGCGCATGGCCGCCGAGTCGCTGCCGCTGTCTGGTTCCGTCAGGCAGTAGGACATCTGGTGTTCCCCTCGGGCGATACCCGCGACCACCTCGCTCTTCTGTTCGTCCGAGCCGGCCAGCATGAGCGGGATGGCCGCGAGACGGCTGACCAGCGGGATCAGCGCACACCCCGCCGAGAGGCGAGAGATCTCCTCCACCAGGACGGCGAAGGTGAGCGATCCACCCCCCGCTCCCCCGTACTCCTCGGGATAGCCGACCGCCATCAGCTCGTTGTCGACGAACAGCTTGTGAACGTCCGAGGGGAACTCGTCGGCTTCGTCGATCTCCGCAGCCCTGGAGAGCCCGATCTTCTCCTCGACGATCTCCCGGACCAGCCGGCGGAACTCCTCGAGCTCTTCGGGAAGCCCGAACCGGCTCTCGTCCACCCGGGGGTTCAGCGAGCTCGGCGGATGATCAGGGCGTCGCCCTGGCCGCCTCCGCCGCACAGCGCCGCCCCGCCCAGATCCACGCCCCGCCGGCGCATCTCGTAGGCCAGCGTCAGCACGAGCCGGCAGCCGCTCATCCCGATGGGGTGCCCGAGGGCGACCGCCCCGCCGTTCACGTTCACGATCTCCTCATCCGCCCCCAGCATCCGGGTGGCGTTCAAGGCCACCGACGCGAAGGCCTCGTTGATCTCGATCAGGCCGAGGTCGTGGACGTCCTTGCCCGCCTTCTTCAGCGCGTTCTGCATGGCGATGGCCGGAACGGTGTGCAGGTATGCGTACCGTTCGGCGCTCATGCCGTGCGACACGACCTCGGCGAGCGCCGCGGTACCGAACTGCTCGGCCCGTTCCTTCGTGGTCACGATGACGGCCGCCCCGCCGTCGGAGATCTGGGAAGCGTTGCCGGCGGTGACCGTGCCGGTGGGCCTGAAGGCGGGCTTCAGCCTGGCCAGGGACTCAGCCGTGGTGTCGGGCCGGATGCCCTCGTCGCGGGCCACCACAACCGGGTCGCCCTTCCTCTGCGGGATCTCCACCGGCACGACCTCCTCGGCCATCCGCCCTGACTCCCATGCCTGGTGGGCGCGCTGGTGCGACCGGGCCGCCCACGCGTCCTGCTCCTCGCGGCCGATATGCAACTCGGTGTTGACGTCGTCGGAGGAGTCACCCATGTGCTTGTCCGTGAAGGTCGACCACAGCCCGTCGTAGATCATCGAGTCGACGATCTCGGTGTTGCCCATGCGCTGACCCCACCGCGCGCCCGGGATGAGGTACGGCGCCTGCGACATGGACTCCATCCCGCCGGCCACCACCACCTCGACTTCGCCGGCCCGGATCAGCTGGTCGGCAAGGGCGATGGCGTTCAGCCCGGACAGGCAGACCTTGTTGATGGTGATGGCGGGGACCTCGCGAGGGAGGCCCGCCTCGATGGCAGCCTGGCGGGCGGTGATCTGGCCGGCCCCTGCCTGGATCACCTGGCCCATGATCACGTAGTCGACCTGGTCGGGGGCCACGCCCGCCCGGGCCAGAGCTTCCCTGATGGCGTGGGCTCCCAACTTCACGGCCGGGAGGTCCTTGAACCCGCCCCCGAACTTCCCGATCGGCGTGCGGGCCCCGGCGAGGATGACGGACGAAGTCATAGCGAAGGCTCCTGTCGTGTTTGTCCAAGAGCCATTCTACGGGGGGCCGGCGAGCCGGCAGGCGGAGCTGTGTTACTCAGTCCAGCGTGGGCGATCCGGCCGGTTCGTTCGTGAGGTCGATGACCGGATCCGGTTCGCGGCGGGCCAGGGCCTGGTGGATGACCGCGATGATCTCCTCTCCCACCAGCTCGTCGCGTGCCAGCAGGGCGTCGCGCAAGGCTTCGACCAGGTCCCGGTTCTCGGTCAGCACGTCGCGGACGCGCTCTTTCTGCTCCTGCAGCAGCGCCTCCACACGGGCGCGAGCTTCACCGTCGCCCAGCACCTTTCCCACCAGGTTCTTTCGCGACATCATCCCTTCGGCCACGGCCTCGTAGGAGATCAGCGAGCCGGCCATGCCCAGGGCACCCACCATCAGGGCGGCCGTCTGGGTCGCCGAGGAGAGGTCCGAGCCGGGCCCCGAACCGCTCTCGCCGAGGAACACCTCCTCTGCCGCCATCCCGCCGAGGGCGATCGCCACCATCGCCTCCAGCTCGGTCTTCGATTGGGTGAACCGTTCCTCCATTTCGGCGTGGGCCAGCAGGCCCAACGTGGCGCGACGCTTGATGATCGAGAGGACCTCCAATCGGCGCCCCTTGCCCAGCACGTATGCCGCAGTGGCGTGGCCCGACTCGTGGGTGGCCACGGCCCGCCGCTCGGCCTCGGAGTAGGTGACGGCCTGGGCCAGCCCGACCTCCTCGTTCAGTTTGGCCTGGTACACGTCCGAGATCGTCATCCCGTCCCGCCCATCCCGGAGCGCCAGCAGCAAGGCCTCGTCGAAGAGGTGCTCGATCATCACCGGCGTGTAGCCCAGGGTGTCGTGGGCCAGGCGCTCCCGCTCGGACTCCGTGTCCAGCTCAGCCCGGTGGGACTTGCGGGTCAGGAAGAAGTCGATGAGGTCGCGCCGACCGTGTTTCGTCGGGAGGTCGAAGTAGAGCTGCCGGTCGAAACGACCCGGCCGCAAGAGCGCCGAGTCGAGCACGCTGGCTCGGTTGGTGGCCGCGATAAGCAGGACGTTGTGGTAGCGCGGATGTCCCACCCGGATGCTGCGGCCCTCGGGAAGGTAGCCGTTCACCCATTCCGCGATCCTTCCCAGCACTCGCTCCCGCCACAGCGGCTGGTCGAAGGACTGGAGCTGGATGAGCAGCTCGTTGACCACACCGCTGGTACCGGGCGCCGCGAACCGAGAGATGCCACGCGGCGACGCCGGCCGGGCGTCCATCGACAGGCCGCCCCGGTCCGATCCGATCGCGTCGATCTCCTCGATGAACCCGATGGCCCCACCCTCCTTGCGGGCCGCCTTGCGCATGGCCCGGAAGAAGGCCCGGATCTTCACGCTGGTCATCCCGTACCACATCGACTGGAAGGCGGGCGCGGATGCGAACAGGAACGGCACGCCCGCCTGCTTGGCCATGGCTTTGGCGAGGTAGGTCTTTCCCGTCCCGGGAGGCCCCTCGAAGAGGATGCCGCGCCGAGGGTTCCCTCCGAGGACCTCCCGGAACGTGGCATAGCCCAGGAAGACGTTGAGGGAGCGGATCACCTCGTCGACCTGAGCGTCCAGTCCGCGGACGTCGGCGAGGCCGACGTCGATGTGCTCGGGACGGATCTTGACGTGGGGGGAGCGGCTGCTGCCGATGAGGGGGATGACGAGCACGAGCCCGAGGAGCACGATCAGGACGAGAGCCGGCGCGAACTGCACCCAGTCGGGAGGGAGGTGAGGAAGACCCGGGTGGAGCGGCCGTCCGCTCGAGTATCGATACCACAGGTAGACATCGAGTCCACCGATCACCACGATGGCTCGAAGCAGGCGACGGCGACGGGTGCGGTCGCGAACCCGGTTGACGTCGGCCACGCCGGCCTGCAACAGCTTGGACTCACCCAGCGCGGCGATGGCCCTGTTCGTCTCGCTCATCCTGCTCTTCCTGCTCCTTACTGTTCGATGAAGCAGGTAGGGAACGGTGTCGAGTGGCGCTCGGACGCGAGCATCCTACCCGGCCCGACCAGGGCCAACCATACGTCGAAGGTCCCGGGACCCCGCCTTTCGGCCCAGCGGCGTGAGGCAATGGCCGTCAACAGCCACACTGTCAACGCCGGTTCTCTGACAAATCCATCCCGAGGGGCTATGGTGGGGCTACCCCGCACTGCCCTCCTTATCGTTCGTTCGAGGAGGTTCGATTCGTGCCTCGGAAGAAACAGGAACCAGTTGACACGGAGGTGGCTCGGACCATCGGCGGACTGCTGCGCGACCTTCGGCGGACGGCCGGATACCGGGCGGTGAAGGACGCTGCGTCCGTGCCGGGGTGCCCGGCCGCCCAACAGACGATCTACGCCTACGAACGCGGAGGGCTGGTGCCTTCCCTGAAGCAGTTCATGGAGCTGGTCGAGTTCTACACGCTGCAGACCGAGCACGCGCCGCCGGCGGCCCGGTACCAGGGCGTTGCGGCCATGGTGGCCGCGCTCTCCAGCCCGGCCTATCACCTTCCCGAAGCGATGGACCTGATCAACCGGCTCCAGCCGGCGCCGGCAGCGGGCCGTCGACGGCGGAAGAGGTAGTGGTGTGGGCGCGCACGAGGTGCTGCTCGACGTCGACCACATCGGCATCGCGGTGAACGATCTGGCTGCCGCCGTCTCCGAGTATCGGGCAGCGCTGTGCGTCGAGCCGGTGCATCGTGAGGTGGTCCAGGATCAGGGAGTGGAGGAGGTCTTCTTCGGCACCGGCTCGTCCTTCATCCAGCTCCTTGGAGCGCTGGGCCCGGACACGCCGGTGGGAAGGTTCCTGGCCCGACGGGGCGAGGGCCTCCATCACGTGGCATATCGCGTACGCGACATCGAGGACGCTCTGGATCGCATGCGTGCCGCCGGTGTGCCACTGATCGACGAGGCGCCCCGATGGGGGTCGCGCGGGACGAGGATCGCCTTCGTGCATCCGAAGGTGTTCCGGGGGGTCCTGGTCGAGCTGGTGCAGGGGCCCGCGGTCGAACCGAGAGAGGCCTAATTCGCCGGGAGGTCGGTCAGCCCGCGAGAGGGCGCGCAGACCAGCGCCGCCATGTTTCCCTTGGGATGTCGGTTCTCCGACATGAGCTGGTGAGCCATACCGATGCCCTCGAAGTCGAACGTCTCGGACAGGCACGGGTCGATGCGGCCCTCCAGCACGAGGTGGTTGAACGCGGCGGCCTGTTCGTCGTTGGCGAAGTGGGAACCCTGGAGCCGCTTCTGGCGCGTCCACAGGTAGCGCAGGTCAACGACAGCGCTGTACCCGGAGGTCCCGGCGCAGATCACGACCATCCCGCCGGTGTCGCAGACGAAGATCGACGTCGGAACGGTTTCCTCCCCCGGGTGCTCGAACACGATGCCCGGATTCCTCTTCTCCCCCACGGCATCCCACACGGCCTTGCCGAACGCCTTCGCGGCTTCCGCCCACCGGCCGTAGCCCTCGGCATCGCCCCAGTGGGGGGGCACCCCCCAATGCGTGAAGTCCTTCCGATTGACCGTCCCGACGGCGCCGAGCTTCAGGCAAAACTCGGACTTGTCCTCGGAGGACACCACGGCCACCGCCTTGCCACCGAACTCGCGGACGATCTGGATGGCCATGGAACCTAGGCCGCCGGCTCCTCCCCAGATCAAGACGACGTCTCCCTCCTGGACCACGTGGGGTGGCCACCCCCGCAGCATGCGGTACGCCGTGGCTCCCACCAGGGTCGGCGCCGCGGCCTGTTCCCACGTGAGGTGAGGGGCCTTCGGAAGGCACTGGTGGGCCTGCACCTTGGCGAATTGGGCAAACGAGCCCCAGTTCGACTCGTAGCCGTAGATGCGGAAGGACGCGGCAAACCCCGGGTCGCCGCCGGCCACGACCACGGGATCATCCGGGTCCCACTGCCCGCAGTGAACCACTACGTGATCACCGACCGCCACGTTGGTGACACCATCGCCGACGGCCCACACCACTCCGGCCGCGTCGCTCCCGCCGATGTGGAAGTCGTCCGGCTCTCCCAACTTGGCATGCACTTTGGTGACGTCCAGCGGCACGCCCTTCGCCGCCCACACGTTGTTGTAGTTGATGCCCGCCGCCATCACGAGGACCAGCACTTCCCCCGGGCCCTGCGGTGGCGTGTCGATCACCTCTGTCCGGAAGGCCGCTTCCGGCTCACCGAACCGCTCGGGGCGGATGACCTGCGCGTGCATCCGGCGGGGAACCTCCCCCTCCGGGGGGATCTCTCCGATCTCGTACAGCTCTCGGGTCATCGACGCACCATAGGGCGAGCTCCCGACGGTAGCAATTCACGCAGCGTCAGATGATTTCCCCGACCGGCTTCGCTCGAACCAGCCTGCCGCGGCGGGACAGCGGGCCTGCCGAGGACACCATTCGCAGTGGCCGCCGGACCGAAGGGCCGGCGGGCGGCCCCTG
>Ga0137375_10001610_pt1 | contig 26359 bp, 19 predicted proteins | sample SagtaG_24_FD_104936 | JGI IMG/M metagenome (GOLD analysis project Ga0137375, IMG submission 104936) | Vadose zone soil microbial communities from Sagehorn Ranch, Mendocino, California, USA - Sage1_R_113_16 metaG | ecosystem: Environmental > Terrestrial > Soil > Vadose zone | place: USA... | reverse complement strand
TCCGGCGCTCTGCCCCCCCTGAAGCAGCAGATCTTCCAGGCCGAGCAGCGCCGCCAACGGATTGCCGATCTCGTGGGCGAGCCCGGCCGAAAGGCGGCCTACCGAGGCGAGTCGTTCCGTGCGAATCAATCGTTCTTGCGCTTCGCGGAGCTTCTGCGCACGCCGCTCGAGCTCGTCGATTTGATCGCGCATCCTCTGCTCGTCGGAGCGAAGCTTGGCGGTCATCTCCGACAGGCTACGGGAGAGATCGAGCAGCTCGGCGGCCCCCACTTCGGGCGCTTCCAGACCTCGTGCGCCTGCCGCAACGCGCCGCGCCGCCATCGAGATGGCCTCGAGCGGCCGAACGATGAGCCGGGTCAGCGCGATGTAGGCGAACGTCAAAAGCGCGAGCGCGAAGAGTCCCGTGTAGAGCGCCAAGAGGCGCAAGAGCGGCGCTCCCCGACCGGCGTCCTGGTCCGTACGCACCACCGCCGCGATCGAGTCGCGCGGGCCGCCGGAAGTGACGAGCACCGCGGCCGCGCGCCCCACCTGAACTTGGCGCATCTTTTCCTCGCCGGTGGTCACCCGCTCGGGCAGCGCGCGCGAGCTCTCCGCGTCGCCCCCCCGCGAGATCATCGTGCCTGCTTCGTCATAGATCGCGAGGGCGCTGACTCCGCTCGCTCGAATGGCGCCGTCGACGAGCGGGCCGAGCTGCGCATTATCGCTTTCGCGGTTCTTTCGTGCTTCGTCGATGTGCAGAGCCAGCGCGCGTGCGATGGAACGGGCGCTGGCTTCGCGGGTCGACTGCATCGTCGCTCGTGTCAAACTGGCGACGGCCACGAAAAGGGGAACGAAGGCGAGCAGCAAGAGCCCACTCAGCGCGAGCACGATCTGCAGCCGAATCCCCATGGCTCTTGCCATCTCACCCGAAGGTTACCCGAGGGAGCGTAGGTGAGTGTCGTATCGTTTGCCGGCGCCCGGCCGATATGCCATACGGGTTACCATGCGGAACCTCGTCTTGCGCCTCGCCGTCGTCCTAGCAGCGTGCGGTTGTTCATCGTCTTCGAGCCCTGGCAGCCCCGTGGGGGGCGATTTTCAGCACGACGTCATCGTATCGATGCAGCTCACCGTGAAGCCAGGCGAAGAGTTGCATCGCTGCCAGTACGTCGCCCTACCGAGCGACCAGGACATCAACGTCGTCGCGGTCTCGCATCAGTACAGCACCGGCAGCCACCACTTTCTGGTGTACACGACCGACCTCGATGCCATTCCCGCCGAGATGACCGGGCAATATGATTGCGTGAACGGCGACGAGCCGATCATGGAGCACACCCACGGCATCCTTTATGGCGGTCAGTCCCCCAGCGGGAGCGTTCGGTTCCCTGACGGAGTCGGCTTTCCCATGAGAGCCGGGCAGGTACTGCTGCTCCAGGCTCACTACATCAACCCGACGAGTCAGGACATCGAGGCGAAAGTCAGCGCCGGCTTCGACACCGCCCCGCTCGAGAGCCGTCGTGAGGAAGCGGGGTTCATGATTTTCTACGATCCCTTCATCTACGTGCCGGCGCAGAGCTCGGCGACCTCTGGAATTCATTGCGATGTCACCGGCAACGTCAACGTCATTACTGCCTACACCCACTACCACCAGCGCGGCAAAGCCATGCACGTGTGGCTCGATCCCAGTCGACCGTCATCGGCAGATGCGCCCTTCTTCGAGACGACCGATTGGGAACATCCCGAAGATTTCCAGGGCCCCATGGCGATGGGCACCGGTTCGGTGGTCCGCTTTCGGTGCGATTACGAAAACTCCGATACCTTCGATGTCTTTCAGGGCCCCACGGCCAGGACGAGCGAGATGTGTGTCTTCGCCGGACTGTATTACCCTCGCCTAGCCGACGATTTCGAGTTCTGCGCGAACATGTCGGTCACCGGTACGGGAGCTCACGCTTGCGTCGATCAGCTTTCGTGCGTTCAGGCCTGCCCGCCTGGCGACGCGCCGACGTTCACCCATGGGGGCGTTCTCGTCGGCCCTTGCTGGGAAAAGTGCGTGGCGATGGGATGTGCGGGAGCCACGGACGTGCTTTTGCCGGTGAGCCAGTGCGTAGGCGATCACTGCGCCGCGGATTGCGCGCTGGGATCGGATGCTTGCACCGCCTGCGCAACGAGCCAATGCGCGACCCAAATCAGCACCTGTCTGAGCCAGACGTGCCCATAGCATTACTGCGTCCACATTCTCGCTCCCCGTCGTTTCGATTGCCGATAGGATCCAAAGGACGACCTGGTCGTGTCGATCCGAGGTTGCGGAGCGGCGACTCGTTCGCTAGTGGGAATGCATCACCCTCGGCGTCCGCTGACCGAGGCTGCGCATTTTCCCAGAACATTCCCGCAGCGTGGTCGCGGCCTTCTTCGTAAAGGAGTCAACCATGACGCACAAAGCTCCAAGCCTCGCTCTGTTCGCGGCAGTCCTTGCTTCAGCTTGTGGCGGGTCACAATCGGCTCCCGAGCCCCCTCCGGCGCCGCCACCGGCTCAGGCCGCCGCTGCGCCGGGTCCGCAGCCGCCCGCCGGACAAAACCTCGCCAGCTCGACTACCCCCGACAAAACGGCCAAGACCGAGGCGACTCCGCCGGCAGGATCGACCCCCGCCGTGCGCTTTACCGGCGCCTTCGCCGCTCCTGAAAGCGCGCTCTACGACGAGGAGGCCGATCGTTACCTCGTCAGCAACATCAACGGAAAGCCGACCGACAAGGACGGCAATGGCTACATTTCCGTGCTGTCCCCCGACGGCCAGGTGACCACGCCCAAGTGGATCGCCGGCGGCGCCAACAAGGTCAAGCTCGACGCTCCCAAGGGGCTCGCCATCTCACAGGGGATTCTCTATGCCGCCGACCTCACCGTCGTCCGCAAATTCGACGTCAAAACGGGCGCGCCGAAGGGGGACATCGCCGTTCCCGGCGCGACCTTCTTGAACGACGTCGCGGCTGGGCCGGACGGCACGATCTACGTTTCCGACAGCGGGCTCAAGCAAGGAAAGAGCGACTCCGAGCCGTCGGGTTCGGACGCCGTGTACGCGATCGAGAAGGGCAAATTGCGTCCGCTCGCCAAGTCGAAGGAGCTCGGCCAACCGAACGGCGTCCTGCCGACGGACAAAGGCCTCCTGGTTGCCACCATGGGTACGAACGAAATCTATCGTCTCGAAAAGGACGGCAAACGCAAGGACGTCACGACGGTTCCCGAAGGGGGCCTCGACGGGTTGGTCGCGGTGGGCGACACCATCTTCGTCTCGAGCTGGAAAGCATCGGGGATCTATCGGGGCCAGATCGGCGGAAAGTTCGAAATCGCCATCCCCAACGTGAAGGGTGCGGCTGACATCGGTTATGACAAGAAACGAAGCCGCCTGATCGTGCCGCGCCTCACCGAAGACGTCGTCGAAGCCTACGAGATCAAGTAATTACTCGGTAGCTACCGCTGGTTCGGGGGTGGGTCGCAGGGTGCGCAGCAGTGCGACCACCCCCAAAAGGACGACGATTCCGGCTGCGCCCGCCATCGCATCGACCAGGAGCATGGCGCCGGGACCCAACTTGTCGGCAGCCCAGCCGTCGATCTGAGTCATGTACCAGATGGGAAAGTTCGAGAGCGACGCGAATGTGTTGTACTTGGTCGCCGCCGCGCCGCCTCCGATCACTTCGAGGACGAAGCCGGTGAACGTGCCGTAGCAGACACCGGTCGCGAATGAATACGCGACGCAGAGCGTTGCATACGTCACAGGGTTTCGCGGCGCGAAGCCTGCGGCGAGCGCGACCAACGCGAGCAGGGCGCCCGCCACCGGGTACGCGGCCTTGCGGTTCATCGAATCCGAGAGCCGGCCGCCCGCGAGGCAGCCGACAATCATGACCGCCCCAGAGAACCAGCCGTTCATCCATTCCACCATTTCGGCGGAAGCACCCCAGTCTTTGGCGACGCCCGAGAAGAGCCCTGACGCCGCCCCGGCACCCATCGGTAGGAAGCAGAGCGCAACCGCCAAAGCCCCGTTGCGCGACCACACGACGTCCCGCAGATCCTTGATCACCTGCTTGCCGCGCTCGGCGAGGGCGCCGCTCTCTTTTTTTGGTTCGGGCAGGGCCGCGACGGCGATCGCACACGCGAGCAGCATCGCACCGAGCAGCCCGTTGGCCATCCACGGTTGAGGCAGATGCAGCGCCAGCCACAGCCCGATTCCGCCTCCGATGCCGCTTCCGCCGAGGTTCCCCGCCTGCGACCAGGCCGCCGCCCGGCCTCTCTCCGCCTCTGGCGTGGCGTGGGCCATGATCGCTTCGACCGACATGGCCAGGAATGTCGACGCCACGCTGTTGACGAAGATGAGCATTTCGAGCAGGCCGAGGTTCTCCTGCCGGATCGGTACGAAGCCCATCCCAGTCAGCGTGAGCGAACACACGACCGACGCCGTCCAATACCAGCCTTTGCGCGTCCAGAGTGCGTCGGTGACCGGCGCCCACAGAAACTTGTACGTTTGGGGCAGGAGTGTGGTCGCGGCGAGCGCCGCCACCGCAGAGATGGAGATCCCCTGGTGGGTGGCAAGATAGCCGAGGGCGACCGTGACGAACCCCGAGGTCGCTCCGAACGGCAGAAACAGGATGAAGTAAAGAAGCGGATTGGGTCCGCGCCGAACCGTCACCCTCCGAAGCTAGCATGCGACTCGCGCATGCCGCCGCGCGAGAGATTCAGGGGAAGCGGGCGGTGTGGCGGCCGTGGAGCGCGCCGTCTTCCGAAAGGTAGTCCACCATATCCGTCCACTGCTTCTCGCTCAGCTTCGCGCGCCGGCGATGGCGAAGCATGGTGGCCTCGGCCGTGGCCCGTGCGAGCGACCCAGGTGCGACCGGCATGTGACAGGCGCCACACTTGCTCCGATGAACGGACACGATCGCGTTGGGTGATTCGGTCGTCAAGTCAGCTGCGCTCGAGCGCGAAACATGGGTCGTTCCCGCGTCGGCGACGGAAGCGCGTGTCGCGCAGCCACTCGTCGCGGCCAACCACGCGAGCGCGACCAACGGAAACAGGCTGGAGACACGTCGGGAAGGGTAGGGGTCGAAGCGCGGCATTCGGTTGAACGAAGAAGTAGATAGCGCTTTTGATTGTCACTTTCAATAACACTACGGGCGTTCAGGTAGGCGCGGCATTCGATAAACGATGGATATTGGGAGCTAATCCTCTCCCGGGTTGAACCCCCCCCAACGAGCGTCGGGGGGGTGAGGGCAAGTAGGAAACGCCGCGCCGCCGTCTTACCTCGTTCCGAAGCGGCGAAAATTAGGCCGGAACTTCCGCTCTTTGGTACCCGCTCGTGTTCGCACCATGGAGCTTCTCGTACGCGTCAGCCTTGCCGTTCGACGAGCGGCGCGGCGGGGCCTCGGGCTGGCGACGGCGCTGGCGCTCGGCGCGTTCGACGTCGCCGACGCGCAGAGTCCGTTCGATGGGCCATGGCTCATGGCGGCTGCAGCCCTGTGGCTCGCGGTGCTCGGATGGTGCTGTTGGCCGGGGCGACGGGCCGGCGGAGCACAAGTCTGGAGCGACGTCGAAGTCGGGGCGCTGTTGGTGGTCGCGATCTACGCTGCGCTGGGCCGAGCGGAGGGGGGACTTTCCAGCCCGCTTTACCCGCTGGTCTACGTTTTGATCGCCGCTGTATCCGCGTTTGCACGGCCGCTTGCCGCCGCTCTGGTGGTCGGTTTTCTGGTCCTGCTGGAGGGTTGGATTCGCTACGCGGCGCTCGCCGAGCGTACCCTTTTGCCCCTCGCGCTCCACGCCGCGTTCATCGCGATGTTCGCGGTTTTGAACCTCGTCTTTCTGCGCGCGGAGATCGCGCGCATCCGACTGCGCTCTCGCGCGCGCCTCGAGGCGGAAGTCGCGCGGATGCGCGACGCCGCGCGCTCGTACCGGCTGCTCGGCGCACCGCGCGGGCCCGCGGACACCGCGCCGGTGCGTTCGGGAGACGACGAGAAGCTCGCACGCTCGAGTGTGGAGGAGATTCACCAGGCGGTTCTCTTCGCGCTCGAGCTGCTGCGCGAGTCGCTCGCGCTCCACACCGCCCTCCTGCTCTGGCAAAATGAGGCGGGGACGCACGTCCGCATCAGCGAGCTTTCGAGCGATGCCGACAACGTCGGCGAAGGGCCTTTTCTGTCGGGTGACGGCATCATCGGGGCGGTGCTCGTCCGGCGTGCGAGTGTGGTGCTGGAGGGGCTCAAACCAGGTTACAAGCTGCCCTATTACTCCGGCCCCTGCCCGGTACGGGTGGTGTGCGGCGTGCCGGTGATGGATCACGGTCATCCGCGAGGCGTCCTCTTGGTCGATCGCACCGATGAGCGGCCCTTCACCGCCCGTGACGAGGAGATGCTCACCAGCGCGACCCGTTACATCGCGCGCGCCATTCAGAATGAGCGAGTGTTCGTGCAGCTCGAGCGAGCCAAGGTCGAGCAGGGCAAGCTCTACCGCGCGGCCGAATCGCTCGGCTCGGCGCTGACGGAGTCGGACGTGCTCGAGGCGGGTGTCAAGAGCGCGCGCGAGGTGGCCCTATTCGATTTTACCGCCGTGACGCTTTTCGACGAGGCCGCCAAGAGCCACGAGGTGAGGGCGGTCAGCGGCGAAGGATGCGACGCTCTGCTCGGGGCTCGCTTCTCGCACAATGCTGGTCTCTGCGCCATGGTGGTACAGAACCGCCATCCGCTGCCCTACAAGGGCGAGTTCGATCCTGCTCACCAGGTTCTCTTCGCCAAGCGCCTTTCGCCGCCGCCGATGCCCTCCGTTTTGGTGCTGCCGCTGCTGGTCCACGATCAAGCTCTCGGTACCCTGGTGCTGGGAGCCAAGCGAAGAGGTGCGTTCGGGGACGCCGTTCGTCCGACCCTCGAGGTGCTCGCGCGCCACATGGCCGTTTCGCTCGCCAACGCACGAATGGTGAGAAAGCTCGAGGAGCTTGCCACGACCGACGGCCTCACCGGCCTTCTCAACAAGCGCGCCATGCTCGAAATGGCGTCCCAGAAAGTGGCCGCAGCCAGCCGCTTCTCCCGCCATCTTTCGGTCTTGGTGACCGATATCGATTTCTTCAAGAAGGTGAACGACGCGCACGGGCACGATGTGGGCGACCACGTCATTCGTGGCCTGGCCGATGTTCTGCGCAGAGCCAAACGAACGACCGACGCGGTGGCTCGCTTCGGGGGTGAGGAGTTCGTCGTGATCTGCGAGGAAACCGACGCCAAGGGGGCCATGCTCCTCGCCGAGCGCGTTCGCAAAGAAGTCGAGGCGAAGTCGTTCGGCACGCCCGAAGGACCTCTCAAGGTGACCTGCTCGATCGGTATCGCGACCTTTCCCGAGGCCGGCCGCGATTGGGACACGCTGTTCAAGGCGGCCGACGCCGCCCTCTACACATCCAAGCGGGCCGGCCGCAACCGCAGCACGGCATGGTCGGCCCAACGCAAGATCACCGCGGCCTGACGTTCAGCTGCGCGAGCTGCCATTTGATGGGGGGGAGCGTGAGCGGGTCTTCCGCGGCTTTGAGGACGAGCGCCTTGTCCTCGGGACCGCCGAGCTTCACCAACGTTCGCGCGACGCTGACGACGGCGGCGGCGAGATCCTCATCCGCGGCCGTGGTTCGATAAAGCGCGAAAAACGTGCGAAGCTGCGGCAGCTCGGATTTCCGCGCAATTTCGGTGAGTGCCGCCGCGGCGTGACGTACGTCGCTCGCCGCGTCGGCGGGGTCGAGAAGATGGGACGCCAGTGCGGGAGCCGCGCGTGATTCCTTCATCCCGAGGGCCGCATCGGCGAGCGCGCCCAGCGGTGGAGCCCGCAGGACGTCTTTCAAAAAGTCGTAATGACGGCCGAGCGCCTCGATCACGTATTCGGCCCCGTTTCGGCGACCGGATAGCGCCCGTTCGGCATCGGCGACGAGAAGGGCCGGCGTGCGCGGGTGGATGGCGAGGTCGATGAGCATCTTGGTCGCTTTGGGGTCCTCGAGCTTTCCCAACGTGCCGAGCAGGAGCTTCTGGATTGGCAACATCTCGTTTTCGGTGAAACCGATGACCGCAGCGATCTGCTCGGCCAACGATTTCGGCGCGGCATCCTCGCCGGCCGGGCGCCCCCCGAACGTGCCGCTCACCAGACCATCGGCCTCCACGGTGCAGCTCTTCAGGTTATTACCGAGGCTGATCGAAGAGAGCGTCGCTCCGGTTGAGGTGCTCGCGAGGGTGACCTTGCCGGCGCTGTCGCAAAGGGCGACCCCTCCCTGGAAGGCGCTGCCGGCCATGAAATCGGATGCGTGCTTCCTCACCCAGGCGACGGTCCCCGTTTTGGCGTCGAGGCCGACCGCGATCTTGTAATACGTCGCCACGAAGTGGTCCGAATCGAGCGCGGAGCCTGCGCCATCCGGCGCGGCGAAGAGAGCGACCTTATCCAGCGCGTCGGCGGTGGCTCCACGTCGCTCCGTTCCTGGGCGGAACCATTTCGGTTCGCCCGGTAGCTCGTGGGCGGGGAGCGCGATACGCGACGCCTGGCGTGTCGATGCTTGGGACACCTTCTCGTCGAAACGAAAGAGCCCGCGCTCGCCGAAATAAAGCCGACCGCCGTGCGTGAAAGCCCGGCTCACTGGCTCGCCGAAAGACAGCCGTGCATTCTCTTCGCCGCTCGAGATGTCGTACGCGGTCACGTATTGCCCTTGCCAAGGCAGAAAAGCGTAGTTGCCGAGGACTGCCGGAACTCCCACCAAATGGGGCGTCTCCAGCTGGCGCAGGACGCTGCCGTCGTGTGCGATGGCGAGCACGATGGAGCCGGTGTCGCCGATTCCGCCGAGCGACACGACCGTGGTCCTTCCGTCGTCGCCCGCCCCTCGTAACGCGCCGCCGCTCTGTCGGACCCAAAGAGGGCGCCCGGTCAGGGCGTCGAGGGCGAAGAGCTCACCGCCTCCGGCAGCGACGACCACACTTCCCGCAATCTGCGGGCGGCCGTCAATCGGATGCGAGTAGGACCAGTAGGCGCCCCCTTCGGCGAGCGGGGCGCCGACCAACATGTGACTCGGCGCGGGCAATCCGCCTCCGGGTGCGTTCTCGACGACACCCACCGCCACCGGAGCATTTCGTCGGACGGGAAACGAGGCGAGCTTGGCGTGCAAGCGCCGGACGGCGACACCACCGTCATCTCGCCAATCGCTCGAGAAGACCGAGTCGAGTCGGGTCTGACCTCCGCCGCAGCCGATGGTGAACGCCGCGACGAGCATGGCGCTGCCCCCCTTCATGGTGGGCTCCCCGAGCTGGCGATCAGCGCTTGATCAATGGCCTGCTTGACGCGACGCGAGCCGTCCATGTGCCAGCGCGCCTGCAAATCCCGAAGGTAATTGCGCGCGGGTTCGCTTCGCAAATCGCGGACCCGCTCGACCAGCCGAATCTTGAACTCGTCGGAGACCTCGCCGGCCGGCCGCGCGAGAATCGCGTCGAGCCCGGTCACGATGACATCGAAGCGGAGCGTTCCCAGTTTGGCCACGAGCTTCTCGCACGGTTCGGCGGTGCAGATCAGGCCGAGCGAGCTGGCCGCCTCGGGGACGTTGTGGTCGAGGGCCACGAAAAGATCCGCCGTCGCTTCGGTTGCCTTGAGTGCGCCGAGCCCGCCCGCGGCAACCCCGCGCACGCCGGCATCGGAGTCGGAGAGAGCCTCACGCAATGCCGCGCGCGCCTGTGCACCTCGGAGGCGCGTGAGCGCGGAGAGCGCCGCCTTGCGGAGCTCGGGGACGCGATGACGGGCGTAGGGCAAGATGGCCGCTGCGTTCGCCTCGTCGCCGATTTCGGCGAGCGTCGAGAGGGCGAGGCCGGTGAGCTCGAGGTTGGTACCCGCGCGGAGCAACTCTTCGACCGCGGGGGCCACCGATCGTGCGCTTTTCCCGGCGGCCTTGGCTTCGGTCAGACCCGCCCGGACGTCCGACGGGCCGCTCCTCAGCTTCTCGGCGATGGCGGTGACATTGGCCGGGGCGGATGGGGGAGCCGCTTTTGGGCCGCGCGTCGCCGAGGCGGACTTTTTCGGATCGGTTCCCGCCGTCTTCTCCTCGGATTGCGCGACACGCGGCGTCAGGCAGGCGACGCCAAGCAGCATCCACGCCGCTCGCGCCATCCAGGTGCGTTGCCCGGTCTGCATTGCAGTGCGGGCTCCATAGCGCGCCGTGTCCCCGCCGGCAAAGCCGTGGAGCTGAAATCTTTGCTTGCAATTTCCGTCGTTGGCAAGGTTACTCGTCTTCTCGAGGTTGCACGCGCCACGGTCATGCCGAAAGTCTATCCATCAGGCTCCCTTCCACCCCTCCCGAACATCAAACTTTCGATCGACAAGGATCGGTCCGAGCACGCGCCAGCGCGGGCGTACTTGACGATCCGCCGTCTCGAGCTTCGGGCGCATTTTCCCGACGGATCGGTGAGCGATCCATTTTTTTACGACGTCGTCGAGCGAAAGGCGCTCGATGCGGTCGTGGTCGCGCCGCATTTCCGCGATGAAGCCGGCGTCCGCAAGGTGCTGCTTCGATCGGCGCTCCGCCCGCCGGTCGCGTTTCGCCGCCGCGAGGCGTGGCCGATTCCCGAGCGCGAAACGCTCGGAGGCTTGTGGGAAGTACCCGCCGGGCTGGTGGAGCCGCACGAGTGCAGCGAAGAAGGGCTGCGGGCGTGCGCCGTTCGCGAGCTCTACGAGGAAACCGGCGCCGAAGTACCCCTCGATGCGCTGCAGCCCCTTGGATGCTCGACGTTTCCCTGTCCCGGCGTCATTGGCGAACGTCACTTCTATTTCCACGTCGAGATCGATCCCGCGTCCCTCGTGCCGCCCATCGAAGATGGGTCGGTGCTCGAGCGGCAAGCGACCTTGGTCACCGTGACGCTGGAAGACGCTCTGGCCCTGCTTCGAGCGGGCGAGATCGAGGACGCCAAAACCGAGATCGCTCTTCGGCGCCTCGCGGAGTCTTAGGGTGGGCCCTCGTGTCATCGTCGTCGTCAAGCGCACCGCCTACCGGCTCTTCGTGGAACAGGAACAGGACGATCGCATCGCCCGCCTGCTCAAGAAGAACGACCCTACCGTGCGCAGCATGCGCCGTTCACACGACGAGCACGAAGCAACGATCGAAGAGGTGGACGGGGTCCTGCGGCGACTCGGCGCCGACGCACTTTGGATCCGCCGCGCCCACGCGCCCTACGACCCCGACGACGCCGCGCTCGTCGTCACGGTGGGGGGGGACGGGACGCTGCTGGCGGCCTCGCATCAAGTCGGTCGGACGCCGATCTTGGGAGTGAACAGCGCACCCTCTCATTCCGTCGGTTTTTTTTGCGGAGTGAAAAAGGGTCATGCTGCCGGTGCGATCGAGAGAGCGCTGGAAGGCAAGATGAGAGCGGTCGAGCTCACACGCATGACCGTGCTCCTCAACGGAAAGCCCCTCTCCACGCGGGTGCTCAACGACGCGCTTTTCTGCCATCGATCCCCGGCGGCGACCGCGCGTTATATCGTCACCCTCGGGAGGGTCGTCGAGGAGCAGAAGTCCAGCGGTTTCTGGGTTGGGCCGGCTGCCGGCTCGACCGCCGCCCAGCGCTCGGCCGGCGGGAAGATTCTTCCTCTCACGTCGCCCGACCTGCAGCTGGTGGTGCGCGAGCCCTACACGCCCGAAGGCGAGAAGCTGAAGGTGACCCGCGCCCTGATTGCTTCGAAAAAGGAGCTCTTCGTCCGCAGCAAGATTCGCCAGGGGCGCCTCTTCATCGACGGGCCGCACGAGTTTACCGAAATCCAAATGGGCGATCGCTTGATTTTCCGCCGTTCGCCCGAGTCGCTGGTGGTTCTCGGCCTCGGGCTCGGCACGCGGCGCCGTTGGGCCCGTCACTAATTTCACCCAAATAGGATCGGCCAGCGGAGGATACCCCCTTCGGCGGGCCTGAGCTCACTCGGCTTTCGCGGGCTTCTTCGCGAGAAGGTGCTCCTGAAAGAAACGCAGCATGTGGCCGAGCTGCAGGACTTGGTTCTCCCTCTTTTGCGCGCCGTGACCCTCGTCGGGAAAGATGATGAGCTCAGAGGCGATCTTCTTGGCGTCGAGCGCGGCTTTCATTTGGATGGCTTCGCCGGCAGGCACCCTCGGGTCGGTCGCACCTTGCATGATGAGGAGCGGAGAGGAAACCTTGTCGATGTACGTGATGGGAGAAAGCTTGAGCAGCACGTCCTTTTCTTTCTCCGGGTCACCGTACTCGCTGATACGCAGGATCCGGCGATAGGGCGCGGTGTTCATCAGAAACGTGTAGAGATTGCCGATTCCCACGATGGACACGCCAGCGTCGTAGGCACCGGCAAACATCGTCATGGCTAGGAGCGTGGAGTAGCCGCCGTAGCTGCCTCCGGCGACGCCCACCTTGGGAGCTTTGCCGCCTTCGGCCCACTTCTCTTTGATGTATTTGGCGACGTCCTCGATGTCGGTGACGATGTCGAAGCGCTTTTTGCCGTCGTCGGCGTGCAGCCAGGTTTTGCCGTAGCCATCGCTGCCCCTCACATTGGGTTCGACGAGCGTGAACCCAGCGTCGACCAGAAGCTGCGCGCGGGTGCTGAATCCGGGTATCGCCTGTGCCTCGGGGCCGCCGTGGAACATGACGATGACCGGGCAGGGCTTGTCGCACGAAGCCGGACGCCGCACGAGCATCGGGATCTTGGTGCCGTCGCGGGCGGTGTATTCTTCGAGCGAAGCGCGTGCGAACTTGGAAGTCTCGATTTCCGGCGCGCTCGGTACGTGCCATTTCGTGAGCCGTCCACCCTGCCATGTGACGACGTAACTTTCGGGCGGCGATGTTCCAGTATCGACTTGGATCGTCGTCCACCGGCCGTCGCGCGAGGAGTGAACGGGAATGACGTGGTCGGCGGTGGGCAGCTTGGGCAGCTGGATCGGCTTGAAGGTCTTGGCGTCGAGGGCGAACGCCCGCGTATAGCCCCCTTCGTTCACATTGTAGAGGATGCGCGTCTTGGCGTGGTCGATCGAAAAACGCGAGACGTCGTGCTTCATCTCCGGCGTGACGGCGGTGAGCGTTCCGTCCTTCCATCGATACAGGCGCCGGTACTCGCCGAGCTTGGGGGTGAGGACCAGGATCTCCCCGGGATGGGCGCCGAAGGACGCCTCGTAATTCTCGCGTTCGCCCTGTCCGAAGAGAGGAGTCAGCTTTTTGGTGGATGGGACGTACTCGAAAAACTCCTGCATGTTGCTGCCCACCTCTTTGACCAAGAGCAGCCGGTCGGTGCCTTGGAAATCGGCGATCGACCAGATGCCGTCTTCCCCGAAGACGAGCTCGCGCTGCTTGCTCGCTAGCTCGAACCGGTAGAGGGCATAGGAGTCTTTCTTGACGTCATTGGAGCGAAAGTAGACGTATCGCGAGTCGTCGCTGATGAATTGAAATGCGGTCTGAACGCCTGCCTTGTGCTGTACCGGCGTGAGCGGACCGCCCTTCGGATCGAGCACGTACAGGCCCGGGTTTTCTTCGCCCTTTCGATCCCGCGCGACGAGCAGGTACTTGCCGTCGGGCGTCACGTCTTCGAACCAGGTCGCGTCCTCGCCTCCGGTGAGCTGCACGGGAAAGCGCAGCGGACCGTCGATACGCCAGACTTGGCGCACGCCGGTGATGGTCCAGGTGAAAAACAGCTGTTTGCCGTCGGGTGTGACTACACCGGCCCCGGGGGCGCGCACGTCGATCATCGACTGGATGCGACGGGACACCGCGGGATCCAGGGCGGGCGGGGCGTAGCGAGCGAGGACCTCGGGCGCAATGCTGGCGGCACCGTGACCGGTATAGCCGGGCGAGGCTGCACCGCTCGCCGCCGTCGCCGCGCCGGCCCCGCTGGCGGCGCCCTCCTGCCCTGCGCCGGGCGGCGTTCGAGGCGTGAGTGGCGGAGCCGATCGCTGGCAAGCTGCCAGGGAAAGGACGAGCAGGAACAACGCAGGCGGGCCGAAGGCCGCGCCGAGTAACCTGAACAACGCAGGCGGGCCGAAGGCCGCGCCGAGTAACCTGAACAACGCAGGCGGGCCGAAGGCCGCGCCGAGTAACCTGAAGAAGCCGACGCGCATGAACGCTCAGTACCACAGCCGCAAGCTGTGCTCGACCTCCCGTGATATGCATGGCGCATGGCGCGGTGGTTCGTGTGGTTCGCCTTGCTCGGCGCGATCGGGTGCAACACGCATCGCACCGTCCCGAGCGGTGGTGCGCCGAGCGCGAGCGCCGTCGCCCGCCCCCCGGTCGATCTCGCCGTCAGAGCGAACGAGCTCGCGCATCGTTTCATCATTCTCGACGGCCACATCGACGTTCCGTGGCGGCTCGAGGAGTCCCGCGACGAGCAGGGTAACGTCACCGAAGATCTGTCGGCCCGTACCCCCAGTGGCAACTTCGACTGGGTGCGCGCCAAAGAGGGGGGCCTCGATGCTCCCTTCATGAGCATCTACGTGCCGGCGAAGTTCGAATCGGCCGGCGCCAAGAAAATGGCCGATAAACTCATCGACCTCGTGGAAAGCTTTGCCCAAAAGTGGCCCGACAAGTTCGCGCTGGCGCGCACTCCTTCCGAAGTCCGGGCCAACTTCGCCGCCGGCAAGATCAGCCTGTGCATGGGCATGGAGAATGGCTCGCCCATCGAGCGCGAGCTCGGGAACGTGAAGCACTTCTACGAGCGCGGTATCCGCTACATCACCCTCGCCCACTCCAAGGACAATCACATTGCCGACTCGTCCTACGACGACAAGCACACCAACAAAGGACTGAGCGAGTTCGGCAAGGAGGTCGTGAGAGAGATGAACCGGCTCGGAATCATGGTCGACGTGTCGCATGCATCCGACGACGCATTCTGGCAGGCGGTCGAGCTCTCGAAGGTGCCGGTCATCGCATCGCATTCATCGTGCCGGCACTTCACGCCGGGCTGGCCGCGCAACATGAGCGACGAGATGATTCGAGCGCTCGCGCGTCACGGCGGCGTGATTCAGATCAATTTCGGCTCCGGCTTCATCGACGAAGAGGGACAGAAACGGCAGAGCGCGACTTTCAAGGAGCTCGAAGCGTTGCTCAAAAAGCAAGGGCTCGACTTCGGCGACAAGCAAGCCAAGCCCGTCGTCGACGAATTCAGGGCTTCGCACCCGCCGAAATTCGCGACTGTCGAGCAGGTGGCCGATCACATCGATCACGTCAAACACCTGGTAGGTATCGAGCATGTCGGTCTCGGATCGGATTTCGATGGCGTGGGCGACACCCTGCCGGCCGGTCTCAAGGACGTATCGCAGTACCCAAATCTGCTGCGTGTCCTGCTCGAGCGCGGCTACTCCGAAATGGACATCGAAAAGATCTGCTCGGGCAACGTGCTGCGCGTCTGGCAGGCGGCCGCAGACCATGCGAAGACCACGAATTGAAAAAAGACGAATCCCCTCGATGCTGCGGCTCGCCCGGCCCGTCCTCTCGCGTCATGCTTGGTACCTGACCCATGGCCAAACCTCCCGCCGAATCTTCGGCTGAGCGGCCCATGCCCCGCGGTGTGGGAACCTCCTTTTCGCTTTTCGGCATACCGGTACGGGTGATGTCGAGCTTTTGGATCATCGCCGTGCTCTTCGGGTTGAGCGGCGCCACCGGCGCCGAGAGTCCTGCCAAAGGCGTGGCATTCGCGCTCGTTTGGGCTGCCATCGTATTCGTGTCGATCGTGCTGCACGAGTTGGGTCACGCCCTCACCGCCCTCGCTTTCGGAGCCAAGCCGGCCATCACGTTGCACGCAATGGGAGGACTCACTCATTACCAAGCGGGGCGTATGTCTCGCGCGGAGAGCTGGCTCGTGTCGTTCGCAGGACCCGCCGTCGGTTTGATGGTGGGTATCGCGGTCTACCTTGCGACACACCGGCAGCCGCTCGGACGGGAAGCGGACGAAGTCGTGCGCTCGATACTGTGGGTCAACATCGGATGGAGTTTGATCAATCTGCTGCCGGTCGTTCCCTTCGACGGTGGACACATGATGGCCGCCGCACTGGGGCCCCGCCGCGCAACACTGACCGCAGTGATCTCGGCTTCGGTCGGGGTGGCTGTCGCGGTGGCGGGATTTTTCTATTTTGCGAGTCCCTGGATAGCGCTTCTTTTTGGAAGCGCGGCAGTCAACGCCATGCGCCAGGTCGGGCGGCTTCGGTCGTACGACGTCGATCGCAAGGCGGGCCTCGATGCCGAGCTCGTCAAGATTCGTGCTGCGGTGATCGAGGGGAAGGCCAATGAAGTGCTCGCCGCCAGCGAGAGAATCATGTCGCGTGCGCGCACGCCGGCGATCAAGAACGATGCAGTTCTGGCGCTCGCCTGGGCTCACGCCACCTTGGGGCGCGCGGTTTCGGCGAGGGAGCTCCTCGAAAAGCTCGAACGCGACGCTCCGGTCGATGCCTACCTGCTCGCAGCCGTAGAAGACGCGCTTGGCTCACCCGAGGCTGCGCGCGCCAGGCTGGAAGCGGCGCGTCAACAGGGCCTCAAGGATCCGGAAGCGATGAAGTTGCTCATCGATCTGTATGCCCGCGATGGGCAGCTCTCCCGTGCGGTCGAAGTGGCCATCGACGAGATCGAGAGTTTGGGTCGGGACGCGGCGAGGGCCGTGCTCGACGCAGCCATGGTCCAGGGGGCGTATCATTCTGCGGCGGACCTGGCCGCTTGCCTGGTCGCGAAGTATGGCGAGCCGTCGGATGCCGTCGAGCACGCGCGGGCGTCCGCCCTCGCCGAGCAGACCCGCCCGCCTCGTTGAGAGGACGCGTCGGATTACTTCGGCAGCAGCCAAGGCAGCTTCTCTCGCAGCACGAGAAGCTTGGTGAGCAGCGGACGCGGGTCGAGCCAGGCGACGTGAAACACGATCGCGATCTCGTAACAGAGGAGCGCGACGACCGCGCCCAGGATCAGGACGAAGAGGAGCTTGGCCCAAAGCGATCGCCCGTGCGATGACCGACCCCGGGCCGGCGCGACTTGGCCCGAAGGTGTGTCGTACGCGGGCGCGCGCACCGCGAACTCCGGTCGCCGGAGCGGGTCGATCGGCACGGGCCTGGGCAGCGGCGGATCCCAAGGGGGTTCGGACGCCGACGTTCTCCGATCCTCATCCTCTTCCTCTTCGAGCGTCACGACATCGATGGAATCGACGGTTCCTCGGATGGGGCGGGGATACGCATCCTGCGGTCCAGGTAACGGCAAGGGGGGTGGGACTGATCGCGGCAATGCACTCGACTCCTTACGTCGTCCGACCAGCGGAATGGCTCTTTCCGAACGCTCGCTCACGACTGGACGATTTTACAACTTTCCGCCGGTCTCGACCAACATCGTCGCCCTTTCGATGGATAAAGGTAGGCAGATGAACGCCCATGCCCACCTTCGGTGATTCGTCGATGCGGTCATCGTTCGGACCACTCCTGGTCGAAATTTTGGTCTCTCGAATTTGCGTTCGGCCACTCGCATACTTCCTGATGAGCGCGGGAGGGGCGATCTGAATGCAGCCAGAGCAAGACACCACGCAGGTGCACGACGATGAGTTCGAGCTCGAGGAGCCGCCGACCATTCGATGGGCGCGGCGACCGAGCTTGATCGACGAAGACGAGAAGAACGAACAGACCGAAACGCTGCGTCCTCCGTCGCCGCGCGGCGACGAACACCAAGAACACTGAAGCCAAGAGCCTATCTGGCTCTAATGCGCTGCGGCCGTTCCGCGCGCGCCTTCACTTGGTGCGAGTTGCCGGATTCGGTGGACAGCCATTCCGATCATGTCCCCGAGAGCGTCGTAGACGTAGTTCGGTCCGTCGAGCGATGCGGTGACCAGACCGAGCGGCTCGCCGTCGAAATGAATCGACATGATCGCGAAGCCGCGACTCTTGTCGACGTTCAGCCATGGTTCGGGTGCGAGAAGGACGCTGGGAAACGTTTGCTGGGCGGCCGTGACCGCGGGGGCCTCGGCATCATAGCCAACGAGCAACCGCGCCGTTCGATCGTCGTGCTCGTCGAAGAGGGACACGTAGCAGCTCGTGATCCCGAGCTCGGTGAAACGCCGTCGGACGATGGCCGTGAGCTCCTTGGCGGAAGCGACGGTCGCCAGTTCGCCCATCGTAGCCGCGAGTACGCCGGCGATGCGCTCGGCTTTTGCGCGGCGGCGCGCCTGAATTCGCTCCATCGCCTCGCTGGTGACGAGCCGCACATCCTGGAACATGTTTTCGGCACGCTCGCGCAGGCGGCCGTCCGGCTCGAGGCAGCCCAACATTTGCTGGCGCAACACCGTGATCACGTCGTGAACGGCGGCGATGTCCGCTCCCGCGCCGAGCAGCGAATCGAGAATGCTGCGAAAGGCCTTCGAAAAACGGTCGGAATGCGTTTGCAGCTGATCGATGAACGCCTTGATCAGTAGGTCGTTCCACCCCGGAACGGTCATGAACGAACCTTGCGCTGCGCGCGACAGCTCCGCCGTCATCAGCTGACGCCGGCGGATCAATTCCGCCTCGAAAACCGAATGGGAAGGGGGCGCACGGCTGTACCGCGGCGACAGCGGCAACTCGTCGCCGAAGCAGCCGCACGACCGGCGAATGACGACCGTCGTCGGCAGCTCCATCCGTTCTTGGCCCCGGTCGGCCCGGAGTCGCTCGAGAAGGAGGCGCACCGCGGCGGCTCCCTGATTGCGAATGGGCTGGCGCACCGTCGTCAAGGGGGGCGAGCTGAAGCGAGCCTCCTCGAGGTCGTCGAAGCCGACCACCGCGACCTGCGCGGGAACTTCGATCCCTCGGCGCTCCAGTTCCTCGAGGGCGCCGAACGCGGTCATATCGTCGGCGGCAACGATGGCATCGATCGAGCCGGCTAGCTTTCGCTGATCGAAAAAGAGGCCCACCGCGCGAGCGCCGCTGGCCATCGAGAAATCGCCCGATGCGATCAGCTTGGGATCGAAGTCGATTCCGCGTTCGCCAAGCGCGGTGCGATAAGCCTTGAACCGATCTTGTGCTTCCGGATTGGGCTCCGGACCTCGAATGAACGCAATCCGCCGGCGATCGTGAGCGTCGATCAGGTGAAACACGGTTTCGCGCATGCCGATTTGATTGTCGATGGCGACGCTGGAGCCTCCCGGGATCTCGCCGGCGATCGTGCACATCGGCAAATCGGCGAAACGTTTGCAGTACTCGGCGAGCCGAGCTGCTCCGCAGTCGTGCCCTACCGAACCGGCGATGATCGCGAGCGCGTCGATGTTTTCGCGACTGGCCAGGGAGAACGCCCGGTTTCGCTGCGCTTGCAGCGGGACAGATGATTGCAACGCTCCACCGAGAAAGCAAAACAGGTGAGCGCCGCGCGCTCGCGCCGCTTCACGAGCGCCCTCCAACACCGCCGTCTGGTATTCATCGACGAGCGTCGAGATGAACAAGCCGAGGCGCGGCCTGTGCGTCGTGATCGTTTTTCGGCCAGACGCTAGGGGATAATAGCGACCGCCACCAGCACCCATGGTTTCCCTGATCGTTATCCTCACCGGCGGATCGTCGCGCGTCAATGGAGGCGCCGAACTTCTCCGAGCGTCGATCGGTTTCGACTCCGAGTGCTCCCCTCAGCGGCACACATCGGTGCGCTTCGGCGCACCTAGTTCGCCCCTAGCCAGTTCTGCCTGTGCGGTCAGTACTTTAGTGGGCGCATGGCTACTCCGATGAAACGATCGGGTAGCGAGAATCTGACGCAGCAAGGCTGGGCGGTACTTCGCTGTCGACGCGCACATCGACAATCGTTCCGCAGACGCGGCATTCACCCCATTCGGTCCGCTGCGTACCGGCAATGGCCGTTTGCGTGGCTCGCTCCTCACAACAAGGGCAAAAGACTGCCCAGTAGAGCGTTCCGTCGGCACCCCGGCAAATACACGACGGTCTCACAGCGATGTGATCCGACACGCTTCTGCGTACGGAGGAATCCGTTATAACTTGAGGTCGACGCCGCAACAGCTCGGCCCCTTATGCAGTAACGGTTCAGAATTCCGTAGCGGGTGCGCGTGAGTCTCGCAACCCCGCGAGTCCACATATTTTTTCGGAAGGATAGAGGCCGTGACAGGGATGAATCCGTGGGGCAAGTTGTGCACGTTGCGATCCCGCATAAGCACGGCTTGGCTATAACCGGTTCGATCGAGTTTGCTTGAGCCGAATCGTCGGGTTACCGCCCCTGAATACGTACAGATCTCAATGCGGCCCGCACAATTCGACGAGCCGAAGGTACTTCGCAGGGGCGAGGAGGTGCATTGATGAAATCCACGGTTGAGCTTCGGTTCGCTTCGGACCTTCCTCGAGGGCGGTGGTCGCACGCCTGGGGCCGCAGCATCGTATTGGCTGCGGCCGTGGCCGCGCTAGGCGCGTGTACCGGCGAGATCGGCATCGATCCCGCGCTGAGCGGTGCCGGGGGCTCGGGGACCGGCCCCGGGACTGGAAGCGGTGGCACCATTGGCGCCGACGGCAAATGGCAGCCGGGCCCGTGCGAGTCGGCCGTCAACTCGTTCGCATCCGCACGCCTCTGGCAGATTACCGATCCGCAGTACGTCAACGCCGTCCGCGACGTGCTGGGCATCACGCTCACCGGCGATGATGCGGCGATCAGCGGAGGCGCCAGCACCTCCGGCGAGTACTCGAATTACTCGGAGGGGGGAGGGATTTTCACCGATAACACGGCACAAAACTACCAGACCGGCGCGCTGTCCGTCGCCCGGCAGGCCATCACCAAGATGGCAACCCTGATTGGTGGCACGAGCACGACGCCGGCGACCCCGCAACAACTCGACGCATTCATCAACACCAAGGTGGCCCGTCTGTGGCGCCGGCCGGTGTCAGCTACCGAAGCGACGAAGCTGAAGGAACTATATAACAGCGGCATCAACGCCCAGGATGGCGGGCCGCCCAACGCGTTCAGCTTGGTGCTGCAGGCGGTCCTCCAGGCGCCCTCGTTTCTTTTCCGCACGGAGATCGGCGGCGGCTCAGCACCGTCGACGTCGCCTGTGCAGATGACACCCTACGAGGTGGCGACGGCACTCAGCATGGTTTTCCTCGATTCGGTGCCCGACGATACACTCTGGAGCAAGGCACAAAACGGCACGCTGATGTCTCCCGACGTCATTGCGGCCGAAGTCGACCGACTGATGGGTCTGCCGCAGGCCAAGGAGAACATGGCGCTCAAAGTCGGCTATTGGCTGTGGAGCGAGCGGGTGCCCGTGCGTCCCAAAGAGCCTTCGCTCTTCCCTGAATACGCCGCGGTGCAGCAGTCGGTCTACGAGAGCGGCAGGGCGTTCGTGAACGACCTGGTGACCAACGGCAAGCTCTGGGACGTGCTCAGCTCGACGAAGGTGTACGTGAACAAGGACATCTCGAGCGTCTACGGGATCCCGGGGGGCACGTCGACGGCGATGACCGCGGTCAACGCCACCGGGCCCGAGCGCGCGGCGGGGTACCTGACGCAGCCCGCTTTCATCGCGGCTGCCCACAAGCGACCAGCCATCAACGATCCCATCCACCTCGGGTTGTTCGTCATCGACCAGTTGCTCTGCGGTGGGGATTCGGGTGGGCCGATTCCCGAGCCGCCGGCCAATGCCTTCGAGATCGCGTCGCAGATGACGGGAACCGAACGCGAGCTCGCGGCGCAACGCGCGAAGCTTTCCTGTGGCGCGTGTCACGGGAAGATCGATGCCTTCGGGCTGACGATGCAGGCCTACGACGCGATGGGCCGCTACAACGCCAACAAGCAGGTCGTGAAAGACGCAGCGGGCGCGCCGGTGTGGCAGACGTTTTCGACGCCGATCGACACATCGGCGACGGTTCCCGAAGGGACCGGTCCCGATTTGGTCGGCCCGCTGGCCAACGTCAACGAGCTTGCGAAAAAGCTGAACAGCGATGGTCCGAACAAGCGGGTCGCTTATTGTGCGGGGCGCTGGCTCAGCAAGTTCACGTTGGGCAGCGATCCCGGCACGCTCAACTCGTGCGAGCTCCAGAAGGTCAAAGAGCATTTGTACCAGACGGGCTCACTCCGCGAGTTCTATCGCGGCCTCGCAACGTCTCCCGCATTCATCACCCGCAATCCCGGCTAACTGAAGAAGGCGAGCGATCATGAAGAACAATCGGTGTTTCTCAATCTCGCGACGACCATTCCTGGCTGGTTTGGGTTCCGCGGCCGGCGCGGCCGTGTTCATTCGCCCCCTCATCGCCGAGGCCCAAACGGGACAGACGCCGAAGCGAATTTTCATTCACCACTATCCCTGTGGGACCGTTGCCGGGATCAATGGGTTCGGTCTCAACAACGGCACCTATGCCAAGTGGTACTGGCGTCCACCCAACGGCAGCAGCGGCCCGAGTTACACCGCCTCACCGCTGTTGAAACTCTTCGATCCCGTCCGGGCCAGCTGCCTGTCGATCCATGGCCTCATTCGGGGCGACCGCACCCAGAAGATCGCGGGCGACAAGCACACGCACGGCATCCTCTACATGACCACCGGCTGGGTACCGATCCCGATGGTCAATGCCATGCCCGAATTGGACGCGGCCAACGCCAAGCAGATCACCGCGAAGACCGCCACCATCGACCAGCAGCTCTTGGCAAAGTTCCCTCAGATTTTCCGCGACCCCTTGGTGGCGGGTGGCAGGCAAACGCAGTTTCCATCGATCCAGCTGGCTGCCTCCCCGTACTCGGCGATGACCTCGAGCAGCTATACCTGCCTCAAGGTCATTTCCTACGCCGATCACGACAAGCCGATGGGGGCGGAGGCGCGTACCCAAACGGCGTTCAACAACATCTTCGGCAGCGCGATCATGCCGGGGATCGATCCACTGGTCTTTCAACGCCAGCAGGCACAAAAGAAGAGCATCCTCGACTTCGTGCAGAGCGACATCCAGCGCCTGCAGCCGATGGTTCCGGTTTCGCAGCGCCCCAAGCTCGATGCCCAGCTGTCCTCGATTCGCAATCTCGAGGCCCAGATCTCGTCGATGCCTCCCGCGGCGGGGACGATCGTCAAGCCCACGCTCACGACGGAGCCCACCGGAGCGTACGAACTGCGCGCCCGGCAGGTGCACGACAACATGCTCGACATCATCCGGTGCGCGTTCCAATCCGACTTGACGCGGGTGGCGACGTTTTCGTCCGGACACGGGAACAACTCGGACCAAGTGGCCAATTACTTTAGCCCGACTCCGTTCATGTTCCGCGGCGACGGGCACGGCTGCTCGCACAACGGGAAGACGAACGACGCCATGCTCGCCAAAGGCGAGGTGTCCGCGTTGTTCCTGTCGGCGGCGGCGAAGTTCCTCACCAACATGTCCAAGATCCCGGAAGCAACGGGGACGCTGCTCGACAACACGTTCAATCTCATCTACACGGAATGCGAGGACGGAGATCCGCACAGCGAGTGGTATCCGATGCTGGTCGCCGGCGGAAAGTGGCTGAAGATCAATACCGGGCAGCACATGGTCGTCACGCCCGACCGCTATGTGAACGATTTCTGGATCTCCATGCAGAACGCTCTCGCCGCCACCGTCGGGGGCGCGCCGATCTCGACCTGGGGCGATCCCCAATATGCGAAGGGAGCACTCCCCGGCGTCTTCGCCTGAGGCTTCCTCGCCGCGCATGCAGCATTCGCCGAGCATCGTCGCCGAGACCGAGTACTTCACCGTGCTCGACCACGTGCTCGCGCCCGAGCAGTGCGATCGGCTCTGGAACTATCTGCAGGTCCAGCCTTTGCGGCGCGTCGACACGCTCGGGCTGCACGGTCATTGGCTGATCGAGGACAGTGGCGTGCTGCGCGGGCCCACCGCCGGGTGGGGGCACACGTTCGACGCACAATTTCCCACCGAAACGCCGCTCGACGACGTCATGAAGGCGGTCGTAGGTTGCGCCGAGATGTTCGCTCCGACCATCGGCCACCGAGGCACCGACTGGGAGATCTTCAGTGCCTTCGCCACGATTTATGCGGCGGGGCAGGGCCTGGTTTGGCATCGCGACTCGGAGGACAACGCCGGCAGCTACGTCTACTACGCGCACCCCCGGTGGAACGTGGAATGGGGCGGTGAACTGCTTTTGGCGCACGAGCGAAACCTGCCGCGCGAGTACGGAGTCTTCTTGCACCGACTGCGTCCGACGCGCGCCGATCCGAAACCTCTGCCCTGGCAGAGTCATTTCGACAACGACGACGCCAACGAGCTCCTGATGGAGCGTGGCCTCGGTTCGTATGTCGTACCCAAACCGAACCGGATGGTCGTCATCCGGGGCGGGACGCCGCATGCGATCGCCAAGATTCGTCCTTCTGCCGGTCGCTACCCGCGCGCGAGCGTCGGCGGCTTCTTCAAGAAAAAGGACATCGCGCTCGATCAGCCGCTGACACCTTGGACGATGTGACAATCAGCCCTAGGGCAAAGCCGCACCCCCGATGTGCGTCGAGCTCGTCGTATCTTGCTGGATGGATAATTCTAGGCTCCCCCCAAGTGAACTAAGGCCATCGAAAAAGGCCAAAAATCGACTGCGCCGAACGGAGCATATTTCCTACACGGAGCGACTCGCCGCAAGTTGTGCTGTGCCGTGCGTTCGGGTGGGCGTAGCGTCACGGCGTGATCGAAAGCGAAGCGGGCAGCGGGCGCTATCGAGCGAGTCGTGTGCGCTACCGCATGATGGCGTTTCTCTGCGCGCTGGCGTTTCTCACGTATTTCGACCGGGTCTGCATCATGCGGGCACAAGACGACATCCGTGCGGACCTCGGTCTGTCCAACGCGCAGATGGGTCTCGTGCTGGGGGCCTTCTGGTTCGCCTACGCTCTCTTCGAGATTCCGGGCGGGTGGCTCGGCGATCGCTTCGGGTCGCGCAGCACGTTGACGCGCATCGTGGTGGCGTGGTCCGTCTTTACTGCGCTCTCCGGCTCGGCGTCGGGCTTTCTGTCGTTGCTGACCTTCCGACTGATGTTCGGCGCGGGCGAGGCCGGCGCGTTTCCGAACATGGCTCGCGTGCAGGCGCAGTGGCTCCCCATCGAGTCCCGCGCGAGAGCCGGCGGGTTGCTCTTCTTGCTGGCGCGCTGGGGTGGGGCATTGTCGCCGCTGCTATTCGGTGCGCTGCTGCGCGCCTTCGGGTCCGACGCGTTTCGGCGCGTTACGAGCGACCTTCCACTCGTGGGCGGCCTTGCCCACGTGGCCCCCTGGCGTCTCTCGTTCTGGGCGGCGGGATGCATCGGCAGCGTGTGGTGCGTTGGGTTCTTCTGGTCCTTTCGGGACAACCCGGCTGATCACCGGGGCGTGAATGCCGCGGAGCTTTCGTTGATCCGCAGTGGTCGCAAGGAGGAACCGGAGCACGCCATCGACCGCGTCATCTGGGCACGGTTGCTCCGGAGCCGCAGCTTGTGGGGGCTCGGCGGGCTGTACCTTTGCAGTAGCTTCGCGTGGTCGTTCTTCGTGAGTTGGGCACCCAAATACCTCAAGGAGGCCCATGGCGTGCAGATGGGCGGATCGGAGTTCATGACCGGCCTTCCTCTTTTCTGCGGAGGGATCTCGTGCCTGCTCGGCGGGGCGCTGAGCGACGGATTGGTGAAGCGCACCGGACGCAAGCGGCTGGTGCGCACGCTCTTCTCGGTCGCTGGCTACGGCACGGCGGCGGCCGCGATGTGGGCCATCCGCTTTGCCACGTCGGCGGAGCAGGCCACCGCGTTTCTCTGCCTGGCGGCAGCCGCGGGTGATTTTGCGCACGGCGCCAATTGGGCCACGATCGTGGACGTCGGCGGGCGCTACGCCGGCACCGCTGCCGGATTCGTGAACATGGTGGGTAATGGCGGCAACTACTTGCAGCCTCCCGTCGGAGCGTGGGTTTCGGGCTCGCTGGGGTGGAGCGCGATGTTCGGTTTGTACGCGGCCGTGTACATCGCGGCGGCAGCGATGTGGTCGCTGATCGAACCGAGCCGAGCCTTCTACGAAGTTTCCGAGGCTCCCGGAAGCTGAGCGGACCTTCGGGTCACGAAAAGGCCGCCCCTCGGCCGCAGCGTCACCGACGGTTCGAGATCCACCGTGAACGCCGGAGCCAGATCGAGCCTCCACTCGCTGGCGATCATCGAGAGAATAATCTGCGCCTCCATCATCGCGAACGAGTTGCCGATGCAGAGCCGCGGCCCGCCGCCGAAGGGCAGGTAGACATACTTCGGCCGGCCTGCGCCACGGTCCGGCGCGAAACGCTCCGGGTCGAACCGTTCCGGATCGTCCCAGTAACGCACGTGGCGGTGGAGCATATAGGGGCTGATCGCAATGATGGTTCCTCGCGGCACGTGATAGCCGCCTACTTCGTTATCGGAAAGCGCTTGCCGCTCGAGAGCCCATGCCGGCGGGTAGAGCCGAAGAGCCTCTTCCAGGACCATGCGGGTATAAGCGAGGCG
>Ga0137375_10001587_pt1 | contig 26491 bp, 27 predicted proteins | sample SagtaG_24_FD_104936 | JGI IMG/M metagenome (GOLD analysis project Ga0137375, IMG submission 104936) | Vadose zone soil microbial communities from Sagehorn Ranch, Mendocino, California, USA - Sage1_R_113_16 metaG | ecosystem: Environmental > Terrestrial > Soil > Vadose zone | place: USA... | reverse complement strand
CTAGTAACTCCTGGAGTGGTTGAAGAAAGGGACATCCCCCTGATGTGGTGAACGGGCTTGGTGTCCCAACCACACAGGAGGATGTCCATGGGTAAGGGTAATGGGCTGTCGCGGGGTGACGCGCGCCGTAACGCTCGGCTGCTGCGGCTGCGTGGGATCGTCCGCCACGACCGGGCGGTCCTGGCGATCGACCTGGCCGACACCACCCAGGTCCTGGCCGTCTGCGACCACGACTCGCGGGTGCTGGCCCGCCGGACCGTGCGGGGGCGCGCCTGGCAGCTGGAGCAGGCGCTCGGCTGGGGCCAGCAGGTGGCGGTCGGCCACGGGTTCGCCGGGGTGGTGGTGGGCTGCGAACCGACCGGGCACCGCTGGCGGGTGGTCGCCGAGCTGTGCGACCGGCTCGGGTTGGAGCTGGTCTGTGTGCAGCCCTTGCTGGTCGCTCGCGCCCGCGAAGCCGAGGATTACACCCGGGACAAGTCCGACCCCAAAGACGCGGTCCTGATCGCCCGCCTGGTCGCCGAGCTGCGCTGCTACCTGCCCGAGCGGACCGACCAGGTCTGGGCCAGGCTGCGGCAGCTCGGCGCCCGCCGCGTCCAGCTCACCACCACCGCCGGTGCCTGCCGCCAGCAGCTGCGCGACCTGCTGGAGTGCGCCTGGCCAGCGGCGCTGCAGGCGGCGGCCAAGCCGCTGGACTCGCTCACCTGGCGCGCTGCCGTCCAGGTCGCGCTGGCCCGCACCGCCGGCGACCCAGCCGCCCTCGGCCGGCTCGGCAAGGCCCGGTTCGCCCGCGCGGTGACCGCCGAGCTTGCCCGCTGGGGCGCCAAGCGCCGCTGCCTGCGGATCGTGCAGGCGGTCTGGACCGCCGCCACCAGCCCCAAGGCGCTGCAGCTTGGGGTCGGTACGCAGCGGCCAGGTGCCCTGGAACGCGCCAGCCTCACCCTGGACGACTGGCACCACACCCTCGCCGGGCTGGCCGACATCCAGCAGCGCATGACCGGCATCCTCGACCAGCTCCAGCTCACCGCCCTGGTCGGCTCGATCCCGGGGCTCAGCGCGGTCGGCGCCGCCGCCATCCTGGCCGAGAGCGGCGACCCGACCCGCTTCGATTCGGCCCGCGCGCTGGTCAAGCACGCCGGCCTGTGCCCCCGCGACAACCAGTCCGGCGCCTACGCCGGCACCACCACCATCTCCGGGCGCGGCCGACCCGCCCTGCGGCTGGCGGCCTGGCGGGCCGTCTGGGGCGCGCTGGCCCACAACCCGGTCCTCCAAGCCCGCCACGCCCACCTCACCGGCCGCGACCACAACCAGCTCAACGACGCCCAAGCCCGCACCGCGCTGGCCGCGGCCCTGCTCCGATGGCTGTGGGTCGTGGTCACCAAGCGCATCGGCTGGCAGGCCGCCATCGCCGCCGGCACCCTCGACCCCCGCAAGCAGGTGACCACCCCCGCCGCCTGAGGCTGCTGACCAACGGGCGGGGCGAGCTCGCGTTGCCCCTTGGGGACCACCCCGCGACTGAGCATGAGCAGCCCCGCCCGTCTGCCCCACAAGCTCGGATACAGGATGTTGGGACCAACCCGGTTGGACGCTAGGCAGAGCCCGGGCAGACGGGCCAGGGCACCGCCCACAGCACCCACCAACCTCCCCGCCAACCACTCGACCGGTCCCACCGCTGTCGAGCCAGCCCCCACGCCCATCCACCATCAGCCCCGTCCTTGACTTCTCCCCCATAGGATGCTCAGTCCGCGCGGGTCTGCCGCTGCTGGATCCAGCGGAGCAGGCCGGCGGCGTTGGAACGGTAGCTGTTGAGCAGCTCGAAGCGGTCCGGGTCGCCCGACTCGTGGCCCTCCTCGCGCTCGAACCGCTCGCGCAGCGCCGCCTCGATGTGGTCCAGCTCCGGCCCCTGCTCCTCGGCCGCCCGTTCGGCCGTCTCGCACCATCGCAGCAGCTTCGCCTCGGCCTCGGCCAGCCGCTCATCGGCAGGGCCGATCGGCCCGAAATGGGTCAGCACCAGGTGGGCCGGGTCACGCTCGGCGAAGCGGTGCAGGCTCGCCACGGCCAGGTCGCGGTCGAAGTCGGGCGGCGGCGTGGCCGGGCGCAGCACCCCATTCGGGGGCAGCAGCACCCCGACCCCGTCGCCGGCGAACAGCACGCCAAGGTCGGGTTCGAACACGGCCAGGTGGTGCTTGGCGTGGCCCGGCGCGTACAGCAGCTCCAGACGCCGGCCGCCCAGGTCGAGCGTCTCGCCGTCGTCGGCCGCCCTGACACGGTCCGCCTCCACCGGGGTGAGCCCGCCGTAGACGGTGTCCATCAGCGGACCGTAGACGCGGGCCGAGCTGGCCAGCAGGCGCTCCGGGTCCACCAGGTGCCTGGCACCGGCCGGATGGACCACCACGGTGGCGTTCGGGAACCTCCGCACCAGGTCCCCGACCCCGCCGGCGTGGTCGAGGTGGATGTGGGTGACCACGATCCACGCCAGGTCGGCGGGGTCGAGGCCCGCCGCGGTCACCTCACGGGCGACCGCGTCGGCCACCTTGGCCGGACCGGTCTCGACCAGCGCCGGGCGCTCGCCGCCGAGCAGGAAGCCGGCGGTGATCTCCGAGACGCCACCCATGTAGGTGTCGATGCCGGTGATGCCGCCCGGCAGGGCGTCCAGCACGCTCATCTGCCGCCCTCCTCGGGCCCCTCCCGGTCGACCGGGGCACCCCCCTCGGGTTCCCCGGACCTCTCCGGCCAGAGGGGGCGCAGCACCAGGCCGTCGCGCGGCTTCGGGTAGAAGTAGGTGGTCTTCGGCGGCAGCATCTCGCCGGCGCCGGCGATGGCCGCGACGGCAGCGAACCGCGCGGGGCGGAGGACCACCAGGCTGGCGAACTCGCCCCGGTCCACTCGCCTGACCGCCTGGCCGAGGTCGCTCTCGTAGGCGACCCGCCGCTCGAAGTCGCTGACCGCCAGGCGCTTGCTGAGGACCGGGCCGTGCAGGACCTCGACGTCGAGCATGCGGCGGTCGCGGCCGGCCTCGGCCGCCAGCCCCGCCGGGTCGCGGGCGACCAGGAGCCAGCCGCGCCCGCCGGCGTACAGCCCGAACCCCATGGCCTCCTCGGGCAGGCGGCCGAGCAGCGCCTCCGCGTCGGCCGCGGAGGCGACCGGCCGCGCCTCGAAGTCGCCCTCAAGCCCCGCGAGGACCGCCTGGCCGTCCAGGTCGGCGAGCAACCGGTGGATGGCCAGCACGGCAGGGCCGTGCAGGTCGGCGTCGACCAGGAACATCAGCAGCTGGTCCCAGGGGCCCCGCCGGCCGGGCCTTGCCGCCCGCATCGCGTCCCGGTAGGCGAGCGAGGTCCGGTAGCGGTGGTGGCCGTCGGCGATCAGGACCCGCTGGTCGGCCAGGAGCCGGCACCAGGCGGAGATCCGCTCCCGGTCGCCGACCGGCCAGAGGCGGTGCCCGACCCCGGCCTCGTCGACCGCGTCGACCGCCGGGGTCGTCCCGGTCACGCCCTCGAGGATCGCCGCCGGCCGGCCCGCCCCTGCGTAGACGCCGAACACCGGGGAGAGGTTCACCGCGGTCGCCTCCAGCAGCCGCAGCCGGTCGGCCACCGGCGCCGCCATGGTCCGCTCGTGAGGAAGGATCCAGCTGGCACGGTCGTCGAGGGTCACGCTGGCCAGCACACCCCGCTGCACCCGCCGCTCGCCGCGGAGGAGATAGGTCTCCTCGTAGACATAGAGACATGGCGTCGGGTCGAGCCGGAGGGCGCCCTCGGCCCGCCAGGCGGCCAGCAGCTCGGCCACCCGCCGGTAGTGCCCCGGGTCGCCGGGCTGGTGGCGGGCCAGCACCAGCCGCACCATGTTGTAGGGGCTCGCGGCCTCGTAGGCGTCACGCGCCTCGGCCGAGATGACGTCGTAGGGCGGGGCGGTCACCAGGCCGGGGTCGCCGACGACGGCGGGATCGAAACGGAGGCCTTGGAAGGGGGCGACGGCTACCATGGAGCCGCCTGGGTCGGATGGGAGGTCATGGGCCGTTTGTAGCAAGCCGGAGCGGCCGACCGCCAGCCGGCACGCCGCTTCGCACGATCCGTCCGGAGGTTCCCGATCGACGCCGACGTCTACGAGCTGTTCCGCCGCGGCAGCCAGCTGCTCGCCGCCCGCCACGCGCACCAGGCGGTGATCCCGCTCGAACAGGCGCGCGACGTCGCGCCCGAGCATGGGTCGGTGCGCGAGGCGCTCGGCCGTGCCTACTACGGGGCCGGCCGTCCGGCGGCGGCCGGGGCCGAGTTCGCCAAGGCGCTGGAGATCGACCCGAGCAACGACTACGCCCATTTCGGCCTCGCCCTCTGCCTCGCCCGCGGCGGCGAGCGGGCCCTGGCCGTCGGCCACCTGCGGCTCGCCGTCGCCATGCGGCCCGGTGTGGCCGCCTACCGGCGTGCCCTCTCCCGGGTCGAGGAGCAGGGCCAGGAGCCGGAGGGGTCCGGGGAACCGCCGGGTGGCCGTGGCTGACCCGGGGGTGCTCGCCGCCGCCTTCGGCGGGGTCGTCCTCGACCTGGACGGCGTCGTCTACGTCGGTGACCAGGCGGTACCGGCCGCTCCCGCCGCCCTTGAGGAGCTGCGCGGGCTCGGGGTCCGGCTCGCCTTCGTCACCAACAACTCCTACCCGCCACCCGGCCAGGTGGTGGAGCGGCTCGGCCGCCTCGGGGTGAAGGCCGCGGTGGAGGAGGTGCTGACCTCGGCCCAGTCCACCGTGCGCCTGCTCGGGGGCGGGCAGGGGCTGGCCCGCAAGGCGGTCCTGGTGCTCGGCGGGCCAGGGCTGCGCCAGGCGCTGGAGGCGGCCGGTGCCCGGCTGGTCGACGCCGAGGAATGGCGGCAGGCCGAGGTCGTGGTGGCCGGCTTCGACCCCGACCTGACCTACGGGCGGGTCAAGGCGGCGGCGCTGGCGATCCGGGCGGGCGCCCGCTTCGTCGGCAGCAACCCCGACGCCACCCTGCCGGCGCCGGACGGCCTCTGGCCGGGGGCCGGCGCCACCCTGGCCATGCTGCAGGCGGCCACCGGCGTGCGGCCGGAGGTCGCCGGCAAGCCCGAGCCGGCCCTGTTCGAGACGGCCGCGGCCGCCATCGGCCCCGGCCCCTACCTGATGGTGGGGGACCGCGCCGACACCGATCTGGACGGCGCCCACCGGCTCGGCTGGACGACCGCCCTGGTCCTCAGCGGGGTCGCCAGGCCCGCCGACCTCCCGGACCTCGCCGTGGCCCCCGACCATCTGCTGGCCGACGTCGGCGGCCTGCTTGACCCGCCTGGGCCGGCGATCCGCCCGGCCGGCCTCCGCGGCGCCGCCGGCACGGAAGGTCCCGCCGGCCTGGACGGGGGGACCCTGGTGGCGGTGGACGGCGAGCGGGTGGTCGGCAGGGTGGCATGGCGCCGCCTGGACGGCGGCCTCGTCCTGCTGGAGGGGCCGGCGGTGGAGGAGGGCTGGAGAGGGCGGCTGCTCGGCACCCGGCTGGTGGTCGCCGCCTGCGTCCAGGCGCGCGCGGCCGGGGCGCGCCGCGTCGCCGCCGACGCCCGCGCCGAGGGCTTCCTGGAACGGCTGGGCTTCCGGCGGTCGGGCCCGGACGGGCGGCTGCTGCGCGACCTGCCGGCGGCAGGCGGCGGTCAGCGGTAGCGGTAGTCCCAGGTGGTCGGCGGGCTGGGGGGCGGCCGGCGGCGCTGCTGCAGGCCGCCGAGCAGGATCACCAGCAACACTCCGGCGACGAAGCCGACCACGTGCGCCAGGTAGGCGACGCCGGCGCCCTCGGCCGTGCCTGCACCCTGGACGTAGAGCCACTGCAGCAGGAACCAGGACCCCAGCACCACCCAGGCGGGCAGCCAGATCGGGATGAAGAACAGGAACGGGATCAGGCTGGTGACGCGGGCGCGGGGGAACAGGACCAGGTAGGCGCCGAGCACCCCGGCGATCGCGCCGGACGCCCCCACCAGGGTCTCCTCGCTGGAGGGCTGCGACAGCGCGAACCCGTAGGTCGCCAGGTAGCCGCAGGCCAGATAGAACAGCAGGTAGCGCACGCGCCCCAGCCGGTCCTCGACGTTGTTGCCGAAGACGAACAGGAACAGCATGTTGCCCAGCAGGTGCAGCAGCCCGCCGTGCAGGAACATGGCGGTCAGCACCGACAGCAACGGGATCTTGACGTAGTCGGGCTCGACGGCCTCGCACTGGCCGCGGCCGGCGGGGGCGCCGGCGGTCGGCTCGTCGAGCTGCCGGTTGGAGGTCAGCTCCTCCGGGATGGCCGCGTACTCGCGGAAGAAGGCGAACTGGCGGCACAGCTGGGCGGTGCTGCCGGTGCTGCCGCTGAGGCTCAGCGGGGAGACCGGCTCCAGCAGCAGGAACACCACCACGTTGACGGCGATCAGGCTCCAGGTGACCACCGCCGGCCGGCGGGTCGGGTTGTCGTCGTGGATCGGGATGAGGCCGAGCATGGCTACAGCAGACTTCGCAGCCGCAGCAGGTCGACGATGCTGGCGTCCACCCGCACCTTGCCGGAGGTGAAGGCCGACAGGAACGAGGTGCGCCCCTCGACCAGGTCGACCAGGTCGTCGGAACCGATCCGCAGGGTGATGTCGGCCGACCCGTCCGGCGGCGTCCTGGTGGGCGGCGAGACGTGGCCGTCGTCGACCACCGAGAACCAGGCCGCCTCGAGGTCTGGCACGTAGCAGCGGAGCACCCTGCGGTTCGGGATCGCCGAGCGGACGTTCGCCTCGTTGCCGTCCAGACGCGCCATCAGCGCCGCGAGCTGCCGTTCCACCTCGGCCTTGCTGGCCACCTCGTCCCTTCCTCACGCTGGCGTCGCTCAGAGGCGTTCGCGCATCACCGCGACGTCCAACCTGATCGCCGTCGGGTCCCGTGGTCTTGGTGATGTGCGAACGCCTCTGGGTTGTATCACATGCTCCCGGCGTCGAGTCGGCGTAGCGTATGCGCATGCGGCGCCGACCGTGACGGTCCTCCAGGAGGTGGCGAGTTGGCAAGCGGCAGAGAGCAGTACCTGCAGGCGTTGGCTGGCCTGCGGGAGATGACCCGGACCCAGGCGGACCGGGTCGCCGGGCTCCTCGCCAAGCAGGGGGAGGTCCAGTCCGGTCAGGTGAGCCGGGTCGCCGAGGACCTGGTGCGGCGCACCCGCAAGAACCGGGAGACGATCAGCCGCCTGATCGAGCGGGAGGTCAAGCGCCAGCTCGGCGCGCTCGGCATCGCCACCCGCGACGAGGTGGCCCGGCTGCAACAGCGCGTCCGCGCCCTCGAGCAGGCGGCCGAACGCTCCAGCCGTCCGGCCGGCACGCGAGCGGCGTCCTCCCGCAGCGCCGCGGGGGCGACGCGGCCCGCCACCCGGACCCGCACCGCGCGCGGCGGCGCCAGGCCGGCCGGCTCGGCCGGCACCACCCGCCGCAGGAGCGGCTCGACCGGCTCGACCGGCTCGGCGGGCACCCCGGAGGCGGGCACCCCGGAGGCGGGCACCCCGGAGGACGGCAGCTAGTGGGGCCGGTCGACGAGTCCGCCTCGGCCCTTTCGGCCGAGGTCGACGGCACCCTGGCCGGCCTGGACGACGCCGACCCCGCCGCGCACGCCGAGGCCTTCGAGGCGGTCAACGCCGCCATCCTGGCGGAGCTCGAGCGCCTCGAGGGGCTCTAGGAGCCGCGGGGTGGCCACCCGGGTGCGGCTCGACCGCGAGCTGGTCCGGCGGGGTCTCGCGCCGAGCCGGGAGGCGGCGAGCGCGGCCATCCGCGCCGGCCGCGTGCTGGTCGCCGGCGCGGTCGCCTCCAAGCCCTCCACGATGGTCTCGCCGGCCGAACCGGTGTCCCTGGCAAAGCCCGCCCGCCGCTGGGCGAGCCGCGGGGGCGACAAGCTGGCGCCCGTCCTCGACCGTCTCCAGGTGCCGGTGGCGGGACGCCGCTGCCTTGACGCCGGCGCCTCGACCGGCGGCTTCACCGACGTGCTGCTGGCCAGGGGGGCGGCCGAGGTGGTCGCCGTCGACGTCGGCTACGGCCAGCTGCAGCTCCGCCTGCGCCAGGACCAGCGGGTGCGGGTGCTCGACCGTACCAACGTGCGAGCGCTCACCGCCGAGCTGGTCGGCGGCCAGGTCGACCTCACCGTGGCCGACCTGTCGTTCATCTCGCTGCGCCTGGTCGTGCCGGTCCTTGCCGGCCTGACCCGGCGGGACGGCGACCTGCTGCTGCTGGTCAAGCCGCAGTTCGAGGCGGGCCGGGACGCGGTCGGCCGCGGCGGGGTGGTGCGCGACCCGGCCGTCCGCGCCGCCGCCGTCCGCGGGGTGGCCGGGGCGGCCGCTTCCAGCGGGCTGGGGGTCGCCGGCGTCTGCCCCTCCCCGCTGCCGGGGCCGGCCGGCAACCTGGAGCTGTTCCTGCACCTGCGGGCCGGGGCCGGCCGGCTCGGCGAGGCCGAGCTGGACGCGGCGGTCGCCGAAGGCGCCACCCTCCCGGGAGCGGCCAGGTGAACCGGCCACGGCGGGTCGGCGCGGTGGTCCACCCGGCCCGGCCGGCGGCGGCCGCCGCCGGCAAGGAGCTGGTCGACTGGGCGGCCGAGCACGGCGTCCAGCTGCGCACGCTGGACAGCGAACGCGGCTGCCTCGGGCCGGAGGTGCCGTGCGTGCCGCCCGAGGAGTTCGCCGCCGGCCTCGACCTGGTCGTCTCCCTGGGTGGCGACGGCACCCTGCTGCGGGCCCTCGGCCTCACCCTCAGCGACCGGGTACCGGTCCTCGGGGTGAACGCCGGGCGGCTCGGCTTCCTGGCGGAGGTCGAGGCCGACGACCTGCGGGCCGCCCTCGATGCGGTCGACGCCGGCCGCCACCACGTCGAGCGGCGCACCACCCTGGCCGCGCGGGTGCTGATCGACGGCCGGGACGCCGGCGAGGAACTGGCCGTCAACGATGTCGTGCTCGAAAAGGCGGCGCGGGAGCGCCTGGCCGCGGTGGCGGTCCGCCTCGGCGACGGCGGCCCGTTCGCCCGCTACGCCGCCGACGGGATCATCGTCGCCTCGCCCACCGGCTCCACCGCCTACAGCTTCTCCGCCGGCGGCCCGATCGTCTCCCCGCGGCTGGACGCGCTGCTGCTGACGCCGATCGCGCCCCACATGGTCTTCAACCGCACGCTGGTCCTGCACCCCGACGAGGGCGTGCGGCTGGAGGTGCTGCCGGACAGCCCGCCGCTGATCGAGATCGTCGACGGCCGGGCGGTGCGCGAGCTGCCGCCCGGCGCGGTGGTCGAGGTCCGCCGCGGCCGCCACGACGCCCTGCTCGTGCGGGTCGCGCGGGCCGACTTCTACCGCCTGGTCCGCTCGAAGTTCCGCCTCGCCGACGGGTTGGACCCCACCAGCTGAGCCGCCCACCAACCCGACGAACCAGACCAACCCCTCGAACCCGTGGGGATGCCGCGCGGAGTGAGGTCGGCGGGCGGGCTAGAATCGCAGGTGATGTTAGCCGAGCTTCGCATCCGCGACCTCGGGGTGATCGACGATGCCCGCCTCGAGGTCTCCTCCGGCCTCAACGTGCTCACCGGCGAGACCGGCGCCGGCAAGACCATGGTGGTCGACGCCCTCTCGCTGCTGCTCGGCGAGCGGGCCGACCCTGGCGCGGTCCGCGTCGGCCGGGAGGCCGCCCTGGTCGAAGGCCGCCTGCGTGCCGAGCCGGACGGCGAGGCCGCGGCCGCGCTCGCCGCCGCCGGCGCCGCCGCCGAGGACGGCGAGGTGGTGGTCGCCCGCCAGGTGCTCGCCGGCGGCCGCAGCCGCGCCCAGCTGCAGGGCCGCATGGCCACCGTGGCCGCGGTCGCCGAGGTGGTCAGGCCGATCGTCGAGGTGCACGGCCAGCACGAGTTCCAGGGCCTGCTCCGCCCCGGCGTCCAGCGCGACCTGCTCGACCGCTTCGCCGGGCCGCGGGTCCTGGAACCGCGGGCGGCGTTCGCGGCCGGCTGGCGCCGCCTGCTGGCGGTCAGCCGCGAGCTGGCCGAGCTGAACGCCCTGGCGCGGGAACGCGCCCGCGAGGCCGACCTGCTCCACTACCAGCTCGAGGAGATCCAGTCGGCCCAGGTGCGCGTCGGCGAGTCCGCGGAGCTGGCTGCCGAGGCGGAGCGCCTGACCAACGCCGAGACGCTGCGGCAGGCCGCCGCCCTCGCCCACCAGCTGCTGGCGGGGGAGGAGGAGGACACCGGCGCCGCCACCGTCCTGGGGGCCGCAGGCCGCGCCCTGCAGGGTCCCGCCGGCCACGACCCCGCCCTCGGCGAGCTGGCCGCCCGCGCGGAGGCGCTGGCTGTCGACGTCGACGACCTCGCCTCCAGCCTGCGCGTCTACGCCGAGGCGGTGCTGGTCGACCCCGGCCGGCTCGACGAGGTCCAGGCGCGGATCGCGCGGCTGCGCGACCTGGAACGCAAGTACGGCGACGACGAGGCCGCCGTGCTCGCCTTCGCCGAGAAGGCCAGCGGCCGGCTGGCGGAGCTGGAAGGCGGCGTGCTCCGCTCGGAGGCGCTGGAGGCCGAGGCCGCCGAGCTGCGCGGCACCCTCGCCGAGGTCGGCGCCGCCCTGACGGCCCGCCGCCTGGAGGCGGCCGGCCGGCTCGCGGAGGCGCTCAGGGCCGAGCTGGCCGACCTGGCCATGCCCCACGCCGAGGTGCGGGTCGCGGTCGAGCAGGACGAGGACCCGGGCGGCCTCCAGGTCGGCGACCGCCGGCTGGCCGCCGGCGACGAGGGGCTCGACCGGGTCGAGATCGAGCTGGCCGCCCACCCCGGCGCCCCCCTCCGCCCGCTCGTCCGGGCCGCCTCCGGAGGCGAGCTGTCGCGGGTCATGCTCGCCCTGCGGGTGGTGCTCGCCGGCATCGACCGGACGCCGACACTGGTCTTCGACGAGGTCGACGCCGGGGTTGGCGGCCGCACCGCGGCAGCGGTCGGCCGCCGGCTGGCGCAGCTCGCCCGCCACCACCAGGTGCTGGTCGTCACCCACCTGCCCCAGATCGCCGCCCATGCCGACCGGCACTTCTCGGTCGAGAAGCACTCGGCCGCCGGTGAGACCAGCACCGCGGTGCGCCTGCTCGACGACGCCGGCAGGGTCAGCGAGCTGTCCCGCATGCTGGCCGGCATGGAGGGCTCGGGGCTGGCCAAGGCCCACGCCGAGGAGCTGCTGGCGGCGGCCAGCGCCGCCAAGGTCGGTGAGCGGCCGTGAGGCTGCGTCCGCAGCGCCGCCAGCCGGCGGCGCAGGAGCGCACCGACCTGGCCGGGCCGGTCCGCATGGACAAGCGCACCAAGCGCCTGATCCGGCGGCTGCGCCACGGGGACGTGGCCGTCATCGACCATCTCGACATCGACCGGGTGGCCGCGGAGACGCTGGTCGAGCGGCATCCGGTCGCCGTCGTCAACGCCGCCAAGAGCATCTCCGGCCGCTACCCGAACGCCGGCCCGACGGTCCTTGCCGAGGCCGGCGTGCCGCTGCTGGACGCCGCCGGACCCGCCGTGTTCGAGCTGCGCGAGGGCGAGCAGGTGCGGGTCGACGCCGACGGGGTGGTCTGGCGGGACGGCATCGAGGTCGCAAGGGGCGAGTGGCTGCGGCCAGAGGACATCCGCAAGCGCGTGGACGCCGCCAAGGACAACCTGGCCTCCGCCCTCGAGGACTTCACCCTCAACACCCTGTCCTACGTCCGCCGCGACCGTGACCTGCTGCTGGAGGGCCTCGAGGTCCCGGCCCTGAAGACCCGTCTGCGCGACCGGCACGCGCTGGTGGTGGTCCGCGGCCACGACTACAAGAAGGACCTGTCGATCCTGCGCGGCTACATCCAGGAGTTCCGGCCCGCCCTGATCGGGGTCGACGGGGGCGCCGACGCCCTGCTGGAGGCCGGGCTCAAGCCGGACGTGATCCTCGGGGACATGGACTCGGTCACCAACGAGGCCCTCACCTGCGGGGCCGAGATCGTGGTGCACGCCTACCCCGACGGCCGCGCCCCAGGCAAGGAGCGGGTCGAGGCCCTCGGCATCACCCCGCTGATCCTGCCGGGCGCCGGCACCAGCGAGGACATGGCGATGCTGCTGGCCTACGAGTCCGACTGCGACCTGATCGTGGCGGTCGGCAGCCATGCCAGCCTGGTCGAGTTCCTCGACAAGGGTCGTCCCGGCATGGCCTCCACCTTCCTGGTACGGCTCAAGGTCGGCGCCAAGCTGGTGGACGCCAAGGGTGTCAACCGTCTGTACCGGCAGGGCGTGCGCCGCAGCGACCTGGTCTTCCTGGTGGTCGCCGCGCTGGTCGCCATGCTGGTGGTCTCGCTGGTGTCAGAGCCCGTCCGGCTGGTCTGGGGAGACCTGTTCGAGCTGCTGCGGGTGTTCCTGAGCCGGATCCGTTCGTTGTTCGTCTGACAGCGGGGCGGCGGATCCTCGCCCGCCCGCGTGGAGGTGCCCTCGGTGATCAGCCTGCGCTACCACATCGTGTCGCTGGTCGCGGTGTTCCTGGCCCTGGCCCTCGGCATCGTGGTCGGCAGCACCGTCCTGAAGGAGGGGACGGTGTCGATCCTGCGGGCCACCAGCCAGGGGTTGCGCCAGGAGAGCGAGCGGACCCGGACCGAGAACGACGCGCTGCGCAAGGAGCTGGGCCGTCAGCAGGAGTTCACCGCCACCGTGCTGCCGGACCTGGTGCGGGGCAAGCTCGCCGGCCAGTCGGTGGTGCTGCTGGACACCGACAAGGTGGACGGGGACCTGCGCGGCAAGGTCGAGGAGGCGCTGGAGGCGGCCGGGGCCGACGTCGACGCCCGCATCACCTTCTCCGCCGGGCGCCTCAGCCTGACCGCGGACGCCGACCGGGCGGCCCTCAGCCGGCTGCTGGCCGCCGACGCGGCCGACCCGGTCGCGCTCCGCGCCGAGCTGGCCGAGCGGCTGGCCGAGCGGCTGGCCACCCCGGCCGCCCTCCCGAAGGGAGACCCGCAACGCGCCGGGGACGTGCTGACCGGACTGGACGACGGCAACTTCATGGCCGACCTGAAGCTGGAGGGGTCCTTCACCGACGGCACCACCCCGTTCCCACGGCCCGGGTCGATCTTCGTGGTGATCGGCCCCGCCGACGGCGCCACCCTCCCGCCGGAGGCGTTCCTGGTGCCGCTCGCCGACCAGGTCGCGGCGCACACCAACAACGCGGTGGCGGGGGTCGAGGCGGCTACCGCCGGCGTCACCCCGGGGACCACCTCCTGGATCACCGCCCTGCGCGACCGCCGGGAGGTCACCCGCCGGGTCTCCGGCATCGACGACGTCGACACCACCTACGGCCAGTTCGCCCTGGTCCAGGCGCTGCAGAACCGGCTGCAGAACCAGCCCGCCGGCCAGTACGGCGTCAAGAGCGGCAGCTCCGGGCTGCTGCCAGAGGTCCCCGCCCAGTGACCCCACCGGTGGTGCTGGCGCTGGTGCCGGCCCGCGACGAGGCCGAGCGGGTCGGAGCGACCGTCAGCGCCCTGCGCGGCCTGCCGGCGGTCGCCGAGGTCCTGGTGGTCAGCGACGGCTCCACCGACGCGACCGCCGCCCGCGCGCTGGAGGCCGGCGCCCACTGCCTCGACCTGCCCCGCAACCTCGGCAAGGGCGGCGCCCTCAACGCCGGGCTGGCCGCCCTGATGGGCCGGGTCGCCGAGCGGCTCAGCCCGGAGCCGGCGGCGCTGCTGCTGGCCGACGCCGACCTGGCGGAGACCGCCCGGCACCTCGACCGCCTGCTCGGTCCGGTGCTGGCCGGCGAGGCCGACCTGGCCATCGCCGACCTGCCCCCGCAGGGGGGCGCCGGCGGGCTCGGCCTGGCCGTGGGCCTTGCCCGCCGGGGCATGGAGCGGGTCACCGGCCGCCGCATGGCCGAGCCGCTGTCGGGCCAGCGGGCGGTCCGCTGGGACGTGCTGCCGGCCGTGCTGCCGTTCGCGCCCGGCTTCGGGGTGGAGGTCGCCATGACCATGGACGCGCTGCGGGCCGGCCTGCGGGTCGTGGAGGTCGAGGTCGACCTGCGGCATGCGGCCACCGGCAGGGACCTCGCCGGGTTCCTGCACCGCGGCAGGCAGGCAAGGGCGGTCGCCCGCGAGCTGACCCGCCGCCACGCGTGGCGCCGGGTCCGTCTGGACGGGGACGGCCGCTCGGAGGAGGGCTGATGCGGGCGCTGCCGGTGGCGCTGTCCGGGTTGCTGGTCGGCTGGGGCGTCGGGCGCTGGGCGGCGCCCCAGCTGCTCGCCGGCCTGGCCGGCTCCAGCCTGGCGAGGGTCAACTACCGCAAGCGGGTGGTGGTGGCCGGGCTCGGGCTGCTGCTGCCCATCGGCCTGCTCGCCTGGGCGACCCCGCTGGCGCTGGTCAGCCGGCTGGACCCGCTGCGGGCGCTGCGGGCGCAACTGCTCGCCCCATCCGGCGTGGCGGTGGTGGTCGCCGCGATCGCCTTCACCCTGCTGGGGCTGGTCGATGACCTGGTCGAGGACGAGGCCGCCAGCCGCGGCTTCCGCGGCCACCTGCGGGCGCTGGCGGGCGGCCGGCTCACCGGCGGCGGGATCAAGCTGCTCGGCGGGATGCTGGCGGCCCTGATGGTGGCCAGCTTCGCGCTCCCTGAGGGCCGCTCGGGATGGCTGCTGCCGGTCGGCGCGGTGGTGGTCGCCTCCAGCGCCAACCTGGCCAACCTGCTCGACCTGCGTCCCGGACGCTGCGCCAAGGTGTTCCTGCCGCTCTGGGTCGCCGGCTGCCTGCTGGACCCGCCTGCCGGCGCCTGGTCGGCCGGGCTGGCCGGCGCGGCCCTTGCCGCCCTGCCGCTGGACCTCCGCGAGCAGGGGATGCTCGGCGACGCCGGCGCCAACGCGCTCGGCGCGGTGGTGGGGACGCTGCTGCTGGCCGGGCCGGTCTGGCTGCTCCTGCTGGTCGCCGCGGTGCTGCTGGCGCTGCAGCTGCTGTCCGAGCGGGTCTCCTTCTCGCGGGTGATCGACGGCAACCGCCTCCTGCGCGCGGCCGACCGCCTGGGCCGGCCGCAGGCCTGACCCGCCGGCGACCTCCTTCCGGGCCGGCTCGGGCGGCACGTGTTACGCTGGCATCCCGGAGGGCCCGCAGATGGCCGGGTGGCCAGCGGCGTGAGCACCCGGCTCCCCAGATGGGCCCAAAGGGGGTCAAAGGTACCTTGGCGAAGCACATCTTCGTGACGGGTGGGGTCGCCAGCTCGCTCGGCAAGGGTCTCACCGCTGCCTCGCTCGGACGGCTGCTCAAGTCGCGCGGCCTGCGGGTCACCATGCAGAAGCTGGACCCGTACATCAACGTCGACCCGGGCACGATGAACCCGTTCCAGCACGGCGAGGTGTTCGTGACCGACGACGGCTGCGAAACCGACCTCGACCTGGGTCACTACGAGCGGTTCATCGACGAGAACCTGTGGCGGGACTCCAACGTCACCACCGGGGCGATCTACTCGACGGTGATCGCGGCCGAGCGCCGCGGCGAGTTCCTCGGCGACACCGTGCAGGTCATCCCGCACATCACCAACGAGATCAAGGCCCGCATCCTGCGGGTGGCCGAGGACGCCGACGTGGTCATCACCGAGGTCGGCGGCACCGTCGGCGACATCGAGTCGCTGCCGTACCTGGAGGCGATCCGCCAGCTCCGCCACGATGTCGGGCGCGAGCACGTGTTCTTCGTGCACGTCTCGCTGGTGCCCTACATCGGCCCGTCGGGCGAGCTCAAGACCAAGCCCACCCAGCACTCGGTGCGCGAGCTGCGCTCGCTCGGCATCCAGCCGGACGCGATCGTCTGCCGCACCGACCGGCCGATCACCGACGCGCTCAAGCGCAAGATCTCGCTGCTGTCGGACGTCGACGTGGAGGGCATCATCTCCGCCCCCGACGCCGAGTCGATCTACGAGATCCCGCTGGTGCTGCACGCCGAGGGCCTGGACGGCTACCTGGTGCGCCACCTGCGCCTCGAGGACAGGGCCGCCGAACCGGACCTGGCCGAGTGGGAGGCGCTGGTCCAGCGGATCCACAGCCCTCGCCGCACCGTCCGGATCGCCCTGGTCGGCAAGTACATCAACCTGCCGGACGCCTACCTGTCGGTCACCCAGGCCCTGCAGCACGCCGGCTTTCACCATGGAGTTGAGGTCGAGGTGGTCTGGTGCGCCTCCGACGAGCTGGAGGACCCGCAGGCCCGCAAGGTGCTGGAGACCGTCCACGGCGTGCTGGTGCCTGGCGGCTTCGGCATCCGCGGCGTCGAGGGCAAGGTCGAGGCGATCCGCTACGCCCGCGAGCGCCGGGTGCCGTTCCTGGGGATCTGCCTCGGCCTGCAGTGCGCGGTCATCGAGATCGCCCGCAACCTGGCCGGGCTGGCAGGAGCGAACTCGAGCGAGTTCGACCCCAACACCCCCTACCCGGTGATCGATCTGCTGCCGGACCAGCGCCGGGTGGCCGACAAGGGCGGCACCATGCGGCTCGGCCTCGACCCGTGCCGGCTGCAGCGCGGGTCCCGCGCGGAGCAGGCCTACGGCGACGGCCTGGTGTTCGAGCGGCACCGCCACCGCTACGAGGTCAACAACCGCTTCCGGCGCCGGCTGGAAGAGGCCGGCCTGGTCTGCTCGGGAACCTCGCCGGACGGCCGGCTGGTCGAGGTGATCGAGCTGCCCGACCATCCCTGGTTCGTCGCCGGCCAGTTCCACCCGGAGTTCCGCTCCCGGCCGACCCGGCCGCACCCGCTGTTCCGCGAGTTCGTGGGGGCCGCCACCGCGCTGGCCGACGCGCGCGACCGCGCCGCCGCCCCGGCCGCGCGGCCGGCGCCCGTCCCCGCCCACAACGGCGCCGACCAGGACCGGGCGCCGGTGGCGGCGGCGCCGGCCGGCGGCGAGCGCCGCAACGGCATCGAGTGGCGGGGCGGCGACGACGCGGTGGCGACCCCGCCGGCCACGGGGCGCGGCACGCCCACCACCGTGGACGTGCGGGAGCCCGACGAGGCGGCGCAGGACGGACGGGTGGCGCCGCACCGGCAGCTCGCGGCAGGCGACCCCGGTCCTTCATGAGCGGACCGCCGTTCCGGATCCTCGAGAGCAGCCGGCCCTTCCAGGGCGGTCTGCTCGCGGTGCGGACCGACCGGATCGCCGACGCCGACGGCCGCACCGCCATCCGCGAGGTGGTCGAGCATCCCGGCGCGGTCGCCGCCCTGGTGGTGGACGACGAGGGGCAGCTGCTGCTGGTCGACCAGTGGCGCCACCCGGTGGGCGCCAGGGTGCTCGAGGTCGCCGCCGGCAAGTACGACGCCGACGGCGAGCTGGTCGAGGAGACGCTCCGCCGCGAGCTGGCCGAGGAGCTGGAGGTCGAGGGGGGCACGCTGACCTGGCTGTCGACCTTCTACAGCACCCCCGGCTGGAGCGACGAGGTGGTCGACCTGTACCTGGCGGAAGGGGTGCGGCCGATCGCCGGCGGCGCCCCTGCGCGGGACTGGGAGGAGGCCGGCCTCGAGGTGGTGCGGGTGGGGTTCGAGGAGGCCCTCGAGCTGGCCACCCGCCGCCTCCCGGGAGACTCCAAGACCCTGGTCGCCCTCGGCCTGTACGGGCTCAGGCGGGCAGGGGCGTGGGCGCCTGACCCGGCCGGCCGGCCCGCGCCGGACGCCCCGGCGCGCCGGGCCGCCACCCGGCCTCCGGCGGTCTCGTAGACTGGCCTCCTCGGCGCGACGAAGGGTCGAGCGGTTGGAGCGGAAGGGGCGCGCAGCATGGACGTTGGCATCCCGCGCGAGCTGAAGGACCACGAGTACCGGGTCGCGATCACCCCAGGCGGCGTCCGTGAGCTGGTCGACGCCGGCCACCGCGTGCTGGTCGAGCAGGGCGCCGGGCTGGGCAGCTCGATCACCGACCTGGAGTTCGAGAAGGCCGGCGCGACCGTCCTGGCCACCGCCGACGAGCTCTGGGGCGGTGCCGACCTCGTCCTCAAGGTCAAGGAGCCGGTGCCGGAGGAGTTCCACCGGCTCCGCAAGGACCAGGTGCTGTTGACCTACCTGCACCTGGCCGCCAGCCGGCAGGTGACCGAGGCGCTGCTGGAGAGCGGCACCACCGCGGTCGCCTACGAGACCGTGGAGCTGCCGGACGGCCGCCTGCCGCTACTGGCGCCGATGAGCGAGGTCGCCGGCCGCATGGCGCCGCAGGTCGGCGCGCACCTGCTGGAGCGGGAGTCGGGCGGGCGCGGGGTGCTGATGGGCGGCGTCTCCGGCGTCGCCGCCGCCAAGGTGGTGGTGCTCGGCGGCGGCATGGCCGGCCAGAACGCCGCCTGGATCGCCCAGGGCATGGAGGCCGAGGTCACCCTGCTCGACAAGAACGTCGACAAGCTCCGCTACGTCGACCAGATCCACAAGGGCCGCATCGTCACCCTGATGTCGAACCGGCAGACCATCGAGGACCTGGTGCTGGAGGCCGACCTGGTGATCGGCTCGGTGCTGATCCCCGGCGCCAAGGCCCCGAGGCTGGTCACCGTCGAGCACGTGCAGGCCATGAAGCGGGGCGCGGTGCTGGTCGACATCTCGATCGACCAGGGTGGCTGCTTCGAGACCTCCCACGTGACCACCCACTCCGACCCGACCTACGTCGTCAGTGGGGTGGTCCACTACTGTGTCGGCAACATGCCGGGGGCGGTGCCGCACACCTCCACCTACGCGCTCACCAACGTCACCCTGCCGTACGCGGTCGCGATCGCCTCGGCCGGGCTCGAGGACGCCATCCTGGCGGACGCGCCGCTGGCCAAGGGGGTCAACGTCTACCGCGGCGAGCTCACCCACCAGCAGGTGGCCGAGGCCCACCAGCTCGACTGGCGGCCCCTTGCCGAGCTCGCGCCCGGCCTCGCCGGGTAGGGCTTGAGCCCCCTGGACCCCCTGCCCACCGCGCCGGTCGGCCCGGCCACCGGGGCGGCCGTGCGCCGCTACCTGGACTACCTGGCGGTCGAGCGCGGCCTGGCCGCCAACACCCTGAGCGCCTACCGGCGCGACCTGCACCGCTACGCCGGCTGGCTGGCGCAACGGGGGATCGACGACCCGACCATGGTCGGCGAGGCCGACCTGGTGGCGTTCCTCGGCGCGCTCCGGCTCGCCGGCACCCCGGTCGGCACCCGCTACCGCGCCTCGACGGTGGCCCGCAGCCTGGCCGCGGTGCGGGGCTTCCACCGCTTCCTGCTGCGCGAACGGCTGGCCGGCGCCGACCCGTCCCGCGACCTCGGCACCCCCAAGGTCCCCGCCAGCCTGCCGAAGGCCCTCTCGATCGAGCAGGTGGAGGCGTTGCTGGACGCCGTCGCCGGCGACGACCGGCTCGCCATGCGCGACCGGGCGCTGCTGGAGACCCTGTACGCGGCAGGGCTGCGGGTCAGCGAGGCCACCGCCATGGACGTCGACGACCTCGACCTCGAGGACGGGATGGTCCGCGCCTTCGGCAAGGGCGCCAAGGAGCGCCTGGTCCCGATCGGCCGTTCCGCCCGCCGCGCGCTGGAGGCCTACCTGGTGCGGTCCCGGCCGCTCCTGGCCGGCCCGCGCGCCGGGCCGGCCCTGTTCCTGAACGCGCAGGGCAAGCGGCTGACCAGGCAGGGGTGCTGGAAGATCCTGCGCGGGCACGCCAGGCATGCGGGGCTGGAGGTCGGGATCTCACCCCACGTGCTGCGGCACTCGTTCGCCACCCACCTGCTGGCCGGCGGCGCCGACATCCGCAGCGTGCAGGAGCTGCTCGGCCACGCCAGCCTCGCCACCACCCAGGTCTACACCCGGGTCACCCAGGACCGGCTCCGCGAGGTCTACCTGCGCGCCCACCCAAGGGCCCGCATCCCCCGGACCCCTCCCGATCGACCGGGCACCCCTTCGGGGTTCCCCGGACCCCTCCGGCCGGAACGAACGACGCACCCAAAAGGGATGGCCCCGCCGGATCGCTGATCCTGTAGCCTTCAACCCTCCCCGCCAGGCCGTCGTGCGGTCGCCGGCCAGCCGCGGGTGGGACGACCGACGGAGGACCGGATGGACCAGCAGACCGTCGACCGGCTGCGCGAGCGGCTCGAGAGCGAGCGCGGCGAGGTACGACGCCAGCTCGACGACCTCGGCGCCCGCCGCGACGCCGAGGGCATCGAGGACCCGGAGCTGGACGAGGGCTTCGCCGACGCGGGCCAGGCGGCCGCGGAGCGGGCCAGCCTCCTCACCCTGGTCAGGAGCTTGCGCGACACCCTGCGCGAGGTGGAGCAGGCGCTGGAGCGGATGGACGCCGGCGCCTACGGCAGCTGCGAGCGCTGCGGACGGCCGATCGACGAGGAGCGCCTGGAGGCGCTGCCCGCCGCCCGCCTCTGCCTCGACTGCAAGCGGCAACGGGTCCGGCGGTGAACCGGCCCCGGAGGGTGGTGGTGCTGGTCTGCGACTCGCTCGGCGTTGGCGAGGCCCCCGACGCGCCCGGCTACGGCGACCAGGGGGCGGACACCGTCGGCCACGCGGCCGCCGCCGCCGGCGGGCTGCGGCTGCCGACCCTGCGGTCGTGGGGGTTCGGCCGGCTCACCGAGATCGCCGGGGTGCCCGCCACCGACCCGGCCGGCGCGGTGGTCGCGCGGATGGCCGAGCGGTCGGCCGGCAAGGACACCACCACCGGGCACTGGGAGATGATGGGGGTGGTGCTCGACGCGCCCTTCCCCACCTACCCGGAGGGGTTCCCGCCAGAGGTGATCGACGCCTTCTCGGCCGCGATCGGCCGTGGCGTGCTCGGCAACAAGCCCGCCTCCGGCACCGAGATCATCAAGGAGCTGGGCGCCGAGCACCTGGCCACCGGCAAGCCGATCGTCTACACCTCCGCCGACTCGGTGTTCCAGATCGCCACCCACAGGCGGGTCGTCCCGCTGCAGCAGCTGTACGACTGGTGCGAGCGCGCCCGCGGCCTGCTCGATGATGAGCACGCGGTCGGCCGGGTGATCGCCCGCCCGTTCGACGGCGAGCCCGGGTCGTTCTTCCGCACCAAGGAGCGGCGCGACTACGCGCTCCCGCCGGCGGGCCCGACCGTGCTGGAGGCGCTCGAGCGGGCCGGGGTGCACACCCTTGGGGTCGGCAAGATCGAGGACATCTTCTCGCGCCGCGGGCTGACCGGCTCCGACCACACCGGCGACAACGAGACGTCGCTCGACGCCACCGTGCGGTTCCTCCGCGACGCCGACGGGCCGACGTTCATCTTCACCAACCTGGTGGACTTCGACATGGTCTACGGCCACCGCCGCGACGCGGCCGGCTACGCCCGCTGCCTCGAACGTCTCGACGCCCGCCTGCCAGCGGTCGTGGCCGAGCTGGGCGGCGACGACTGGCTGTTCCTCACCGCCGACCACGGCTGCGACCCGACCGCGCCCGGTACCGACCACACCCGCGAGCTCACCCCCATGATCGCGTTCAGTCCGGGCGGGACCGCCGGCCGGCACCTGCCCGACCGCGACACCTTCGCCGACCTGGGGGCCACCGTCGCCGACCTGTTCGGGGTCGACCCGGTCGGTCCCGGTCGCTCCTTCACCGCCGACCTGCGCTGATCACGCCGACGCCGGCAGGCCTCCCGCCCCGGTGAGGCGGTAGGCGGACGCGCGGGTCGCCCCCGCTGCGCTCCACCTTGCCCCGGGCCGCTCCTCCCGACCCCGCGAAGTTGAAGGGTTATCCACAATTCATACACCGGTGAACTCGCCTTGCCGCGCAGCGTGGCCGACGGGCTGGAGCAGGTTGACCACGGAGCGTGGCCGACCACACAGCGTGGTGACAGGGACCGCTCGGGCACGTTTTGGCCCAAGGTCTTCCTCGGCCCGTGCGGGGTGAGTAAGATGCCGCCGCCCCCAGGTCGGCGAGGTCAATCGTCGATCGATCGCTAGATCAATGAAGAGCTAGATCGACGAAGAGCTAGCGCGACTTGGTGCTGTAGCAACAAGTAGATAAAGCGCTGTGGCGATATGTGGAGTCGGGCGGCGGAGGTGCCGGATGGGGAAGGTCATCGCCCTGGCCAACCAGAAGGGCGGGGTCGGGAAGACCACCACCGCGATCAACCTGGGCGCCGCCCTGGCCGAGCAGGGTCGCAAGGTGCTGCTGGTGGACATGGACCCGCAGGGCGCCCTCTCGGTCGGGCTCGGCCTGAACCCGCTCGCCCTCGACCAGACGGTCTACAACCTCCTGATGGACCCCAAGGCGCACGCCAACGACACCATCGAACACACCAAGGTGGAGCGGCTGGACCTGCTGCCCTCCAACATCGACCTGGCCGCCGCCGAGGTGCTGCTGGTCGGGGAGGTGGCCCGCGAGCAGGCGCTGGCCCGGGTGCTGCGACCGCTGCGGCGGCGCTACGACTACGTCCTGGTCGACTGCCCGCCGAGCCTCGGGCTGCTCACCGTCAACGCGCTGACCGCCGCCAACGGGGTCCTGGTCCCGCTGGAGTGCGAGTACTTCGCGCTGCGCGGCATGGCCCTGCTGATGGACACGATCGAGAAGGTCAGGGAGCGCCTCAACCCCGACCTCGAGATCGTCGGCATCCTGGCCACCATGTACGATGCCCGGACGGTCCACGGGCGCGAGGTGCTCGGCCGGGTCGAGGACGCCTTCGGGGGTCGCGTCTTCCGGACCGTCATCGCCAAGACCATCCGGTTCGCCGAGGCACCGGTGGCCGGTGAGAGCATCCTGACCTATGCCGGCTCGTCGTCGGGGGCGGTCGCGTACCGCGAGCTGGCCAAGGAGGTACTGGCGTCATGAAGGGTCGGGCGAGCCTGCCCGGAGCCGACGAGCTGTTCCGGGTCACCTCGATCGACAAGGGCCGCGGGCCCAGGGCGGGCCCGCAGCCCGCCGACGAGGAGCAGGGCGAGGATCGGCGGCCGGCCGACCGGGTGCCGAGCGGGCGCCAGCGTCACGACGAGAAGGTGACCTTCTACTGCACCGCCGAGGAGTTGGTGGACCTCGAGAACGCGCGCCTGCGGCTCCGCAGGGAGCACGGCATCGCGGTCGACCGCGGCCGCATCGTCCGCGAGGCGCTCGCCCAGGTGCTGTCCGAGCTGGACCGCGACGGCGCCGAGGCGGCCGTCGTCAAGCGCCTCTCCCGGTGAACCCGGTCGACCTGATCGCCCGCAAGCGCGACGGGGGCGAGATCGCCGCCGCGGACCTGCGCGCCTTCGTCCTGGCCTACGCCCGCAACCAGCTGCCCGACTACCAGATGGCGGCCTTCCTCATGGCCGGCTACCTGCGCGGCTTCTCGCGCCGGGAGACCGAGGCGCTCACCGAGGCGATGGTCGCCTCCGGCGACCGGCTGGACCTTGGCCGGCTGGCGGGGCCGACGGTCGACAAGCACTCGACCGGCGGTGTGGCCGACGGCACCACCCTGGTCGTCGGGCCGCTGGCCGCCGCCATCGGCCTGCGGATGCTCAAGCTGTCGGGGCGCGGCCTGGGCCACACCGGGGGGACGCTCGACAAGCTGGAGTCGATCCCCGGGTTCCGGGTCGACCTGGCGCCAGAGGAGCTGCTCGCCCAGGTCGAGCGGGTGGGGCTGGCGGTCGCCGCCCAGAGCGCCGAGCTGGTCCCGGCCGACAAGGCGATCTACGCGCTCCGCGACGTGACCGCCACCGTCGGCAACGTCGCCCTGATCGCCTCCAGCGTGATGAGCAAGAAGCTGGCCGGCGGCGCCAGCTGCATCCTGCTGGACGTCAAGGCCGGCTCCGGCGCGTTCATGCACGAGCTGCCCGCCGCGGTGGAGCTGGCCCGCCTCTGCGTCGAGCTCGGCACGGCCGCCGGCCGCGCCACCACCGCGCTGGTGACCGACATGGACCAGCCGCTCGGGGAGCTGGTCGGCAACGCCGTGGAGGTCCGCGAGGCGGTGGAGGCCCTCCGCGGGGAGCGCCCCGGCCGTTTCCTCGACCTCTGCCTGACCCTCACCGGCCATCTGGCCGCGCTGGCCGGCAAGGCCGCCGACCCCGAGGAGGGCCGGCGGCTGGCGGAGCAGGCGCTCGCCGGCGGTGACGGCCTCGAGCGGTTCCGCGAGTTCGTGGCCGCCCAGGGCGGCGACCCGCGGGTCGCCGACGACCTGTCGCTGCTGCCGCAGGCGCCGGTGGCCCTCCAGGTGGAGGCGCCTGGCGACGGCTGGCTGGCCGCGGTCGACGCCGAGGCGGTCGGCAGGGTGGCCGCCGCGCTTGGCGCCGGCAGGCAGCGCAAGGACGACGTGATCGACCCGGCCGTGGCGGTGGAGCTGACCGCCAAGCTCGGCGACCGGGTCGAGCGGGGCCAGCCGATCGGCCGCGTCATGGCCCGCGACCACCAGGCGGCCGGCGCGGCGCTGGCCGGCCTGCTCGCCACGCTGCGATGGAGCGACCGGCCGGTCCAGCCCCCGCCGCTGGTCCACCAGGTCGTCGACACCGAGGATTCCGGCCCGTGCTAGGGTAGCCGGCGAGCGGCGCCCACCGGGGCGCCGAATCCTTGTCGCAGAACGAGGTCGCTGGCGTGGGCTCACCGCTGTTCCTGCTCCGCGACGACCCCCGGGTGTTCGTCGCCTTCGTGATCGCCGTGATCCTCGGGATCACCTTCCACGAGTTCAGCCACGCCGCCGTCGCCACCCTGCAGGGCGACCAGACGGCCAGGTCCCAGGGCCGGCTCACCCTCAACCCCATCGCCCACCTGGATCCGCTCGGCAGCATCGCGCTGATCCTGGCAGGGTTCGGCTGGGGCCGGCCGGTGCCGTTCAACCCCATGCGGCTGCGCAGCCGTCGTGTGGGGGCCGCCCTGGTCGGCCTTGCGGGCCCCGCCGCCAACTTCGTGCTCGCCCTGGCGGCCGCCATCGGGGTGCGGGTCCTCTTCTCCACCGGGACCGGCGCCTTCGAGGTCAACTTCAGCCTGATCCTCCTGGACATGCTGGTGACCCTCAATGTCGTGCTCGGCGTGTTCAACCTGCTGCCGATCCCGCCGCTGGACGGCTCGCGGCTGCTGTCGATCTTCCTGCCCCCCTCGCGGCAGAACATCGTCTACTTCCTCGACCGGTACGGGATCTTCCTGCTGCTCGGCCTGCTGATCCTGGCGCCGAACCTGCTGACGCCCCTGTTCCGCTCGATCACGCGGGCCCTCTACGGCCTGGTCGGCCTCTGAGGCCACCGGCCCCCGGCTGCGGCCCACCGGCCGCTGGACCCCACCAGGTGGCGCTGGCTACCATCGCCCGGCTGGCCGGCCAGTTTGGACGATGAATAGATAAGTTGACATATGGACTATGTGGTGAGGACCGAGGTGTTCGAGGGGCCGTTCGACCTGCTCCTGCACCTGATCGCGCGCCAGCGGGTCGACCTCTGGCAGGTGTCGCTCTCGCGGATCACCGAGGACTACCTGGCCGAGATCCGCCGGATGCGGCAGCTCAACCTCGAGGTCGCCACCGAGTTCCTGGTGGTCGCGGCCACGCTGCTGGAGCTGAAGGCCGCCAGGCTGCTGCCCGCCCCCGACGCCGACCCCGACGAGGCGGAGGCCGCCTTCGAGGAGCGCGACCTGCTGTTCGCCCGCCTGCTGCAGTACCGCGCCTACAAGCAGGTGGCCGGGCTGCTCGGCGCCCGCTTCGCCGGGCAGGCCGCCTACGTCCCCCGGCGGGTCGGTGCCGAGGACCTGCTGCGACAGATCGCCCCCAACCTGCTGGTGGGCGTCGAGCCGCCCGAGCTGGCCCGGCTGGTGGCGGCGTTGACCCCGGCGCCCGCGCCGGAGGTCACCACCGCGCACATCGCCCCGCCCAAGCTGTCGGTCGCCGAGGCGGTCGCCGAGCTCGCCGCCCGCCTCCGGGAGCGGCGCACCAGCAGCTTCGAAGAGCTGGTGGGCCGGCAGGCGCTGCCGATCGAGGTGGTGATCGGCTTCCTTGCCCTCCTGGAGCTGTACAAGCGATCGTTAGTGGAGATCGAGCAGACTGCCACCTTCGGCGAGATCGCCGTCAGCTGGACCGGCGCCGAGGAGCTCGAGCCGGCCGACATCATGGTCGAGGAGCCCACATGACCGACACGACCAGCACCGGACCGCCGGTCGGCGGCGACCCGCGAGCCGCCGGCGACGCCGGCGCCTGGCCGCCCGACGAGGCGCTGGAGGCGGTCGAGCTCGACGAGCGCGGCCTCCTGCGGCGCGACCTCGAGGGGGTCCTGCTGGTCGCCGACGAGCCGGTGGCCGCGAGCGTCCTCGCCGAGGTCGTCGGCGCCCGCCTCTCGCAGGTGGAGGAGCTGCTGGTCGCGCTGGCGGGGGAGTACGCCAGGGACAGCCGCGGCTTCGTGCTGCGGGCGGTCGCCGGTGGCTGGCGCCTCTACACCCACCCGGGCGCCGCCGCAGCCGTGGAGACCTTCCTCCGCGCCGGCCAGCAGAGCCGCCTCACCAGGGCCGCCCTGGAGACGCTGGCGGTGATCGCCTACCGGCAGCCGGTGACCCGCTTCCAGGTCGCCGCCGTGCGTGGCGTCAACGTCGACGGCGTCTTCCGCACGCTGCTGGCCCGCGGGCTCATCCGCGAGGTCGGTCACGACCAGGGGCCAGGCCAGGCGACGCTGTACGGCACCACCCCGGCG
>Ga0137375_10001585_pt1 | contig 26516 bp, 24 predicted proteins | sample SagtaG_24_FD_104936 | JGI IMG/M metagenome (GOLD analysis project Ga0137375, IMG submission 104936) | Vadose zone soil microbial communities from Sagehorn Ranch, Mendocino, California, USA - Sage1_R_113_16 metaG | ecosystem: Environmental > Terrestrial > Soil > Vadose zone | place: USA... | reverse complement strand
TGGGCCGACGACACGGTCCACGTATCGCATCACCACGCACAGCTGGGCAGAGACGCCAGGTTCAAGCACGCGGCTGTCACGCTCGGCGGTGACGTGGTGCGGATGGCCCCATCGGTCCGTTACGTCGGCCCGGGGGGTGATGCCGAGCTGCTCGGCATCTACTTCGCTGATGGGGGCCAGCACCTTGAGCACCGCCTGTTCGTCGATCACACGGCGCGGGATTGCCGCAGCAGGGTGGCGTACAAGGGCGCACTCCAGGGCCAGAGCGCGCATGCCATCTGGATTGGCGATGTGATCATCCGAGGCGAGGCAACGGGCACCGACACCTACGAGTACAACCGCAACCTGGTCCTCACCGACGGCGCCCGGGTGGATTCCGTGCCAAACCTGGAGATCCTTACCGGCGAGGTGATCGGGGCCGGGCACGCGAGCGCCAGCGGCAGGCTGGAGGATATACACCTGTTTTACCTGATGGCCCGCGGCATCCCGTATAACGAGGCAAGGCGGCTGGTGATCAGGGGTTTCTTCGGCGAGTTGATCGAAAGAATCGACGTCGCGAGCCTGCGGGCACGAGTGACCGACGCGGTGGAGGCTGAGCTGCTGCCGTCTGCTCTTCCGGGGTCACCATCATGACGGATCTTTCCACATTCGTGCGGGTGTGTGCCGTGTCGGACCTGCCAGACGAAGGTGTCGTGGGCGTGGAGCTGAACGGCACCCCGGTGGCCGTCGTGCGCACGGGCGATGAGATCTTCGCCCTGCTCGACGTCTGCTCGCATGCGGAGGTGGCGTTGTCCGAGGGCGAGATATACGACCACACGATCGAATGCTGGCTGCATGGCTCATGTTTCGATGTGCGGACAGGAGAACCGACGGGACCGCCGGCCACCAAGCCAGTGGCCACGTTCCCAGTCAAGATCGAAGGCGACGACGTGTACGTTTCGCTCGGTGCCGGGCCACAGCCAGCGTGACATATAGACGAACGAGAAAGACAACGAGAAAGACAGAGAGAAACCGGAGACATAGCGGATCATGGCCACCCTTGAGATCCACGACCTGCATGTCCGCGTGAGGGACGCGGCGGGAGCGAGCAAGGAGATCCTGCGAGGCGTCGACCTCACCGTGCCGGCTGGGCAGACGCACGCGATCATGGGTCCCAACGGCTCCGGCAAGTCAACGCTGGCCTACGCGATCGCAGGACATCCGAGATATGAGGTCACCAGCGGCACCGTCACCCTGGATGACCAGGACGTGCTCGCCATGACCGTGGACGAGCGGGCGCGTGCCGGGCTGTTCCTCGCCATGCAGTACCCGGTCGAGGTAGCCGGAGTCTCGGTGTCGAACTTCCTGCGCACCGCCGTCACGGCCGTCCGCGGTGAGGCGCCCAAGCTGCGTACCTTCATGAAGGAGATGCGCGGCGCCATGTCCCAGCTGGCTATGGACCCGGCGTTCGCGGAGCGCAACCTCAACGAGGGCTTCTCAGGCGGTGAGAAGAAGCGCCACGAGATCCTTCAGCTCGAGCTGCTCCAGCCGAAGATCGCGGTGCTGGACGAGACGGATTCCGGGCTCGACATCGACGCACTGAAGGTGGTGGCGGAAGGCATCAACCGCTTCCGCGCCAGCCCCGCGCATGGGGTGCTGCTCATCACGCACTACACCAGGGTCCTCCGCTACGTGAAACCGGACTTCGTGCACGTGTTCGTCGGCGGAAGGATCGTCGAGGAGGGCGGCCCGGAGCTCGCCGAGGCGCTTGAGTCCGAGGGTTATGAGCGGTTCGTGAAGGCAGGTGCGCTGACGTGACCGTTACACCGTCAGCCACGCCGCCCTTGGCCACCGTCACCACCAAGCTGGCCGCGAGTTCACCGCTCAACGTGGCTAAGATCCGCGCCGATTTCCCCATACTGGCGCGGACCGTCAGGGGCGGTCGGCCGCTCATCTATCTCGACTCGGGTGCGACCTCGCAGAAACCCCGCCAGGTGCTCGACGCCGAACGGGAGTTCTACGAGCGGCACAACGCGGGCGTGCACCGGGGTGCCCATCTCCTTGCTGAGGAAGCGACCGAGGCGTACGAAAACGCGCGGGCCACGGTGGCGGCCTTCATCGGGGCGGACGACCCCAGCGAAATCGTCTTTACCAAGAACGCCACTGAATCGATCAACCTCGTGGCCTATGCGATGAGCAATGCGGCGACAGCGGGCCGGCAAGCCCAGCGGTTCGCGGTGGGACCGGGCGACGAGGTGCTGGTCACGGAGATGGAGCATCACGCCAACCTCGTGCCGTGGCAGCAGCTGTGCCAGCGGACCGGGGCCACACTGCGCTGGCTGGGGCTCACCGAGGAAGGCAGGCTCGACCTGGCCGCCCTCGATGACTTCATCAATGAACGCACCAAGATCGTCGCATTGACGCATCAGTCCAATGTGCTCGGCACGGTTCCGCCGGTGACTGAGATCGCTCGGCGCGCCCGCGCCGCTGGGGCGATGGTTCTCGCCGACGGCGCACAGTCGGTGCCCCACCGGCCGGTGGACGTGGGTGCACTCGGCGCGGACTTCCTCGCGTTTTCCGGGCACAAGATGCTCGGCCCGTCGGGCATCGGCGTGCTGTGGGGGAGGCGCGAGCTGCTCGCGGCGATGCCACCGTTTATCACGGGCGGTTCGATGATCGAGGTGGTCCGGATGGAGGCCTCCACCTTCCTGCCGCCGCCGCAGCGGTTCGAGGCTGGAGTTCCGATGGCTGCCCAGGCGGTCGGCCTTGCCGCGGCCTGCGACTATCTATCCGAACTCGGCATGGCCAACGTCGCCGCGCATGAGGAGTTGCTCACCGCCCACGCGCTTGCTGCGCTCGGTGAGATCGGCGGGGTGCGGATCATCGGACCAACGGACACCCGCGATCGGGGCGGAGCGGTCGCGCTCACCGTGGACGGGATTCACCCGCACGACCTCGGGCAGATCCTCGACGAGCTCGGTATCGCGGTACGGACCGGGCACCACTGTGCCTGGCCGCTGCACCGGAGCTGGGAAATCCAGGCGACCACCCGGGCGACGTTCTACGTGTACAACACGCTGGAGGAGGTAACGGCGCTGGCCGATGGTATCCGCGCTGCGCAGCGGTTCTTCGGAACAGCCTGAGCCGCAGCGCGCGTTTAGTGAGTTGCTGGATCACCGCTAACAGGGCAATGTCATGCAATTCGAGTCGATGTACCAGGAGATCATCCTGGACCACTACCGTCACCCGCACCACAAGGGCTTGCGGGAGCCGTACGACGCCGAAGTGCACCATGTCAACCCCATCTGCGGCGACGAGGTGACCGTGCGGGTGCGGCTACGCCGCGTCGGTAATGGCCGAGCACGTGACAGCGGCAGCGGTGCCAGCGGCGGCAGCGGTGGTGACGGCGGCGACTCCACAGTGACCGACGTGTCCTACGACGCCCTCGGATGCGCGATCAGTCAGGCCAGCGCGTCCGTCATGACCGATCTCGTCATAGGGAAGACGGTGAGGGAGGCCCTGGCCCTCGGGGATGAGTTCCTCGCGCTGATGAAGTCGCGAGGCGAAGCGAAGCCAGACGAGGACAAGCTCCAAGACGCCGTGGCTTTCGCCGGCGTGGCGAAGTACCCAGCGCGAATTAAGTGCGCGTTGCTGAGCTGGATGGCATGGAAGGACGCGACGGCGCGGGCCCTGAACGGGAAGGCAGAGCAGGCATCATGAACCAGAATGCGATCACCGAGGAGCAGACCGGTCGGGCAGCCGCCAGCGATGAGCAGGTAACGAAGGCGGACGATGTCCTCGAGGCGCTCCGAGACGTGGTGGACCCCGAACTCGGCATCAACGTGGTGGACCTCGGCTTGGTCTACGGCGTCGACCTAGGCGACGACGGGACGGCGACTATTGACATGACGCTCACCAGCGCCGCCTGTCCGCTCACCGATGTGATCGAGGATCAGGCCGCGCAGGCGCTGGACGGCGTGGTCCCCGAGTTCCGCATCAACTGGGTCTGGCTTCCGCCGTGGGGGCCGGACAAGATAACCGAGGACGGCCGGGAGCAACTCCGGGCGCTCGGCTTCAACGTCTGACCGCCGCTGCGGCGTGCGTCCCGGGCGAAACGTCAGGCCCGCAGGTAGAAGGGTGGAGCGTTGGCAGCCGTCCATCGCTCGAGCGGGCCGGGCTCGCACTCACCCGGGAATGCGACATCTACGGGGAACTGCGGCCCGACCAGTGCGACCGCGTCCTCGACGGTACGCAGGACCGCCTGCTGCGCCGCAGCGTCACCCGGGTCGGCCAGGGTGACATTGATGACAAGGCCTTGCCCATCAGCTGTGGTCAACCACGTTCGGGTGGCCGACTCGACAGCAGCGAGTGTGCGCAGACCCGCCGCGACCGCGTTGAGTAGCCTGGTTGGCTCGGTCGGCGGCCGGCCGAAACTGATCCTGCAGCCGTTCACATTGGCGTGGCCGCTCGCCAGGTAAGCGATGTCATCTGGATAGATCGGAACGCTCACTGTGGCTCCCGGGTTCAGCGCGATGCCAAGCCCGCTCGGAAGCAGCCGGGCCAGCTCCGCCGCGGGCACGACCACATACGGCACCGCAGCGTCCTGCCCGGTCGTCACGTCTCCCGCGCCGACCAGCGCGTTCAGCGCAGCGGCAGAGGTGAACGCGGGCACGAACTCGTCGTCGAGATAGCGGACGGTGGGCAGGGTGAGCGCGTGGCCGTCGGTGACAGGCCCGCCGTCATCAGGCAGCGGCAACCACAGCTTGCTACGGCATAGCTCGTCAAGAAGTTCACCCACGTGGGTCCGGTCCTTGACCGCGGCGGAAAGCGCATGCTCCAGCTCGTTACTCGGGGAACCCGCCGCTGCGGCAAGCTCGGATCGTGTTGTCATCAGCCCCCCGTCGGTGCTGGCCGGACAGCTCGGGACGGCCGCCTGGCGATAATTCCAAGTCGAATAGTAACCAGATGGAGGCGTTAAGTAGTGGAGAATTCGTCACCTGTTGGCCCTCTCGCCGGCGGCCGATGGCTCGACATTGCACCTGAACGCATCGTGAGCTGGCTATCCGCATTCGCTGCCGGGCACGGCGGAGCAGTGGTCGCGCCAGTGGGCGCAGCCGTTCGGTATCTGTGTGCAGATGGGGCAATAGCGGAGTGTCACGTTCCATTTCCGCCGCTTCCCGACGGCGCCACGGATGGCAGGGATCCTCATGCTGTAGCAGAACGGATCGGCGCGCACGCGGCGGCGGACCGGACGGTCGGTGTGCTGCTTGTCCGTCTCGGTGGCTATGCCGCCGGAGTCTTCACGGGTGCGGAACCACGGCTGGAGGCATCCAAGACCGGCGCGCGGCTCGTGCATGGACGCAGCGCAGCGGGTGGCACATCGCAGCAGCGCTTCGCGCGGCGCAGGGAGAAGCAGGCGCAACAGGCGCTGACCGCCGCCGGGGATGCGGCGATCGGCGTATTTGCACGGTTCGCCGGGCAAATCGACGCGCTCGTGCTCGGCGGAGACAAGCTCGCGATCGGCAAGGTACGCCAGGATCAGCGCCTTCGGCCTTTTCTCGACCTTGCCGTGGAGCGGTTCCTTACAGTGCCGGAACCGAGACTCGCGGTGCTGCGTGACACGCCGCGGATGTTTCGCGCCGTGCGCGTTCGGCTGGTCGAAGCTGCGCCACCGCGCAATCAAGTGGCACCACACTGAGCCAGCCGCATACAGTTGATGGCATGATGCCGCTCTTGGACTGACGGAATGCGCCGATTCGCAGGTGGACTCTGTCCAAATGACCCGTCATCGAAGGAGTGGCATTTCCTGTGCTAGTCGCATCTGGCCTCGAGCTGCGCGCCGGGGCGCGGCTGCTGCTGGAGGGTGCGTCTTTCCAGATCGCCCCAGGCGACCGTATTGGACTGGTCGGAAGAAACGGAGCCGGCAAGACAACCCTGGCCCGGGTGCTGGCCGGAGAGGTGCCGCCTGCTGCGGGCACGGTGCGCCGGGGTGGCAGCGTCGGTTATCTGCCCCAGGAATCCCGCACAGGCGACCTGGCCAGTGTGGCCAGGGACCGGATTCTGTCCGCGCGCGGCATCGACGAGGTGCTCGCCAGCATGCGGGACGCCGAGCAGAAGATGGCGGAGACGGCCAGCCGCCGGGATGCGGCGATCCGTGCGTACGCGCGCCTGGAGGATCAGCTCCATGTCCTTGGCGGTTACGCTGCCGAGGCGGAGGCGGCCGGGGTGGCGGCCAGCCTCGGCTTGCCCGACCGGGTGCTCGGGCAACCGCTTCGCATCCTGTCCGGTGGGCAGCGACGCCGGGTCGAGCTGGCCCGGATCTTGTTCAGCGGCGCGGAGACGCTGCTGCTCGACGAGCCGACCAACCACCTTGACTCGGATTCCATCGCCTGGCTGCGTGATCATCTGCGGGCCCATCGCGGCGGCCTCGTGGTCATCAGCCACCACACCGCACTGCTCGAGGCCGTGGTCAACAAGGTCTTCCATCTGGACGCCAACCGTTGCGTGCTCGACCTGCATAACGTCGGTTGGCAGACGTATCTGGAGCAGCGCGAGGTCGCCGAGCGGCGGCGCAGGCGCGAACGGGCAACAGCGGAGCGCCAGGCTGCGGCGCTTCAAGCGCAAGCGGACCGTATGCGGGCGAAGGCGACAAAGGCGAAGGCGGCCCAGGGCATGGAGCGCCGTGCCAAGCAACTGCTCACCCGCACGGTGCCGGGCCAGCGGGCAGATCGCGTCGCGCGGCTGCGCTTTCCGACGCCCGCCCCGTGCGGCCGGGTCCCGCTCGCAGCGTCAAGGCTCTCGAAGAGCTATGGCTCGCTGGAGGTTTTCACCGATGTCGACCTGGCCGTCGACCGTGGCAGCCGCGTCGTGGTGCTTGGCCTGAACGGAGCAGGCAAGACGACGCTGCTGCGGCTTCTCGCCGGGCTGGAGGCGCCGGATACCGGTGACGTTCATGCGGGCCACGGGTTGCGCCTGGGCTACTACGCGCAGGAACACGAGACTCTTGATACGGCGCGTACCGTACTTGACAACATGCGGTCGGCGGCACCCGGCCTACCGGAACGGGAGCAGCGCCGCATTCTTGGGTCTTTCCTGTTCGCCGGCGACGATGTGGCTAAACCCGCAGGTGTACTTTCCGGCGGTGAGAAGACCAGGCTCGCTCTTGCCCTGCTCGTCGTATCCGGTGCCAATGTTCTATTGCTCGACGAGCCGACTAACAACCTGGACCCGGCCAGCCGTGGCGAGATTCTTTCCGCCCTGCGGACGTATCAAGGTGCGATTGTCCTGGTCACCCACGATGAAGGAGCGGTCGAAGCGCTCCAGCCCGAGCGGGTCGTGCTGCTGCCGGACGGCGTCGAGGATGCATGGGACGACGAGTTCGCAGACCTGGTCGCCCTTGCGTGATGGTGCCAGCCAGGCGTCGCCTTCCGGAACCCCGCCATGATCTTTCGGTGAAGCTTTCCAAAAAAAGAAGTGATCGTTTGCTTCGATGTGGGTAGCCGATCTAGCGTTAATGCGTGATCATGGCGAGGGACGGTAACGCTGAGGTCACTCCACATCACGGGAGGTACTTGTGACCGACACCCTCAAGAAAGGCACCCGGGTGACCGGTGCCGATCGCACCAAACTTGCCTCGGACCTGAAGAAGCGCTACGAATCCGGCGAGAGCATCCGTTCTCTCGCCGGCGCGACCGGCAGGTCCTACGGCTTTGTTCACCGGATACTGACCGAGTCCGGCGTGCGTCTGCGCGGGCGCGGCGGGGCCACTCGAGGCAAGGCGAAGGCTTAACCGGGCAGCGCTACGGGGACGGGGGGCGCGCGGCCACGTACGCCGTCCTGACCTGCGCGCGAACCACTGGTCGTTGGTGCTGGTCCGGGGGACGAGGCTCGTTCCCCCCGAACCCCTGGATCCCTTGGACCCGGCAACGCTGGACCCCGCAACGCTGGACCCCGCAACGCTGGACCCCGCAGCGCCGGACCCAAACCCGGACCCCCGACCCCTCACACCCCGGACCCTCGCACTTGGACCCCCGAAATGCGCCAACGAGGTCGGCCCGCAGACTCCGCGCCGAGCGGGTAATAGTCCGAATAGTCCGACGCAGAAGTATGTATCGCGGCTCTGGTGGACATAACGTGACGTGCGTTATGTCGCACGGAGCGGGCGCATCCACTGGCTTCGTCGATGAAAGCCTGGAGTTGCCAGGGCAACACCAGGCTTCCATCGACGGCGTTTATTAAGCTGTGCCGGGCGCAACCCCCAAGTACGGGAGACGGAGGGGCGCTCATGACCCACAGCGTGGCCCAACTCCAGCGAGCTGGCCTACGGCTGGACATCGATGCCCAGCCGCGGGGTGCGGTCGCGACAATTACGCTCGACCGGCCCGAGCGGCGCAATGCGATGACGCCGTCAATGTGGCGAGGGCTCGCGCATATCGGTACTTCACTCCCGCGCGGGGTGCGTATCGTTGTCGTGCGCGGCGCTGGCCCCTCCTTTTCCGCCGGCCTGGACCGGCGGCTGCTCGCCGCGGAAGGTGTCCAAGGCGAGGAGGGGTTCCCCGATCTGACCGATCCAGGTCTGGAAGACTGGATCGCTACCGTCCAGGAGGGTTTCACGTGGCTGCGCCGACCGGACTTCGTGAGTATCGCGGCGGTCCAGGGACATGCCATCGGCGGCGGCTTCCAGCTCGCGCTGGCCTGTGACCTACGCCTGCTCGCCGACGACGCGAAGCTCTCCATGAAGGAGCCGGCGCTCGGCCTGGTGCCTGACCTGACCGGGACCAAGCCACTGGTGGATATCGTCGGATTGCCACGGGCGATCGAGCTGTGCCTTACCACCCGCACCATCGACGCGACGGAGGCCCGCGAACTACGGCTGGCCGAGCTCGTTGTTCCTCGTGCCGACCTCGACGCCGCGGTGACGGACCTGGTGGCTGCTCTGCTCGCCACGGACGCGGCCGCAGCGCGGTCGACCAAGGCGCTGCTTCAGCTCGCGCCAGGCCATACCCTGGCCGAGCAGGCCGCTGCCGAGCGGCGTGCGCAGGCGGAACTGCAGCGCCGCCGTTTCGCCAAAGGCTGAAGAAAAAGCCGCCATATCATGGCGGACTGGGGAAGAAAGCACGGCGCGCGGAAGGTTCCCGGTGCATGTACGCCAGCGGCATGGGCATGATGTGGTCATTCCGGCGCGACCCGTCGGTGACCCAGCAGAAGCTGAAGCCCGGAACCGTGCGCCGGATTGCCTCCTACGCGGCGCATTACCGCCTTCAGCTGATCCTCTTTCTCCTTATAACCGCCGCCGGCGCGGGTACTTCTGTAGTTAATCCGCTGCTTCTCCGCAACATCATCGACAACGGGATTCTGAAATCCGACACCGGGCTGGTGCTCATATTGGCTGCGGTGGCGGCGGCTCTTGCCGTGCTTGATGCCGGGCTCGGGCTCGCGGGGCGCTGGTATTCGGCCCGGATCGGGGAAAGCCTGATCTACGACCTGCGCAAGCAGGTGTTTGAGCACGTGCAGCGCCAGCCGATCGCGTTCTTCACCAGGACCCAGACCGGTTCACTGACCAGTCGGCTGAACAGCGACGTCGTGGGAGCGCAACAGGCGATAACCGGAACGCTGTCGTCGGTGGTATCCAACATCATCAGCCTGATCCTGGTCCTCGCCACCATGTTGTACCTGTCGTGGCTCGTCACCGTCGTGGCGCTCGTCCTCGTGCCCCTGTTCATTCTCCCGGCGAAAATCGTCGCGCGGCGGATGCAGCGCGTGACGCGGGAGGGGATGCAGCTGAACGCCGAGCTGGGCTCCATGATGACCGAACGGTTCAACGTGGCCGGTGCGATGCTCGTGAAGCTGTACGGTCGCCCGCGGGAGGAGGCCACCGGGTTCGCGAACCGCGCCGGGCAGGTTCGCGACGTCGGCGTCATTCAGGCGATGTATGGCCGGACTCTGTTCACCGCGTTGACGTTGGTCGCCTCTCTCGCGACCGCCGTGCTGTACGGGCTCGGCGGCAGCCTGGTGATCGACGGTACCTTCCAGCTGGGCACACTGGTGGCCCTGACGACCCTGTTGACCCGCCTGTACGCGCCGATCACAGCGCTCTCCAACGTGCAGGTCGACGTGATGACCGCACTGGTCAGCTTTGACCGGGTCTTCGAAGTGCTTGACCTCAAGCCCATGGTGGCGGAACGCCCGGGCGCGTTCCCGCTGCCCAAGCGCATCGACGCGAATGCGCATGCGCCCACGATCGACTTCCAGCACGTTTCGTTCCGCTATCCAGCGGCCAGCGACGTGTCGCTCGCCTCACTGGAATCGATCGCCAACCCGGCCGCCGAACGGACCCGGGTGTCGCAGGACGCCCTGCGCGACGTGTCCTTCCGTGTTGAGCCCGGTCAGCTCGCCGCCCTGGTCGGCCCATCCGGCGCTGGCAAGACGACGATCACCCACCTGGTCTCACGGCTGTACGACGTCACCAGCGGGGCCGTCCTGATCGACGGGCACGATGTCCGCGATCTCACGCTGGACTCGCTGCACGCTGCGGTGGGTGTGGTCACGCAGGATGCGCACCTGTTCCACGACACGATCCGGTCGAACCTCGCCTATGCGCGGCCCTGGGCCACCGAGGCCGACCTGATCGAGGCATGCCGCGCGGCCCACATTTGGGATCTGATCGCGTCACTGCCCGATGGTCTCGACACCGTCGTCGGCGATCGCGGGTACCGCCTGTCCGGCGGCGAAAAGCAGCGGATCGCCCTGGCTCGCCTGCTCTTGAAGGCGCCGGACATGGTCGTCCTTGACGAGGCGACGGCTCACCTGGATTCGGAGTCCGAGGCGGCGGTGCAGCGAGCACTCAAGACGGCCCTCGCTGGCCGCACATCGCTGGTGATCGCGCACCGGCTTTCCACCATCCGGGAGGCTGATCAGATCCTCGTCATCGACGAGGGCCGGGTGCGTGAGCGCGGCCGACATTCGGACCTGCTCGCGGCCGATGGCCTCTACGCCGAGCTGTACCGCACTCAGTTCGCGCGCCAAGCCATGCCCCCCGGCGCAGGCGACGGCGCGGGGCCGGGCTCCGCGGTGCCGACCGCAGCGCAATGACACCCGGAGGATCCCGAACGGCTCACGCTGGCGTGGCGCCCAAGGCCTGGCCGCGCGAGTCTGAGAACGATGTCTCTTGATTAGCAATTAGCCGTATCCGACGCGGCGCAGTTCCTCACCGGCGACCTTCTCAACCTCGTCCGCTTGCTCCTTGGTGAGCCGGTGCCGCCAGGTTCCGGTGCCTGCGCCGTACGGTGCATGCATCGCCCGCAGCGCGCGCCACGACGTCGGGGTGCTGACGAATTCCGACACCGCCACGGCCGCCTGGCGCGGATGGTGCACGACATCCTCGTAGCGCAAGGTCGTGAGCTGCTGCTGTGAGAAGTCCCTGCGCAGCCGGGCCGCTTGCCGCACCGCGCCGCGCCAGCGCAGCGCGCATTTCCCGGCCAGCGAACTCTGGGACCAGCGCGCCCGGTCCGCTTCGGTCTCGATGCCGAAGAAGGGGTTGGGGAATTCGGTCTCCACGTTCGAGAAGCTCGGCCGGAACCAGGCGAGCGTGGCGCTATCCGCCAGCATGTCGGCAACCACGTCGCGGCCGTCCCTGACCAGCTGCAGGAGTTGCGCGTCGGGAAACGCCTGCACGAGCACGTGCGCGCAGTACAGCAGATCCGGGCTGGCATCACCGTACCTGGTGACATTGCGCGCGTTCACGCATGGCCCGACGCCGTTGACGCGGCCCGCGTGCCGGCACCGTGGCGCGCACGCGATACATCCGTGCGCGTTTATCTGCCATGCCTCGGCGAATGCGTCACGCAGCACCCGCGCCGCGGCATCACCGCGCCCCCGCGAGATCGATGGCCGCCGGGCGAAGGCGTAGATCACGCGCAGGACGTTGGGCTTCCCGATCGTCAGATGGAATTCACTCGACTGTTTCAGCGCACGCGCGACCAGATCCGTCCCCGAGTGCGGGGCCCCAAGAACGAAAACGGGTTGACGGACCTTATGGCCGTTAACGACCAGGATGTAGCGGGTGGCTCGCATGCTGCCCACCAGTCTCGCATCCGCACGGACCGGCGCAGTCCGGCCGGGCCAGAGTCATCTCGCCGGTCAGCCTGCGTGGTCGTGGGTACTGAGGCGCGGCGGCACCCATTAGCCTGGCTGCGTGCCAAGGCTGCCGCGTTGCATGTCCGGCGTCACGTTCCGCCGCCGAATTCTCCTGCGGGCAGTCTCGTGCGGCCTGCCGGTCGTTCTGGCCTGTGGCGTGACGGCCGGGTGCGCCGGTTTCAACAAGGCGTTCGGCCAGCGCGAGGCGATCGTGATCTTCCAGCTGGGAACGCCACGCTCGGAGCGGTTGGCGGTCAGGGACGCGTGCTCCCACGTCCCGAAAGCAAGGCCAGAACCGCTGCCGACGGACAAGAAGCTCTCCGACTACCTCAACGATGTGCGGTATCGAATCGACAATGCCAGCGACGCGGACCTCGCGCGTCTGGAGAACTGCCTGAACAAGTTCCGGTCCGTCAGGGGAATCGAAACCCCACAGGACGAGAACAGCTGACTGGCCATGACAACGACCGCTCTCGACGGGGCGAACCCCGGGACGCCGGTACGGCCGCAAGGCCGTCTTCCGGGCCGCGATCGTCATCTTCCTCGCGATCGGCGAAAGACCGGACCGCGACCTTGACGCGGTTGCCGGTGCCCTGATTTAAATTGCGTTTGCCCGGCCTGCGGCTGGCCCTAACGTAGTGGGGTGCTCAGCCCGCCGGACGGCCTGTCCGAGGACGTAGTGGTGTCGGCGCTCGCCCGCAGGTGGGGGGTGAGCGTTGCATCGATGACTTACCGCCCAGTCGGCTTCGGCAGCCACCACTGGGCGGTCGTCGACGCCGCGGGCACCCGGTGGTTCGTCACCGCCGATGACCTGGAGACCAAGCGGCACTGGCTGGGTGAGCCGCTGACCGCGGCGTTCGGTCGGCTGCGCGCTTCGCTCGCCGCGGCCAGGGACCTTCGCGACAGCGGCCGCACATTCGTGGTGGCGCCAGTTCCCACACGTGATGGCGAGCCGCTGGTGCGGGCCAACGATCGGTTCGGCGTCGCGCTCTACCCGTTCCTGGACGGGCAGAGCTTCGCGTGGGGCGAGTTCTCCACGCCTGGGCACCGGCGCGGTGTGCTCGACCTCATCGTCGCTATCCACTCGGCTCCGAGTGCGGTCCGCCGGCGCGCCGTGGCCGAGGACTTCGCGGTTCCCCATCGTGACGAGCTGGAGGCGGCCATCGGCTTTGTCGATGACCTAGCCAACGACGCCCCAGACTGCGGTCCTTATGCGCGCCCGACCTCGGTGCTTCTCATCGAGAACGCGGTGCCGGTCCGGCGGCTGCTCGCTCGGTACGACGAGCTGGTCATCGCGAGCCTGTCTCGGCCGTGCCGAACGGTCCTCACCCACGGGGAGCCACATCCTGGCAATACGATGCTGACATCCGACGGCTGGCTGCTCATCGACTGGGACACCGCTCTCCTGGCGCCGCCGGAACGCGATCTGTGGAGCCTGGATCCAGGCGACGGCTCAATCCTCGGCGCCTACGCTGAGGCGACAGGCGTGACGCCGCTGGCATCAATGCTCGAGCTTTACCGCATCCGCTGGGACCTCGCTGACATCGCCGTGTCCGTCAGCCGCTTCCGCAGGCACCACCGGGGAAGCGCGGATGACAACAAGTCGTGGCACGACCTGCGGTCCCTGATGGCGCGAATCAACGCCTAACGGTTTCAACGCCTAACGGTTTCAAGGAGCAGCTTCAGCGCGGCGAGGGGGTGGGTTGGGAGGTCCCTCTGCGCGCGCCAGCCGAGCCGCCGATTATCGCGAGGTGTCTGGTGGTGGCCCTGTTTTCGGTTTGCCGTCGCGCCAGTGGGTTCGCGGGCCGGGCCAGTTGGGGGGTGGGGGGATGGCGGTGATGGTGCCGTCGGAGTTCTTTCGGAGCCGCCAGCCGCCTTCGTGAACCAGGTAGTGGTGGTAGTCGCAGACGGGTCCGCCGTTGGCGACGCTGGTGCGGCCGCCTTGGCTCCAGTGGATGATGTGGTGGTCGATGGTGGCGGGTCGGCAGCAGTGGTTGAACGTGCAATGCCCGCCGTATTGGGCGCGCAGGGCGTCGCGCATGGGCTGGGTGAAGGTCGGGGTGGCGCGCCCGGCATCGAGGACCGTGGAGGCGGCGCCGAGGGGCGGCGGCAGCGCCGCGATCGCGGCGCGCAGGATGGCGGCCAGCTTGGCGGTGGGATCGAGGTGTCCCAGACCGAGATCGATCGTTCCCGGGTCGGATCCCCTCGAGTTGGATCGGGCGAGGCCGGATTCGGGCAGGTCGGTGGCGCTGCCTGCCGGGGCGTTGGCGGCTGTGGTGCTGGCTACCGTGGCGCTGCCTGCCACGGCCAAGGGGCCGGTGTGGCCGCAGGGGCATCGGCCGGGTGGGGAAAGGACAACGCGGCGGATGGCGGCGTCGCAGGACAGGCGGCGGGCGGTTTCGGCGGGGATCGGGGTGCCGCCAGCGAGCGTTGCGCCGGGGGCGCCTGGCAGGCCGAGCAGAGCGTGGTAGGGGATGGTGACGATGACCCGGCCGGGGCGGGGCGTTGTGTCGTCCGGGACGGGCAGGTGGCCGGATTGGAGCCAGGCGGTGCACATGGTGTCGAGCGCGTCGGCGCGGCGCTGCCCCGCGGTGCGGTCGTCGTCGGGGCCGGCCCTTTGGGACAAGGCGTCGAACACGGTGATGGCGCGTTCGGCGGCTTCTGGGTCCAGGCGGCCAGCGACCTCGCCCAGGCCTTCGAACCGCGCGAAATCGACAGGTGCCGCCGGTCTCGGCGCGACATGGCGTCGCCCAGGTGGCCGCCGGGGTCGGCGGCCGCGTAGATCTGCTCCCCGACCGCAGCCAGCGTGGCGGCATCGGCGGTGGGCGCGTGCGCGGCGAGGATGGCGTCGGCTGCGGCCCGCAGGTCGCCCCACCGCGCCGATCCAATGCCGTCACCGTCGGCCGTGTCCGCGCCGTCCGTCGCGTCAGGACCCGCTGGGTCGGCGTTGTCGGTGTCACAGCCGCTGCCGGCGTCGCGGTCCGGGCTGCCGGCGTCGCGGTCCGGGCTGTCGGCGTCGCGGTTCGGGCTGTCGGCGTCCGGGCCTGGCCAGGCCGGGGTGGCTGGCAGGCGGCGGACCTGGCGGGCCGCGGTGCCCATCTGGGCCAGGCTCACCTTCCCGGCGCCAAGCAGGGCCGCCATTTTCGGCATCGCGGGAAACATCCGGGCCGCCGTCACGATCCGGGTCGCGTCGTCGGCGAGCTGCACGTACCGGCGTACCCAGCCCCGCAGTGAGCACGCGCCCGCCATACCCGCCGGTTCCCGGCTTCGGCCGCCACCCGAACCGCCACCGCGTGCAGCCGCGCCGCCTGCGTCGCGGCGTGCTCCAGCGCCGCCGCCAGATCAGCGTCGGCCAGGTCCGCTGCTGGCGCCTGGGCCAGCGCCGCGACGGAGTCGGTGACCCCGCGCGGGCCGCATCCGTCCACGACGGCGTTGGTGGCAGCACGGCGGTCACCTCCTGTCCCTGGCGTGGTGTGGCACGGGCTGGGCCGGCTGCGCGGGCGTCATTCCGGCAGGCTGCGCGAAATCGGGCTGTGCGAAATCGGGCTGTGCGAAATGGCGTGAAGACACGAACGGCGTGTAAAAGGCGCTGTGATTAGGGCGGCGGCGGGAAATGGCCGCATCAGCACACTGGAACCAGCGGGAGAAGTGATCTATCTGTTCACAGGGACCCGCAGGAGCTGCTGCAGGCTCGACCTTTTCGAACTGGCACTATGTCACACACCATTCCTTGATCGCAAGCTTCCCGCGAATTCTTCACGACTTTCTTCACCACGTTCGGCACGCACGTTGTTCGGCCATTTGATTTTCCGGATATGGATCGCCATGCACAAACATGCCTGGGCACAGCCGGGGGTCTCGGCAGCGGGAATGAGCGCCACTAGGTGCGCGGCGAGGCGAGGGCCGCGAACCTGGTGACGTAGTGCACCAGCGACCCCCGCCTGGCCAGCGGCTAGTAATCCGGTCTCAGAAGACCACAGCCAGGTCCTTGAACGATGCTCCATACCATCCGCCCGTCATGACCCCTGCCGCGCCGTGTGTGTAGTTCGGGTCATTGTCGGTGACCTTCGCGACCTGCTTGCCGCCGACCGAGGCGGTGATGGTGCCGCCGCTCATGGACAGCGACAGCGCGGTCCACGCCGCCGGTGGTGTCACGGTCCCCGACCGCAGCACGCCGCCTGCCGCGAGGCACTGGCACAGGCTGTTCTTCACCAGTTTCCAGCCGCCTGAGGCGTTGAGTGTCAGCTCGTACCCGCGGAACAGTTGCGGGTTGCTGCCGCCTTGCTGGTTGGAGAACCGCCCGATGATCCCCGCCGTCTGCCCGGGCTGGACAAGCACCTGCCCGCGAACGGTATAGGCGCCCTTCCAGTCGTAGCCGAGCACCGCATACGGGTTGCGCGGCAGCAGATTCTTACTCGGGAACCACCAGGTCGGCTGGCCGGAGGCCTGCTGCTGCACGCAGTTCAGCCCGGAGCCGTCGCCGCACGGCGCGTAGCCGAACGCGCCATCCATGGGGGCGAGCAGCGCTGGCTGCCCACTTCCGTCGCCCGCGCTGTCCGTGGTCGGCGGCAGTAAGCCAGAGGTAGCTGACATGTAGCGAGCAGACGGGCTGATTGCGGCGCCCTTTCCGCCTGCCGTGGCGGTGCTGAACGTGACGGCGTAGCCCCGCGGCACCGTGTAGCTGAACGTCCCGCCGGACGGGATAACGTCCTTCCACCGCGCGAACCACTTCGCCGGGTCGGTGCTCCACAGGGCAGTCGCCCGGACGTGCACCAGGCCTGACGGCAGACCCCCCGTGACATGAACGGTGATCTTCTGCGACGACTGGCTGGCCGGGGCCTCCGTCGTCTCCACGGCCATCGACCAAGCAGAGTGATCCGGCGCCTGGTAGCTGTCGTAGGTGCCGCCGCCGGCCAGGGACTTGTTGGCGCTACCGACGTGCTGCCAGCCTGCAGGGACGAACTGGGTGGTCTGTGCGGTAGCCCACAACATCCGGTTGACCCGGTAGTTGCCGGACCATGGCTGGTCAGCCGTGATGAGACCGCGGTCCTCGAGATGAAGCCCGGGCGGCATCGAGTCAATGAGCGGCCATTCCAGGAATCCGGTGATCATCGCCTGGTTGTAGCCGTTGTTGACCGAGCGGGCCAGGGCCGGCGCCCCGGAGTCCCTGTTCATGGCGCCAAGCTCACTCTCCCACAGCGGCTTGCCCAGGCTGCGGGCCGTGCTGGTGGAGGTGCACGTGTAACCGGTCGTGGGGTAGCCGCAGGTGTCGTGGACACCGATTACCCCGATCGCGGAGCCGAGCGCCGGGCTGGCGGCCATGTCGTTCGCGATGTCCCACGGCATGGTTCCGTCGTAAGCCAGCGGCGACGCCGTGCCGGTGCGGCGCGTACTCACCGTCGGCGCCATCAGCGCCGCGGAAGCGGTGTTGCCGACCGGCGAGACGTCGGCGGCCACGATCCGCACACCGCTGTACCCAGCGGTGTCGAGCGCCTGCCGCAGGCTCACATACCAGGTGGCGTTGTAGTGCCGCTCGTTCCAGCCGCCCAAGTAACTGATCGTCAGGCCATGGCTACGGGCACAGCCGAGCCAGTCAACCAGGTAGCCGATGTCGGCCTGGGTCCAGGTGCCTGTCCAGCCTGGCGCGGCCCACTGCAGCCCGGCCAGCTTGATCGCGGGGTTGCGGGCGAGAGCCTGCTGCGCGATCCACCACTCATAGCCGCTTGCGCAGTTCACCCGGCCAGCCACGTGCTCGATCGATGGCTCGGCGCCGTCGGTCGAGTTGGCGTCACCCCCGATCTCCAGCTTGAGCATCTGGAGTGAGGCCCCGTACCCGGGTTTGAAGAGATAGTCAAGGATCTGGCCGCGCTGGGGCTCCGGGTAGTCGATCAGTAAGCGCGAGTTGCCACCGCCGCCGCTGATCGCACCAATGCCCTGAAACGCCGGGCCTGCCTTGCTGGCGTCGATCGTGATGGTCGTGGTGGTGACGGCCCTCGCCATGTTCGCGGCCGGGATTGCCATTCCGCCTGCGAGCGTCATAAGCCCGACGAGCCCAGCTAATGCGCCGGTACGCTGCCATTGTCTGAGTGACCTCGGCAGCCATTGTTTCGGTGGCCATTGTCTAGTCGACCATTTTTTGGCCAGAAATGAAGTGATCATCGTATCCCCCTGGTGATGATCATGGGCGGCCCCCGCCGCCTTGTATTTCGAGAGTGCGCGGCGGTGTGCCACGAAAAAAGGGGAGTGCTCCCCATGTGGGGAGCACTCCCCATTCGGCCCGGATTGGCCGCGGAAAACGCCGTGGCGCCCATCCGGGCTGGTCCGCTCCGCGCAGCCGTTAAGGAGAAAACACGAGCCGCCCGTACGGCCGATTCGCGCGGCTGGGGCACGCTGGGCCCGCGGCCTCCGTATTCTGGCGCTCTATGACATCGGTTCGGAGCACTCGCGCGGGCGCTACCGCCGTGATCGTGGCCGGGCTTGCGGTGGCGGCGCTGTCGGCTTGTTCGGCGTCGCAGGCGGGTCAGCGTCCAGCGGCGGCCGCGACCGAGTCGACATTAGCGGGAACCACGGCGCCGTCACCGAGCCTTGCCCCGAGGCCGTCGCCGACCCCACGGCCCTGCCCGGCGATCGGGAAGGGCTTCAGCTGCGCGATGCGCCGGCACATGGCTGCCGTGGAGCGGTATCTGACGCGCAGGCCCGGGCTGATCGGGATCGTGCTCCGCGACCGCACAACCGGAGCGGTCTGGCGGAACAAGTACGCGGACCGCCAGGTCTACATGGCCTCTACGAGCAAGCTGGCCATGGTGATCGCCTTGCTCACGCGGGACCACGCGGGCGCCATCAGGCTGAGCAGCGGCGACCGCGCGATGATCCACGACATGCTGCACGTCAGCTCGGACTCCGCGGCCGACAGCCTCTGGTTCAAATACGGTGCGTCTTTCTACACGCACTACTTCCCGAGGACCGGCCTGACCGCGGCGCACTACCTCCCGCAGGCCGGTGTCACCGGACCGTACTGGGGCGAGATGACCTGCACGGCCGACGACCTTGACCGGGTCGTCAACTACATGCTGACGGCGCTGCCTGGCACGTTGCGTGACTACATCGTCGATGAGATGCGGCACGTCGCCACGGTTCAGCACTTCGGCGTGTGGGGCGCCGGGCCGCAGAATCATCCGGGCAACAAGAACGGATGGTCGACCGAGAAACCCGGATGGATCATCAACTCGGCCGGGTTTGCCGGGCACCACGCCCGATACACGCTGGCGATGATGAACAGCCTGGACGGCCAGGGCGGGTATGCCGATGGCACGGACACGGTGACACAGGTCGCGGCGCTGCTTTTCCAGGGGCATCGCGTGCCGGCGCCCATACTCCAGGCGACCCCCTGACTCACTGAACCGTCGCGGAACCAGTTTATCCCACTGTCACACGGGCATCTCTGGGGTCGCGCGGTGACAAGCCGCGTCGCCCAAGGAGGCGCCCATGTTCGCGATCCTCGCGGCGATCCTGTTCGCGCTCGCCGTCGTCTTCGACCTGGCTGACACGAGCGTCGGCCGGATCACAGCTGGCACCCTGGTCGCTGCCGGATTATTCTGCCTCGCGCTGCACCTGGCCGGTTATGGCACCGGCTGGTCGTGGCGCCCGCGGGTGCGGCGATATCGCCGCAGGTGAGTCCTCGGTGACGGGCACGCGATGAGTGCCCGCGTAGACATTCATGGACGCGCCGCGCAGAAAGCCGACGAGGGTCATGCCTGCCTCCCGGGCGAGTTCGACGGCCAGTGACGAGGGCGCCGAAACCGCCGCGAGCACTGGGATGCCTGCCATCAGCGCCTTCTGCGCGAGCTCGAACGAGGCCCGGCCGCTCACGAGCAGCACCGACCCGGTGAGCGGTAGCCGCGCATCGCGAAGGGCCCAGCCGATCACCTTGTCGACCGCGTTGTGCCGCCCCACGTCCTCCCGGAGCGTGACCAGCGTTCCATCGGCGGTGAAGATGGCGGCGGCGTGCAGGCCGCCGGTGCGGGCGAACAGTCGCTGCGCCTCCCGCAGCCGGTCCGGGAGCATCGCGAGGGTGGCGGCGGTCACGCGCACGTCGTCGTGCCTGACGTCGAAACTGGCCCTGGTGCGGACCGTATCGATGCTCTCTTTGCCGCAGACCCCGCATGCGCTTGTCGTCAGGAAGTTTCGCCGCAACCGGTCATGGGCGACCGCCATGCCCGGCCGCAGGCGCACGTCCGCGACGTTGTCGTCGCACTTGCGGATCTCGGCGACATCCATTGCGCCACTGATGATGTCCTCGGTGAGCAGAAAACCCGCGGTGAGGTCGATGTCGTCCCCTGGGGTTCGCATGGTCACGGTGAGCGGCTGGCCGTCGATCCGGATTTCCAGCGGCTCTTCCACGGCGAGCATGTCCGGGCGATGGGCAGCCATGGTGGGCAAGGAGATTCGCAGAACACGCGACCGCGCCGTCCGGGCCATGCTCACCTCTTCCGGTAGGCGTGCCTGGTGTTGAGGTTACGCCAGCGGCGGGTCGGCCTCACCGACGTTGATCTCGGCGAGTGACCGGGAACTGGATGTACCGTTGAGTACAACCCGGTTCATGCCCCTTGACGTAGTGGCACGCACGCGGCATCAGGCGAATACTGACAACGCCGTTCAGTTCCGGTACGGGGGCGGTGTGCCCGCCATCGGGCGCTGACATGGGTCATGGCCGATCCGCGCAGAGGAGGCGCAGATGACAGCCCAGACCAACCAGGATCGGGCGCAGATCGAGAATTCGATCGAGGGAAAGACTCTGTGCGACAGCCTGCGGCGGACGGCCGAAGAGCACGGAGACAGGCCGGCGTTCTCCGACCGCGTTGACGGCGGTTGGGCCACATTGACGTGGTCGCAGACTCGTCAGCGGGCGCTGGAGCTGGCCGCGGGGTTCGTCGCGATCGGCTGCAGGCGCGGCGACCGTGTTGCGCTGATGATGCCGAACCAGACCGAACACATCCTTAGCGATCTAGGTGCCCTGCACGCGGGCGCGGTACCGGTCACCTTCTATGCCACGCTTGCGGCCGACCAGGTTGGATACGTGGCTGGCAACTGTGCGGCCCGAGTCGCGGTTCTTGCGGGCGCGGATCAGCTCCGCCGCTGGCAGCCGGTTCTCGACCAGCTGCCAAGGCTGCACAAGGTCATCGTCCTGGACCCCGATGTGTGCCCGTCGGGCGACCTCTACATGACGTGGCAGGAATTCCAGCGGATCGGTGCCGAGCAGTACGCGGCCAACCCGGACGCGCTCACCGGCAGTCTCTCCGAGATGAGGCCGGACGACCCAGCCACCCTGCTGTACACGTCGGGGACCACGGGAAACCCCAAGGGCGTCGTCCTCACCCACCACAATGTGCTGTTCGCGGCGGCCAGCTCGCATCGTGCCCACACGGTTCCCGACCCGCTCCGCTCGGTTTCCTATCTCCCCCTGGCCCACATCGCCGAGCGAATACTGACGATTTACTTGCCGATTCACGAAGTCGGGCATGTCCACTTCTGCGCAGATACACAGCAGCTGCTTGGCGCGCTCCAGGCCGTGCAGCCAACCTTCTTCTTCGGTGTGCCACGGGTGTGGGAAAAGATGCAGGCCGGCATTCTCGCGCTCATGGCCGCTGATCAAGACGAGACCAAGAAGGCGGCCCTCCAAAACGCGATGGAGGCGGGACGAGCCTACGTGGAGAGCTGCCAGTTTGGCCGTGAGCCGTCGCCAGGGGTGGCCGAGGCCTTCGAACGCGCCGATGCCGAGGTGCTCGGCCCGGTCCGGTCGCTGCTCGGCCTCAGCCAAGCGAGCGTCACGCTGAGCGCGGCCGCTCCGCTGCCCGCCGAGGTCTGCCGATTCTTCGCTGGTCTCGGCATAAAGATCCTTGACGTGTATGGCATGACAGAGACCACCGGAGCGGTGACGGCGAACACGCTGCAGGCGTTCAAGCTCGGTACCGTGGGGCGGCCGTTGCCCGGGATGGAGATCAAGATCGCGGACGACGGGGAGATACTCGCTCGCGGCCCGATCATCACGCCTGGCTACCTTGGGCAGCCGGAGAACACGGCCGCGCTGATCGGCGAGGACGGCTGGGCCCACACGGGCGATGTCGGCTCGTTGGACGAAGATCATTTCCTCAGCGTGGTGGACAGGAAGAAGGAGCTGATCATCACGGCTGGGGGAGAGAACATATCCCCGGCCGCCATTGAGAGCCTGCTCACTGAGCACCCGCTGATCGGCCAGGCGCTCGCCTTCGGTGACCGGCGGCCTTACGTGGTCGCGCTGCTCGCACTGGACGGCGAGGTTGCACCGGCGTGGGCGCGGGCGCGCGGCATCGAGACAGGCTCGCTCGCCGAACTCGCCGCACACCCCGCCGTAATCGAGGCCGCAGGAGAGGCTGTCGCCGCGGCGAACGGGCGGCTCGCCCGTGTTCAGCAGGTCAAATACTGGCAGCTGCTGCCCGCCGAGTGGACGCCGGAAAGCGAGGAACTCACCCCCACCCTGAAGCTCAAGCGCCGGGTCATCCACGCCAAGTACGCAGACGTCATCGACGCGTTGTACGCGAGCTGACCCCGAGCTACCGGCCACCGACGGCACCCGCCGTGGCACCGCGGTGGCGACCGGCGACGCGGTGGCGTTGTGCCCTGCCCAGGGACGGCGGGTGACCATGCCGACCAGTGAGCTGGCCCGGCTGCGCCGGCGAGGGTTCTGGCTGGAATACGCGAGCATCGCGTGGATGACGGCGGAGGCCGGGGTCGCCATCACGGCCGGAGTCATCGCCTCGTCCATCGCCTTGGTCGGGTTTGGCCTCGACTCGGTGATCGAGTTGTTCGCCGCTGCCATCGTGGTCTGGCAACTGCGAGGTGAAGGCCGCGAGACCCGCGCGGTGCGGGTGATCGGCATGACGTTCTTCGCGCTCGCCGCCTACCTGACCGTGGAGGGCATCCACGACCTTGCCGCCGGGTCCCGTCCCGAGCCGTCAGCCGCAGGGCTCGCCGTGGCCGCGGCAGCGTTGATCGTGATGCCGGCGCTGGCCGTGGCCAAGCGCCGTACCGGGCGCGCTCTTGGCAACCGCACCTTGATCGCGGACTCGGCCGAGACCGCGTTCTGCGCCTTCACCTCGGCCGCCACACTCCTCGGCGTCGGGCTCAACGCCTTGTTCGGCTGGCGGCAGGCCGACCCGGTCGCCGGGCTTATTATCGCCGCCCTGGCGGTCAAGGAGGGCATCGAGGCCTGGACCGACGGTGACGAGGGCCAGCCACGCTGAACTGGCTTGGCGTGACGGGTAGCTCTGGCGCAGCGGTCTCACTGCTAGGCTCGCGCCCGGAGGCGTCAGGGCACCTGGTGGGCTCCCCGGTCTTCAAAACCGGTGGACGGCGCTCAGCGTCGTCGGCGGGTTCGATTCCCGTCCGCCTCCGCCACGCCACCGATGGAAGCTCGACCGCCGAGCGGGTGCCTGAGTGCCCAGGGCTCTCCCATGATCCTTTGCAGCGGAGACTTCTCAGCTGTGTGGGCTGAGAAGTCTCCGCCGTAAGGGATCAAGCGGCCGCGCGCTTGAGAAGCAGAGACAAGATCGTGGTGGCGGAAGCGGGACAACTGGCCGAGCTGCGCTTGCGGGTAGTGGATACGACGACAACTCGTGCGCACGCGGCGAGGAGGTTGGCCATGCCCCACGGGAAGATTTGCTATCTGGAGATCCCGGCAACCGACGTCGACACCTCGGCCGGCTTTTACGAAAAAGTCTTTGGCTGGCAGATGAGGATCCGCGATAACGGCGAACGCGCATTCGACGATGCCACGGGCCAGGTGAGCGGTACATTTTGTCCCGGCCGGCCACCAGCAGTCGAGCCTGGGGTGCTGACCTACATAATGGTCGACAGCATCGAGACGACCTCGGCGACGATCACCGGCACTGGCGGCGAGATCACCAAACCATTGACGCCGCTTGACCTGAACGGCGCGGCGTTCGCGACATTCCGCGATCCCGCGGGCAACCTGTTTGGGCTCTATCAGGAAGGCCACCGCTGACCGAGGCCGCGCGCCGCCTGCACGCATCGGCACGTTAGCCATCAGTGGTCGTATGGCGGTAGCGGATGATGGCGGCGGGGACGGTGACAACGAGGAGCGCGCCAATCCATGCGAGCGCTTCCGCCGCCCGGGTCGCGGTGGGTCCGCCGAGGCAGAGGGCACGAAGCGCGTCCACCACGACCGTGATCGGGTTGACCTTCGCGAAGGCCTGGAGCCACCCAGGCATGGTCGCCACCGGCACCAGGGTGGAGCTGGTGAAAACCAGGATGATGACGGGGAAAAGGCCGGCCAGGCCTGCCGATTCAGGGTTGCGAACCAGGAGCCCGAGCAGCGCGTTGAGCCACGAGAACGCGAAGCCACCGGCCACAGCCAGGGCGAAGGCGGCAAGTGCCGCAATTGGTCCCGCGTGGAACCGAAAGCCCATGGCAAAGCCAACCATGATCATCAGCCCGACCACGAAAACGTTGCGCACCGTGTCGGCAGTGACTCTCCCCGCAAGGACTGCCGCATCGGCGAGAGGCAGGGAACGGAACCGGTCGACGATGCCGCTGGCGAGATCCTCAGCGATGGCGACAGCCGTCTGGGAGGCACCAAAGCCGATGGCCAGTACGAAGATGCCCGGAAGCAGAAAATCGATGTAGGACGCAACACCCGGCGCATGGACTGCCCCTCCGAAGACGTAGGTGAACAGCACCACGAGAAGGACCGGCTGCACAGTGGCAAGCGCGATGAGGGTGGGAACCCGGGCCAGGCGCCGCAGGTTTCGCCCTGTGAGCGTGCCCACATTCGCGATTGGCCGCAGATACATAGCGGCATGCCGTGCGGTGTCCACGTCAACGGGGTTCATAGTCGCTGCGGGATTATTCGCGTCCGAGTGTGCGGTGTCAGCGCACGGATCGCGGCGCTGACACGCGGGCGCGGCGGCGCTACCAGCCCCCGGATGACCGGTCAGAGTGAGGAACACGTCGTCGAGGGTTGGCCGGCGAACCGCCAAATCAGCGACTCGAATGCGGGATGCAGCGAGCCGAGCGGCAAGCTCGGGGAGCACGGCGGGCCCGTCGGTAACGGGAAGAACGACCCGGCGGGAAGCGACGTCAATGGCGGGCGGCCCAGAGCCGAGCCCACTCAAGGCCCCGGCGAGTTCCCGCGGGTCGTCGCCCGCCATGGTGCGCAGTTCAAGACGGTCTCCGCCGACCTGAGACTTGAGTTGATCAGGGCTTCCTGCTGCGATGACCCCACCGTTGTCGATGACGATGATGTGATCGGCGAGCCTGTCTGCTTCTTCCATGTACTGGGTAGTGAGCAGCAAGCTCGTACCCTGGGCAGTCAGTTCATCCACCAATTGCCACACGGCAATACGCCCGTGGGGATCGAGCCCGGTTGTCGGTTCGTCGAGGAACAGCACCGGCGGCGCCGCTACTAGGCTCGCGGCGATGTCGAGGCGTCGGCGCATACCCCCCGAATAGCTGCCTGTCCTGCGGTCCGCGGCAGCAGCGAGGTCGAAACGTTCCAGCAACTCGCCAGCGCGCAGGTTGGCAGCGCGCCGGCCGAGCCCGCAGAGCCGGCCGATCAGCACCAGGTTCTCCCGGCCGGTCAGATAGGTGTCGACCGCTGCGTACTGGCCCGACAGGCCGATCAACCCCCGGACGGCGCCTGCCTGTTTCACGACGTCGTATCCGGCGACGCGCGCACACCCCCCGTCGGGGGGCACAAGGGTGCTGAGGATTCGCACCATTGTCGTCTTTCCTGCCCCATTCGGGCCAAGTAGCCCGAGCACGCTGCCGACGGGCAGTTCCAGATCCACCCCCCGGAGGGCGCACACCTGGCCGAAGCGCTTGGCCAGGCCTTCTGCCACAATCGCTCGCTGGTCTCCCACGTGACACCTCCAGTGCACGCATGTGCGGCTTGACCTGGGTATTTGCGCCATCCGGAGTCCAGATGCCGGAAGGCTCCCAGGTTCACGGGGGACCTCGTGCCCAAGCCGCGGCCTATGGGGGATCTCGTTCTCACGCCACCCTCTTGACTATACTGGGTGACCAGTCACCCAGTATAGTCGGAGTAATGCGGGCGAAGAGAAGGTTGGGTAATGCGGGCGAAGAGAATAGTGATCGCAGGCCGCGGACCCGAGATTGCGCGCAGGTGGCGCACGGGTGGCGCACGGGTGGCGCCAGGTGAGGGATTGAGGCGGGCTGGTGGAGCCAGGTGAAGAGAGAGGCTCGCTAGTCGCACCAGGTGAGGGATTGAGGCGGGCTGGTGCGAGCCAGCTGAGCGGATTGAGGATGCGCGATGGTGCGAGTGTCAGCTGATACCAAGCAGGCCACGCGGGCGAGGTTGCTGGCCGCGGCGGCGGGCGAATTCGGCC
>Ga0137375_10001562_pt1 | contig 26648 bp, 22 predicted proteins | sample SagtaG_24_FD_104936 | JGI IMG/M metagenome (GOLD analysis project Ga0137375, IMG submission 104936) | Vadose zone soil microbial communities from Sagehorn Ranch, Mendocino, California, USA - Sage1_R_113_16 metaG | ecosystem: Environmental > Terrestrial > Soil > Vadose zone | place: USA... | reverse complement strand
GCGCGATGCCGGCGTGCGCGTGGTGGACCCAGCTCGAGGGGATCGAGGAGTTGAAGGCCGGATCGATGCTGACGATGGGCCCGGGACCGACCGGCATTTTGCCGAGACGTCCCATGACGCCGTCTTCTAAAAAGAGCGTATGGCTGCCGTCGAGACCGAACTCACCGGTCAACGTTTCGCCGACGCCGAAGGGACTCCCGATGATCGCGGCGTTGTACCGGCCGACGTCGTACTGGCCGAGGCCACCGTACGTGTTGCTGAAGGCGCCCGCCGTCCACTTCAAATTGAGCTTGCCGACGGGAACTTTGAACGACAAGTACGCTTCCTGGAAGAGGTTCTGACTGCCGAGCGGCGTCCAGTCGGACCCGACGGTGGGCTTCCAGGTGCTGATCTTGACGTGCGAGGTGACGAGCTTGTTGCCATATTCGAACGTCAAGTCGACCCAGCTGCCCGGCGGGACGTTGGTGCCGCTGAACATTCCGTAGGCGTCGACGATGCGCGGATAGGTGTGCAGCGTCGTCGACGACTGTTCGGGGGTCGGATTGTCGCGCGAGCCTCGTCCTACGCGCAGAGCGGCGCTCATGTACCCCCAGAAGTTGAAGGTCCAATCGTCGCTCGGGGCCGGTGCGCTGAAAGGTATCGTCAAACCGGCCGGCAGCCCCGGCGTTTGCGGAGCGTAGGGCGAGAGGCCGAGCCCCATCGCGGGGCGGTGGCCGGGCAAATAGCCCGGCGCCGGATTGTCGCCGGCCGGCGGCTTGGTACCGGACTCGTCCGCGAAGGACACCGCCGGCACGGACGCCGCCCAAGCGGCGAACGCGAGCACCGTCCACCGACGGGGCCGGCTATTTCTTATGACGATAGAACGTGACATTGTCGATATAGACGTCGGCCCAGCCCATGGTCGAGCCGAGAGCAATCGTGTCGATGGACTTCAAATCCATGTACGGGGCGCGCTTGCCAAACCCGACCTGGCTGAATTCCGAGAAGGGGACGGCGTGGAACGTCCAATCGGGCGTGAGCTGCACGGTCGTTTGCCAGCCGTCCTGGCAACGATCGTCGCGGCTCGGAGGCGGCGTGTCGGTTTCGTTCCAGCAATACTCTCCGCTTTCGTCGGCAGCGGGGAACGTGTAGGGCCGACAGCTCTTACCGTCGAAGTCGAGATCCACATACGTCGTCGGGCTGGTGCACGCACTCTTGCCGCAACGCGGGTACATGAGGTCGAGAAGCGAATCGGTAGCAATTGTCGGCAACGAACACGTCGCCGGATCGAAGCAGCGGTAGATCGGGGTCGGGGAAGCGGGATTGTCCGGCGAGCACGGCGCTTCGTTGAGGCAGCTGGTGTGGCACTCGCGCACGCGCCGGCAGTACGTCTGATTCTCGCGCGCCAAGTGGTCGCTCGTGAATTTGTCGGTGAGAATCACGAACAGGTGATCCTGGCCCTCGGGACCGCGGCGCGCCCAGAACGCAACGCCTTCGTATCCGGAGACGTCGAGAAAGTCGTGCGATTGTTGGTAATCCTCGCCCGACCGCGCCTTGACCGGAAGACCGGCGGTGTCGGTAGTGGCTCCGGGCGGAAGGGGCGGTGGGCAAAAGTCGACATCGGGCGAACAGGTATCGAACGGTGTATCGCGATAACGACCGACCGGATCGGTGAGCGCGTGACTGATCCCGCCTCCCCATTTGCGGAAGAGACCGCCACGAAAATGGAGTGCCCAGCGATTGGGCTTTCCATCGCAGGACGGGCCGGCGATCGTGTCGGCAGGCAGACCCCAAGGGGCGGCAAACGTTCCCTTGAGCCCCGGATACCAGGTGGCATCGCCGGGCACATGAAACGAATACTTCGTGAGATCGTCGTACGATGACCATCCCGATCCGACGCCGGTTTGAGTTGGATCATCGGGCATCGGTGGTTCGAACGTGTCGGTCCATGCCGGTGAGAACTCGAGCCCTGCGAGCCGGGTACAATCGGCGCGCTGTGATCCCGGATCAGCCAGTCCCAACCCGATGGGTGGATAAACGGGCGTGCTCGGGATCAGGGCTTCGCAGCCGACGTCGAGTGCAGGCAAGGCGCCATTGAGCCAGGGCACGGCGCGCACGAGCTCGGTGTCGGGGCCACGCTTGCCGGTATTCCCCGGCCCACCGCACGAGGAAACGGCGAGCAAACCAAACACCGTAGCTACCCATCGGAACCGGCTGAAAAGAGGTGCTTTCATGGTGCTGGTGCGCAACTTCTCGAGACCCGACACCGCGATCGCTTAGCATCTATCGCGCATGATGATAAGGTTTGCCGCACGCGCATCAACCGAGTCAACGCAAATCGTGGTCAATCAACGAAGTTTACCGCTGCTTTGCGAGTTTCGAATGAGCTGCATGAAATAGTGCGGAGCGAGCCAGTGCCCGTCGGCGTAATAATCATAGTTGCGATGGATACCGGTGCCCTCGCCGAGGTCGTTCCACGTCGCCAGCACCAGAAGCTCGGCGTCGAGCGAATCCTTGAGGACGCGCTCCAAGATTTGCCCGCCCTTCACACACCGATCGTGCTCGGTTGCGACCTGACCAGGCCGATCGCGGTTCACCGCGTCCCATCGCACCATCGCGTGATCGATGAGGTGACCGTTCAGCGTCGACCGGTGGCGACGCTGCGGGATGTCGAACGTCATCCATTTGAATTTCGCGTCGGCCGCTAGTGGCATCGAGGGATCGTCGAAGTAGGCGATGTCGACGTCGACGAAGGGCTCCTCGCCGAAATCCGCCTTGAAGAGGGATTTCAGTTTGGCGAGCAATGGCGCCGCCTTGGTGCGCGGCTCGAGCGTTCCGGAGTTGTAGAAGTAGATGAATGGCCGTCCGGCGAAGCGGTACCAATTTTTCTTGTCGATTTGAGAGTAGAACGGCTTCCACTTGCTTTCGTAGATCGTCTTCGCAGCGCGGTCCGGATCCTTGAGATCCGGCTTCTGTTTCCAGAATTCGCCGAAGTAGGGTTGACCCCAGGTCCAGGTGTCGTCGAAGAGCGCGATTTGGATCGGCGATTCGATGCTTTTCAACGCTTCGACCAGCGGCTTGAGTTTGCCATCGGCGATGTCCGGACCATAAGTATTGAGCAGAAGAAACTGCAAACCGGCATACTTCGCGTCGAGCAGCTCGCGACGCCAGAACCCAGGTCGAGAGGGATGGTATGGGGCGCTCTCGCCGGCTTTCATGCCGAAAAGCGTGCTTGGCCCATCCATTCCGGGGGCGTGCGTGTTCGCCCAATCCATGCCGCAGTTGGTGCCGCCGGGACAGTCGAAAAAGAACATGAAGACGGCGCCGATGTCTCGCTTCGTGCGGCGCTCGGGGGCGCCGGTGAGCTCCACCTGCGAGACCCACGGATCGGAGTAGGCGAGCTTGCACTCGCGCTTGTGTTCGGCGCAGAGCGACCGAACCACGTCGATGCGCCGGACGTAGTACGCGTCGCGCATCCGGCGAGCCCAGGAGTTGACGACGTCGGCCGTTGGCGCAAGACCGGTCACCTGACAATAGGCCGCGCGCACGAACGACTCGGGCAAGTGCCCGAGGTCGACGTCGACGACCTCCGCGCGCGCGCATGGACCGGCGAAGTCAGGCTTCAATTGGAAAGCACCGTAGGTCGGGGCGGCGTCTTTGGGACCGCCCGATGCCGCCGGCGCGTCGATCGTCGGCATCTGGATGCAACCGGCACTCAAGACCGCGGCCAGCGCGAGCACCTTCACGCTTCTCTTCTTCATCGTTAACCTTAGGGCCTCTCTTTGCCTTTCCGATCGTCTCCGGTCAAAGCAAATCCTGGTCAACGGGGATCATTTACCGCCATCCAATCTGCACTTCGGTAAAGCTCGATACTTTACCGTGTTTATTCTTGATAGTGATCTCGCGCATGATACGATTGGCACGTCGAGGCTGAGGATGCGCGCCGACATGCAAAAGCAATTGGGGAAACTCTCTCGGTTGTCGATCTTGGCGACCGCACTAGCGGGCTGTCTGATGCCGCCGGCTCGCGTCGTCCAAAGTGCTCAGGCCAGCGCGCCCGCGTCCGACGCTACTCCGGCGAAGAACGTCGGCGATGTGCCGGCTCCGGCCAAGCCCACCGGCGCTCTCATTTCCGACGGAACGGTTCCGACCGTCATGAACCTCCACCCGGGAGGTGGCTGGTTCGTCTTCAACGATCACACACCGGGAGGGATCATGACGCCTCCGAGCACCGGCGAATTCGCCACCGCGATGAAAGGGGGCGCCATTCGAACGACGGGCAAAGGCTTCACCGATTGGGGGGGCGGGATTGGATTCAACTTCCAGGGGGCCGAAGCGCTGACGCCAATCGACGCTTCGGATTTCAGCGGCATCACCTTCAAGGCTTCGGGCAGCACGCCGATGCACGTCGGGCTCGCGACCAAAGCGACGATGCCGGAATTCAATCAATGCAAGAAGTGCTACGACCACTTCGCCGTCGACATCGTCGATCTCACCGGCACGCCCAAGGTGTACACGTTCACTTGGGCACAGCTGAAGCCTGCCGGATGGGGCTCACCGAAGCCCGTTTTCGATCCGAAAACCGTCGTCGGCCTCAACTTCACGTCCAAAGGCGCCATCCCCTGGGACTTCACGATCGATGACCTGAAGTTCACCCAGTGACCGTGCTGAGCCTCAGCTCGAGACGTTTCTGGTTGGCAATTGCGAGCACGGCTGTCGCGTGCGGGCCGATGGGCACCACGGCGGCCCCCGATGAGAACGGCGCGGGCGGAGCCGCCGGTGGCACCGGCGCGGCAGGGCAGTATCCACCCATTGCCGATAGCGGGAGCGTGGAGGCGGCAGCGATCTCGTCCGAGTTCGTGATTCGCCGGGAATACGAGGGTCCTTGCGCCCGAGCCTCGGGGCCGATCGACGTCGATCTGGGCAACGGTCCCGATGCCTTCGTGCGAGCCGCTTTTTGTCAGGTGAACGGCAGCGAACCCCCGGCCGACGTGGTCGCGACGTGGTCCACGCAGCTTCGCACCGTGCCGTACGTCCGCAGGATCGACGTGGTGCGCACCTTCTGTGAGAACGCAGGGCGAACGTGCACGCTCGCCTACTCGGATCCGTGGGCCACCGATGTGCTTCTCACCGCCGCTTGCCCACGCAAGACCGCGCGAGATCTCGGAGCGGTCTTCATGTTTTTCAGCGAGTGCCCCGGCGGCGTCAACTGCGGCATGGACTGGGCCAACACCCACTCGCTCGGAATGGCGTCGCCCACCGCGCGCTTCGGCTTCGGCGCGGCCGCGGCCGGCTACTACCATCCGAAAAACCCGGGATTCTGGTACCGAGAGCTCGTCGATGCGCGCTGGGCAGGCCTGCAGTTTCTGCTCCTCAACGTCTACGGTCCCGACTTGGCCAAGACGACCGATCCTCTCGCCATGTTGGGCCAAGCCCTCGAGCAGGCGGGTTCGGACGTCAAAGTCGCGCTTTTGGACGATCCCTGGGCCTGGGGCAAGTCGTCCAGTCCTCCGTCTTGGCAGACGGCGCCGAACTTGAGCGACACCGAGACCGCCGCCCAGACGCTCTATCAATCGAAATGGAAATCTTTCTACACACGCGTCGGACGCGGCTTTTGGTACCTCGTCCAAAATCGCCCCTTCATCTATTTTTATAACGCCGGCACGCTGAAGCCGCTCAACGCCTCGGCGGCTGTGATCAATCGAATGAAGCAGCTCTTCCAACAGGATTTCGGGTTGCTGCCTTTCGTGGCCGTCGATAACGCGTATTTTCAAGACACGACCATGGCGACGGTGGCCGACGCGCGCTTCACCTGGGATACGATCGCGAGCAGGACGAAAAGCCGAGCAACGATGAACGGAATCACGCTCGACCATTTCATGGTCAAATGGGATTCGATCGGCCGAGATTCGCCGGGCGCCATCGCGACGAGCACGACGCGCATCGTCAAGGGCACCGCCCTGCTCGACCAGATGCTCGCCTCGTCACGCGACGCGCAGATCGCGGTCATCGCCACTTGGAACGATCTCGGCGAGGGGACGGGCATCGAGCGCAACTACGACTACTACGCCGAGGGCTCCTGGCTCGCCCCCACCGCGTTCATGGGTCGAACGCGAGCCGACCAGTGCACGGATTGAATCTCGTCATGGCGCGTCCACCGCGAAGTCTCGGCGGTACATCTTGAGGAGCGCCAAAAACAGAGCGACCGCCAGCGGGCCGACGAGAAGCCCTATCGTGCCGAAGACCGCCAAACCTCCGATGAGCGAGAAAAAGACGACCGCGCCGTGCAGCTCCATGCCTCCTCGGATGAGGAGAGGTTTGACCAGATTGTCGACCAGCCCCACCACCGCGAGGCCCCAGATGGCCAGGAACAGCGCCGCGTAGGGGTGACCGGTGACCCAAAGGAGCAGCGCCGCGGCGAGGCAGACCGATGCCGCGCCGACCGCCGGAATGAAGGCGACGAAGAACGTCGCCGCCGCGAAGAAAACCGGATGCGGCACTCGCGCGATGAAATAACCGACCAGCGCCGCGAGCGTCTGGACGGCCGCCGTGATGACGGTCGACATGATGACCGCGTAGGACACCTTGCGGATCTCGGTGAAAAGCTCGCGCGTTTGGCCCTTTCTCAAAGGAGACACGTCGTCCAGCCAGGTGACGAAGTCGTCGCCTTGAACGAGCAGGAAAAAGAGGGCGATGAGCATCATGGCCATCTGAAACAAGAACGAGCTGGTGGCCGACAGAACGGCTCCTACGGCGGCTGCGGCCTTCGCCCCTCGCTGCTCGATCTGATTTTGGATCAATTGGCCGCCGCCACCGGTTTCCTGCGAGAGGCGCCCCAATGCCTCCGTCGCAATTCTTTGAACCGGGTCGGGAAGGTGCTCGATGAGACCGGTGACGCCTTCGCTCGCTACGGTATCCTGCACGAACTTCACCCCTGCGGCCCCTTCTTTCACGACGAATGCCGAAAAAGCCGCAAAGGGCCCCACCACAACGAGCACCATGCCGAGGACGAGGAGCACGGCGGTCACGCTGCGGCGGTTACGCAGTCCCCTGGCGAGACGTTGCTGAAGGGGATCCAGCACCCCCGCGAGCACGGCGGCGAGAAACAGCGCGCTCGCCAATGGATACAGGATGGCCCCGAGCAGGGCCGACGCGGCGATCATCAGGAAGAGGAAGAAGCGACGCACTCGGAGATCAGATTCCATGGCCGACCCTAACGTGGCTTCAGCCGTGAGCTCAACGGGCGCACTGCTGAGGCAGGGGTGCTGGAGACAAAGAGAAGCCGATCATCGGACACTAACCGCTGCCCAGCCCTGGTCCCATGAATCCGCATGCGAACGAGCCGACTCCGCAGGTATCGGACAACCTGGCCGCGAAGCGTTGCGGTGTCGCGGCCCTTCTCTCGATCATCGGAACGGGCTGGCTAGGCTCGATTTCGTGCTCGTCGTTGGGGAGCGCCGGCGCCGACCATGGGTCGGCCGACGCAGGATACGCCGACCAGAGCCTCGACCCCTCCACGAATGCTACCCAAGGCGACGGGGTGGCCGAGGCTCCGTCCCAACCGTCACACGACGCGCAGACCGACGCGCGCACTGAATCGCCGGACGCTGGTGGCGCTTCATCGGTGTCCGAGTGCTCGGGCGTCGATCCTTTTCTGCAAACCAGTGGGCCGAGCATCCGCACCGCCCGCGGCGCCGGACCGATCATCGCGTTGCGGGGGGTCAACTTGGGTGGGTGGCTCATGATCGAGCCCTACATGACGCCGGTGAATGATGCGCAAGACGACTTCACCATGCATGGCCTCTTGACCAGCAGGTTCGGCGCGACGACGGCGGATCGATTGATCGCGACCTATCAAAAGGCGTGGATGCAAGCGGCGGACTTCGATGCCATCGCCGAGCTCGGGATGAACACGGTTCGAATCCCGATCACGTACTTCAACATCCAGCACACCGATGGGACGCTACGCGCCGACGCTTTCGAGCGCCTCGATTGGGCGGTCGCCGAGGCATGGAAGCGCTGCATCTACGTTGTCTTCGATCTGCACGGCGCTTGGGGCTCGGCGAGCGGTTGGGCGTCAGGCGGCAAGGTGGGGCCCTCCGAGCTCTGGACCGTGGAAGAGAACAGGGCGCGCTCGACCGCACTGTGGGAAGCCATTGCCGCGCATTACCGCGGTCACCCCGGAGTCGCGGGTTACGATCTCATCAACGAGCCGAACGGCGCGAGCAACGACGAAGAGCGCTGGGCCCTGCAGGACCGGTTCTATCGAGCGATCCGAGCCATCGATGCCGATCACATGATCTTCATCGAGGCCATCTGGTGGCTCGTCAACCTTCCCAACCCGTCGCAGTTCGGCTGGACCAACGTGGTGTACGAATGCCACCACTACGACTGGGACCACCGGACCGACGTGACCGCGCTGAAAGCGGGAGCCGACGCGAAGGTGAACGACTTCATGCAGCACGCGAGCTACGGCGTTCCGTTCTACCTCGGCGAATTCAACTTCTTCGGCGTCACCGACGCTTGGAAGTACGGCATCGAGCGGTGGGACCGCGCCGGCTTCAGTTGGAGCACGTGGTCCTACCGCGCCGCGGTCGATGGCGCCGACCTCACCAACGGTTGGGGTGTTTACAACGTCGTCGATCCGAGGCCGGCCAAGCCGAGCCTGCGCAACGACTCGGCCGACGTCATCCAAGCCAAATGGTCGGCCTGGAACGCGCAAGCTTTCGGTCCGAACCCCATGCTGCGGGCGACGCTGGGCATGCCGGCGATCGCGGCGGACGTTTACGATGGCTTCTCCGATCAGCCCATCGAGACGGCGCCGCCCGGCGTTCTCGGCAACGATCATCACGTCAGCGCCGGTCGACCGGGCATCACCATGAGCGCGCAACTGGTCACGCCCCCGAACCACGGCCAGCTCACGCTCCGCGCCGACGGATCGTTCACCTACACGCCCGATGCGGGCTTCGAGGGAATCGACCTGTTTCTCTACACGGCGTTCGATGGCCGCCTCCATGCGCCGAATCCACGTCCCGCTACCCTCCGCGTCCAGAGGCATCCGTGAATAGCATCGGCGAAGCGCTTTCTCTCTGTATCGAGAAGGTCTATAGCCTCGACCATCCATGCAGGAGCAGAGCTTTTACGCACGGCTCGATCCGCGCCGTGCGACAGGACGTCTCGCGATGGCATTGGCGGTCGGCATCGGGACCGCGCTCCTTCTTCCCGACAGCCACGGTTGGGCGCTACGCACCGTGGCCGGTTGGGATACGGGCGCACTGACGCTCCTGACGTTCGTGTGGTCGATCATCTTGGCCTCGGACCCCCGTGTGACGAAGTGCCGCGCGGCCTCCGCGGACCCGGGGCGAACGGTCGCCTGGATTCTCGTTCTTCTGGCCTCGAGCTTCAGTTTGTTCGCGAGCGCGGTCGTGCTTCGCCATGCTCGTTCGATCGAGCCCGGTCGACCCTACCTTTTGGTGGGACTCTGTCTGGTTGCCGTCGTATCGGCATGGAGTCTCACCCATACGTCGTACACGCTGCGCTACGCGCACCTCTATTATCGGGATGACGAGGAAGGGGAGGGGGGGCTCACGTTCCCCGGCGAACGCAACCCGGCCGATTTCGACTTCGCCTATTTCGCCTACACGATCGGTATGTGTTTTCAGGTTTCCGACGTCGTCGTCACCAGTCCGCAGATCCGAAGGGCCGTTCTCGGTCACGCCATCTTGTCGTTCGCCTACAACACCGTCATTCTCGCTCTCGCCCTGAACCTGCTCTTCGGGTTTTTGAACTGAGAGCTCGTCGAAATAATGTGGATGCGACTCTCACAACTCGAAGTCGAGGTTCTCCGGCGACTTCTGGCGTTGTTGGCCGGTGGTCGGCACACTGCTCTGCTAGGACGAAGAGCATGACGATGCCGCCCCCGCCGTTCTACCGTTTTCGCCCGCATCCGTGGCACGGCCTCGAGACGGGCGACAAGGCTCCCCAGATCGTCAACGCTTATGTCGAGATCACTCCTTTCGACACCATGAAGTACGAGATCGATAAAACGACCGGGTATTTGCGTCTCGATCGCCCGCAGCGCGGCTCGGCGCAACCGCCGACGCTCTACGGATTCATCCCGCGCACGCACTGCGCGATGCGGGTTGCTGCACTTTCGACCAAAGACGTCAATCGAGCCGATGGAGATCCGCTCGACATCTGCATCATCAGCGAACGGCCCATCACGCGCTCCGAGATTTTGCTGAGCGCGCGCGTCGTCGGAGGCATCAAGATGATCGACGACGGTGAAGCCGACGACAAGATCGTGGCGGTTCTCGACAACGATCCTTTTTGGGACGAGATCGAAGAGCTTGCCGGCATCCCCAAAGCCTTGGTCGAGCGCCTGGTTCATTACTTCTCGACGTACAAGCTCACGCCGGGCAACGAGAACCGCGTATCGATCGTCGACGTATACGATCGTCAGCATGCCTGGCGCATGATCGAGGCTGCTATGGTGGACTACAAGGAGTCATACGAGCTCGGTCCGCCGTCCCTTCGGTTTTGAGACGAAATGGTCCATTTCTTCGATCTCCTCATCTACCCGAAAACACGCCAATCCTCTCCGAGTGGCGCATCCAGGCGCGAAGACGCTCGGGGCGCGTTCGCCGATCGACGAGGTGCGCGGGAATCGCACCGGTCGCGATCATTCGGTCGAGCTCGGGTTGGCTGCTGACGACGCCGTCGGTGGTCAGCGCCTGCTGCCCGGGCGGCTCGACGGCAAGAGGGGAGGGGGGCGGCGGCAAAGGATGGTCGACGAGGCGCGGATCGATGGTGCTCGAGAGATCGTTGGCGCCGCGCATGCGATCGGAGAGGTTGGCGATACCGAAGCGGGTGGCCAGCGTGGCAGCTACCGAAGAGTGCTCGAGCTGGACGGAGTGGACGTGGCCGCGACGCACGGTGGGGCCGACGACGATCGAGGGGACGCGGAAGCCGAGCTGCCGGAAATCCTCGAGCTCGTCCGCGCACTTCGGCGGGGGGACGTGATCGAAGAAGCCGCCGTGCTCGTCGTACGTGATCACGAACAGACAGCGTGACCACTGAGGGCTCGCGGCGAGCGCTTTGTAGACACTGGCGATGAAGGCTTGACCGAGTCGGACGTCGTGGCTCGGATGATCATCGTTCGCCGTGAAGTCGGGATCGATGAGACAAAGGTTCGGCAGGGTTCCTTGTTTGGCATCGGTGAAGAACGCGTCCAGGGTCGCGATGGGATTGACGCCGGCGAACACCTTGCCCAAAAAGCCGCCGGCGAACCAGGCGGCGGGCCCGGCGGAGTAGTTCTTGCCGGTCTTGCCGTTGGCGGCGAGCTCTTCCCAAACCGTGCGGGGCCCGCCGACCAGAAATGGGCTGTTCGTCTTCTTTCCGCTGGATGTGGTGGCGTGCAGATAATACCGATTCGGCCAGGTTGGCCCCATCACCGATGCGAACCAGCTGTCGCAAACGGTGAAGTTGTCAGCTAGCCAATAGCTGAACTGGAGCTGCGTCCGATCGTAATAACCCATCACGTCGCGTTCGGAATCGCCGGCGTGGGCTTTCACGAAACCATCGTTCTTCCCCTCACCCCATTGCGTGTGGCAGGCGTCCCAGTCGTGTGGGGGATCGGGAGGCATGAAGTTCGTCAGCTGGAAAACGGTGACCGCGCGGCCCGTCGAATCGGGATTCGACTCGCTGCCGACGAGTCCGTTGACCTTGTTCGCAACCGGGTAGGTGGCGTCGCGTTTCAGTTGCCCGAGGTAATGATCGAACGAGCGATTTTCCATCATCAGCACGACGATCGTATCGATGTTGGCGAGGAGCTCGGAGGGTGTGAGCGTCGGCTCGGGCTCATGAGCCGCGTCCCGATCGGCGGCGGCATCTGCCGCAGCTCGATTGTCGCGCTGCGCGTCTTGCCCGCCGCTCCGCCGCGGCCCGCCATCGTCGTGAGGCTCGGAGACGGTGGTAGCCAGATCCTCGGACCCACAGCCGGCGACGACCGCGGCGACACCGGCGCCGATTTGAAGCGCCTTGCGGCGATCGATCAGACTTGTGTGACTCGGCGCGGCCTTCGGTCCGCCCGCCTGGGGTTCGAGTTTGGCTCGACGGTATTTTTTCGAGCTCATGATTTTCTTACATAGTCAATTATTGAACTTTAGTCAGCAGCAATCCGCCCCGAACGTGTACAGTACGTGTCGATGTGGCTCGGTTGTCGATGGCGTCTTTTCACCGTGGCAGTATCGATGCTGGCCGGCTGCGGTTCCGGCGAATCGACGGGCGGCACGCCTGCCGTACCAGGGGGCGACGCGGGCGTTTTCGATGCAGAAACGGGAGCGCCGGGCGAGCACCCGCCGAGCGGCATTTCCTTTCCACCCGGTTTCGTGTTCGGCTCGGCGATCGCCGGTTTTCAGGCCGACATGGGGTGCCCGACGCTTGCCCGGGCGACGTGTGACGATCCCAATTCCGATTGGTACGTCTTCACGACCGCTCCCGAAACCGTCGGCGACCCAGCCTCGTATCTGAGCGGTCAGAACCCGGCTGTGGTCGGGCCGGGATTTTGGGAACTCTTCGCGGAGGACATTCGGCGGGCCGATGAGGAGCTTCACCACAAAGCGCTGCGCTTGAGCCTCGAGTGGAGCCGCATTTTCCCGACGTCGACCGACGCGGTCGAGGGCTACGAAAATCTCAAGCGGATTGCGAACGGCGCCGCCATCGAGCGCTACCACGCCATGTTCGCGGAGCTGAAAAAGCGCGGAATGCGCCCGCTCGTCACGTTGAACCATTACGCGCTGCCGTCCTGGATCCACGATGCCAAGGGTTGTCACGCGGATTTCGCCAACTGTTCGCCCAAGGGCTGGGTCGACAGCCAGCGCACCGTTCGCGAGGTGCAAAAGTTTGCAGCCTTTTGCGCCAAGGAGTTCGGAGGCGAGGTCGACTGGTGGGCGACGCTCAATGAGCCCCTCCAAAACATGCTCTTTGGTTACGTGCAACCGAGCGCCGCGCGCTCGCATCCGCCGGCGGTGCTGCTGCAGCTCGATGCGGCGAAGACCGTGTTCCACGCGCTCATCGACGCGCACGCGCGAATGTACGACGCCATCAAGGAGCAGGACACCGTCGACGCCGATGGCGATCAACGACCGAGCTGGGTAGGCGTCGTATATCCACTGGTGCCGATCGAGCCGGCGAATCCAGCCTCGCCTCTCGACGTGCAGGCGGCAGAGAACATCGACTACCTGTGGAACCGCGCGTACCTCAATGCCGTCGTGCTCGGCAAATACGACGAGAATCTCGACGGGAGCACCGTCGAGCGCGCCGACCTCAAGGGACGCATGGACTACGTCGGCGTGAACTTCTATTCGGGCCTGCGGGTGAGCGGGCTCGGCGCTTCGGTGCTGCCCGCCCTTTCACCGAAGTTCACCGCCAACCCGCTCGATTTGCAGGAGCTTTCCAACCGACCCGACAAGCTCGCCGGGCTTCTGCGATTCGTGAACGAGCTCGGCATGCCGACGATCATCAGCGAGAATGGAACGGGTGACGCCGACGACGACGGCACGGCGCCCCGATTCATCGTTCGCAACTTGAAAGCGGTGCTCGATGCGATCGCCGGCGGCGCCGACGTGCGCGGTTATTTCTATTGGACGCTCATGGATAACTACGAATGGAACCATGGCATGGACATCCGCATGGGTCTCTATGCCGTGGGCAAGGACGATCCGATGAAGCGGCGGCTCGCGCGAAAAGCCGTCCCGCTGTTCGGCGAAATCGCCCGTTGGGGCGTCTTGTCCGACGCGCTCATCGCCGAATACGCCGCAAGCGATTAGCACTACTTCGCCAGTTTCTCGCTGCCCTAGGGTCTGACCGGACAGGGGCAACTTTGCTTGGGAAAGCGGAACGGCACCGCCTTGCGGCGCTTCCGACCAGCGGCGAGAATTTCGCCGGCCTCGCCGGCACCTTACGTGGGCAATCTGCTGAAATTGCCGATCGCGATCTGCTGCTGCCAAAGTCTGGCGAAGTCTTGCTAGCGTTCGTCACGGTGTTGGTCCGTCGGACCGCGCGCATACTCGAGAAGGCCCAGCATCTCCCGTCGCTGCGTCGCTTCGAGCTCCTCGCGCTCGGCGGGCGTGGCGGTGCGACATCGATCGACGAAGCGCAGCGCCTCCGCGGGACCACCGTCGTGGACGCGGGAGAGCACCGGGTGTCGCCCCACCTGTCGAAGCCAATACTGCGAGTTCCCGAAGTCTCCTTCGCGGCGGTGCACGATCGCGTGCCAGTAGTCGCACGTCTTGTCACCCTCGTGCGCCTGGGCGAGCAGGTGACTCCGATGGAGATCGTCGTTCAGTAGATGCAGACCTGCCTTGACGGCGTCGGACACATCGAGCGCGTCGATGCTCGCCGTCAACGCGGGGTCGAAGATGTTCTCGGGCCGGAGCGGAAATGCCGGCCGAGCGACGAGAAGATCGAGGATGTCCTGAATCGAGCGAGCTTTCACGGCTCGTGATGATACCAGCGAGTCTGGGAGGTCAAGCGACCAGGGTCGTTCGATCGAGGTCTCGATAACGACGAGGTCAGCCTTCGACGGCCACCTCTGCCGTTCGTCCCACAGGCCAGAGCACGACCGGGCGAGCGAGCATCGAAGGTCTCGTAACGGAGATCCATGCGACGTAAGTTTTTCATCGGTTTGTTCGCGGCCAGCAGTCTGGTACTGGCGCCCGCGAGTTTGTCGGCCCAGGCGCCCGATGCCGATCGCGTGACCGCGCGTGCCATGGCCGAGGAAGGTCAGGCTGCGCTGGAGCGGCGCGACTATCGTGTCGCCGAAGATCGATTCACCCGCGCCGACGCGTTGATCCACGCGCCCACGTTGATGCTCGGACTGGCGCGCGCGCAGCTGGGGCTCGGCAAGCTGGTCGAGGCGCACGAAAGCTACCAGCGCATCCTGCGAGAAGGAGTCAAACCCGGCGCGCCTCCGGCCTTTTCCAAAGCGGTCAGCGAGGCGGGCAAAGAAGTGGAAGCGGTCGCCGGGCGCCTCGCTTGGGTCACGCTCGACGTGTCGCCTGCCGCCGACGCCGAGGTCACCCTCGACGGCATGGCCGTGCCCCGAGCGGCGCTCGGATTCAAGCGTCCGGTGAACCCCGGAACGCACCGGCTGAGGGTGACGGCGCCTGGCTACCTCTCTCGCGAGGAAACGTTCTCGCTCAGTGAGGCAGCGAAAACCGCATTGACGATCCAACTCATGCCCGATCCCGGCGCCAGGATCGCCACCGCCGACGTCGCCGCCGGCGCGCAGGGCACTGCGAAAGGTTCGACGGCCGTCGATCCACGTGCCGGCGCGGCAGGTGACCGCGAAAAGAACAACGCTATGGGCGGTGGTCCTCTCGATTCAGACGTCGGCGTGTCCGACCGCGGTCGGGCCAATCGCATCGCCGGTGGGGTGTCCGTCATTCTTGGTGGAGCGGGGCTGGTGACGGGCGCGGTTGCAGGAGGCTTGGCGCTTCGCAAACGCGACGAGCTCAAGGATGCCTGTCCGGAAGGGGCGTGCCGGGCGGATCGTCAGAACGACATCGATACGTTTCACAAATTGACCACCGTTTCGACCATCGGTTTCATCGCCGGTGCGGTGGGAGTTTCTGCGGGGGTCGTGCTGTTCTTGACTGCGCCGAGCGGCGAAGAGCCGCGCCCACCAACGGCCCGAGTTTCCCCCTATATCGGTTGGGGAACGGCGGGCGTGCGAGGACACTTCTGATGAAAGCACGTGCATGGATGCCGTGGTTCGCGGTGCCCACCTTTGTCCTACTTTCATGCGTCGTCAGCGATGACTTCCACGTCGCCAACGAAGACGCCTCTTGCTTGTCCAGCCAATTTCGCTGCGCCGGCGCGGAGCTGCAACAATGCGCGAGCTCGCTCGACCAGTGGGAAACGATGCAAGTCTGCTCGTCCGAGGCGATGTGTGATCCGGCGGCGGGCAAATGCCTCGACGCCCTTTGTCAGCTGGGCGATCGGCGGTGCAACGCTGCCGTCTTAGAAGGCTGCGCTGCCGACCAACAGAACTGGACGCCCGAGGCAACCTGCGCGTCCCCCGCGCACTGCAATGCGAGCCAAGGGATGTGCACCGACGCGCCCTGTACCCCGGGCCAGGTCCAATGCAGCGGAGCCGAGCTGCAGACGTGCAAGCTCGACCAGACGGGGTGGTCGCTCACCTCGACTTGCGCGAGCCCCGCGCTGTGCGATGTGACGACCAAAAGCTGCACGGCTCCCGCCTGCGGGGCCAATCAGTATCAATGCAGCGCCGGCACGCTGCAGAAGTGCAATGACGGTCGCACCGGTTTCGTTCCGGTCAGCACCTGCGCCACGCCGGCCCTGTGCGACGCGGTGGGTGGCAAATGCAACGAGCCCGCGTGCAAGGCCGGCGAACAGCGTTGCGACGGATCCAATCTCCAAACGTGCAATCCCATGCAGACGGGCTGGGTTACCCTGCAAGTCTGCGCGGGTCCGGCTTACTGCATCGCCACCCAACCGACGTGCAGTGCGACCCCCTGCAAAACGGGCGACTATCAATGCAGCGGCAGCGACCTTTTGACGTGTAATGCCACCCAGACCGGATGGACGAAGGTCGCGACCTGCGCCACGCCTGCTCTCTGCAGTGCGGCGACGAAACAATGCGTTGCCCCGACCTGCGCCGCCGGTCAATATCGGTGCTCGGGCGCCGATCTCCAGATCTGCAACGCTGACCGCACCGGGTGGTCCCTCGTGCAAACCTGCGCGGCGGCCAACTTCTGCGACGCCGGCGGCGCCAAATGCAAGACGCCCGCGTGCAATGTCGGCGAGTACACCTGCAAGGATGCCGATCTCCTCGTTTGCAAACCAGACCGCACCGGGTTCACCAAGGTCGCCACCTGCGCCTCGCCGGCCTACTGCAGTGCCGCCGAGGGGATGTGCAAGGCAGCTCCGTGCACGTCTGGTCAATACACGTGCATGAATGGCCAGCTCATGGTCTGCAACTCCTCGCAGACCGGCTGGGACGTCAAGGCGACCTGCGGTTCGCAGGAGCTCTGCGACGCAGCGAAAAAGGCGTGCCTCACCTGCGTGCCCGGCCAGTACCGCTGCCGGCCCAGCGACCCGCGAATCCTCGAGCGCTGCAAGGCGGATGGACAGGGCTGGGACATGGTCAAAAACTGCGCGCTTCCGCTCCTCTGCAGCGCCACCTTGGGCGACTGCATTTTGGGCGGCACCGACGGGGGCACGTAAGGCTGGCGGTCAAAATACGCCGGCGACACCGCCGGGGCCGACCATGATCTTGACCGGAGGCTCGGAGCTACCCGAAGACTTGGGGAGGTTCTCGTACGTGTTGAACTTCTCTTCGCGGCTCTGCATGAACCACCACGCCGATCCCCCCGCGGCCGCGAGAGCGAACGCGGCGTAACCGATCAGGAAGGCGGCCGGAGGAAAACAGGATTCGACCTTACTATCGTCAAACGTGTTGTGGCACGTTCGCGTCGCCTGCACGATGCCCCAGGTCATGAACCCAACGCCCATCGCGGCCATCGGGATGCCCGCGCCGTAGAACGTCCACTTCGCGAGGGTGGGCATTCCGCGTTGCGTCTGGTACTCCGCCGTCACGCTCGAGCCCACCCGGTGGGGAAACGACTGCGGCAATTTCAATATCGCGAGGTCCATGCCATTGCGTGGCTCGCGTTGAAGATAGTAACCGCTGACCGGACCGACCCAGGCCTGACACGGAACCTGACACACCACCCGCCCATCGGACGAGCGCACCGTCCACGCTTCGTCTTTGTCTTTCGGCGCGGGAAACGCGATCTGCACGCCGGTGGTGCGCATCTGGTCTTCGTTGTCGCGTCCAGAAGCGGCGGGGCTTGCTTGCGGCGCGATGGGCGCCAAAAAGACCTGAATGGGCGAGGCGCACTGGCCATTCATCGCCTCATCGGTCGCCTTGTCGCAGGCTTCGCGCGAGCCTGCTTCGCGCAGCACGGATTCCTTGCGGCTGCCGCGACTCCCCGCCCCGACGCCGGCGATGCCGACCTTGCCGCCGGCCGATGTGTCGCTTCCGGAAAGAAGCTGAAAGGTGCCCACGCTGATCGCCGAGACGTAGTGCGTCGCGCTCGCGCACGCCGGATTTTTCGGCGCCGAGCCTCCCGGCCAGTCGGTGCGCAGTTGACCGGCGACCGTCGTCTTCACCGCGAGACGCCCCGAGCGCGCCAGCTCACCCTCGAGCCCGACGGCTCCGATGGGCAATTTCGCATAGAGCTCGTCGGCGTTGGCGATCTCGAGTTGGTCGGTCGCCAGCGTCGTATGACGCCAAGCGTAATGCCCGGGCAGCGTACATGCGTCGACGATGTGAAGCTCGCATCCTGTGTATTCGACCGCCACGGTTTGGCCCGCGGCCAAGCTTTGCAAGTGCGCCTTTTCGGAGGCGGGCCATTCAGTGACGAGTGGGCTGCTCGCGTTCGCAGCTACTTTGCACTTCGAAAGCGGCGTCGGGTCGCTCCCCAACGACGCTTGCGGCGCGGTCACGTTGGAGCCGGGCAGCAAACCACTGCACGCCGAGAGAACCACCGGAAGCAAGACGAAGACGAAGGGTCGAGTTCGACAAACGGACATGACGCGCAGCCCCCTGGAGTCGCTTTTTGCCTGCGAACTTCCAACTGTTCTACGGTGGCGCGCGCCGGAACTTTTCTCGGCAAGCTGTAGGTTCTACCCCGCTTATGTGCGAAGCGACTCAGCATTCCTGCGTCAGAAGTAATGTTAGAAGGTCCCGGACAAAGATATGGGGCCCCACGTGGAGCTCGGCACGCCGGCGCGCTCCGTTTCACCGGACGAGGTGCCCGATTCTTGCGGCTGCGCACGCGGCGTGATGTCGGCGCGCGGCGTCGAATCGAGGATGAGCCAGATCGCCCCCGCGGTGACCGCTGCCCCGACGAGCGCGGTGATGATGCCCCCGCGGCAGCTGGCTGCACTATCGCCGCAGCCTACCGCCGTCAGCACGACGCCGGTCGTCAGGGTCACGCCTCCGACCGACGTGAACGTGATGCCGGTCGCGAGCTCCCCACGCGACTTCGGGTAGGCCCTGATCTCGAGCGGTGCTTCCGCTGCATGGGCGCGCAGATCGGGAAAGGAGACAGTGCCCCCCTTTCTGTCTTTGCCTTGAAAAGCGCGCATCACGAGGGGCGCGTCAGGGCGCACCCATTGCGTACAGGGAGTGGAGCAAACGAGCTTCTCGTCGACGACCACTTCCCACGTTCGGTCCGCCGTTCCGGAGACGAAATCGACCTTCATCGTGCCGATGGCTCCCTCTTTTGGGGCGGAAGGAAGGGGAAGCAAGAACATCTGAATGGGCGACGAGCAAGCGGGGTCCAAGTTCTCTCCCGACGATGTGCGGCAATGGTCGGGATCGCCGGCTTGCCGCAGCACCGTCTCATCGCGGTTCGCACCTCCTCGCGCGCTCCCTGCGCCGGCGACGGCGACCGATCCATGAGTCGTCGTTCCTCCGCCCGACTTGAGCTTGAAAGCGCCGACCGACAACGAGCCGACGACATGCGTCGCCCCTTTGCAATCTCCGATAGTGGGCACGTCGTTGGCGGAGAGGCCGGAGAGTCGATACTGGCCGCTGACGGTGGTCTGCATGGCGAGGCGGCCGGAGTTCTTCAGCTCTCCCTCGAGCGATACGGCGCCGAGGGGAAGCTTCGAAAACAGATCGTCTTCGCTGTCGATCTCGAGTAGGTCGGTCGCCGTCGTCGTCCGCTGCCATTGGTAGGAGCCGCCCACGCGACACTGCGTCAAGATCCGCATGCTGCATCCGGCGTAAGCGACGACGACGCCGCCTTCGCGCAACCGTGCCTCGAGATTCCCTTTCTCGGAACCGCTCCATTCGGTCACCATCGGACTCGATTGCCGCGCGGCCACTTTGCACTTGGCGAGCTCGCTCGGCATGGTCGGCGCCGTCGCGCGCGGGACGGGCCTGTGGCCGCAGCCGGCTATGCTGCAGAGCGCGAGCCCGAGGAGGGTCCATCGACGATGGCAGGCTGGCACCTGCAGGAGTCTAGATCAAAACGGCACAAAAGCGTTGGCAGGCAGGTGCTCACGTGCGAAAAGTCTCGGGCTCGCGATGCAGGTACTTTTGACGGGAGCCACTGGTTTCATCGGCGGGCATCTCTGCCGTCAGCTCGTTGCCGAAGGCCATTCCGTCGTCGCCCTCGTACGTGACCGCAAGAAAGCGGCAGCGCTTCCCGAGAGCGGCGTCGAGCAGGTGCAAGGCGATCTGTCGATTTTCGAGCGCGCCGACCTTGCGCTACCCCGCTGCGATCTGGTCATCCATCTGGCGGGTGTGGTCAGCGCCAAAACGCCCGATCAGTACGATCGGATCAACTTCCAAGCCGTCAAGACGCTGGTGCATTGTCTGGCACGCCAGAGTTGGCGGCCGCGGCGCATGGTCTTCGCTTCGTCGTTGGCTGCCGCCGGCCCTTCGGTGCCCGGCGTTCGCAAGACGGAGGCGGACGCATGCGAGCCGATCGATGATTACGGGCGTGCCAAGCTCGCGGCGGAGATTTTTCTTCGTGAGGCACCGTTCCCGACCACGTCATTTCGTCCGGGCGTCGTCTTCGGTCCGCGTGATGCCGCGACGCTCACTTTTTTTCGCATGGCTTCGCGGGGCTTCGGATTTCGTGTGGGCGGTCCTCCGCAGCCATTCAGCTTCATCGATGTGAGCGATCTCGTGGCAGCCGTCATCAAAATGACGGAAGACGTGACGGGTGACCACCGAACCTACTTCGTGAGCGCCAGCGAGGATACCGATTCCGAGCGCCTGTGGGACGTCCTCTCGACGGTGATCGAGCGCAAGGTGCGCGTGGTCGCCGTCCCCCGTTCTCTGCTCTACGGCGCGTCGCGGGTCGGCGCTGCCCTCTCCAAGCTTTTCGGCTTTTCCAATCAGCTCGACAAGAAGCAGTACGATCAGCTCACCGCGCCCGCCTTCATCTGCTCGAGCGACGCGCTGTCGCGGGCGCACGGTTGGACCCCGCGATGGACTCTGCAGCAGAGCCTACGAAAGGCGTGGGAAGGCTACCGGGCCGACGGCTGGCTGTAGTCAGACCAGCACGGTAGCCAAGTTCGCCGCGGCTTCCGAGTCGAGCTGTTTGATCTCGAATACGATGTCGAAGCGCGCGGGGAACTGAGATGGCAGCTTCGTCGTTCGAAGCACCGACGCGGTGAACGCGGCCGAAGTGCCGTCGCGCGGGAAGACTTCGATCTCGACCCACACGCCCTCGGCGATGTACTTGTCGGAATAGGCGGCGACGCGCTCGATCCCTGCGTCGTTGCACCCCGTTGCGAATGGCGGACGCCCGGCCGGCCTCCACACGACAGGCGCTTGGATACGGCGTGGCCGGGCGTCGACCGAGAGCGTGCCCGTTCGAACATCCGTTTCGGCAGCGTCGGACAACCCATCTCGCTCGCCTTCTGCCGTCGAGACGCCGGTCGGCGCACTGCTGAGGGCGCTTTCCGGAAACAGCGCCCGTATCCAACGAAGAAAGCTAGAGCCAGACGTGGTGCTTACGGCCATGCGATCCCGATCCGTGCGCCCCCACTGGAGCGCGTGTGAGACGAACGATGTATGGACAGGTTAGCAAGCCAGCGAGGCAACGAGAAAAAAAGAGATCGGCCGGACGGCGGACCGACACCTGCCCACATCGGCGCCCATCAAGCACGGAGGGCTCGAGCGCGCTTCGGCTGCGGCCTCAGCAGCCGTTGTTGGCGTCGCCCGGATCGAGCCCGAACATGTAGCTGAACCGCTTGAAATGCCGGATGCGGTCGGCAACCGCCGGTGCATTGGCGCCTCCGCATTCGATCCCATTGATGATGCGAATCGTCGCGCCCAGGCCCTGGCCACCCGTGATGGCTTGATGCGGCGTGGTGCCGCCACCGGACGTGCCCGACATCCAGAACCAGAAGGCCGTCTTCCAAGAGATGGCGGCATCGGTCGCGACGAGCTCGGGGTTATTCGCGATGTTCTGAGTCCCGCTCAAGCCGAGGCCGGTGTTGGCCTGAGAGTAGTTGACCCCCAGGGTCAGCTGAATGGGACCCCTTCCGTGATAGGTCAGGCCATTCGGCGCCGTTCCGTACTGCGTGCAGGTGTGATCGGTCGCGCACCCTTTCTCTTCGATGATGCCCAGACTGTCGGTCTCGTGGGCCACGTTCGAGAAGAACGCCGCCGCCTCGAGGCGCTTGGTTCTCGCGTCGCCGGTCGTGGCAAAGCCGGCAAAGCCGGAAGCCGCCGTCAACATCCCCTGATAGGTGTAGAACGGGTTGCGGAGCTGCGTCACCGTGCCATCCGGGTTGGCCAGCGTCCACATTTCGTTGAACGTGGCCTCCTTGACGATATCGGTCAATCCATTGGTGGTGACGTCGCCCGGATCGAACGTAAACTCGTCGAGCGACACATCGAAGCCCGCATTGGACTTCGGGATCACGAAGCTGAACATCTCGTTGTATTGGGCGGGATTGTAATTGGGATCGATGTTGGAGCGGCAATTCTGTTTCAAATCCGTCCAATGAATGTTGTAGCGGGTCCAGGTGCTCTTGATCTCGACGTACGCCGCGAAATGGTCATTGCATCGGCCGGCCGCATCGTCGGCGGCGGTACATCCGCCGCTCGGAGCAGGTTGGGCAACCGGCGTGTGCACTTGGAATTTCAAATGATCGTTGCCAGCCGCAGGATTGCCCTTGATCCAGAAGCTTACCCCTTTGTAGGCGCGTGAATCGTAACAGTCGGCGACGGGCACCGAGAACATGGGACTGGCTCCGCCGGTTCCCTTCCCGGAATAATGGAGAATCCAACTATCGCTACCCCTCGGCCCGGGGACGTGCTCCGTCTTCATCGTGATGACGGCACCGGTCGTCGACGCGTGAAGATCGATGAAGTTACCCGCGCGGCCGTCGCCGTAGAAAATCGTGTTGTGGTCGGCCTTGGGCCCGGGATCTTCGAAGTTCGCGATCGTGAGCGCCGTTCCTTTGGCGATGACGTATTTCGAGGTGGCGCAGCGCCCGATGCCGACCGGGGTCACACCCGCTCCACAGACGGTATCGCCGAAGTGCCCACCGTCGGTCGCGGTTCCACCCGCATCGACGCTCGTCGACCCTCCCACGCCTGTCGAGCCCCCGCTTCCCACCGATCCACCGGACCCCGTCGCGCCCCCGGCGCCGGTCACCGTGGAGCTCATCGAGCCGCTCGTATTCGATCCCACGCTTCCGGTTCCACCGTTGCCCGTCGTTCCGCTGACCGTGCCGCCGGTCGTGCTGCGACTCCCCGCGCCGCCGGTCGCACCATCTCCCGAATCGCCGGCACCCGAGCATGCCCCAACGATGGTAATCGACGCAGGGAGAAACCAACTCAATGCGCGACGATGAGAAAGAAGGCTCGACATGAGAACAACACCCTAATCGCAACGATGCCGCGCCGGCAATCAGGAGCATTGCGGCGAGCCGATCCCGGTCATGTTCCCGCGCGAGAGCTGCACTCGCTCTGTACATATTCAGAGTGGCGGTTTCTATCGGCCGCCCCGGACACAAGGCGAGGCTCAGCGTTCGTGGTCGCCGAGCATCGCGATGATCGCGTGGGTCACGCGTGCGCCGAAAGAACCGAGCTGCACGCCCATGATCCCGGGCTTCGTCCACCGCACGACACCTCTCAGCTGCGTCGGTCCGGCGATGCCCTTGAGCTCGATGAAAATGTTGACGTCGGCGCCGAACGGCGCGGGCTCTTGCGTCTCGATCTGCAGGCCGCCCAGGCTCATGTCGCGGCAGATCCCGGGTCGCGGCGTGCCGTTGCCGATGGCGAACTCGATGGCGTGGCTGGTTTTCGTGCGGGCATGGCGGCGGCTATCGATCGCCTTTCCGAACGTCATCGGATTGCGCCGCTCGGAGCTGGAACCGATTCTCGGGCGCCCACGGCAGTGGTCTGATCGGCAAGCACGTACAAGTCATCTTCGAAATGGAATCGCATGGTCATTTGATCGAACATCGCTTTCGTTTGTTCGACGAAGGTGACGGCTCCTTCGCGAATCGTGGATTCTTCGGCGAGCCAGTCGCGGCAGTAAACCGTCAATTGATCGCTCAGCGTGGATATGTCTTGTTGGAAGCGGGCCGCCTTTTTGACGACCTGCGGATCGGAATGGGTCATGAGCCGCGGATAAAGAGAGCGCTCTTGCAACGTGACGTGTACGCGCAACTTGCGCGCCCACGTCGCCAGTTTCAATCGTGCCTCGGTGCAGTCGCGGGCGAGCCTTTCGGCATCGAGCAGCGGCACGATTTCTTTCGTTAGCTGCATCAGCTCCCGATGCTGCTGGCGAAAGCTGTCGATGCTCACCGTCCCCTTCTTTCTTGTGCTCATTACCATTCTAACAAATGGAAGACACGTCATCGACGTGGCTGTACCGCATGCGAGGTAGGCCTTGCACGGACTCCGGTGCTTTCCGGCGTACGACGGCTCTTGGCCACTCGAGGGACCACGACCTCGGACCGCTCGATCACGGTCAGCGGATCACCCAAGCGAGAACTCCGCGACTTCGCGTGGCCCGAGCGATGGCTCTCTGCTTGCAACGCTTCTGCGCATGACCAAAGCACGAACAGTATGCCAATTGTCCACATCGATTCTCGTCGCGAGCATGATCGCATGCTCTTCGAGCGACGAGCCACCGCCGGCGGGTTGTTCGACCGCCGACCAAACTGGGTGTCAAGCTGGGCAGGTTTGTGAGTCGGTCGCAGGGGGAACGTCGGGTTGTTTTGCTCCTGTGACGATGAGGGGCACAGTCGTCGATGCCACCACGACCAACACGACCACGGTCAAAGTCATCGCGGGGGCGCACGTCGTCGCCCGCGACGACAATGACGCCGCTATCACCAATGTCGCAGTGACCGACGACAAGGGCGTCTACTCGCTCGTCGTTCCGGCGCCGCGCGATGCGAACGGCGGAATCCTGCCGGCGAAGTACACGCTTCGGGCTGACGCAGCGGGGTACGATACGTTCCCCGGCGGCCTCAGGGTGGCGCTTCCCATCGATGTCACGACCGCCACCGGTTCACCGCAGGTCATCGACAATCCGACGACCAAGATCGGGCTTTATCCGCTGGCGAACTCGACCGGGTTCGGATCGATCAGCGGAGCGGTGAAAGTCGACCACGCCGGCGGCGTTCTCGTCGTCGCCGAATCGACCGCTGGCCACGCGAGTGCCATTGCTGACAAGAGCGGCGCCTACACGATATTCAATCTGCCGGCCGCCTCGTATGAAGTGCGCGGCTACGCAGCCGGGGTCAACCTCAACCCGGCCATGGCCGGCGTCACGGCGAGCGTCGAAACAAAGGGAATCGACCTCCTCGCCGGCAGTGGCTCGCTCGGATCCGTCAATGGGACGGTCAGCATCGTGAATGCTCCGGGCGGCTCGACGACGTCCGTCGTTCTGGCGGTGGAAAGCACGTTCAACGACGTGCTCGGGCGTGGCGAGGTGCCGCGCGGTTTGCGCGTCGGGAACGTCAGCGGCGCGTTCAGCATTCCCGACGTTCCGAGCGGCAAGTACGTCGTGCTCGCGGCGTTCGAGAACGATCTACTGGTGCGCGACCCCGACACGAGCATCGGAAACACCGCGACCCTGCACGTCACCGTCGCAGGAGCGCCGCTCGATGCCGGCAACTTCAAGATCACCGAGGCCCTCGCGGTGGTCGGCCCGGGCGCCGTGCAAATCGAACAGGCGGCTTCGCCGGTGACGTTCGTATGGCAAGATGATTCGAGCGAAGACGCCTATACGCTCGAGGTGTTCGACAACTTCGGCACCCAAGTGTGGACCTCGCCCGTGCCCTCGGTCAGCGGTTCGGGGAACGTTTCGATGGTGTACGGTGGCCCCGCGCTGACGTCGGGCAACTACTACCAGTTCAGGGCCACGTCGTTGCACGGAGGGGTACCCCTCACGCGAACCGAGGACCTACTGGGCGTCTTCATCGCGCAGTAGTATTCGTACTCGTCACATGCCACTCGGCGTATTGGGCGATCCTCGACGTATCCACTCGAGGATCGCCCGGCGCTCGTCATCAGGCGGGGCGGCGGGTGCGTCGGCGGGCGGCATCACGACTCCGTCGGGCATCCACTTGTCGAGAACGGCGAGCAGAATCGTGCGGCTCATGGCCCACTGCTCGTAGGTGTCGACCTGGAAGGCCTGGTAGGCTGCAGGACGCTTGGCGTTTTCGCCGGCCTGCCAATGACATGGGCTGCAGTACGTCTCCACGAAGCGGCGCCCGGGGTCGTACAACGTTCCACTCATCGGGGGTGTCATGGCCGCATCGCTCGGCGGTGCGGCGCTCGGGCTCGCGCCTTTCCCCGCGCATGCCGAAGCTGCGATCGAAACGAGCGCTGGGACGACGGGGCCAAACTTCCGCGGCATCGAACACCTACCATTACTGCGTCAGATCGTCGCTGCCAGATCGTTTCATCGGAGTAGCCATAGGCCCACTCAAGTACTGACCGGACAGGCGGAACTGGCTGTCGCCGAAGCCACCGCAGGCGGGGCCGGAGGCCGCGCCGAGTAACTCAAACAGAGGCGAGGCCTCGCGGCCATTCCGGTCGGATGGGTCCTACCGACGGCCTCGCCGTAAATTTGCGTGGGGAAACG
>Ga0137375_10001558_pt1 | contig 26685 bp, 23 predicted proteins | sample SagtaG_24_FD_104936 | JGI IMG/M metagenome (GOLD analysis project Ga0137375, IMG submission 104936) | Vadose zone soil microbial communities from Sagehorn Ranch, Mendocino, California, USA - Sage1_R_113_16 metaG | ecosystem: Environmental > Terrestrial > Soil > Vadose zone | place: USA... | reverse complement strand
TCCGGTCAAGACGGCGTTCGTCGTCAATTCGGACCAACCGTTTGCGGTCGCGTCGATTATGCTCGGCGGCACGGTGCAAGATCCGGTTGGGAAAATTTTGGGCGATCCTTCCCTCACCATGTATGTGACGCCCGAGCAATTCCGAAAGCAGTACACGTTCCTTGCTCCGACAAACTACTTGGAGAACTATGCCGACGTTCTTCTGCCCCAAGGTGCGACCGGGACAGTGGACGGCAAGCCGCTAGCGGCTACGCCGGAACCGATCGGCACGAGTGGCTGGTCGCTCGTGCGCGAGCCGCTGCAAGCCGGGGCGAACAACGGCGCCCACGTGCTCGAAGCGACGGCACCCGCTGGTCTGCAGGTCCTCGGGTTCGGGCAAGCCACGGGCTACTGCTACCCGGGAGGTTTGAACCTGAAGCTCATCAGCGTTCCGCCCGACATCAAGTGACGAGTGCCGCCTGATGCACACGACGGCAGAGACGTAAGCGATCGCCAACATCGGTCGGAGGGCCGAGCTCGACCGATCGACGATCGCAACATCGCGGACATCCGCCGTTGTCTAGTACACAACACCCGTCTTTCCGGGCGTCTGCGACGCCCAGCCGGGTGGTCACATCTTCGACCTCCGGTTGACACCCAGGATGTGAAGGTGCACAGGTGCCAGGTCGGCGATTCGAATAACAGCGTCTGCTACACTTCGGAAATCGGGGAGGTAGGGATGACGGGCACTGCGACCGTCTTACTCATCGATGACGAGGAGGGAATCCGCCGGGCTTTCGGGCGCGTGCTTCGGACGGCCGGGTTCAAGGTTCTTTTCGCGGAAGATGGAGCGAGCGGCCTCGCCACGCTGCAGGAGTCGGCGCCCGATGCCGTACTCGTCGACCTGAACATGCCCGGCATCGGTGGGCTGGAAGTGTTGACCCGGGCGACTCAAGCCTCCCCCGATACGCCGGTCATCGTGATCTCGGGTTCGGGCGCGATCGATGACGTCGTTCAAGCGCTGCGGCGCGGTGCGTGGGATTACGTTACCAAGCCGGTCGACGATTCGCACCTGCTCGTGCAAGCCGTTCGTCGGGCGCTCGAGCGGTCTTCGCTGTTGCGTGAAAACCGTGAACAGCGCGCGCGCCTCGAGAACTTGAACACGCAGCTGACCGAAGCGGTCGACGAGCTTCGTATGGATCAAGAGGCTGGACGTCGGGTTCAGTTCCAGCTGCTCCCTGCCGACGGGCTTTGCGTCGGCGAATACGAGTTTACGCGGCGCCTTTTTCCTTCGCAGTACTTGAGCGGTGACTTCGTCGATTACTTCCCGGTCGGGCAACATCACGTCGCGATGTACTTGGCGGACGTGTCGGGTCATGGCGCCGCGTCTGCCTTCGTGACCGCCATGTTGACGGCGCTGATCAGCCGCTACCGCGCAGCCATGACCCGCGGAGAGAGCGATCTCATCCTCTATCCGGAGCGGATTTTGGAAACGCTGAATCGCGATCTCGGGCTGCGCAAGCTGCACAAGCACGTGACGATGTTCTATGGCGTCATCGACCTGCGTTCGCACCAACTGAGCTTCAGCAGTGCGGGCCAGTACCCGTTTCCTCTCTTCGACGATGGAGAGCAGGCGCACGCGCTCGAATGCTCGGGGCGTCCGCTGGGGCTCTTCGTCGACGCGCGATTCTCGCGCCGCGAAGTATCGCTCGCCTCGACGCGTCGCGTCCTCCTTCTTTCCGACGGGATCCTGGAGCTGCTCCCGGAGACACCCGGCCAAGAAAAGCTCGAACGGCTCCTCGCCACCATGCGCGAGGGCAGAACCATGGACGAATTGGTGCAGGGCTTCGGCCTCGATCCCACGGCCCATCGCCGCGACGACGCGACCCTCCTTCTCGTCGAAAGGAGGAACAGCCATGCGTGAAGGTCACGTCTTTTATGCGGACCACGACCACGTTCACGTGCTGCGTTACGTCGGCGACATCCGCTTCCCGCTGGCACCGTCGGTCAGCAGCTTCGTCGATTCGCTGTTCGAACACCTGAACGGCGACGACCTGGTCCTCGATCTATCCGACGCCGATGCGATCGACAGCACCAACCTCGGCGAGATCGCGCGCATGGCGGAGCTCCTCTGGGACCATAGCCACAAGCGCGCGGCGATCATCTCCACCCGCGCAGAGATCAACCGGGTGCTCTACAGCATGGCTTTCCACGAGATCTTCGATATTTGCACGCAATCGCGCGGACCCACGGAGGGGCTGCCGATACCGAAGGTTTCCGCCTCCCAGGAGTTGTCACTTCGCGTCATCCTGGAAGCGCACCGCCGGCTCATGGAAATGAGCGAGAACAATCGACGGCAGTTCTGCGAGGTGGTCGAGCTGATGGAACGCGACGTCGGTCGATCTCCGCAGCCGCGCCATCATTAGGCACAATGACAGTAGATCTTTGCGGTGACGGCGCGACGCTTTCCTGGCGTCCCATAAAATAACATCGTCGTCGATTCGTGGTCCGTGGCCTGACCAGACGGCCGGAGCCATTCGCCTCGTTTCGGCGATGAAATTCGATCTTTTGTCAATCGACCTAGTGGTCGTCGGCCATTGGCTGAGGTAAGGCCACTTAGGGGATCGCACCCCCCTTCGCTGAACTTGGAAGTTTCCAGCCGCGAGGAGAGCGCAGCTGGATCGGTAGAGAACTATCTCAGACGAAGAGAGGAGCTCGAAACATGCAGACTCGCGCAATCGGCGTGATGCTGAGCATGGGGGGACTATTCCTGTTGGGTTGCGGCGCGCATCCCGGCGAGGGCTACGACGGGGAAGAGACCGCGCAAGATCTGTCGGGGACCGTCACGTTGAAAGAAATTGCGTCGAGCAAATGCGCGGATGTCAGTGGCGGCAGTTTGACCAACGGTACCAACGTCATCCAGTGGACTTGCAGCGGACACACCAATCAGCAGTGGGCACTCAAGAGCGTGGGGACGAACGTCTTCAATCTCGTCAACGTCAACAGCGGCAAGTGCATGGACGTATCCGGCGCCAGCACGTCGTCGGGGGCGAAGGTCATTCAGTGGTCGTGCAACGGCGGAAACAACCAGAAGTGGCTGGCGACCAGCGCGGGCAGCGGCCGGTTTCAATTCAAGGCCATGCACAGTGGGCAGTGTCTTGACGTCACCGGCAACAGTCTGCTGAACGGCGCCCTCTACGAGCAGTGGCCTTGCAAGACCCTCGGAACCGGCAATCAGACGTTCCAGGTCACCAACGTCACTTCGGGAGGAGGCACCGAGCCGACCGCGACGCAGTTGCTGTCCAAGATCTCGAGCTGTTCGAGAGTGGTCTCCGGCCACGCGTATGCGAAAGACGACGGAGGCACGAGGAACATCAACATTTGCGGGCTCAACGGCGCGATCTTCTGGAAGGCGGACATGGACATCGACTGCGATGGCCGCGCAGCCGGGGGATGCCCGGGCGATGATCCGACGTATCTACCGGACACCGCGTTCCACAATCTGAACGACCAACCTCTCGCCGCCGCCATCACCCCGTACGTGGTCATCCCGAATGACTTCAAGATCTCGGGGCTCGACACGACGAACGGCGGCAACGTGACGGCCGTGATTTTCAATGGTCTCGTGCAATATGCGGTGTTCGGCGATACCGGCCCCAACGATATCATCGGAGAAGCCTCTTTCGCGACCGCCCAGAAGCTCGGGATCAATCCGGATCCGGCCAACGGCGGCGTCGATAGCGGCGTCGCGTACATCACGTTCATCGGCAGTGGTACGCGGCCGAGCAACATCGAAGACCAAACCGCAACGAAGAATCTCGGGATCAAGCTTGCGAACGCATTGCTGAACAACAATTGACGTGGCGCAGTGCCCCGCAGGGGGCCGAAGGCCAGCGCCGAGTAACATGATGCTCGCGTCGCCATTTCCGGCGAACGAGCGCGTCAACGAATTCGGCGCGCCTGAGATCGCCGGCGCGGATGCTTCTCGGCGGAACACCGGCCGCCCGATGAGGGTCCAGCGGGAACCGAAGTCGGAGCACAACGAATTCGCTGCTCACGCGAATGCATCAGTGATTGTGCCAGGGAGGCACAACGGAGACCTGGTATTGCGCTTGCTCTCCCCTCGTAGGTCGACCTGAGGATCGACCAGGGAGAGTTGCCATGAAGAAATACGTCGCAATCACCATGGGCGCATCACTGGCGTCCGTTCTGTGCGTTTCTGCTGCGAACGCGCAGACCGTCGTGACGACGCCGCCGCCGCAACCGGCGCCCCAACAACAGACAGTCGTCGCGACGCCGCCGCCGCCGCAACAAACGGTCGTCGCTACACCGGCGCGGGAGACGGTCGCCACGACTGGCGGCCCCAACGCGGCGCTTCTGACGAGCGGTCTATTCGCGTTCGGCGTCCCCTATTTGGCGTCGGTCGTCGTCGCAGCCGAGAGCAGCAATTCAGCGGACAAGAATCTCTACGTCCCCGTAGCGGGTCCCTGGATGGACTTCGCGCAACGAGGCGACTGCGGAGCCGCGGGACAGCGGTCCTGCGACAACGAGACGGCGAACAAAGTTTTGCTCGGCGTGGACGGCGTGCTGCAGGGAATCGGCGCGATCGAGATCGTGGGCGCGTTCCTCATGCCCGAGACGACGCGCGCGGCGACGATAGCCCGTGAGCCGCGCGTCAAGGTGGGCCCGGCACACGTCGGCCGCACCGGTTACGGAATGGCCGCGGTTGGCAGCTTCTGATCGACCATCAAGGTGAATTCATCGCACAGCCGAAAGCGACCTCGAAGCGGTTGCCTGTGCCTTTGACGAGGGGACTGCAGGACGCAGGGCAAAGCAGGATCCTCGTAGGCGGCGGATCGGCCGGCGGAACGGCGTTGTCGAAAAACCACCCCGGGCCGCCGGCGCACGCCTCAGCGTCGAGAACTTGCTGCAGTGTCGTCTCCTCCCCGGTCGCGGCGATCTTCGTCGAGACGCGGGTCACATCGATCCTCGGTCCACCGTCGCTGCGCGACGGAAGCCCGAACTCGCAGGTGAGCGCGCTCGTTCGGATCGATTCGAGTGCCGCCAGCAGCGACGCTTCTCCGCTCGACTCGACCAAATAAGCCTGCGATGTTCCTCCCGATCGCGCGATCGCGTTCAGGTTCACGAGATTGGGACCGACGCCGAGAACGTACGTCTTGATCGGCGGCGTTCCGCTGGCGGCTCCGGCGGCTACGGCGGCTGTTGCATCGATGGTGCTGCCGCAGCTTCGCGGGTTACCGTCGGTGACGATGACGACCGCGAGCGTGTGATCGGCATGCGCCAGTTGCTGGCTTCGTACGTAGACGTGAGCGCCGTCGAGCGCCTGAGTCGTCGGCGTGCCCGGCGCCGGGTCCTGGAGCGCAATGGCTTTGAGGATGCTCGGAGCAACACCCGGTAGCGCGCCGATCGCTACCACGGGAAAAGCATAGTCGGCGCCCGTGCAATAGTTCGCACCGTCCGGCCTGAGCCTGGGAAAAAATTCAATGCCGGCTCCGAGTCCCGCACTCATGGGCGAGTTGACGAACGAAGCCATCGCCGCCGACACCGCTTCCCAACGGGTCGTCGTCGAACCGGGATCCTTCGTCTGCATGGATAACGATCGATCCATCGCAAAAAACAGATCGATCGTGATCTGTCCCATATCCCGTGCGTCGCGCCTACAGGCCTCCAGCTCGGCATCTCGACCAGCCTCTGCGTCGAGGCTCGCGTCGGGAACGACCAGGATATCTTCGATCGGATCGGCGTCGAGAGGCGTTCGGCTGCCGCACGAGCCCAGAAGAAATGTCGCCAGCCCGAGCGGCAGAAGGCGAGCGGTTGTGCGCGTCGACATTGGACTCCCCTGGGGCGCTGCGGTGCCCCTCGAGCTCGGGCTTCGGACATTCACCTTGACCGCGGGCCCCGCCGGGGTCAATCGGTAAGATACTCTCGCACGCGTCGCCGTGGTGGTTTGACTCGCGTTGCAACGCGCGGTAGTTGCTCTGGCGGGTGCTGGGCTGTCATTTTCCGTCCTTTTCCAAGGCGCTCGTGTGGGCCTCGGCGCTCGTCTGCTCGGTGGTCTCGAGCTGCTCGAAGGACGACGTTGGCGACCTTTGCGCATCGATCGAAGGCGGAGGCGACGGGCTTCACTTGACGAAGTGTCCGCGCGGGTCGGTCACGCTCACGCAGATCACGTACGACGCCGCGGGGAGCAAGGACTCGTACGCTTTCGTCGCTACCTGTGGCACCCGCTCGGCGCGCGGAACGTGGAGCCACGCGGCAGGTCTGTCGTGCATCGACGGCGGCTATCCTTGCGACGGAGGCGCTTGCACACCGACCTCCGACGTCGACTGCGAGATATTGGCGAACTGCGCGAAGCTCGGGGAATGCGGGTACGTCGACGGAAAGTGCGTGCTCACCGACAAAGGGTGCTCGCTCAGCGAAATTCCGTGCGGCTTGCAGGGTGCATGTCACCTCGGAGCGGACGGAACGTGCACGGTGATGTCGGATGCCGATTGCCAAATGCCTTTCGGCACTTGTCCAGATTGCGCCTTCAAGGGGCCCTGCATCACAAGCGGCAATTGTTACGAAGAGAACGGCGTCTGCGTCGCGCGGGAGGACGGCGATTGTAAAAACGCGCAGCAATGTGCATTTGCCGGCAAATGCACATTGAAAGACGGTGCCTGCATTGCGCTAACCAATACCGATTGCGCGGGCTCTGAAATATGTCGAACGGCAGGACAGTGCACCGCGGTCGACGGCTCGTGCGCGGTCCCGTAGGCGATTAGCATGGTCCAGCCCTGAGCCAACGATGACCTGACGGCGTTGCGCAACGAGGCGCTACGTCGCATGGACGAGCCCCCCCATGAAGGGTCACCGCGGTCGAAAATTGGACCAGGAATCGTCAAGTGCCGACGACATCGCCCCGCCTTCGTTTTTTCGCTCGCCGAAGGAGGCGCCGAGTACCCCCCATGTGCTTGAAGTGACTTACACCTGCCTACGGGCGATCAGAGGGCGGGCGGCGCGAGGGCCCAACGATGCGTGCACGAGCCAGTACACACAACCCGGGATGACCCACAGGCCCGCCGCCATCATTACCCAGTCGTAGTTACCGCAACGCTCGACGGTCTTTCCGATGATGGGGCTCACCACGATGTAGACCAAGCTTTGTGTGAGCGTGGTCAGCCCGGTGGCAATGGGGATCGTTCCGGCGCGTGAGTGGGTCAAGATGTCGGTGGTCGCCAGCGTGTACAGGCCACCGGAACCCATCATGGCGACGCTGGCAATCAACACGCACGTTCGCGGTTCGTGCGCGAGCGGAACCGCCGCGATCAGCATGGCGAGCAGCGCTGCCACCGTGAGAAGCAGGCGTGGTGGTCGCGTTCTGGCACGTGTTCGGGCCGAGCGGGCCCGCAACTCTCCGAACAAGAGCGAGCTCGAACCGAAGAGCAGGGCCGGAAGCCAGAGGTAACGACCCACCTCCCCTTGCACCAGACCGTGATCGCGCGCGAGGTACTTCGCTCCCCAGATGAGCATGATCGTGGTGACCGGCGCGGCCGCGGCCACGACGAGAATGCCGCGCAGCGCGGCTGGATTGGCCAGTACCTGGGCGAAGGTCGAACGCAAGGTGTCTTGCGACGAGCGCTTCGTGCTGCGATCGGCGAGAGGCGGAGGTCGGAGCGAATCGAGCGTGGAACGAACCTGACCGCCGAAAGCCGTCGCCACCCAGAACGGGACCCAGACGATGCCAATCATTCCTACCCAAGCGAACGCGTCGCTCCACCCGCAAAGGGACGCCAGCCCCACCGAGATGGGCGGGCAAAGGGCGGACCCCAGCGAGTTTCCCATGTAGAGCATGCCGATTCCCCGCGCCCGATCCTTGAAAGGCAGCACGAAATGCACGGTTTGCGCAGCACAGGCGAACGCCGGGGCCACGGCCAGCCCGAGAGCGACACGCAGGACGAGAAGAGCCCAAAAGCTCGTCACCGACCCATGCAGACCAGTGACGAGGGAGGTCGCAGCGAGGGTGACCGCAAGTCCCCAACGCGGGCCGATGCGCTGAATGAGCCGCGCGGCTGGCAACGAACCGAGCAAATAAGCGCCAGCGAACGCCGTCGAAAGCCATCCGTAGGCAAACTCCGAGATTCCGATCGATCCAGTCACACTGACCGCAAGAGCGGCGAGAGCTTGGCGATCGATCAGGGTGACCGAAAGCGCCAGCATGGCGAGACACGTGAGCGTCCAGGCCCGGACACGCGAGACGCCGAGAGCACGCACATCGGACTCGGCCTCGAGGCCGAGTCGCTCGTCGAGAGCGCGGCTCGTCGCGTCAGGCATGGCGATTGGATCCCGTGCACCAACCGTTGTCACTGCGCATCGACGACACTCTCATGGCCTTGTCCTCGAACCATTGCATCCCACTTCCACCTGCACCCATGTCGCGGCATGATGGCCCCAGTGCTGCGTTGACGAGCCTCTCTCGACTCGCATTCCGTTCATCAACTTATGCTAACGGCTATCGCCAATCGGTCGGACGTTGGGCCTTTCGACGCACTCTCATCGGGCCAACGCGACGTAATTTAAGGACGGGGATTTCTATCACTGAAGTTGCCGGGAGTTGTGCGTGCCAGACGTTGTTCCCGAGATTGGGGGCGGTATGACGACGGAGGATCGCGTCCGAGAAGGCGACTCGCTCGGAAGATACGAGCTTTTGTCCTGCGTGGGCCGCGGGGGCATGGCGACCGTTTGGGCGGCGCGCCATCACGGGGCTCACGGCTTTTCGAAGATCGTCGCCCTGAAGACGATGCTTCCCGCTCTTTCGGACGATCCCGATTTCCAGCGCATGTTTCTGGTGGAGGCGCGCGTCGCCGCGCGCATCCGGCACCCCAACGTCGTCGAGACGCTCGATCTCGGAGAGGAAGACGGGCTTCTCTACATCGTCATGGAATGGATCGATGGCGAGACGCTCAGCGCCATCATGAAGCGCGCCTTTCTGCAGGGAGGAGTATCCCTCGCGGTTGGGCTGAAGCTCATCGTGGACGCTTGCGCTGGCGCGCACGCCGCTCATGAGCTTTGCGACGACGACAACCGGCCGGTGGGCGTCGTCCATCGCGACGTCAGCCCGCCGAACATTCTCGTTTCTTATAGCGGGGGCGTGAAGCTGGCCGACTTCGGTGTAGCGAAGACGATCGACATCAACAACACCTGCACCCTGGCGGGTCAGGTCAAGGGCAAGCTTCGCTACATGGCACCGGAGCAGCTTCTCTCGGCGCCGATCGATCGTCGGACCGACATCTTCGCTCTGGGAATCAGCCTGTACCAGCTCACCACCGGGCGGCACCCTTGGGGGGGCGAGACGGCCACCGAGACGATGCACAAGATCCTGTCCGAAGCGCCCGTTTCGCCGGGAAGCTTCGCCGACAGCTACCCCGCGGAACTCGAGCGGATCGTACTCAAGTCGCTCGCTCGCAATCCCGCCGAGCGGTTTCAAACCGCCGCGGAAATGGCGCTCGACATCGAGAACTTCGCCCGGTCTTTCGGAACGGTGGCCACGAATCGCGAAGTGGCTGAGTACGTAAGCTCGTTGCTCGGTCCACACGGCGTGACCAGGCGCGACGCACTACGGCTCGCCATTCGTCAGGCCGACGCCCGCAACGTGCGCGACACCGCGAAAGAGGTTCGGCTCCCCGAGCATTTGCAGCAAGCGCGATCGGCGGTCGAAGCGAATGAAGAAGGGGTGCCGGCAGAAGCAGCGAGCCACGCCGCCGAGATCGTCAGCGTGCATCCATGGACTTCGAATCAGGGCCTGCCGGCCTTGTCTCACGACGGCGGCAGTGTGGTGATGCCCCATTCTGTTTCCATCAGCATCGCCGAGTTCGTATCGTCGTCACGGACGAAAGGCTCGAAGCGTGCCCTACTCATCAGTGCACTCATCGTCGCCGTCATGATCGCGTATACGATCGGCGTGCAACGTGGGCCGGCGGCGGATGTCGCCATAGCTGCCGCGCCGTCGAAACCCATTCCCGCGCTGGAAGAAGCATCGCCAAGCGAGACGCCGAGCGAAGCCAAAGTGGACCACGAGTGTGCCGCCGCGTCGGCAGAGGCACAGCCTCTTCACGCCTACTCCTCTTCGACCATGACGACGCGCCAACTCTACGGTCGACCGATCCCCGGCGGTCAGGTCAGGCGGCCGAAGGGTTTCGTGGTCCCCCCCGCTGCAACCGCCGCGGCGGCCCATAACCAGGAACCAGACGTCGGATTCTGATCCCGAACTCCACCGGATTCATCCGAGCTTCCGCCACAACATGGCAAGCCAGGGCTGCTCGTATCGCGGGAGCCCGGCGGGCCGATAATAGTGGTCGATTTCGGCGAAGCCTGCCGTCGAGATGAGCTGGCGCCATCGATTGATCTCGAAGTAGCAGCCATAGCGATCTCCCGACCAGCCCTCTTCGTCGATCCCTCGCGGATTCGAGCAAAAGAGGACGCCGCGCGGCTTCAGCGCGTCCCGCAGCTCGCCGAGAACGCGTGGGAGAGCGTCGCTCGGTACGTGAAAGAGCGAAGCGTTGGCGAAAATACCGTCGAACTCGGCGCCGGGCAGTGCGAGCTCGAGGAAATCCTGCTCCCAAACGTCGGCCCCGCTGTATTCCCGTGCCATCTTCACGAAGGATGCGCACCCGTCCAACCCGACGGCATCATGTCTACGCCGGCGAAATTCCGCCAGATCGCGGCCCGGGCCGCATCCAAAATCGAGAATGCGAAACGGTCCGGAGCCTTCGATCGCTGAGAGAAGCGCGTCGACGTTCTGGGTGACGGAATGGCAGCGAGTTCCCCGCCAAAACTCGTTGGCATTGCCTTCGTAATACTGCAGCGTTCGCCGGCTCGTTTCCGCAGCCATGCGCGAGCATAGCTCATACGCCGGTCAGCGCTCGAGACCTAGCGCCGTCGGGTGTTTCGGTTGGTAGAGGTGGAGGTTCCCTCCCCCCGGAACAACGAGCGTCGTCAGCGATCCCCATTCCTGCTCACGGACGGGCCCGGTGAACTCGACGCCTTTCTTTTTCAGGTCGTCGATCGTCTTGTGAAGGTCGTCGCACAGCAAATAAATCTCGTGCTTGCCGCCCGCCTCGTCGGTCGGGTGAACGCCGAGCTCCGCCGGTGGCAGTGCGAAGATGGGCCAACCTCCGCCGGCATCCACCGATGATAATCCCAGCGTCTCGGCGAAAAACTTCCGAGTCGCCTCCGCGTCGTTCGCATACATGATGGCGTGAATTCCCGTAATCATGGCTCGCCCTCCAGAACTGCGCGCGTCACGGTAACCGGACGCGCCACCTTTCACAAGGCGGTCAGCTCGAGAACACCGCCGTTCTACGGACAAGCAATGGGAATGCCGACGCAGGTACAAAACGAATTGTCGGCGAAAGGAGTGACCGTGCTCGCCATCCTCTGTCGCAGCGCTCTCCGGCGTCCTCGACGCCTGCTGATCCAAACGCCTCGTCCGAACCGGACGAAGATCGGCTAGTGCATCGTTTCGATCGAAACGATGCACTAGAAAATTCGCGGAGCGAATTTTGGGTCTGGGCGAAGCCCAGCAAAAACAGTCTAGTGCCGCGATGCGCGGCGCAGCCGCGTGTGCGAAGCACCCATCATCTCGATGGAATCGCGGCACTAGAGCCGCAGCGGGTGCTTTTTTCGATGGAATTCCGACCGGTGGCCATGAGCAACTGGACGGATGAAACAGCTTTTGCCCCATTTGGCAGCTTCCCTGGTCGCGATCGCCGGCTGCGGGGACGTGGCGGCAGGCGGGGGCGACCCAGCCGGCGGCGCATCGGGAATCGGCGGGGCAATGGCTGCCACGGCGAGCGGTAGCGGAGCGGCTGGATCGGGTGACACCGCCAGCACATCGGGCGTGGGCGGCAGCGTTTCGGCAGGCGGCAGCGGAGGGGGCGGCGCATCGGGGACGGGGGGCACCGGAGGCGGAACACCCTCTGATTCGGTGTTCCGCGTCGATGGCGTGGCGACCTGGCGCGCCAACGCCAAGGCAGCTTACACGATCATTCACGATGATCTCTGCGACCCGAGCACCTTCGGATCCTTCGATCACGCCGATCCCGCGCTCGTGGCGCGGGGACTGCACGCCGGATTCGGCGCCAATCCGAACACCTGCAACACGGCAAACAAGTGGCCGGCCGTGAAGACGCTCGTGAGCCATGGGCACGATGTCTTCAATCACTCCTGGGATCACGCGTGCATCGGCGATGCGACCGCGTGTGGGGGCAACAGGTACTCGGCCAATCTCGCCCTCGAGATCGACCAAGCCGGTCAACTCATTCAAACCCAGACCGGCATCGCGCCTCAATTCTTCATTTTCCCCTACGATGTCTGCGGCACGACCGCGATCGCGCATCTGCAGCAGGGTGGTTACCTGGGCGCACGCTGCGGTGCTCATGGCGTCAACCCCAGCGGTTTTACGAATGGCTTTACCGTCCAATTCGATGTTTGGGGGCCGAACTTTTCGATCTACGTGGCGGCGGGACCCTGTCAGGGCAAGACCAAGCCGGATTCAGCTTCCAGGCCGAGCCGCGATCTTCCGCTCGACTGCCGCATGTACGTCCTCAACCATTTCGTCGATGAGGCCATCGCGAAGGGGGGTTGGGCCAACCGCGAAATGCACGGGTTCGAAGACAACGCGGGAGCCTGGGAACCGATTTCGGTCTCCGATTACACGGCGCATCTCGATTACGTCAAGTCGAAGATCGATGCAGGAGATCTGTGGATGGAGGGTCCGACCCCGGTCGTGAAGTATCGCTTCGCGCGGGAGAAGTGCACCCTGCCCACGCTGAGCGCGGGCAATACGCTGAAGTTCGCCACTCCTTCCGCCGAATGCTCCAAGTACGCCACCACCTTGAGCTTTCTCGTATCGACGACCGATGGCTCTGATCCGGCGATGCTGAGCATCCGCCAAGGAATGACGACGTCGTCCGCCAAGCGACTGTCGGCCGGCCACTACGTCGTTGACGCCGATCCCTCGCAAGGCGACGCTGTCTTGTTGAATTGATCCGCGTCGCTCGGCCCTCCGAATCAGATCAAGTTGGCAACGAACTGAACGAGCTCGAGTTGGTCGATGAGCTCGGCTCGGTGGCTCACTTCCACGTGCTCGAGCAGCGGCGAGACGAGCGAGACGTGCTCGTGCTGACCGAGCTCTCGGTCGGCCCACTCGGTCTCGCTGGCGGGGATCACGCTATCGGCCGCGCCATGAAGCAGATAGACGGGGCAAGCGATCCGCTCCAGGCTGCCGCGCGGCGAAAGCTCTGCCAGCTCCGGAACTCGCTCCGCGAGCACCGCCTCGAACACGGGGCGAAGCTCGTACAAGTGATGCGATTCCAAGAGCGCAAACAGATGCTCGGCCTCCGGCGACTCGCGCCGAACGACGAGTGCCCTGGCGCGATCGCGCTGGTCGTGCAGCCACGCCTGCAGCACTTCTCGCATCAGCTCGCGATCGGCTTCCGGTACGAAGCGCGACAGATTGCCGTAAAGCAACACGAGCAGTCCGTATTCGTGAGCTTGCTTCTCCAGCACGCCATTGGGCGTCTCGACGCGATTCTCAGCAAAAAAGCGCAAGACGCGCGTCAGATCGTGATGCCCTCCTATGCTCGCCACCCAGGATAGATTGCCGCCGACCGCCGGCTCACTCGCCGCCAACAACGACAGGCCGCCGGCGAAACTGAATGCGAGTAGGCCGACGTGCGGTTCGCTCAGCAGATCGGTTCGCGCCGCGAGATACTTGACGCTATCGGCGATCTCGCGCGTGCTGCGAGGGGTGATGCGATAGTCGGCCAGATCGCGAAGCTCCGGAGTGAGGACCGTGATGCCCGCCTGCGCGAGCGCGTTGGCGAACGCGACCAAACGCTTCTCATCCATGCCCTGGTAATGGACGCCGTGAGCCACGACGATACCCGGCGTTCGCTCGGCGGCCGGTGGCCGGTACAAACGACCGCGAATGGCACCGAGCTCGGAGGGTATCAGCAGAGTTTCGGTGACCGGCGATGCCTCGGCGTCGCGGCTCGCCGGCTCCGACGTGGAGCTCGTATCGAGTCGTGTCAGGAGCCGTTCGGCTCTCCAGAACCGACCGCCGAAGCGCAAGGCAACGGCAAGCCCCAAGAGAGCCACAATGCTCCAGAGGATGCGCGCTCCAACTTGCACCCACCCATACTAGCCGCAACTCCCGCGGGGCGACGGTTTTCGGCACATCGGATTACAAGAGAGTACAAGTTCTTATCGCTTATCGATCATCGGCGCGGGCAAGCGACCGCGGCCGAATACCCAAGCTGCGATGAAGGCGTCGACCAGGGTAGACCCGCGAGGTACGGCCTTGGGTGGCGTAAAGAGATCCACAACCGGTCTCGCTCATGACCAACGGGCTGCGAGATCCGCGCAGCGCCGCCGGGACTTTGGTAAAAGCCGGCCGGTCCAGGCTCGCAGGATTTCACGCCGCATCGGCTGCGGTGTCTAATGGTCGTGGTGAGCGACGAGGGCTTCCAATACCTGGTGGTTGAGCATCATGGCGAAATCTATCGCTATCTGGTGCGCATCACCGGTCGTAGCACCGACGCCGACGACCTCAGCCAGGAGACGTTCCTGCGGGCGTTTCGGGCCTACGCGTCGGGCAAGCTCTGCGGCGATGCGCGAGCCTGGCTGTTTGCGATCGCGACGAACTTGATGCGCAATCACTTTCGCTCTCAGAAGCGGCGCCAACGCGCCCACGACGCGATGATGATGCGCGATGTTGCAACCGAGCCCGACGGCGCCTCGGGCCGCGAAGTCGGCGAAATCATCGAAGAGGTCGTCGCCGAGCTGCCCCTCAAGCAACGTGCCGCATTTCTCCAACGCAAGGTGCACGGCTTCGAATACGACACGATTGCCAAGAATCTCGGCTGCTCGCCGGACAGCGCGCGCGCCAACGTCTTCCAAGCAACGAAGAAAATCCGTCGGGCGCTGGACGGCAGCGCGAAGCGCGTCGACGGGAAGTCGTCGCACGCAAAGGAGGGGCCGTGAAGCCACTCGACTGTGCTCGGATCGAAACTGATCTTGCGGCCGTAGCGGCCGATGAAGGGAATGCCGCAGCTCAGCGTCGCGTGAGCGCTCACATCGAGCACTGCGAAGCGTGCCGCGCCATGCTCGACGACTATCGAAACGTCGAGTCCGAGTTGGCTGCGTTGCGCGAGCGGCGGGTCGACCCCGGACACCTCGGTCAAGCGCGCGAGCGTCTCGAGGCTGGACTCGCCGACTTGCGACGGCGCATCGTGCGCTATGCCATCTTTGCTTCGCCGCTCGGAAACGTTCTGGTGGCGCGTACCGAAATGGGCGTCGTGCTCGTCGAATACCTGCGCGGGCATGCGGCTCGATGGCCGGCGATGCTCGAGGCCGAGGGGCTCGAACCGATCGAGGATGAAGCCGAGCTGTCTTCGCTGCACCGCGATTTCGGCAATTACCTGGCGGGCCGATCGCGGCAGCTCGATTGGCCGGTCGATTGGCGCCTCGTGCGCAGCGACTTCCAGCGCGAGGTACTGAAGGCGACGGCAGCGATCCCCTACGGCGCCGTCGTCTCTTACAAGCGAGTCGCGCGCGAAATCGGCCAGCCGAAGGCCGTGCGAGCCGTTGCCCAGGCACTCCGCCACAACCCGGTGGCGATCGCGATTCCTTGCCATCGTGTGATCGGCAGCGAGGGCACGCTGGTCGGATACGCGGGGGGCAAGACCGACCTCAAGGAGAAGCTCTTGTCGGTGGAGGGTGTACCGGTCGAACGCGCGCGGGGAGACTATCGGGTGGCCCGAGATTCCATGTACGTGCTGGTGCCGGGCGATACCGAATATTGCCTGCCGAGCTGCCCGTCAGCGGAAACCTTGCGTTCCGGATGGCCTACCCTGTTCGGCTCGCGCGAACGGGCCGAGTCCGCCGGCTATCGACCGTGCACGACGTGCCGACCCGACCTTCATCCGCTGGTCCCGCGGAGAATGCCATGAAGACCCGGCTCGCCCGCCTGGGGTGGTGCGCCGTCTTGCTCGTTGCTGCGTGTGGCAGCGGACGGCCGCGCGTCGAGTCATCCTACGGAGCTTCGGCGGTTACCTGCTCGGTGGAGGATCGAAGGATCGTGGTTCCGGCCGGCGATCTCGAGACGAGCGCGTCGGCGGTCGTGTTGGTCGTCGCCGACTTGGACAACGGCCGCACCCGCTATGGAGCGGGCGTGGTGGTGGACCAAACCGGTGGCGTGGTGACCAGCTGGCATCTTCTTTCCGGTGCACGGGCCATTCACGTGATGTTTTATCGCCGAGGACGCCCGAGCTACACGCCCATGGATGGGGGGCTCGGCCGTTTCCTCGCAGAGAACCGGGTAGCGCTGATGGACGCCGTCATGCTACGCGCCGATTCCAATCTCGACATCGCGTTGATTCGTGCGCACGCCGACACCTCGCGCATTCCGAAGCTCCCACTCGCAGATGACCCGCCGCACGTCGGCGAGCGCGTGTTCTCCCTCGGTCATCCCAACGAGTCGGTCTGGTCACTCACTGCCGGCGTCATATCGTCGGTGCGCAGCGGTTTGATTCAGCACGATGCCGCGATCGGGACCGGCAGCTCGGGTGGACCGCTGCTCGATGAGCGAGGACGAGTCGTCGGCATCAATACCGCCAAGCTCTTCGAACCCGCGGAAGGCATCGGCTATGCGCGTCCGATAGCGATGTTGCGTCGCTTCTCGAAAGACGGTGAGTGAGAAAACGACGAACGCGGGCGCGTGGTATTGACATGAGATGACGGCCCTCGCGGGGATTCGCATTCTCGATCTCTCCCGTTTGCTGCCGGGCCCGCTCGCCACGCTCGTGCTGGCCGATCTCGGCGCGCAGGTCGACAAGATCGAGGATCCGCAACTGGGCGACTACGCGCGCGGCATGCCGCCCCTCGTCGCCGGGCAGGGCGCGGCCTTTCATGCGCTCAATCGGGGCAAGCGGAGTGCCACCCTCGATCTCAAACGCCCCGAAGGGGTGCGCGTTTTCGAACGACTGGTTTTGCATTACGACGTCGTCTTCGAGCAGTTTCGCCCCGGCGTGCTCGATCGTCTCGGCATCGGGCACGCTCGAATGCTCGAGCTCAACCCGAAGGTCATCGTCGCGGCGCTCACCGGCTACGGACAGTCGGGCCCCCTGCGCGATCGCGCGGGCCACGACCTCGATTATCTCGCGCGCGCGGGGCTGCTCGGGCTACAAGGCCCGGCCGGCGACAAACCGCAGATCCCTGCTTTTCAGCTGGCCGATGTCTCCGGTGCGCTCTTCAGCGTCATCGCCATCTTGGGCGCGCTCCTCGAGCGAGCGCAGACCGAAAAGGGCAAGATTCTCGATGTGGCGATGCTCGATTCGGTCGTCCCCTTCGCGACCATCACCCTGAGCAAGCTTTTCGGTGGGGAGCTCCCCAGCCGTGGCGCCGAGCTGCTCACGGGTGGCGTGGCGGCTTACGACACCTATCTCACCAGCGATGGCCAAGCGATGGCGCTCGGAGCGCTCGAGCCGAAGTTTCTGATGAGGTTCTGCGCGGCGGCCGGCGTCGAAGGGGGGGAAACTGCTTTGATTCCGGGCTCGCATCAGGATCGCCTCAAGCGAACTTTTGCCGAGGTCTTCGCGTCCAAAACCCGCGCCGAGTGGGAAGCGTTCGGCAGCGAGCACGATTGCTGCCTCGAGCCGGTCCTGCACCCCGGCGAGCTCCTGGCCGACCCCCAAGTCCGCGCCCGGGGCCTGTTCTTCACGGGTGACGTCAAGGGAACTGCCGTGAGCTATTACCGAACCCCGGTGACGCCGCGCGACCGATGTCCGGTGCCCGCGCCCACTCACGGACAGCATACGGACCAGATTCTCCGGGAAGCCAAATTCGACGAGACAGAAATTCTTCAGCTTCGCAAGAATGGCGTGATCGAATAAAGGCGGCTACGACAAACGAGGGCTGGCTCAGTGAACTCCGCGAGCCGCTTACCCCGGCTCGAGTCTCCATATATGGAGCGCACCGGCTTTCGTTTCACCCGGAGGTCAACCGGTTGATTCGCAGGCAGGAGCGATGATAGACTATACTTGGCTGGAGTCGAGTCCGCCCGTTCGGGCGGGGGAGTGGTGACGATGCGAATGCGGTCACGTCCAGTACCATCACGACGCCGGCTTCTCGGCCCGTGGGGGATTCCGGTCGTCCTCGCCCTGCTGAGCGGATGTACAGCCAAAATCGGCGAGCCGCCCGATATCGAATTGGGCGCGGGAGGCGCGACGGGTACCGGTGCCGGCACGTCGACGGGTGGGGGTACCACGCCGACGTTGTGCACGGACGGGGTGGTACGACCAGGGCCTGCACCGCTGCGGCGCGTGACCCGTTTCGAGTACAACAACAGTGTCCGCGATCTCTTGGGCGACACGACCAACCCGGCCATCGCGCTGCCACCCGAGGAGAGCGGAAACGGCTTCGGCAACGACGCCGCGGCACAATCGGTCTCCAGCCTTCTCGCCGAGCAGTACGGCACCGTCGCCGAGTCCATCGCCGCCCGCGCGACCGCCACGCCGACCGCCTTGGCGAAGCTCGCTCCCTGCGCGAGTACCGTCACGGCGACCACCGAGGAAGCTTGCGCGCGCACCATCATCGAAACCTTCACTCCGAAGGCGTACCGGCGAGCCCTCGAACCCGGCGAGGCCGACGCGCTCCTGACGCTCGAGAAGTCCACGCGTGCGCTGCCGAATGCGACCTTCGCCACAGCCGTCGCCTCGGTGATCGAGGCGGTGCTGCAGTCGCCGGATTTCCTCTACAAGCTGGAGTGGGGCGTGAGCGACAAGGCGCGGCCGGATCTGAAGCGCCCGAGCGGCGACGAAATGGCCGTGCGGCTCGCGTACCTCTTTTGGGCGACCACGCCCGACCAGAGCCTGCGAGATGCCGCCAAGACGGGCGAGCTCGAGACGAACGAGGGGGTACTCACCCACGCGACCCGCCTGGTGGATGATCCGCGCGCCCGCCCGGTGATTCGCTTCTTTTTCGACAATCTGCTGCCGATCAACGGCCTCACCGATCTCGAGCGCGACAGGACGGTCTTTCCGATGTATTCGCCGGCGATCGGCGCGGCGCTGCACGAGGAGACCCAGCATTTCCTCGAATACGAGATATTCGAGGGCCCCGGCACCTGGCCTGCGGCGCTCACCGCGCCGTACACCTTCGTGAACGCGGCGCTGGCGACGTTCTACGGCATCCCTGATATTTCGGGAACCGCGTTCCAAAAGGTGCCGCTGGATCCGACCAAACGGCTCGGCCTCCTCACCCAGGCCGGCATCATGGCGGGGACGACTCACTCGAACACCACCAACCCGGTGGTTCGCGGATCGTTCATCGTGCAGAAGATGCTGTGTCGGATCATCCCACTGCCGTCGGGGGAGATTCTGGCCAAGGTCAAGCCACCCGATCCCTATTCGGCCCCCACGGCCCGTGAGCGGTTCACTTTGCACAAGAGCGATCCGGTGTGTGCCTCTTGCCACTCGCAAATGGATCCGGTGGGATTCACGCTGGAGAATTACGACCCCGTCGGGCTCTGGCGCACCCAAGAAAACAAGGTGACCATCGACGCGACCGGGTGGGTACCCGGCACCGAGGGAACGCTCAACGGACCCGTCGAGCTCGTGCGAACGCTCGCCGAGATGCCCGAGGCGCAGAACTGCTTCGCCTCTCATTGGCTCGACTTCGGCTACGGCCGGACACTCGGCTCCGGCGACGAATGTGCACAGGGCAAGGTGTACGACGCGTTCCAGAAGTCCGGCTACAACGTGCGTCAGATGCTGATCGCGCTGACGCAAACCGACGAGTTTCTCTATTTGCCCGGCACGCCCTAGGAGTCATCCCATGTCAAAGTTCCGCTTGGATCGCCGCGCCGTGCTTCGAGGGGCGGGAAGCGTCGCGATCGCGCTTCCTTGGCTCGAGATCATGGGAACCGAACGCGGTGCACATGCGGCAGCCGCACCGGCCAGCCGCTTCGTTGCCGTTTACCAGCCGGGGGGCGCCGTCATACAGCCGGTCAACAAGTGGTCCCCCACCGGAACCGAGACGGCTCCCGTCCTGAGCCCCATCCTCGCCCCGCTCGAGCCGGTCAAGAGCAAGATTCTCATCGTCGAAGGGCTCGATATGGTGAGCGCCGTCGGTGAGCAGCATCAAGCCGGAATCTGCGCCCTGCTCACCGGCACCCCGCAGTCGATTCTGTACCGCAATTTCGCGAGCGGCCCCTCGGTCGACCAGGTGATTGCAACCCGCATCTCCGCCGGCAAGAAGCCGATACCCAGTCTCCAGTTGGCCATTCGCTGGGCGACCGGCAAATCGCATGGCCTTCTGCACCCCATCAATTCGTTGAACTTCGAAAACAACGCGATGTTCAGCCCCATCTCGCCCCGGCTCGATCCGGTGGAGATTTTCGACAAGCTCTTCGGAACGCTGAATCCCACCGACAGCGCTGCGCGCATCGCGAAGAAAAAGTCGATTTTGGATTTCGTCGACCGGCGGCTGGCCGCGCTCTCGCCGCGACTCGGCCTTGCCGACCAGCAAAAAATCGATCAGCACCTCACGAAAATCCGCGAGCTCGAGCAGAGCATCATGGCGGGCGCTTCCAGCAATCCCGCCTGCAAAGCGCCCCCCAAGGTCGACACGTCCGATTACAACCCACGGACCGGGCTCATGGCCGACGATACCGGAATGGTCCTCGACCTTCCCACCGACGCGGCGATCCCGAAAGTCGGCAAGTACTTCGTCGACATGCTGGTGATGGCGCTGGCTTGCGACCTGACGGCGGTGGCGACGCTGCAATGGACCGACACCGAAGCCAAGCACACGTTCCCCTGGCTGACGCTCGAACAGCACCATCACTACTACCAGCACGATGGGGGCTTCCGCCCGGTCGAGTGCGAACAGATCGGCACCTGGTATTCGAAGCAACACCTCTATCTGATCCAGCAGATGGCAGCGATCGACATGGGCGGTCACTCGCTCTTGGACGAGAGCGTGGTGTTCTTCGGATCCGAGCTCGCCGACCCGCCGAGTCACAAGAAGATCGGCATGCCTTTCCTGCTCGCCGGTAACGGCGGTGGCCTCCGAACGGGGCGCTGGGTCAAGTACAATCATCTATCGCACAACAACCTGCTCGTCTCGATCCTGAATCTCTTCGGCGATCCTCGGCAGACGTTCGGCAAACCCGACTACTGCACCGGTCCGCTCACGAACCTCGTGTGAAGAGAAGCTTCGAACAGCTCTGCGGGTGACAATCTCCAGCTGTCAGCGTGCCGGACTCGTGGCGGCGTAACGCCGATCCATGAACCTCACGCGATAGCGAGAGGCACTTACATTTTTGTCGCCGCACGGGCTCGACAAGCGAGCGGGCTCACCGGCGCAGTCTTCGTTGACCTCACGATTGCTCGTAACGCGAAAACGAATAGCTGGAACATTCATTGACCTGGTCAGTATCGTGACCAGGTCAGCGGCGTCGCCTTGATTGCAAATAGCGTAAAACTATAGCAGCGCCGGATTGTGCGAATTCCAAACGAGAATTTCAAACGATCCCGAGCCGCGTCGGCCATCGATCGCAAGGTGTACCCGACACCGGCACTGAATCAGTGACCCCAGGGGCGGATGAGGTAGGACCATGGCACATGTGGGTTTGAAGGCGATTCGGACATGGATGATGTTGTCGTGTGCGCTGGCGTTGGGATGCACCGCCCAGGTGGCAGACGAACGAGATGACGTCGAAGAGCTCGGCGACGATCTGACGACGACCACGTATCAAGCCGAGAACGCGACCGTCTCCGGCGCGGTCAAGACCAGCGCCAACTCCGGCTTCACCGGCACGGGGTACGTCGACTTCGTCAACGCTTCGGGCGACTTCATCGATTGGACGGTGAGTATCCCCTCCACCGGCGACTACAACCTCATCTTCCGCTACGCCAACGGCGGGTCGACCAACCGCCCGCTCAAGCTCACGCTCGACGGCAACACCATCAACTCCGGGTTGGCGTTCAATCCCACCGGCTCGTGGGTCACATGGAAGACGTCGACCCAGAAAACGCGCATCAGCTCCGGCTCGCACCACGTCCGGCTGACGGCCATCGGCTCCAGCGGTCCCAACATCGACTATTTGCAGACGTCGGGCCCCATCGTCACCAGCGCAGGTAACTTTCCGTCTCGGTTCTCGGCGCCGTACGTGGAGACGTGGAACAACAACAACCTCGGGAACATCGCCAGCGCGACCGGCCACAAGTTCTTCACGCTGGCGTTCGTCATCGACAGCAACTCGACCAATTGCGCCCCGACGTGGAACGGCGACACCTGCCTCACCTGTAACAGCTACGGAAGCTACATCAGCAGCCTTCGAAGTATGGGCGGCGACGTCATCATTTCCTTCGGCGGAGCCGACGGCACCGAGCTCGGGCGGGCCTGCGGAACGGTCAGCAGCCTGCAGGGGGCGTATCAAAGAGTCATCGACCAGTTCAAGCTGACCTGGATCGATCTCGACATCGAGAGCGGCGCCGAGTCCGACACCACTTCGGTGGACCGCCGCAACCAGGCGCTCCACAATCTGCAGGTTGCGAATCCGAGTCTGCGGGTGACGTACACGCTTGCCGTCGACCGAAGTGGTCTCCCCTCGGGCCCTCTCAATCTTCTGAAGAACGCCAAGTCGAGGGGCGTTCGAGTCGATGTCGTGAACATCATGGCGATGGACTACGGCCCCTGTTACTCGGACATGGGTCAAGCCGCCATCGACGCGGCCAACGCCACACGCTCGCAGCTTGCGAACATCGGCCTCTCGGCACGCGTCGGGGTGACCCCGATGACCGGGACGAACGACGTCACCTGTGAGAAGTTCACCCTGACGAACGCCAGCCAGCTCGTGAACTTCGCGCAGAACAACTCGTTCGTCCGTACGCTCGGTTACTGGTCACTCGACCGTGACGGCAGCCGGGACTACCTGAAAATCTTCCACACGTTTCACTGAACCTCCTCACGGTGAAACAGCCCCGGCGCGCAACGTTGCGCGCCGGGGCGCTGCTTGCCTGACTTTACTGCGTCAGATCGCTATTTTTTTGCCAGCTCCACGGCGCGCCACAGGTACCAGCTCGCCACGGTGCGATAGGGCTTCCACCGGGCGCCGCGCTTTGCGAGATCCTGGCGCGCCGGCAGGTTGCGCTTCTTGAAAGCGACGGCGAAGCCTTTGCGAAGGCCGTAGTCATCGGCCGGCAGCACGTCGGGACGACCGAGGCGGAACATGAGCAGCATCTCCACCGTCCAGCGGCCGATGCCACGTACCTCGGTGAGCCGCTCGATGATCGCTTCGTTCTCCATGCCGTGGATCTCGGCAAGCGTCGGTATCTGACCGGCCTTCGCCTTTTGCGCGAGGTCGCGTAGCGAAAGCAGCTTGGAGCGTGAGAGGCCTGCTCCGCGAAGCTTTTCTTCTTTGACGCGAAGAACCTGTTCGGGCGTGGGACCCTCGTGCGCGCGAGGAAAGAGTGCGCGCACCCGGGCGAAAATCGTCGATGCCGCTTTGGCGGTGAGCTGTTGATAGACGATCGCCTCGGCGAGGGCGACGAACACGCTCGAGGTCTTGTCGAGGCGCATGCGAAAGGGGCCGACCGTCTCCATGAGCCGCGCCAGCTCGGGGTCCCTCGAGGAGAGGTGCTCCACGGCGCTTTCGGGATCGAAGCCGAAGCCGCCGTCGCCCTCGAAGAGAGCGCGCGCGTCGTGGTCGTGCGCATGCGTGCCCTCGATGGAGAGGAGCCGCAGCTTGGTGGCAATGCCGCCGTTCGCCGAGAAGCCGCCCACCTTGGCGCCGGCCGCGAGCACGCGATGACAAGGTACGACGAGCGCGAATGGGTTTCGGCCGAGCGCTTGGCCCACGGCGCGCGCCGATCCGGGAGCGCCGAGCCGCGCGGCGATGTCGCCATAGGAAAGCGTCGCGCCGGGCAGGATGGCACGCGCGACCTCGTACACGCGCCGATAGAAAGGCGGCACGCCCTCCATGTCGAGCACCACGCCAGAGAGATCGTTTTTGTCGCCGTGCAGAAGACTGACGATGCCGTCGATCGCACGTTTCACTTCGAAAGGGGGCGACTCCTCGCGCGCTTCGGGAAATTGCTGCAGCATCCGAGCGCGCGTCGCGAGCTCACGCGCCTCCGGTAGCTGTACTCCCACGATGCCATGCGTACCCCACGCGATGGCGCATCGCCCAAGCGGCGTATCGAAGAGCGAGAACGCCCGAGTGGACATGACGGGCGGTCATGTTAGCACCGAGGAGCGGGGTAAGGGCCCCGCCCCTCGTGACGCTCACTTACTTGCCCACGCAGAGGCTGCCCGATCGGCAGGCGGACAGCCGCGTGATCGCGTCGAGCGGATTGCCGCAATCTTCGTCACGAATTGCCTGCAGGCAGTCGTTCAGCTCTTTCTCCCGAATACCGCCCGGGCAGACGTCGGCATTCAGGTCGTCACGCGAGTCGCGCTGCTGGTCGGCGACGCAGTCCCGCCGCGTGCGATATTTCTCCTTGGGACCGATGTGCTTGCACCTGACTTCGCGGTCGCAGCGCGCCGCAGCCATAGTCGCGACCGCGGAAGCGGGCGTGGCCCTCACGGCGGGTTCGCCCGGTCCACCGCCAATCGCACGACTGCGTCGGTCGTTCACGCGTTCGTCAGTGCGGCGTTCGGCCGTGCGGCGCTCCTCCGCTCGACGTTGCTCTTCCGCTCGGCGCTCCTCGTCCGCTCGGCGCTGCTCCTCGATTCGGCGGTCCTCCGCCTTGCGCTCCTCGGCTCGTCGCTCGTCGGCCTTACGCTCCTCCGCCTTGCGTTCCTCGGCTCGTCGCTCGTCGATGCGGCGCTGCTCCGCCGCGGACGGCTCGTAGGCGCGAGATTGCACGTCGCGATCGTGAGTCCGACTGCAGCCGACGAACGCTACCGATACGATTCCGAGCGCCCATACACTGCTCACCAGAGCTAACCTCATTGCATCCTCCTCGTGGGTCTTCCCCCGGGAGGGTCTTTGCAACACCGAGGCCGGTCCAATGAGCAGGGACTACGCAGGACCCTCCCCCGAACCGCCCGCCGATTGCCAGCGCGTTTCAGCGTTGGTCGCCGGGCGCGTCGATTTGGAATTCCGGACGCGTGAGCGAGAATGGGTCCAGGGACTGGCAGGCGCGTTCGATGGCGGTCAGCGTCGGAAAGCGCCGAAGATCGACGCCGAAACGTCGCGCATGGTAGAGCTGGGGAACGATGCAAATGTCGGCCAACGTCGGGGCATCTCCAAACGCAAAGCGCCCCGACGTAGCGCGGACCATGCTCTCTACGGCCTCCAAACCCCGAGCGATCCAATGCGCGCACCAGGCATTGTCGTCGCCGCCGAGGTTCTCGCGTACGAAGGCCCGGACGCTGGTATTGGCCAATGGCTGGATCCCCGAGTTGATGGTCTCGGCGAGCTGACGTACTTGCGCACGCCCCACGCGGTCGGAGGGAAGTAGCGGCGTGCCCGCAAAACGTTCATCCAGGTACTCGGCGATGACCAGCGATTGCGCGATGCGGACGGTCCGGCCGTCCTGCTCGGTCAGCTCGAGAAGCGGCACCTGGCCCATCGGATTTTTCGCCCGGTAATGGTCGAGATCCTGTTCTCCAGCTGCCAGATTGATCGGTCGATATTGATACGAGCAGCCCTTGAGCCCGAGCGCGATGCGCGCCCGCCATGTGGCGCTGCTCCTCCAGAATCCGTAGAGGATCATCGGTCCACACAGCTCGATCATGCGTCTTGTCCTTTTGCGAGCTCACTCACCCCGCGGCCGACTTTTCGTGAAGTCCAGGCAATGAGTCGCTCGGCGGGCCATGCGTTCGCCACCCGATCGGGATCCAGCCAGGCACGCTCCGCGTTGAGAGTCGCAAAACGCACGCGCTCCAGCTCGTGCGCGTGGTGGGCATCGCTCGTGAGCACGAACGTGACGTCGCTCTGGCGGGCACGGCGCAGCGCGTCGACGGACATATCGAGGCGCGGCAATCCGCCGTTCACCTCCAGGGCAGTGCCGGTGACTTCAGCCGCGCGAAGAACGGCGTCGAGGTCGAGCATGATCGGCGGACGGCCGCCGATCATGCGGGCCGACAGGTGTCCTATCATGCGCACGGTGGGATCTTGCATGGCCGTGACGATGCGGTGGGTCTGGGCGGCGCGGTCGAGCTCGAAATGGTCGTGCACCGAAGCGAGACACCAGTCGAAGGTGCTTCGGAACTCAAGATCGTAGTCGAGCTCGCCTCGCGGGCCGATGTTGAGCTCGACGCCGTGCAAGAGGACCAGCGAGTCGCCGAGTTCGGCCTGCATGGCTCGCAGTCTGACGCGTTGCTCGAGCAGCGCCTCGCGGCCGACCCCGGAAAGGGTGCCCTCCGCGTGATCGGTGATCGCCAACACGCGAAGACCACGCGACTTGGCAGCGGCTACCACTTCTTCGAGAGACGAACGCCCGTCGCCGGAGACCGACGTGTGCACGTGGAAGTCACCAATGACGCTCGGAATCGGGCGAGGAAGCCGTCCGTTCTCGGCTGCCTCGATCTCGCCGCAGTCTTCCCGCAGCACCGGCGAAATCCAGGGCAGGCCGAGCGCTTGGTAGATCTGCTCTTACGTTTCACCTGCCACGACTCGCCCGCCCTCGATCT
>Ga0137375_10001529_pt1 | contig 26917 bp, 27 predicted proteins | sample SagtaG_24_FD_104936 | JGI IMG/M metagenome (GOLD analysis project Ga0137375, IMG submission 104936) | Vadose zone soil microbial communities from Sagehorn Ranch, Mendocino, California, USA - Sage1_R_113_16 metaG | ecosystem: Environmental > Terrestrial > Soil > Vadose zone | place: USA... | reverse complement strand
TGCCACTTCATCCGGTGAGGCGATCGCGCGGCTGCGCGACGACGTGCATGCCGTGGGGTTTGGCTTGAGCTGGATGCTCGACCCACTCGGCCAGGTCGTTGTCGCCGCGCTGACGGTGGCGGTGCTGGCGCGCATCGATCCACTGCTGATGTCGCCGTGTTGTCGCCACTTGTCGTCGTGGTGCTGATCGTTCGACTTGGCGGCACGCGCGTGCGCCACTCCCGAGAGGCGGCCCAGCAGTCGATTGCCGACGTGACCGGTCTACTCGGCGAGATCTTCGGCGCAGCCATGAGCATCAAGTCGCCAACGCCGAAGAGCACGTGGTCGCACATCTCAGGAATCCGCGTGCTGACCGGTCACCGGTCCACAAGCGGATCCTTGGCTGCGCTCAGGATGACAGTTACCCCGTCGGTTCGGCGTACACGGCGGTCAGCTTCTCGGTCGGCAAACTGCTCACGCCGCCAATGCTCGCCGAGTGGACAATTGGGAACGACGGCACCCACAGGAACAGCCACGGCGCGTCGTCCCAGACCAGGCGCTGTGCTTCGGCATAGGCATCCTGGCGCCGCTGGTCGTCGCGTTCCTGGGACGCTTGATCGACGAGCTGCTCGACGCGCGGATTAGAGTAGTGCGATGTGGCCAGGCCCGCGGGAGGCCACTGCGCCTTCAGGAACTGGGTCATCTGCTGCGAGGCATCCAGGAACGTCGGCGCCCAGCCGAACAGATGCATGTGCGCGATGCCCTTGTCCTCGGGCACGCTGATCGCGGCCAGGAAGGATGGCCAGTCCGAGCCAATCAGGTCGCAATCGACGCCAACGTCGTGCAGGTTGCCGGCGAGCGCTTGCGCGACCTGCGCCGCTTGCGCGTCCTGCATCGTTCGACCGGTGGGATGCATCAGCCGCAGCTGCAGTCGTGGTGTGCCGCCTTCGAGCAACAATTGGCGCGCTCGACCCGGATCGAATGGGTACGGACCCGTCCGTGAGTAACCCGCCAGGGCCGGTGCGAGCGGTGAGTCCATCGGCGTGGCCGCGCCGAATAGCACGTTGCGGATGATGCCGTCGCGATCGATGGCATAGTTCAGCGCCTGGCGCACCTTCTTGATCGACAGCGGCGTACCGCCCGGCAGGGTCAGGTCCATGCCCACGAACGTGCTGCGACTCGTCGGCTGCAGCAGCACCTTCAGGCTGGCGTTCTTTTGCAGCGTGGGCAGGTCCGACGGCGGCGGCTGAATGATGACCTCGACCTGGTTGGCGAGCAGCAAGCTCTCACGCGTTGCCACCTCGGGCACGATCCGAAACTGGACGATCGGATAGTGCGGGCGCTTGCCCCAGTACGCCTCGAAGCGCTCGAGCACGACGCTTTCGCCCTTGCGCCGCTCCTTGAAACGGTACGGGCCGGTGCCGATGGGTTCCTCGTTGAAGCTGTCCGGAAAGTCGCGCGCATGCGCAGCCGAGACGATTGCCAGTTCGGTCGCGGCGAGCTTCTGTAGAAAAAGCCTGGAGCTTTCGCGCAAGTAGATGCGCAATGTGAGCGGGTCGGTGGGCATGATGCCCGCCACGAGATTGCTGTCGAAGGCCGCGCGTTGTGCGACGCGCAACTTCGGATTGAGAAAGCGCTCGAGCGAGGCCTTGACCACCTCGGCGGTGAGCAGTGTGCCGTCATGGAACCGCACGTCCGGGCGCAGCTCGAACGTGTACACCCGACCGTCGGGCGATTGCTCCCACTTCTTGGCGAGACCAGGCACGATCTTGCCGTCTGGTTGGAGGTCGACCAGCGTTTCGGCCACGTAGTCGACGATGCTCTGGATCGTGGCGTTGGTCTGACCTGCAGGATCGAGGGTGTCGGGATCGACGTCGATGGCCAGCCGGATAGCCGCGATGGCGACGGGGGTCGGGGGTCGGGGCTCGGGGGTCGGCGACGGCACGGCGGTGGGCGGCGGCACAGGCGGTGCGGGCGGCTGGCAGCCAGCACCCAAGGCAGCCGCGGCACCGAGGCTCAACAGGCGCAGCGCATCGCGCCGGTTCATCGGCGCCCATTGTAGGTCCGCCGCGCCCCCGACCCCCGACCCCCGTTGTAGACTTCGGCTGCTCTAATGGCCCCCCGAACGCTCTTCGAGAAAATCTGGGACTCGCATGTGGTGCGTGAGGCATCGGGCGAACCCACGTTGCTGTATATCGATCTGCACCTGGTCCACGAAGTGACGTCGCCGCAGGCGTTCGAGGGCCTGCGGCTCAGCGGACGTCAGGTCCGCCGACCCGAGCTGACCATCGCCACGATGGACCACAACACGCCCACGTGGCCGCTCGACCAGCCGGTAACCGACGTGATCGCCAAGGAGCAGTTGGACGCGCTGGAGCGCAACTGCCGCGATTTCGGCATCCGCCTCGAGGACCGCTTCAGCCAACTGCAGGGGATCGTGCACGTGATCGGTCCCGAGCTCGGACTCAGCCAGCCGGGCATGACCATCGTGTGCGGCGACAGCCACACCAGCACCCACGGCGCCATGGGCGCACTCGCCTTCGGCATCGGCACCAGCGAGGTAGAGCATGTGCTCGCAACGCAGACCCTGCCGCAGAAGAAGCCGAAGCCGATGGAAGCGCGCGTCGATGGCCACCTGCCACTTGGCGTCACGGCCAAGGACATCATCCTGGGCATCATTGGCCAGATTGGCATCGGCGGCGGCGTCGGCTGCGTCATCGAGTACACCGGCAGCGCCATTACCGGCCTGTCGATGGAAGGGCGCATGACGGTCTGCAACATGAGCATCGAAGGCGGCGCCCGCGCAGGCATGATCGCGCCCGACGACACCACCTTCGCCTACCTCGAAGGTCGGTCCCACGCGCCGAAAGGTGCGGACTGGGAGCGGGCGCTGGACGAGTGGCGCACGCTGCACACCGACGCGGGCGCGACCTACGAGCGGACCGTCCATCTGGACGCCAGCAAGCTCGTGCCGCACGTGACCTGGGGTACCAATCCGGGCATGGTCGTGCCGGTCACCGGCCGCGTTCCCGACCCGGCAAACGCTCGCAGCGAAGACGATCGACGCTCCGTCGAGCACGCGCTGCGCTACATGGATTTGCAGCCACTGACGGCGATCCAGGACATTCACCTGGACCGCGTGTTCATCGGCTCGTGCACCAACGCGCGCATCGAGGATCTGCGCGCCGCGGCCGGCGTCGTGCGCGGCAAGCATGTGCATCCCAGCGTCCGCGCGATGGTCGTGCCGGGCTCCCACCAGGTCAAAGTGGAATCCGAGCGCGAGGGACTGGACCGCGTCTTCACTGACGCCGGCTTCGAATGGCGTGAAGCGGGCTGCAGCATGTGTCTGGGGATGAACCCCGACATCTTGCAGCCGGGCGAGCGCTGCGCCAGCACGTCGAATCGGAACTTCGAGGGACGCCAGGGCAAGGGCGGCCGCACCCACCTGGTCAGTCCGCCGATGGCCGCGGCCGCGGCGATCGCGGGCCATTTCGTCGATATTCGAGATTGGAACGCCTGAGTTACTTTATGGAGCCGTTCACACAGCACAACGGTTTGGTCGCACCGCTTGACCGCGTGGACGTCGATACCGACCAGATCATTCCCAAGCAGTTCCTCAAAAGCATCGCGCGCACGGGCTTCGACAAAGGCCTCTTCTATGATTGGCGCTTTCAGCCTGATGGCACACCCAATCCTGACTTTGTTTTGAACAAGCCGCACTATGCTGACGCGAGCATTCTGGTTTCGGGAAGAAACTTCGGGTCGGGCTCCTCGCGCGAGCACGCGCCCTGGGCGTTGCAGCAATACGGTTTTCGCGCGGTGATTGCGCCCAGCTTCGCCGACATCTTTCGCACCAACTGCTATCAGAACGGCTTCTTACCTGTCGCTTTGCCCGAGAAAACTGTCCGCCAGATCATCGATCGGGCGACCAATGAGCCTGGCTACCGGCTGACCATTGACCTCGAGCAGCAGACCGTGAGCGACGAGCGCGACACGCTCGCCGCCTTCGACGTCGATCCAGCGGTCAAGCATCGCCTGCTGCATGGGCTCGACGATATCGGGCTGACGCTGCAGCACGGCCCCGAGATCGCCGCATTCGAAGAGCGTCGCCCGGCACACCGGCCGCGAACGCTGGCGACGGCCGATCGATGAAGCGTCTACTCGTACTGCTCGTGGCGGCGGGCGGCGCTGTCATGTGGTGGCGCAGCCGCTCCGCACCCACGCCCGTGGAATCGTTTGGGGCTGCTAGTGCTGCTCAGCCGACTGAGCCGCCCAAACTGGGCGGCGACGTCGATGCCGACCTGCTGGCGATTCTGGCGTGTCCGCTCGACAAGCAGCCGGTCACACGCGAGGGCAACTATCTGGTGTGCTCGGAATGCCAGCGCCACTATCCGATCCGCGATGGCATCCCGGTTATGCTCATCGACGAGGCGCTGACGCCCGAGCAAGCCGCTCAGCTGTCATCCTGAGGCGAGGCACGAGCCGAAGGATCCGCGTCTCGTGACCGGCTGGGCAAGCGGATCCTTCGCAAGCTCAGGATGACACGTTAGTTTGGGCCTCCATGGCCGCGGCTTCGGCGCCCTTGTCTGCCTCAGTTTCGAGCACGATGCGCTGAAAGCCCTCGGCATACTGGTACGGCAATTCGCGCCGTTTGGCTTCGTCGTCGGCCCACTTGAGCATCTCCGTACGCAGGCCGCCGGTCCGTGCCCACTCGCCAATCTGACTGTCATGGGCTTCCAAAGCCGCGATCTTGAGATCGATCGTGTCGCTGATGTCGACCCAGTGATTGGCGTGCCCGCCCGAGGTGAAGTAGAGCCACACTTCGCGCGGTTTGTACGCGGGCAGCCCCTCGGCCAGGAGGTCGCGAAAGGCACTCGGATTGCCAGCCGCGGGAAACGCTGCATCGATCGCGGCTTGCCCAGCGGCACGATGGTCAGGATGGTTCAAATACGTGCTGTCGTCGTCGACGAGCGAGCGCGGGTCCTGGCAGATCACGACATCTGCTTTGAGCTGGCGCATGCAGCGCACCAGATCTTTACGCAGTTTGAGCGTCGGTTCGAGCTCACCGTCGGGGTAACGCAAGTAGTGCACACCGCTCAGCCCGAGGATGCGTCCGGCCGCGTCCTGCTCGGCTTCGCGAATGCGCATCAGCTCTTGTGGTGACTGCGCAGGGTCCTCGCTGCCCGCGTCGCCGCTGGTACAGATCAGGTAGTGCACGGCGTGGCCGGCCCGAGCCAGGCTGGCCGCTGTTCCGGCTACCCCAAAATCGGGGTCATCCGGGTGGGCTGCGATCACCAGATATGTCAATTCGCCGGGCATCTGAATCGAGGATACCGCCGGCTCCCCCCCAAATAGGGGAGAGACATGCGCGTCCGGGCGTCGATAGTGAGCGTGATGAGTGGACTTCCGCGCTACCTCGCAGCGGCGCGCATCGATGATCCTGAGAAGATCGTCTGGCTGGCAGACGATCTGATTGGCTCCGATGTGTCGGGTCCGGTCGTGCTCTTGCAGGTCGGCCGGTCGTCGCTGGCCGCGGTCGAAGCGGGCCGGGCGCTGCAAAAGCTGGGGCGCAGCTCATTGTCGCTGGTGGTGCGCGATCGCGACACTGCGAAGTCCGAGCACACGCTGGCGCGCATGGCCGGCGCGTGCGCTGTGTGGGTGTACGCCGACGACATGCTCGAGACGTTCATGACCCTGTACTCGACCGACCTGGCGTTCCATTTGCGCGCCAAGGCACGCGCGGGTCTACCGGTATTCGGCGTCGGCGGCGGGGCTGTGTCCCTTGGCGGCTTGTTGCTGGCGACACGGGTTTGTCATGAATCGCAGTACGACCTCGTGGCTGGCCTTGGCTGGGCGCAGCGAGTCTTCGTCGACAGCAGTGTCGTTGGGTACGCGCCAGATGACTTCGTGGTCCAAGCGGTCGTGCAGTCGCTGCCGGGGTTGCTGGCGCTACAGCTCGGGGAAGGTGGCGCAGTCCGCGCCGCGGGTGGCCGGATCGAATCGATCGGCAGTGAGCCGATCCTGCTACTGGGCGCCAATGGCGATAACTCGCTGATGATGCTCGAGCTCGAGCCGGGCAAGAAGACGACCATTGCCCCGCCGCCGTTTGCGCCATTCGAGCAAGGCTTGCTGCCGCCCGATACGCTGCGTGCCCTGGGCGGTCAGGTCAGGGCCGCCGCGGCTGCGAAAGCACCGCCTGCCTTGACGACAGCCACTCCGAGGAGGCAACTCACGGCGCCGACGCCCGTTCTGCGCCAGGCGCCGGCACCCGAAGCGCTCACCAAGATCGTGACCGCCGACACCGAAGCCCGCCCCGGTGGCGGCCGCTACTGCGCCATGTGCAAGAAGGTCCACGGCGGCAAGGCGCAGCTCGAGCTCGCCGCCTAGGCGGCTCATTCGACGATACTTGGGCCGTGATACGCGTGGCTGGCTGGCGGGCACTTGTGGTGCTGCTGCTTGCGTCGGCAGTTGCGGTCGCCCTGCTGCTCGCGCTGTTGTGGATCGCCCTTCTTGTGGCGGCGCTCGGGGTTGTGCTGTGGCTGAACGTGGGCATCATCCCGCGGCTAGCGCGGCACCTGGGGATCTCTCGGTGGGTGCTGGATCTGCTTGTGCTGGTCGCGCTTTGCGCAGGAGGGTGGTTGGTCACGGGTGCGAATGGCGCGTCAGCCGGAGCCGTCGTGTGGCTAGGCGGCATCGCCGCGCCGCGTGCAGTCGGAGTGTGGTTACGATCGAGAGTCCGGGCAGCCGGTGCGCGTCATGCTCGTGTCATCGACGCAGACCCGCGTGACCGCGGCCGCCTGGTCGGGCGTCAACGGTAGACTGCGCTGGCGAACGTGACGCTCGATGTGCGATCAGCATCGATCCACTGCGAGTAGCGCAGCAGCTCGCCCTGGCAGTGCTCGGCTGCCATGAGGGCGGCGAGGAGGTAGAGCGGGGTGAAACCACAGATGCGCCGCGCGTCGTGGTCGCGCATAACGTGCTGGTAGTAGCCCTCCGCGTCAGGCGCTAGTACGAGGTCCAGAAGCTCGTGGTCGGCGCGGCCGACATGCTCGGCGTGCGCGCTATCGACGAGCCACGGGTCGGCGAAGCGACGACCAACGTGCGCCAGGTCGACAGCGGCGATGAACGTGACCGAGCGGCCATCCGCGGCGACTGCCTCGCGCAGCGCGGCCAGGAACTCCGAGACCAGCGGCACATCCCGTGGCCCGCGGCCTGGCGGCACCAGCGAATGCAACGAATCGCACAGGATCGGCGCCATTGGCGCCTCAATACCTAACGAGCGTAGATAAACGGCCTGGAACTCGATGGAGTGCTCGTTCGCGTGCGAAAACTCGCCAGCAAAAACGTCGTGCCCCCAAAGGCGCGCGAAGCATTCCAGGAAGTCCCTATCGGCGGGCACGGCGCCCAGGGGCGTGTCGTAGGCCTTGCGTGTCGCGGCGAAGCCACCCGCGACGGGCGCGTGGCAAGTTCCAAGCACGATGTACAGGTCCGCGGGCGCAGCTTCGGCGACGGCCTTATAGGCCCAGCTGTAGGTCGGGGCGCCGCGATGCAGGTCCACATGCGGGGCAATGACGGCGCGCGGCGGCTTTGTCGCCAGGTCCGGCGCACCCGGCAGCGCGCCAGGGCCATCGTGGTGCATGTAGCCATCGTCGAGGTAGCGCGGCAGCTCCGGTCCGCTCGGGTAGGCGCCACCCGCGTGCACCGCGGCCCGCACGGGCCCCTCGAGGAACCGCCCTTGGCGCGAGTGCAGACGATGCGCGGCGCGTGCGCCTTCCAAGTAGCCGGCCTGATCGAGCCGTTCGACGAACGCGCGCACCTGCGTCGGCGTCAACGCCGCGCCACGCAGCCGCAGCGCCGCCGACAGCGCCTCGAGTGACCGCTGGCCATCGAGCAGCATGAGCACCTGGGCCGCGCCATCCGAGACGACGATGGGCCGCAGAGCGGGGTCCGACGGATCCCGCAGCACCAGGCAGCGCTGACCGCGATCGTCGATCGGGAAGATCTCGATCGATCGCAGCCGCGGATGCTCCGCGAGCGGGAAGTCTTCGGCCACTAGCCGACGGGGACAGGCACGCGCGATTCAGATTCCGCTACGTGCGCAGGCGCTCGTCGACGGAGCAGCCCCGCCGACACCAGATAGAACGCAATGACCACCAACAGCAGGTGACGGTAGCCGATCAACAGCGACGCGTACTCGAGCATCCCGCCGAGCATGATCCCGATCAGATTCGAGGCAAATGCGACGTCGGCAGTCGGACCCGTGCCTTTGAACGAGCCAGCAAACACCAGGTTCGCCAGGAACACTGGCAGGAAGGCGACGATGCTCGCGCTGGCGTAGCGCAGCGGCAGCGATTCGATCGACAAGAACGAGTCCTGCGGGATCAGGTACGCCACGAGCAGTGCCGCAACCAGCACCCCGTAGAGCGGCGGTGACGGTCGCAGCGGGAAGCGTGCCGACAGAAACACGGCCAGCATCACGCTGCACAGGATCGCGAAGAACACGAGCGAGTTGACCAGCCAGGTCGAGCCGAACAGCAGCGCGAATGTGACCAGGCTGCGCGTCTCGAGCAGCATGAATGCCGCGCCCAGGAAGAACATGTGGCCGTTGAAGCCGAGCCTGGCGCTGCGCGGCGCCAGGCCAAAAATCAAGCCGAGCGCGATAACGCCAACCATCGCCAGGCCGAACAGGTACGGGAACGGTAAAGACGGCGCGCGCAGGTACATCAGCGGCCACTCATCGGTCGCCGGTGTGGGCGGGGTGAGCGTCGTGTCACCCGCGGGGTTGTCTTTGGCCAGGATGCCCGAACCGACCAGCGGCAGCAGGATGGCGTTCGGGTCCTCGTCGAGCTGCGGGGCGGGCGTGCGCACCTCGCGGTATGGCTCCTTGAGGTCGGGCCGCTGCGCCAGCAGCGTATTCAGGCGTGGACCGTTGACCAATACTCCGGCGCGACCCCAGCCGCCGTAGCTGACCGCGTAAGGTGGCTGGCCAAAGGCAGTTTCGAGCATGCCCGCAAGTTTTCGAAGCAGCCAATCCTCGCGGTAATAATTGTAGAGAACAATTGCGCCATCACCGGTCAAATGCGCACGCGCTTCTTTGAACGATTCCTCGGTGAAGAGAAAGCTTTCCAAGCGTAAGCTGGCAAACTGCGAGGTCAGCGTCAGCGAATCAGGCAACGCGAAGATAATCAGGTCGTACTTGTCAGTGCTTTTGCGCAGGAATGACCGGCCATCGTCGACATGGACGGTGACGCGCGGATCGGAAAACGGCTGCTCGGGGTGATATTGCCGCCCCAGGCGGGCGATCACCGGGTCGATTTCGACGGCGTCGATGTGGCTAACCTGGCCGAACTTGAGTCCGATCGCCGTATCCGAGCCGCTGCCCGCGCCGATGATCAACACGCGCTGGAACTGTCCGGCGCCGAACAGGTCGTACGGCGCACGATAGAACGGCTCCTTTTCCTCGGACGGCAGCATTGCCTGGTGGCCACTCTCGTTGACGTTGAGCTCGTAGCCGTGGCGATTGTCGGTCTGGGTGAGGCCGATCTTGTAGTACGGGGACCACTCGTACGCGAAGCCGATATTCCACGCGATCAGCGCCGAGATGCCCAGCGGCACGAGCATGTACGCGCGATCGAGCCACGTCGGCCCGGACAACACCAGCGTGATCAGGATGAGTCCGCCGAACCAGATAGCCGGCGGCTGCTCGAACCACGACAGGACGAAAAACGCGGCGATGCCCGCTAGACTGCCCGCGATATCGAGTCCGTACGCCTTGAGCGGCGGTGTGACCTGGCCGAGCAGCATGCCCAAGGGTCGACCGATACACACGAACAGTAGCGCCACCAGTAGGAACGCCGCGGGCAAAACCAGCGCGTTTTCAGGCGGCGCGGTGCCCCCCTCGCCGGCGCCGTAGTACAGCACGCCGGCCGAGCCGATGTGCAGCTCGAACTTCGTGACTGCGATGAGGGCCGCGCCCAGCAGCAGGATCACCGGGAACGTGCGCGGGCCGAGCGGCAGCTTGCGCCGCGCCGACAGGATGCCTACGCCCAGGCCGAGGAACGAGGCCAGCAGGATGAAGTTCGTGAAGTAGCTGAGAAAGCGGACGTGCGCTGGCATCCAGCGGATGCACAGCAACTCGGCGTACAGGCCAAGAAAGCTGGTCAGGAACAGCTGAATACTCGGATTGCGCAGGAAGGCGCCGGGCCAGGCCACCCTCACGCGGCCACCGTCTGTCGGACTACGTCAGGATGGTTGCTGCACACGCCGTCGACACCGGCCGCGATGAGCTCGCAAATGCGTTCAGGGTCTGACGTCGTCCAGGGCACCACGGTGAGTCCGGCAGCGTGCGCGGCCTGAATGTCGGCAGCGCGGGCGTAAGCCTCGTGCGGCAACAGCACCTGGGCGCCAACCAGTTGGGCCAGGCATAGTCCAGCGTCGGCGGGTCGGGCCCCGTACAACACGCCCAGCACCAGGTCGGGGTCCAATTCACCGACACGCTTGACCGCGTGATGGTCGAAGCTGCTCACGACGGCCTGGTCGCCCATGCCTGCGCGGCGCAGCGCGGCGACCACGGCCTCTTCGATGCCCGCGTAGTAGATGGGCGCGTTCTTGATCTCGACATCCACGACCATGCCGCTCAGCCGTGCCCACTCGAGGACCTCGTCGAGCGTCGGAATGCGCGCACCAGCGTACTCGGGGCCGAACCATGTGCCCGCCTCCAGGCGCTGAAGCTCGCTCAGCGTGTGGTCGCGCACCAGGCCCTGGCCGTTGGTCGTGCGCTCAACGGTGTCATCGTGGATGACCACGGGCACACCGTCGCGGGTGAGATGGACGTCGAATTCCACACAATCGGCGCCCAGGGCGAGCGCGTGCTCGAACGAGGGCATCGTATTTTCAGGTCGGTAGCCCATCGCGCCGCGGTGGCCGATGACCAGCGGGCGCCCCGTTTTCTGCGCCAAACGCTGGCGCAGTGGGCGCCGTTCGGTGCCTGATTCAGACATAGTGTGAAATTCATAGTAGCCGTGTGGCATTGTCATCCCGAGCCAGCGAGGGATCTCGCCTGTCAGAACGTCGCACAAGAGCGGGCTACATGCGCGCGAGATTCCTCGCGGAGCCCGTCCTCGAGCGCAGCGAAGGGCTCGGAATGACACGGCCGCGCGTGTCTTTCATCCGTGCCAAACCACTGCTACTGCGCATCTGGCGCGACGTGCCCTTCCCCGCATGGCTGCGGCGCGTCTTCCTGCGCATTCTGAATCCGTCGTTCATGATTGGCGCGATGGCGCTGATCCAGGACGAGCGTGGGCGCATCCTGGTGCTCGAGCACACCTATCGTCGCGAAGTGCCCTGGGGGCTGCCGGGCGGCTGGCTCAAACACGCCGAAACACCCGAGGTGGGCTTGGCCCGCGAAGTCCTCGAAGAGACGGGCTTACGTGTGTCGGTGGACGCGTTGTTGGCCGCCGATTTCTGGGGCGATGAACAGTTAGACCTGCTGTACCGCTGCTCAGTCCTCAGTGGCAGCTACACACCTTCGGATGAAACGGGGCTGCATCGCTGGGCATCGCCAGCGGAGCTGCCCGAGCTGCTGCCGAATCAGCTGATGCTGCTGCGCAAGGCGCGCGTCCTCGTCTGACTCCCCCTCGGACAGACGAGGACCTACAATCGCGGCAGGACCTCCTCAGGGAGGTCTCGGTCCGGCGTGCCCGCGTCCACGGGCGCGCGGACGAGCCTTGGGAAAGGAGGTCATTCGATCGTGGACGTCTTAACTCTATTAATCGTGGCTCTAGTTGCCATCGCTCTCGGCGTTGGGCTGGGCTACATCCTGAAGCAGCGCGCCACTGACAAGCAGCAACTGCTTGCCGAGGCAAGCGCTGGCGAAATCCGCGCCAACGCGGATGCTGAAAAGAAAGCCATCCTCCTCGAAGCCAAAGAGGAGGCGATTCGAACCCGCGCCGCGGCCGAGACGGAAGCGCGCGAGACGCGCGTCGAGCTCCAGTCGCAGGAACGTCGGCTGCGCCAAAAGGAAGAGAACCTCGATCGCAAGATGGAAGAGCTCGAAGTGCGCCAGAAGCGACTCCAGCAGCGCGAAGAGGACACCGATTCACGGGTCCGCGAGGTCGAACAACTGCGCCGCGACCAGATCGCGGCCATCGAGCGCGTGTCGTCACTCACCCGCGACGAAGCGCGCACGCTGCTCTTGCAGCGCGTCGAGGAGGAGGTGCGCAACGAAGCTGCGCGTCGCGCGCGGTTGATCGAGATGGAGGCACGTCAGGTCGCCGAAGTGCAGGCGCGCAAGATCCTGTCGATGGCGATCCAGCGCTATTCGAGCGACACCGTCGGCGAGATCACGACGACCGTGGTCCCGATCCCGAACGAGGAAATGAAGGGTCGCATCATTGGTCGCGAAGGCCGCAATATCCGCGCGCTCGAAGCAGTAACCGGGGTCGACCTGATCATCGACGACACGCCGGATGCGGTCACGCTGTCGTGTTTCGATCCGGTACGCCGCGAAATCGCGCGCCTGGCATTGACAAAGCTCGTCCAGGACGGGCGTATCCATCCGGCGCGTATCGAAGAGATCGTCGCCAAGTCCAAGCAGGAGATCGAAGCGGAGATCAAGGAGGAGGGCGAAGCAGCCGCCTACTCGGCTGGCGTGCCAGGCCTCCATCCTGAGATTGTCAAGGTCGTCGGGCGACTCAAGTTTCGGACGTCGTACGGCCAGAACCAACTGCAGCACGCGATCGAGGCTTCGCACATTGGGGCGATGCTGGCGTCCGAGGTGGGCGCGGACGTCAACGTCGTGCGCCGCGCCTCGTTCCTGCACGACATCGGCAAGGTGCTCACCCACGAGGTCGAAGGTCCGCACCACATCATCGGCGCCGACTTCATTCGCCGTTTCGGCGAGGCCAAGCCGGTCGTCCAGGCGGTGATGGGCCATCACGATCACGATCCAGAGCACCAGGCGATGGAGGACGTCCTGGTGCAGGCCGCGGACGCGGCGTCGGGTGCGCGGCCGGGCGCACGACGCGAGAGCGTCGAGAACTACGTGCGGCGGCTCGAAGCGCTGGAGGAGGTCGCCAACTCGTTCGAGGGTGTCGAGAAGTCGTTCGCTATCCAGGCCGGACGCGAAGTCCGCATTATCGTCAAACCCGAGCAGGTCGACGATCTGCAGGCGATGCGTCTGGCGCGCGACATCGTCAAGAAGATCGAAGAGACGCTCCAGTATCCGGGCCAGGTGAAAGTGACGGTGGTGCGCGAGACGCGCGCGGTCGACTTTGCGCGGTAGCGCACCCGCTCATACTGAGCCTGACGAAGTATGAGCGGGTCACTCGACCTACATTTACATAGCACGGTCTCCGACGGGCGGTTGGCGCCGGGCGACGTGGTGCGCCTGGCCTACAGCTGTGGCGTAACCACGATGGCGCTGACCGACCATGACAGCACCGACGGGCTGCCGGATGCCATCGCCGCGGGCAGTGCTCTGGGCCTGCGAGTCGTGCCGGGCATCGAATTGAGCACCGACCTGCCGGGCGCGTCCATCCACATCCTGGGGCTGTTCCTCGACTATGAGGACACCGTGTTTCAGAAGCAGGTGTCGGCGTTCCGCACTGCACGGCTCACACGGGCACAGCAGATGTGTGACGCGCTGGCTGCGCTGGGTGTGCCGATCAGCGTGGCGCGGGTCTTTGAAATTGCCGGTGAAGGCAGTGTCGGGCGGCCGCACATTGCCCAGGCACTGCTCGAGGCTGGCCATATCCAGTCCATCGAGGAAGCCTTCGAGCGGTTCATTGGCCGCAACGGGCCGGCCTACTTCGAGGGGTTTCGATTGGAACCGAGCGAGGCCGTACGGCTGGTGCATCGCATTGGCGGTCTGGCGGTGTGGGCGCACCCGGTCGAGCTCGACGGCCGCGACTGGCACGAGTGCCTGCCGGCGCTGGTCGCTTCTGGCGTCGACGGCCTCGAGGCCTACTACTCCAAGGACTACGGCCCCGACACCCCGCGCGAGCTCCTCGAAGCGTGCACGCGCCACGGGCTGGTGCCGACTGTCGGCAGCGACTTTCATGGCTTCGCCAGCATGGACCGCCCGCCAGGTTCGGTCGACGCCCCGCACGATCTGCTGGCACAGCTCGAAGCGCGTTTGGAGCGTATTCGGGCCGCATAGCAAAAGGATCCGCACCCCTCGAGGTACGGATCCCTTCGATTACGGCAGCGTGGAGTGCGCCTTACGGTGCGGCCTTGGCGGCTCCTGTGACAAAGCTGGCCGGCTTGCCGGTGACCAGTCGCGCCAGCTGCGAGTGCTGATCAACTGGGGTCACGGTGCCGTTCGCGGCGACCGTGAAGCGGCCCTGGCCGCCACCCGTCGTGAAGAACTTGCCGCTCTGGGCGTCCTGGCGCAGGAACAGCACTTCCTGTGCGCCGACCTTCATCAGCGTATCGTGCTCGGTGTTGGTGAGGGCGCCGTTGTCCTCGGTGCCGCCGAGCTGCGTCACCACAATCCGCTGACCGTTCTTGAGCGAACCGCGCACCGCGTCCACGACCTCAACTGTGAAGTCGGTGTGCAGCAGACCCTGCTGCTTGAAGTCCACGGCGGGGACGCTGCTCTGTGGCTGCTCCTTGCCCTTGGCGCCGTCGGTATTACGCGGGCTGACGACGACCTGCGCCTTGTCGAATGGCACGCGGTACGACTTGGCCGCCGAGACGATCTTCACCTGGGCCACGGCGTGCGAGGCCTTGGTCAGATCGGCAATGTCGTTGAACGTGGGACCATCGGTCATGTAGACGGCTTCGGAGCGCAGGCTGATGTTGCCGGTGAGGATAGCGCTGACGGCGAGCACTGCGACGCCAGCCAGACTGAAGAGCTTGAAGTTACGCATGGGCGTGTCGATCTCCTCTTAGCAGGCGTACGGCGCGGACCAATAGCCCGGGTACAGTTGGTCGAAGTCATAGCTGTCGTGCGCTTGCGGTCGGTTGAACGACAGATAGCCCTGCTGCATGACCGAGGTGCAGTTCGGTGTGTAGGCGTGTCCGAGGCCCTGCACGTGGCCGAGCTCATGCGTCGCAACCTTGATGCGGGTGAAGTCCGACTCGTAGTCGAGCGTCGCGCGATTGAGCGTGATCGAGCCCGACGTGTAGTTTGACCAGCCGGCGCCCAGGCTCGTCGGCGAGGTGTACGCGCCGTATGGGATCTCCGAGTTGAACGTCCAGCAGCCGAAGAAGAAACACACCTGCTGGTTCGCATACAGGTGGGTCACGCCCCAATAGCTGGAGCTGGTGTCCCACACGGTGTTGGCGATGATGTTCGCCGAGCCGGCGGTGCTGTACAGGTCGGACGGTGTGGGCGTCGAATACCAGTTGCTCGCGCCCTGGACGATGGCGCTCGAGTAGGCGGGGTATCCGCCAGCCTGGTTCTGATACGACAACGGCAGCAGGAACGTGGCGTTGTACCACCAGCTACCGCCCAGATAATGGGCGCTCGCGGCCATCGGCGTGATCGCCGTAGCCACAATCAGCAGCACGCCAACCAGCCCGAGGCCGCCGCGGCGCGGACGAATGCCCGAGAACAAGCTCATACAGAGAGCCACTCCCCTTCAGATAACTGATCGGTGAGAGCAACTCCCCTTGCTCCCACCGATCGATGCTCAACTTAGCCCTCGATCTCGGATTTGCGTATGGCGGATTTCACAGTTGAACTGTGAACAACGTCACGGCGAAATGGCGTCACCGCAGCCTGATCCTCCCTTTCTGACCCCGGAGGGCGCGCAGCGCGAGGCTCAGCGGGCCGTCCGTCGCCGTCGAGTGACCGCCACGGTTACCCCAGCGAGGACGATCAGTAGCACCAGCACCATGCCCAGCAGCGCGTACAGCTTGTCGATGCTGGGCGCCTCGGGCGGCGTGTGCAGGCTCAAGCCGATCACGCCCAGAATGGCGGACAGCACATACAGGACGAGCACGGTCTGGCCAGTCGAAAGGCCAAGATCGTGCAGCTTCATCGGCAAGTGCTCGCGATCGCCGCCGATGGTCGGCCGCGCACCGCGGGTGAGTCGTCGGAAGATCACCCAGGCGGCATCCAGTAACGGTATGCCAAGAACGAGGATGGCCGTGCCCACCTTGGCCCCGCCAAGGATGCCGCTGCCAGCCAGGCCGAATCCCAGCAGCAACGACCCAGAGCTGCCCATGAAAATCGTGGCCGGCGGCCGATTGCGACCAAGGAATCCCAAACATGTGCCGGCCAGAGCAAGCGGAAACAACGCAACGGAGTACTGGGTAAACAGGTAGGCGCGCGCAAAGAGCACCATCGCCCCACCGAGCGCTACCCCGCCGGCGAGGCCGTCCATCACGTCGACCCAGTTCAAGGCGTTCATCATGCCTACGAACCACAAGATGCTGACCGGGATATCGAGCCAGATCGGCAACTCGAGCGGACCGCCAAACGGCTGAGCAATGCTGCTCACGCGCAGTCCAAAAGCCACCGGCACGGCAGCAATACACAACTGGCCAAGCAATTGCGGCCATGGCCCAAGCCGCAGCCGGTCGTCGAGCACCGCCAGCGGCACGATGCACACCGAGCCAAGCACCAGGCCAAGGATGCGCAGGTCGTCAGCCGGGTTCCAGTCCGGCCCGAGCTCCGGATCGACGAGCAGCCAGCCGCGCATGACGTAGCCGACCAGGAGTGCCATCCACAGTCCACCGAGCATGGCGTAGCCGCCAGTGCGCGGCACAATCTTGTGCTGGACTTCCCCGGCCCGCGGCACATCGAGCACGCCGAGTCGATGTCCGAAGCGCTCGGCCAGCAACGCCAGCAGATACGTGGTGCCAGCACCAGTCAGGAAGGCGAGCGCCAGCCAGACGATCTGGCTCACTGCAAGCGCTCGGCGAGCGCCAGACAGCGCTGTTTGAGCTCGGCGCGCTGGCCTGCCATCACCAGCTCGCGCAGCTCGTCAATGGCATCCAGCAACCCATCCAGGCAGGACGCAGGTCGGCGTGTCTGGACCAGCCGCAGCCCTGAGGCGGGCCCTTCGGCGAACGTCTCGTTGTGCGACAGCAGCACCTCGTGCAGTCGTTCGCCGGGTCGGATGCCGGAGTTGGCGATCGGGTACGGCACGCGTTCGGGTTGATACCAGCCGGCCAGGCGGCGCGCCGTGTACATGAGCGGCACCGGCTCGCCACAATCTGGCATCAGCACCGCCCCCGGGCGGGCGCAGCGCGCAGTCTGTAGCAGGCTCCACAGTGCCTCGTCCATGCTGATCCAGTAGCGCGTCATGCGCTCGTCGGTCACGCTCAACGGGCGATCGGCCAGGATCTGGTTTGCGAAAACCTCGATCACACTGCCGCGTGTGCCCACGATGTTCACGTAGCGCACGATCGACCACGGCCGATCGCCAGCGTACGTCTGAACCAGCGCTTCGGCCAGACGCTTGGTCCCGCCGTACAGCGCAGGCGGGTCCACACTCTTGTCGCTCGACGGATACACGAACCGATCCACGCCTGCGTGCTGTGCGAGTTGCAACAGATCGGCGGTGGCCAATACATTGGTCGCCACTGCGCCTTCAGGAAAGCGCTCGCCGTACGGCACGTGCTTGGCGGCGGCCAGATGAAACACGATCTCCGGCCGATGCTCGTCGAAGACGCGCGCCATGCGCCCGCTGTCGCCGATGTCCGCGAGCTCATATATCGCGCTGCTCCCGCCGAGTGACCGCTCCAGCCCAAATAGTGAATATTCATGATGGTCGAGCAGCACCAGCCGCTCCGGAGCAGCGTCGGACAACAGCTTCGCTAACGGTGTGCCAACACTGCCCGCCGCGCCTGTGATCAACACCCGCTGTCCAGCGATCCACTCGGCTGTACTGGCGAGGTCGCCGGCGAACTCGGGGCGGCCCAACAGGAGCTCGGCCGGCGGTGGCGGTCTCATGCAAGCACGGAGCGCATGCGCTGCAGGGCGTCGCGCATATACCGAGCGTTGTCGTTGTTGGGCTCGATCGTCTCGGTCACGATGTGCCGCGTATGCTCGCCGAGCCAGGCGATGACCGGATCGAGGTCGACCTCGCCCTCGGAGTACGGCAGGCCCTCGCCGAGCAGCCCGCTGGCGTTGGAGATCTGCGCATTGTCCAGATACGGGCCAAAGGCCTGCACGTACTCGAGAACGGTGGACCCGTCATTGGGCAACTGTCGAATATAGGTGCGCAGCGGCTCGACCCACGCGTGCGAGCCGGTCGCGCCTGCGCGGGCATTGAGATACAGCCCCGCATGCGATGTGTCGACGAGCACGCGCAGGCCGCTGACACGCTCGCTCATCCAGTTCAGATCCGCCGCGCACATGCCGATTGGTGTGAAGCTGAAGTCGCTGCGTCGCATGCGCAGCACGGGCGGCATGTTCTCGATGGTCGGCACCGCGCCCGCCGCTCTGGTCACCTCAACAAAGCTCTGGATGAACGGCACCGATCTCTCCAGCAACGTGGCCCTGTAGTCCAGCGTCAAGCGCCCAAGGTCTGGACTGGGCGTAATCAGGTGAATGTTCACCGCCACCGCCCCGATCCTTCGGGTCAGCTGCGCAAGTCGCCGAACCACTTCCACATCGGCCTCGCTCGCACGCGTGACGTCGAAGTCGCCACCGTCCAGGGAATCCACCGGTCCCTCGATCAGCAAAGCGAACCCACTCGGCAGCCCAGCCGCCTCGATCCGCTCGACGACGCCGTCCATCGCCTCCGAGGACGCGATGTCCTGCGCCGCCAGGTACAGCTCGAGTCCATCAGGCGCGCCGCCGTCCACCGGATGCAGTCGATCCGCGAGCTGTGCACCCGTTGGTCTGGCCTTCAGGCAGAGCTTTGCCGCAGCCACCCTACGTACCTTTCGAGCCCTATGCGCAGTGGCACGCTCGGCTGATAGCCCAGCTCCTGCTGCGCTCGGTTGATATCCGCGACCAGGTCGCGCCCAGCTGGTTCGGCGATCCTTTCCTCCACTGCCGAGCGCGAGCCACTGAGCGCGACCAGCTCAGCCGCCAGTTCACGAAACGTCGTGCCGGTGCCCGTCGCGATGTTGTAGACGCGGAAGCCGTCGGCGGCTCGGTCGACCGCCAGGCACAGCGCCTTCGCGGCGTCGCGGGCATCCGTGAAGTCGCGCCGCCCGGCCGATTGAATGACCAGTGGCTCGCCCGCCAGGGCTGCGCGAGCGAAGATGGTCACCACGCCACTGCCGCCATTAGCCTGCTGGCCCGGTCCGTAGACCGAAAAGAAGCGCAATACGGTGGTCCGCGCGCCGAAGTGCGTCGCGTACATTCGACACCACTGCTCAGCAACGGCCTTGGCATAGCCATACGGGCTGTCGGGCTCCAGCGCATCGGCTTCGCGGCATGGTTCGGCGCGCAATGGATACACCCGTTGCGACGATGCCAGCACGAACGCCGCACCGGCACGCGAGGCGGCGTCCAGCGCGTGCAGCGCGCCTGTTGCGTTCAAGTGTGCGTAGCCCACTGGATCGCGCCGCGACTCGCCGACGTCGCCGCGACCTGCCAGGTGAATGACCGTCTCGCAGCCGTGGGCCGCGGCGCATAACGCGTCGCGGTCGGTACATACATCGCCTGTGATGTGCTCTGCGCGACGATCGAGCGGCGCGCTGCGCTGAAAGGTGCGCACCGCGTGCCCGCGCTCGAGCAGTTGCTCGACGGTGTGGCGGCCGATGAGACCCGAGGCGCCGGTGATCAGGACCGTCATTGCCGGGCAAAGTAGTCGAGCACGTCCGGCAGATCAGCGGCGAGCGTTCGACGCGCCTGGAAGCCAGCGTCGTCGAGTCCCGAGCGCACGGAAAAGGTCGCCTCCGACGACGCCGCGCCCTGGATGCGCACCCAGCCGCCACGTGCTTGCATGAGCCGCTGCACGGTACGCGCGACTTGGCCGATGGTCGCCACCTCGGGCGCGGCATTGACGACCTGCCAGCTGTCGCCCGCACAATTGACCGCGGCAACCAGTGCGGCTGCCGCATCGTCGACGTGGATGAACGCCATCGGTCGATCTTCGAGCACCTGCAGCACTTCGCCGCGGATCGCCTTTTGACAGAACAGATTGGGTACCGTCATGAACGCCGGGACGGTCTTCATGATCGGAGACAGACCATACGTCACGCCCAGGCGCACCGACACGAATGCGCCACCGATTGTGCGCGCCAGCTGTTCGACATAAATCTTGCTCAAGTGGGACAGGTCGCCCACCCGGCCGTAGGGCGTCGACTCGTCGACGGTCTGGCCGACCAGGTCGTCGCCGTAGACGCGGAACGAGCCGCCGAAGATCACTCGGGCGCGGTAATCGCGTGCCGCTTCGAGGACGATGCGCGCCCCGACCAGGTTCGAGCGCTCGGTGATCTCCGGCTCGCGCGCGGCAATGGCCGCGCTGGGCTGTGCCGCAAGGTGGTAGACAGTCAGATCGTCAGAACCAGCCAGCTCGAATGCCCGTGCCACATCGGCTGGATTGGCCACGTCGCCCTCGACCAGTCTGACCTGCGGCGGCACGGCCGCGCTGACGGCGTCGTCAGGCGTCGAATAGAAGTTCTCGAGTGCGACGACGGTTTCGCCACGCGCAATCAGTCGCTCGACGAGGGCGGCGCCGATATAGCCCAGCCCGGTCAGCAACGCCGCCACCGCGGGCCATTCTAGACGCCGATGCGATCAGTGGATGTGCTCGGCGTGCGCGTGGACGATGTCACCTACGCTGAAGCGCTGCACGTGTTGCTGGCGGCCCTGGTCGCGCGTGTCCCGCACGTGGTGACGACGCCCAACCCCGAGATCGTCCTGCTCGCGCGGGCAGATGCCTCGTTTCGGGCCGTCTTGAACCGCGCGGCGCTGAACATCCCCGACGGGATCGGCCTCATCCTGGCCGCGCGGCTGGCCGGTGACCGCCTGCGCGAGCACGTCCAGGGCACCGATCTGGTCCACCTCCTCGCTGCCGAGTCGGCTACGGGTGGGCATCGCTGGTTTTTGCTGGGCGGCTATGGGGACACGGCCGCCACCGCGGCCGCGGCCTTGCAGCGCATGTATCCCGGGCTGATCGTGGTCGGCGCCGCGCCCGGCTCGCCCGACCCCGCCGACGACGCTACGACGCGTGCCTTGATCCGCTTGGCGGCGCCCATCGACGTCCTCCTGGTCGCCTACGGCGCGCCCAAGCAGGAACGCTGGCTCGATCGCAATCTGGCGGCTCTCGAGATCCCGGTCGGCATCGGCGTCGGCGGCGTCTTCAACTACCTGTCCGGTGCGACGCCGCGCGCTCCGCGCTGGGTCCGTCGGCTGCACTTCGAGTGGCTGCACCGCCTGCTCACCCAGCCCAGGCGCTGGCGCCGCCAACTCGCACTACCTCGCTTTGCGCTGCTGGCCGTGGCCGTCGCCATTCGCCGGCGTATCGGTGCACGCTAGCTGTCCCCATCTACGGCCGCCATCCGTCGTACCCACGTATTCCACATTCCAGGGAGCGACAACCCGTATGCAGTACGCCCTGTTGATCTACGAAAAGCTCGGTGCCTACGACCCGTTCTCCGACACTGAGCGGCAGGCGTTGTCCGCCGAGTACTACGCGCTGCGGCACGATCCGCGCATCGTCGCTGGCGCACGACTCCAGCCAGTGGAGACGGCCACGACCATCCGCGTCCAGGACGCGCAGACTCTGGTGACCGACGGTCCGTTCGCCGACACCAAGGAGGTTTTCGGCGGCTACTTCGTGCTCGAGGCCGACAACATCGATGCGGCGATCGAGTTGGCGGCGCGCTGCCCCGCCGCGCGCCTGGGCGGCTCGGTCGAGATCCGACCGCTGGTGGAGCTACCCAGCTGATCGAGCACGTCTTCCGCGACGAGTGGGGTCGTGTGCTGGCCTCGCTGATCGGCTTCCTCGGCGACTTCGACCTCGCCGAGGATGCCGTCCAGGAGGCGTTCGCCATTGCCGCCGAGCGCTGGCCGCGCGACGGCACACCCAACAATCCGGGCGCGTGGCTGGTGACCACCGCGCGCAACCGCGCGATCGATCGTGCGCGGCGCGAGCGCACGCTCGAGGCTAAGACTCGCCTGCTTCAGATGGCTGCTGAACCTGACCTCCCCATCGAAAACACAGTTGTGCCTGACGAACGACTCGAGCTGATGTTCCTGTGCTGCCACCCGGCCCTGGCCAAAGATGCCCAGGTCGCGCTGACGCTGCGCGCCCTCGGCGGGCTCACCACCGACGAGATCGCTCGGGCATTTCTGGTCGCGCCAGAGACCATGAAGCGGCGTCTGACGCGCGCCAAGGCCAGGATCAAGGCCGTCGGCATCCCGTTCCGCGTTCCGTCTGAGCACCTGCTACCCGAGCGGCTCGGGGCTGTGCTGGCCGTGCTGTACCTCATCTTCAACGAGGGGTACGGCGGTCGGATCGACCTGGCCGCCGAGGCGATCCGCCTGTGCCGTGTGCTGGTTGCGCTGCTGCCTCTAGAGTCCGAAGTGCTCGGTCTGCTGGCGCTGATGCTGTGCCACGATGCCCGCCGCAACGCGCGCTTCAAGGACGGCGAGCTGGTGCTGCTGGCCGATCAGGACCGCACGCTGTGGGACATGCCGCAGATTGCCGATGCGCGTTCGGTGCTCGAGTGTGGGCTCGGCCTCGGCCAGCGCGGTCCGTATGTTGTGCAAGCCGCGATCGCGGTCCTGCAAACCGAGGCGCCCGTTGATTGGCCGCAAGTCGCCGCCCTGTACGCGGAGCTCTCCGCACTGACGAAGTCGCCAGTGGTCGAGCTCAACCGCGCCGTAGCCATCGCCGAGGCCGGCTCGCCCAAGGCCGCCCTGGCCATTGTGGATAGCCTCGCGTTGGACGACTACCCCTACCAGCACTCCACCAGAGCCGAGCTCCTCCGCCGCCTGGGCCGCCTAACCGAAGCCCGCCACGCCTACCAACGCGCCATGGCGCTCACCACAAGTCCCGCCGAGCAACGCTTTCTGACCCGCCGCCTGGTCGAGCTCCAATAGTCCCCCGCCCGCTCAGCGCACAGTGCAGCAAGCGCCTGTCCCCAACGAAGCACGCCGTTCGTCGTCCGGCCATGAAGCACCAAGTCACGTCGCCCCAGCGCTGGGTTCTCGCAATCGCCGCAACGGCCTCGTTCATGGTCGCCCTCGACGCGCTGGTCGTCTCGACCGCGCTGAGCCAGATCAAGCAAGCGCTCAACACCTCGATCGAAGACCTCGAGTGGACCGTCAACGCCTACATCCTGAGCTTCGCCGTCCTGATGATGACCGCCTCTGCCCTGGGCGACCGCCTCGGAAGGAAGCGTCTGTTCAGCGCGGGCCTGGGCATATTCGCCGCCGCGTCAGCCGCTTGCGCACTTTCCCCAACCGTCTACTGGCTGATCGCCAGCCGAGCCGTTCAGGGCGTCGGCGCAGCGCTGGTCATGCCGCTCGCACTTGCGCTGCTCAGCGGCGCGTTCATGCCCGAAGAGAGGCCGCGCGCGATGGGCATCTTCAGCAGCGTCACCGGCTTTGCCATCCTGTGTGGACCACTCCTGGGCGGTGCTGTCGTGCAGGCCATCGCCTGGCCGTGGATTTTCTGGCTCAACGTTCCTCTCGCCGCCCTTCTGATCGCCCTAACACGCACCCACTTAACCGAGAGCCACGGACCAACCACAAACCTGGATCCAAAGGGCCTGGCCCTCTTCACCACGGCATCACTGGCCCTGGTCTGGGCCCTGATGCGCGGCAACGCCGCCGGCTGGACCAGCCTCGAGGTCAGCCTAACGGCAATCATCGGCGTTGCCCTGGCAACAGCATTCACCGCACATGAGCTGCGCACGGACCAGCCCATGCTGCCCCTCCACCTGTTCAGACAGCGAGCATTCTCAGCCGGCAACCTGGCCATGTTTACGTGGTCCGCCTCGGTCCTGGGCACGCTCTTCTTCATGGCTCAGTTCCTACAGGTCGCGCTGAGCTACGGTCCGCTCGAAACCGGCATCAAGCTGATGCCCTGGGGCGCGACGACCTTTCTGGTGCCGCAGCTGGCCGGCCGCCTGATCAACAAGCACGGCGAGCGCCGGTTCGCCGCCGGCGGCCTCGCCCTGGAGGCAGCCTCGCTGGCCTGGCTGGCGCTGATCGCCTCGCCCGAGGTCGCCTATTGGCAGCTCGTCGCGCCATTGGTCCTGTCGGGGGCTGGGTTCGCACTGGCCATCCCGGCCCTCCAGAGCGCGGTTATCAGCTCCGTGGAGCCGCGCAACATCGGCCGCGCCTCAGGGACGCTGAGCACGGTGCGCCAGCTCGGTTCGGTATTCGGCGTGGCCATCGTCGGCGCGGTTTTCGCCAGCACCGGCAGCTACGCGACGACCGAGTCGTTCAGCCACGGATTCAGCGCCGCGATCGTCGCCTCAGGCATCCTGGCCCTGCTCGGCGCGCTCGCCGGCCTGGCCCTGCGCGGCGCACCTGGTGCGCCAATCCAGGTCTCGGCTAGGCCGAAGCGCGAGCCCCAGCCTCAGCGCGCCGCGATTTGATTCGCTGGTAGTGACGGCGCGCCTTTTCGCGATTGCCACAGCTCTGCATCGAGCACCACTGACGCGAGCGGTTCTTGCTCGTGTCCAGGAACAGCCACTGGCAATCCGAGGCGCCGCACTGGCGCACAAGAGGTCGCTGCGCCGCTGAGGTCAACAGGTCAGCCGCCGAGCGGCTGATCGGCCACAGCACACAGTCGAGGGCTCGACCGGACCACGTCCAGTCGAAGCCCTCGCCGTTTGCCTCGATGCGCGCGTTGGGCAGGCTGAGCGCGAGGTCGCCATTGAGCACGGCCAGGTCGGCGTCGTGCGGCACGTCGTCGTTCGCGACGGCCTGAAAAATATCGCGCAGTGCCTCGCGCAGGTGCAGCGCGCGCGTGAGCACACCCTGGGCGAGGAGCGGTTCGCGCTCGGCCTGTGCGTGCAACCAATCGGCGTCAGCAGGGGTTACAAGGGATGACTGCTGGGCAAAGGCGACCAGGTCCGCGTAGGTCCGCAGGTGCTGACCGCTGGCGTCGCGGGTATTGACGAAATCGAGGCACAGGATGCCCGTGTCGAGGTCGAAGACGTAGTCAGAAACAGCAGGAGCCATCAGTGCCGGCACCCCCAGTGTACGCAATCCAGTAACCCTCTTCAAGTATTTGACAGGTTAGAAGTGGCGTGCTACAGTCTAACTACTGAACCCAGAATCGGAGGTTAGAGATCCCCCAATGATGACGCCCCTCTCGCTCGAAGCCATGGCCCACGACCTCGTCGCTGAACGTATCGCTGAGGCCGAACGCCAGGCGCTGATCGCCCAGTTGCCGCGCCAGCCGCGGTCCGTCGTGAGCCCGTTTGCGCTCGCCCGCGCCCGCCTCGCCGACGGCCTGCGTTCCGTTGCCCGCCGGCTCGATCCGACATTCGCGGTAGCCGACGGCGCCGCAAGCGATCGACGGCTGCTCATCGCCCGCTCCCGTTAAATCCGCTGCGGTCCCCTTCGTTTCGGAGTCTCACCCCCATGGAAATCGTGGTGTTCATCGTCGCCCTCCTCGTGATCCTCGACCTCGCCGCCATGCGCTGGGGCATCGACACGCGAGACGGCTTCCGCGAGCGGCTCGGCCGCTAACGCGCACGTGCGTATCGCGGTCGCGTCGATGACGGCGCTTCATCCGCTCATCGGAAGTGGCGGTCAGACCCAGCGTGTCTGAGCCTGGCCGCCGTTCTCAACTCCGTCGGCTCGCTTGAGGTACCTGGCACGTCTGCCGCGTAGAACGGACCAGTGTGGCCAGCGCCACGACTTGAACCAGACCCGCGGCGACGAGTCCCGCGCGCAGGCCAAAGCTGACGCCGAGCCAGCCCCCAAGTAGCGCGCCAATCGGCACCATCCCGAACACCGCCACGCGTCGCGTCGCGTTCACCCGCGCGAGCAAATGCGCCGGCGTGATCGCTTGGCGCAGGCTGATCTGGGTCACGCTGAACACCTGTAGCCCGGCCGTCATCAGCACCTGCGCCAACCCGAGCAGCACCACGCCCAAAACGTCCGGCCGAGCCACCACGAGCACCAGCACGCTGAACAAGATGGCGCCCTGGCCCGCCGCCAACACACCCATGTCCAACGCCGACGCGCCCAAACTCAAGACCGCCACCAGCGGCAACGCCACCGAACCCGTCCCCGCGCCAGCCTCCGATACAACCTGCGCCGCCCAGAACCCTCTGGACCGAGCCCCACCCACCACCGCCGTGCCCGCCAGTGTAGGCACGCCCGCTCGGCAATAGCCGTCGTCCGGAAGATCGCCAGCACCGAGAGTGCGCGAGCTTCACCACGGCCTCTTATTCCGTCTTGCTGGTCACCGACGATGCGCCTGAGCTCCCATGACTCTCCGTCTTTCAGAAGGGCACGGAGGGTGGCGCTTCGCTCACTGCGATGGCCCTGCCAGTGACCTAAGCGATACAATGGCCAGCGTTACGGGCGGTTAGCTCAGTCGGTTAGAGCGCACGGTTCACATCCGTGAGGTCGAGAGTTCGAGCCTCCCACCGCCCACCACCATCGGTCGACGCCGGGGCTCGAGGTCGCTGCGCGCCCACCCCTAGGTATCCCGCGTGACCAGGATGGCGCCCGGGTTGCGGGCCGCGGCTGAAATGCGAATGTCGGGCTGCCGGGTCGAGTAGCGTCGACCTGGAAAGAGCGGACACTCGGGAGTTGCTGCGTGCCCGTCCTCTCGCTCTCGTTGTGGCAGAACTGGACAGGCCTTTGCGCGGGTGTGCGCATTGACGTGGATGACTACTCGGGCGGGTCGCGGCTTCAGCCGCAATCTCCACCGCAACTGGGCTGCTGTTCAAGACGTGCTGGCCGTTGCCTGGAGTTCCAGGCCGCACGAAGGCCACATCGAGCCGCGGCTCAGGTAGCGGACTGCTCGTACCAACTGAGGACCCGCAGCGCACGCAGCGTGTTCCACCGGCTGGGCCGACCGTCGCCGTCCTCGAGCGCAAAGTGGAC
>Ga0137375_10001525_pt1 | contig 26924 bp, 18 predicted proteins | sample SagtaG_24_FD_104936 | JGI IMG/M metagenome (GOLD analysis project Ga0137375, IMG submission 104936) | Vadose zone soil microbial communities from Sagehorn Ranch, Mendocino, California, USA - Sage1_R_113_16 metaG | ecosystem: Environmental > Terrestrial > Soil > Vadose zone | place: USA... | reverse complement strand
TCGGCAGCGGCAGCTGACCTCGCAGGCCGAGACGGGCCGACTCGCGAACCTGCGCATCGGGGTCGAGCTTCGCGGCGAGCTCGAGGACCGCTCGGCGCTGCGGTTCTCGTCGTTGCGCCAGGGCAACGATGATGGCCCGGCGCACGGTTGCGTCGATTTCGAAGCGCCAGGCATCGGAGAGCCGCGACGCGGCGTCCGGGATCGGACTGAGGGCGAGCGCAAAAGCAGCGTGTGCGCGAAGCACGGGATCGCCGCTCTCGAGGAAGCGACGCAGGCGTCGTTGTTCGGCCGGCTCGTCGCGCGAGCCGAGCGCAACGACAGCAAGCGCGGACAATGGCTCGTCCGCCTCGGCCCATTGCGCCAGTTGTAGCGTCGAGAGGGGCTCGAAAGCCTCGACCGATCCAGCCATGCCGATGGCGAGCGCGGCGCGCGTCAAGGCATCCTTTTCATTGGCCAGACGTTCGGAGCAAGCGCGCGCAGCGCGCGGCCCCGCGAAGAGCGATGCCCGCGCGGCGGCCCGCGCGACGACGGCGTCGCGCGAAAACACCAGATTCCGCACGTCCATCTCTCCCAGCGCGGCGAGCCCGAACGCACCGGCAGCGCGGTCAGCGGGATCTTTGGAGGCCAAGAGCGACCGAAGCCGATCGCCGAGGCCTCGTGGCGGGTCGCGCAGCGCGAGCGCGCGGACCGTGCCGGCTCGGGCGGCGAGCCGCCCCAGCTCCGAAAGCCCGAGGATGGCTTCGATGGCGCGCCGCGCCTCTTCGCCGGGCGCGCGCGCCAGCGCGAATGCAGCCTCCCACGCGCGCGCTGGTTGCTTCATGAGCGCTTGCAGGGCGGCAACCGCCGTGGGTCCGCCGATGCGGCCTACGAGAACCGCCGCCAGCTTGCCTGGATCGTCGGCTGTTTTGGCGGCCTCGGCGAGCGCCGGCAAAAGATCGGCAGCGGGCGCTTGTGCAGCGAGACCGACCGCGGCCGAGCGCGTCGGGGGCGCCAGGATCATGGCGGCAATGGCGCGCCTTCCATCGGGTGCTCGGCTCAAAAGCAGCACCTCGGCTCCTTTGAGCTTCAGCCATGGGTCGGCCGAGCCGACCCAGTTCTGCGCCACCGGCACCTGCTCTTGGTCACCCAGTCGCGCGAGCGCGAGCGCCGCGGCGACCCGCGCTTGCCGGTTCTCTTCCTCCGCCGATATCGGTGTATCGGACTCCTGGGGGTCGGGGCGACGAGGAACGCGAAGAAGCCCGCGGGCGAGCGTTCCCCGCAGAAGCCCGATCGCCCGCGCGTCGTCGAGCCGTCCGAACAGGTTGCAAATCGCAGCGCTCAGCCCTTCTGGCGCAGCTAAGAAAGCCCCCAGCGATTTGGGAGGATAAGCGAGGAGGGCCCGTTCGGCGGTCGCCGCGCTCGGGCCTCCTCGGCGAAGCGCGTCCACCAGCACCTCGAGTGCGCGAGCATCTTCGCTCGCCGCCAACGCCATCGCGGAGGTGTCGCGCACGAGCGGAGAGAGGGGGCCGGCACCGGGATCGGCGAGCGCTTTGCCCAGCACCAGGCGCACTGCCTCGCGCGACGCAAACGCAGCCAGTCCCCTGATGCCCGCGAGACGCGCGCGCCCGTCGCGCGACAGCGCCTTTTCGTCGGAAAGCGCACGAACCAACCGGTCGATCGCCTCGCGCTGACCGGAAGCGACGAGGCGTTCGACCCCGCGCACGCGGTCGTCGGAGCGGTCGGAGGTGAGTAGCCGCTCGGCGACGGCAATGGCGAGATGACTTTGCAGCGACGTTGGCCGCTCGGGCGGCGGCGCTGCCGGAGGAGCGGGCGGGACCGGCCTCCCAAAACGTCCTCCCGTCGGCTGAGCCCGCACCGCCGCGCTCCCCAAGAGTACACCGAAAGCCGCCCACCAAGCGAAGGACTTCACGGGTTACTTCTTCGGCGCGTCGGCGGCGGCCGGCGGCGTCAGGACGAGCACAGCGAATCCATTTTTCGCCGCACCGGGCTGCTTGGCGACGGCTCTCCATCCGACCGTCTCGGCGACGCCGTCACGGTAGGTGAACTTGCGCAGCGTGTCGACGGCGGCAAACGATTGCGCGAGCGCGGCCTGCTGCTCGAAAGACCCAGCTTTGGCCGGCCGGACGCCGACCGCAACCACCCATCGCGGGTGGCGGTTCAGCTCGAGGGCAAGCGCCCGCAGCATGGGCAAGCTTCCGGGCTCGATTTCGGGGGCTTCTTTCGAACCCTTGAACTTGACCGGCGCGGCAAACGCCGCCGTCACGTCGGTGCCCTTCTCGGTGATGACGACCAAGGGTTTGCCGCCTTGATCCGGGCATCCATCCTCGTCGTCCACGCCGTTGAACGTTTCGGGTTCATCCGGACATTTGTCGGCAACGTCCTCCATCGTATCCCCATCGCGATCGGGCGCGGGGCAGCCGGGGCGCTTGGGATCGGCGAGCGGACCCGCCGCTTTCGTGGGGCACTGGTCCTGCGCATCCGCCACCCCGTCCTTGTCATTGTCGGGATCGGGGCAGCCGTCCGCATCTTCGAAGCCGTCCTTGTCTTCCGGCTCGGTCGGGCACTTGTCGAACTGATCGGCGATGCCATCCTTGTCGCGGTCGGGGCATCCGTTGGACTTGGGATCGCCGCTTTTCTCGCCGGGTTCGTTGGGACAGGCGTCCTGCTGATCCGGAACGCCGTCCTTGTCGGCGTCGTCGGCGGCACCTTCCGGTGGTGCGTCGAAGTCAGGGCAGCCATCGGCATCCTCGACGCCGTCGCGATCTTCCGCGAGCTCCGGACATTGGTCGCGGTCGTCCGGCACGCCGTCGTGATCCATGTCGTGGGCCTGCGGCGCCCACTGCACCGAGGCGACGACTTGAATCGGGGAGCTGCCGAAAGCCTGGGTGAGCCCGGTCTCGGCACCGACGAGAAACGAGACGTCGCTCGGCGCGTACCGCGCCGAAATGCCCGCGAGAACCGGCGAAGTCGGGGTGCTTTGCCCGCGGTCACGGGCCGACTGCGACGGCGGCAAGAGCGCCGACCCGTGCAGCTCGGCGACCCAGGTGAAACGCCCTTTTTCATCCAAGCCGAGGGCTCGCGGGCGCACGGCGATCCCAACCCCCCAAGGGATCTCGTGGTTGTAGGTTTGCCGGAGGACATCGGTCTCTTCGAACCGAAGTTTGAATCCCGCCGTCGCCTGAAGCGCCACGGCGATGAGCTTGAACTCGCCGAGCAATCGTAGTTCGCTGGTCGGGGTGCCCTCTCCCAAGTACGAGGCGGTCGTGCCGCTCGGCGCAGTGACGCGAAACAACGTCGCGAGACCGAAGCCGCCGAGCGAACCGGGCGCCAGGAGGTTGCCTTTCGCGTTGAACGCGATGTCGCCGAGCGCCTGGGCGGGGGGCGTTCGACCCTGTACGCCGCGCGTCGCCACATTGTCCTCACCCTGCTGATAGACCAAAACGGGTAGATCGAGACCGAGGGCAAAGCGCTCACCGAGGCCGATGCCGGTGACGAGATCGGCCGAAAGCTGATGGCTCACGAGGTTGCCGACGATCGCGCCGCTCGAGTCGCGGAGCACGTTGGGCCGATAGCTGTAAAGAAACCAAGCTGCGCCGTTCCACACGCCCGGACCCGGCGTGGCCGACGGCTCGAGGTAGAGGGAACCGGAGGGATCGACAGGGGGCTGGAAGCGTCGCGCATTGACCGAAGGAAAATCGGCACGAGCCACCCAGGTGAGCGCCAGCAGGACAGCGGACATGGCGAGCGCCCACAGGCGGGCCAAAGGCCGCGCCGAGTAACACGAAAGAACCCAGGAGCGCATCTGCGGTGGAGACTAAAGCCGTTCATCGGAAATCCCCCAGGGATTTTTTGTTGAAGCACCACGCTGGTGGCGATAAGGCAGAAGAGAGAATCGAACTACACCCTCATGCAGGCGCGCGACGTTCTCGGCCCTTCAGGTCCGCTCTCACGGTCGCTGCATGGTTACGAAGACCGCGCGGGGCAGCTCGCGATGGCCGATGCCGTCGAACGGGCGCTTGCCAAAGACCGCGTGCTCATCTGCGAAGCGGGAACGGGAACCGGCAAGACGCTGGCCTATTTGGTCCCCGCCATTTTGAGCGGAAAAAAGATCGTCGTTTCGACGGCGACGCGGGCCCTCCAAGAGCAGATCTTCACCAAAGACATCCCCCTGATCCGGCGCACCCTGGGCCTCGAGGTACGTGCAGCGCTCGTCAAAGGGCTCGCCAACTACCTTTGTTTGCGCCGCTATGGCGAGTACCAGTCGAGCCCCGACGCGACCGAGCCACGCGTCGCTCGGGCGCTCTCGATCGTCGAAGAGTGGGCGGCTTCGACGCAATCGGGCGACCTGGCCGGCATCGACGGCGTTTCGGAAGACGACCCCCTCTTCCGCGAAATCAGCAGCTCGAGCGAGACGCGCATCGGGCAAACATGCCCCAACTACGGGCGCTGCTTCGTCACCCGGATGAAGCGCGAAGCGGAGGCGGCACGCATCGTGGTCGTCAATCACCACCTGTTTTTTGCCGATCTGGCGCTCAGGGGTCCGCACGCAGGCGCCGCGTTGCCGGACTATGACGCGGTCATCTTCGACGAGGCGCACCAGCTCGAAGACATCGCCACCGATTTCTTCGGCATCCGCGTATCGACGGCGCGCCTGCAAGCCATGCTCGCCGATGCCGAGCGTGCGTTCATCGCCGCGGGCGTCTCCGACAAGCTGTTGCGCAAGGGGGAAGGCCCGGTCATCGCACAGGTCGCGCGGGAAGCCGCGAACCGCTTTTTCGGCTCGGTGGGGGCCGCCCATGCTGGACATCACGAAAGCAAGGCAGCGATTGCTTCCGAATTTTGGAGCGGCGAGGTGCTCGCGACGTACCACAAGCTCGACTCGGCTCTCGAGGCTCTCGCCGCCTATGCCCAGGTGCGGCAAACGTCCGAGGCGATCGAGCTCGTGGCCCGCCGGGCAGCGCAGCTTCGCCAGGATCTCGCCACCATCGTGGAAGGCGCGCGCAACCAGGTGGCGTGGGCCGAAGCGCGCTCGCGGTCCATCGCCATCGGCGCCTCCCCCATCGAGATCGCCGGTGTGCTGAAGGGGCGCCTTTTCGCCCAAGTGCCCGCCGTCGTCTTGACCAGTGCGACGTTGGCGACCAACCACGGCTTTTCTTTTTTGCGTTCTCGTCTCGGACTCGATGACGACGACATCCCAGTCGAGGAGATGGAGGTCGCCTCCCCCTTCGACTTCCCGGCGAACGCGCTCGTTTACGTTCCGCGCGATCTACCCGACCCAGCCGATGCCGCCTGGTTCGAGGCAGCGCAGGGACGCATCGCGGAGCTCATCGACGCGAGCGGTGGCGGGGCATTCGTTCTTTCTACTTCCAAGCGCATGATGCACGCGCTTCACGCCTCGCTCGAGCGAGTCTCGGGCCGGCCCCTCTTCGTGCAAGGAGAGGGACCGAAAGGGGCCCTGCTGGAGAAATTCCGAGCCGCGACCAATGCCGTGTTGGTTGCCACGATGAGCTTCTGGGAGGGGGTCGATGTACCGGGACGAGCCCTGCGGCTCATCATCATCGATAAAATCCCCTTCCAAGTTCCGACCGACCCCGTCGTCCTGGCGCGTTCGGCTGCCATCGAGGCGCAAGGCCGAAACCCATTTCTCGATTATCACGTGCCCACCGCGGCAATCACGCTCAAACAGGGGTTCGGGCGCCTCATTCGCACGCGAAAGGACGCCGGCATCGTCGCGATCCTGGACAAACGGGTGCACACGCGCGGCTACGGACGCACATTGCTCGAGAGCCTCCCTCCGGCGAGGCGAACCAACGACCTCGATGAGACGAAGCGCTTCGCCAAGTGGCTCGCGACCGCGACTTGACTTCGTCGGACGAAAGTCCTGGCTACGTGCTGGGCATACATGCCACGTGTCGCAGCGACCGCGCCGTCTCCTGATCGCTTAGCATTACTGCGTCAGATCCTCACTACCAGATCGTCTCATCGGAGTAGCCATAGACCCACTTAAATACTGACCGGACAGGCGGAACTAGCTGTCGGCGAAGCCGAAGAGGCGAGGCCTAGCGGCGATTCCGGTCTGGCGCGGCCTCCGACGGCCTCGCCGTAATTTGCGTGGGCGAAACGCGGCAATTGCCGATCGTGATCTGTCATCGCCAAGATCTGACGCAGTAATGTAAGCGACAAGAACTCACGAGCGGCGTCGCTTTCAATTTGCCCGTCGAGGTGAGGCTGGTAGCATCGTGATGGAGGAGGGGAGACGCCGAAGTCCCAGAAGCCAGCGTCGAACGACGCTTGCTGCAGCTCCCTACTCACCTGCTCGTTGCTTGTAAGACGTACCAACTCTGCTCACAGCGCGGCACGCGACCTCCGCGCATCCCACACAGGAGAGAGCCCATGAGACTCAAGCTTCTGACACTTGCCATGTTGTCAACGCTCGCCGGCATTGGATGCGGCGGCGATGACAGCGCCACTCCTATGACGGGAGCCGGCGGAACCGCCGGTCACGCCGGCAGTGGAGGAACCGGCGGCACCGGAGACGGCGGCGTCAATCCGATCACGCAAACGGTTCTCGACGCGGTCGCCGGTTCGATGCAAGTCACGTTCACGGTCATCGAGAACGTACCGATGACCATGACCGCCGACGGAGGCATGGTGGCGGACTGCCCGGAGAGCACGGGAGGCCTCTGTCTCGACGCGAAGATCGCACTGCGCAATACCGGCGCAGCCTGGAATGCCACCGGATGGGCGATCTATTACAGCAGCATCCGTAAGGTGGCCTTGGTCAAAAATCCCGAGTTTACGATCACACACGTCAGCGGCGACTTGCACAAGATCGAGCCGACCGCGAGCTTCGCCGGTTTTGCCGCGGGTCAAACGAAAGAAATCCCGTTCAAGGCGCAGTTCTGGATGATGTCCGAGTCGGATGTCATGCCCCGCTATTACATGGCGGCGCCGAACCTGATGGCGCGGGTCATCACCAAAACCGACACCGAAGAGCTTTCCACGTTCGTCACGCCGTTCACCGACCGCAAACAGACCCAACGCCATCCAGCCGACCAGAGCGTGATCGAGACCGCGGCCACGCGGTACGCCGCCAATCTCCCTGTTGCCGATCGCGGAGCCGCCGCGGTCGCCGCCGAGGTCGTGCCGTCGCCCCAAAAAGTGACGGCCTCGGCGGGGACGCTCAGTCTCTCGACGGGGGTCACCATCTCGGCAACCGACGTCAAAACCGACGCCCTCACGTTCGTGAAGGCGCGGCTCACCGCGCTCGGCGTCGATGTGAAGGACACCGGAGGCGTGGCGGTCAGGGTGTCGGTCAACGCGTCGGACTCGGCGTTCGTCGGCAAGTCCGCCGCCGAAGCGTACGTCATGGTCGTCGACGGCACCGGCGTCACCATCATCGGGCGCGACGCTCCCGGGGCATTCTACGGGTTGATGACGATGATCAGTCTTCTGCCCGCCGACTTCCCCAGCAACAAGACGCTGCCCCAGCTAAAAGTCGATTACGACGCGCCCCGCTACACCTATCGCGGCGCGCAGATCGATCTCGCGCGCAACTTCCACAAGGTCACCGAAGTACTCAAGGTCATCGATCAAATGGCGGCGTACAAACTGAACGCGCTGCACATGCACTTAAGCGACGACGAAGGCTGGCGCCTCGAGATCCCCGCCTTGCCCGAGCTCACCACCGTCGGCGGAAAGCGGTGCCACGATTTGACGGAGAAGACGTGCCTCTTGCCGCAACTAGGCTCGGGGCCCGACAGCAGTACGTCCGGCTCCGGCAGTCTGACCCGTGCGGAGTTCGTCCAGATCCTGAAGGCGGCCACCGCTCGCTACATCGAGGTGATCCCCGAGTTCGACATGCCCGGCCACGCGCGCGCGGCGATCAAAGCCATGCAGGCCAAGGGAGATCCCGCCTACTTCTTGAGCGATCCCATGGACGCTTCGAAGTACGAGTCGGTCCAGAACTACAAGGACGGCGCGATCAACGCCTGCTTGGATTCGGCGTACACCTTCGTCGCCAAGGTCATGGACGAGGTCAAAGGCATGTACACCGAGGCGGGCGCGACGCTCGGCACCTGGCACGTCGGCGCCGACGAGGTGGGCGCCGGCGCTTGGACCGACTCGCCCGCATGCAAGACCCTCTTTGCCTCGGGCGGCGCCGTCAAGAGCGCGAACGACGTGCACGGTTACTTCATTCGCAAGGTCAACGCGCTCGCCAAGGCCCGAGGCGCCGGGATCCGCGGCTGGTCGGACGGACTGCGCAAGACCGTCACTGCCGGCGACGCCGGCATGACCGAGAAGCAATTCATGGATCCGGCCACTGATCTCGACAACAACCCGGTGAGCGTGAATTGGTGGAGCACGCTCTTCTGGTGGGATTATCACAACTCGGCCTACACGATTGCCAACAAGGGCTACAAAGTCATTCTGACACCACCCGATTTTCTCTACTTCGATCATCCCTACGAGGCCGATCCCAAAGAGCGTGGCTATTACTGGGCGACGCGCTTCACCAACGTTCGAAAACTGTTCTCGTTCATTCCCGGTAACCTGCCGGCGAACTCCAAGCTCACCAAAGATCGCATGGGCGGCGATTACCAAGCCGTCTTCGATCCGACGGCCACCGATCCGACGCCGCCGGTGAACCTCAATGCCGGCGCCGGTGTGAACATCGTCGGGATGGAAGGAGCTCAGTGGGGCGAAACCATGCGCACCGACGATCAGCTCGACTACATGGTGTTTCCGCGAATGCTGGCGATGGCCGAGCGGGCGTGGCACCGCGCCGCTTGGGAACCCACCGACGTGTCGGGCACCGATTGGGGCAAGGCAGTGCCGATCGACAGCGCCGCCCTCGGCGTCGACTGGGAGCGCTTCGCCAACGTCCTCGGGCGCAAGGAGCTCGCCAAGCTCGACAAGCTCGGCGTGCGCTACCGCCTCGAAGTCCCCGGCGCGATCATCGACGACGGCGGCGTGCTTCGAGCCAACGTGGCGCTACCCGGTCTGACCATCGAATACAAAGATGGGACGGGTGCGTGGGTGGCCTACAACGCCGCGAGCCCGCCGATGCTCACATCCACCGAAGTTCGCACCAAGTCGAGCGACGGCCGGACCGGCCGAGCGGTGGCGGTAACGAAGTAGTGCGCCCTACTCATCCGGGTCGAGCAGGTCCGAATAGATGCCGGGCACCGACGCTTCGATGGGAGTCGCGTTCACGGTTTTCATGTAGAAGCTCACTGGGCCGGCCCAACCGATGATCCCGTACACATAACCGAGCTCACGAAGGCCATAGAGGGCCGCAAGGAGCAAAGCCGTCCCGAGCCCCTTGCCCCGGTAGGCCGGGTCCACGCCCGTCGGTCCGAAGAAGCCGCGCGCGGTCACGTCGGCCACCGCGAAGCCAATGATCTTTCTCTCGTGCGTAGCGATGTGGCAGCTGATTGGCGCGCGCGAAAACGCGATCAACGTCTCATCGGCCCATTGCTCGGTGAAAAATCGCGAAACGAATCGTCGCGTCTGGGACATCTCGTACGAGCGAGAGCGGCGCACCACGATCCCGTGGGGCCGAAGCGCGGCCAAATGCGGTTCGAGCGCCGGAAGCCTCAGCAGCGGAACGAGAAGATCGCGCACTCGGTGAGTTTACTATGGAAGGATTTTACTTCCAGCATCCACCCAGCACAGGTGCCGAGCTCGCGCGCGATCAGTGCGAGAGGGAAAGCCGTCTCGATGCGAAACGTCGTTCCGTGGACCGATATGCGGGAAAGCTCGAGCAGTTGCTCCAGTTTTTCGTTGCTCTCGGCCCGTGCTTTGACTCGGCCGAGCGCCAGCGGCACGTTTGGCGTCAAGGCGCGTGAGCCACGCGCGCTCGGCAGCGAAAGGTCAAGTACTACATCCGGTCGGATTCTCGAGGACCGCCTTGGCAAGCGGCGCCAGCGCCTCCCACGGCTGGGCGGCGATCTGGAATTCGATCCAAGCTCCCGCGCGCGCTTGCGCAATCGCGTACGCGTCGCACACGACCTGGCGTTGAAGGTCGGCGGGGAGGCGGACGGTTTGGAGCTTCTCGCCCGCGAGCGTCAGAGCGCCATCGTCACCCAACGCCGTGACTCCGCGCCAAACGATGCGAAAGCGCGTGCTCGAGGTGGTTTCCGCCAGGCGAGCTCGGAAAAAGTCCTTCCACGCCGGCACTTGATCGGCAGAGAGCGCCGAGTAACCGCCATTGGGGTCGGCTTGCGTTGCAAGCCGCGTAACGGCCTGCTCGCGCAGCTGTAACGACGGCGCGTGCGTCGCGACGGTCGAGAAAGCGTCGAAGCTAGGCACCACGCCATAATCGAAGCTCGAGAGGTAGATGAAGCGGCTTGCCGTCGTCGCGTCGACGGCTGTGGCAAGCGACGACAATTCGGCACCGAATAATCTCGTCGCGAGATCCGTACCGCAGTTGGCGTAGCCGGCGGACCAGGTGCTGAGTGAAGGACTGCTCAAAATCGACGCTAGCGCGGGGGCCCAATCCGCCGCGGGCTCGTTCTTCAGGGTGACGCAGGCGTCCAACTCCGCCGATCGGCGTGCCGGGATCGAATCCAGATTGCGATAGAAATCGCTCAGGGTAACCGGCTCGAATAGGAACGAAGCTCCCCAGCCGAGCGCGCGCTCCTGGTGCGCCGCCGATCGCGTCTCGAATGCGGAGAGAGCCGGCGCGCTCGTCGGGATGAACAGCGAGGCCAGCTTACCGTACGCGTCGGCGTCGACGGCGAACGACTGAAACCAGTCGGGATGCACATCCTCTTCATCGGGCGCCATGTAACCGCCCGCCGGCACGATGACCGTGAGCGGAACGTCCACCTGGAGCGTCATGCCCGTCGCGCGCCCTTCGGCGTCCACCACGGACACGCGGAGCGGCGCAATCATCGTCCTTCCGGGATCGCTCAACGTCAACGTCACCGAGGTATCCGTCCCGTTGGGCGCGGTCGTGATGGCAATCTCCGGCACATCCTTCCGGTCGAGCGAGGCGAGTACCTTCTGGATGGTGTTCTCGCCGAGCGCGAAGCTTCGCACGAAGCGTTCGCTGTCAATGCTGCCCAGCGCGTATTTCCCGAGCACGTCGCGCGCCGATTGCCAGAACGACGCTTCGCCGACGTTCGCCCGGATTTGCGTGAGCAACCACGCCGCACGCCGGTAAGGGCCGGTGGTGTACTTGTCCAGCCCGACGAGTTGCTTGTCTCGGATCGAATCAGCCGGAGCGAAGGAGAACGGATAGCCGAAAAGGCGCCCGGTGCCCTCGGCGTCGCGACGCGCGCGATCGGCCTCGACGCCGAGCAACGTCGCCATTCCTTCTTTGATCCAGAGGTCGTCGAAGTCCTCGACGGTGACCCAGTCGCCGAACCAATGATGCGACAGCTCGTGGGCGCTCAGCACGAAGTTCGGATTGGCCTGCCCCGCCGCCTCACCGAGAAACGTGGTCGTGACGTTCTCCATGCCGCCCGAGAATTCGGGCAAGAGCACGACCGCGTAACGATCCCAAGGATACGGGCCCAACCGTTTCTCGAAGGGTCGACATCGCATCGGTCACCCGATCCAGGGTTTCGGCGGGATCGAACACCAACCCGCGCCGATGCCACACGCTGAGCGGCACACGTTCGGTCGTCCGATCTTGGTGCTCGAGCTGACCCGCCGCGAATGCCATGAGATAGGTCGGCACGGGCTTGTCCATTTCGTATCGGATGACACGCGCGCCCCCCTGCATCTCGTCCTTCGCGCGCATGCCGTTGGCGATCACGTCTTCGTCGGACGCGACCGTCAGCTCCACGGTCCACGTGGCGCGATCGAACGGGCGATGATCGGCGGGAAGCCAGTACCTACCATCGAACGGCTCGGAGTCGGTATAGACGACGCGCGTCGTGACGGGATCGCCATCGCGTCCCGAGCTGGCCCGCAGCGCGTCGGAGACAGGCGCTTCGTATTCGATATTGAAAGTGATGGGAGCGTCGCCCGCGTGCAGCGATCCCACGTCGATGAAGAGTTTGCTGGCGTCCCGATCGTCGACGTAAGGAAGATCGGCTGCATCGGCGTGAACCCGTTTGACGTCGACGGTGGCGTCGAGCTCGAGCATCTTCGCCGCCGGCGGGTGTACGACGAGCGATACGCGCTCGCTCGCGACGAGGCGATGCGCCGTCCAGTCGAAGTGCCCGATCAACTCATACGACTGTGCATCGTAGTCTCGCGCCCCCGGGCAAACCGGCGGGCAGGTCGGCTCGGTGGGTCCCGAGCATCCGACGAACGACCCGACCGCCAAGCACCAGGAGACGCACCGAAGGGCGCGCCGACTTGCCCCAGCGGCGGATTTCACTCTCGTCATCCGCTCAAAATTAGAGCCTATCTCGGTAGGCCGCCAGCGGATGAAGTCGCGAAAGGCGCAAGGTGATGGTACGCTCGCAGACCGACGGGGTACGTGGGGGCGTGCTTCAGGTAGCGAGGCAGGAAGGGTCACGACCCACGATGAACGAAGCGATCCGACCACCGCCCGAGGAACTGGGAAAAGAGCGGGCCTCGTGGAGCGATGAGACGACGGCGACCTATTCTGCGGCCTCGCCTTCCGCTCCGCCCCCCTCCGCGCCCCAGTCATCGCTTTCGCTTCCGCCGGCACCGCATCCGTCCTTGTTCGCGATGCCGCCTACGCCGGTCCCCTGGACGAAACGTTTGTTGGCCTGGTTGCTCCCGGTGGCAGCGGCAGCGCTCGGTATGACGCTCGTCCTCTTGGCGTTCTCGAACAAATCGAATGGCACGCTCTTCACGGGCGCAGCCGGTCACTTGGGTCTCCCACTCGAAAAAATGGTGACCAGCGTCGACGGCGCACCCGCGTGCCAGACACCCCGATGTCTGTTCGACCTCAAGCCGGGCATGCACGAGGTCACCGTGCGTGCGGACGGCTACGTCCCGCAGTCGCAGCTCGTCGTCGTCCGATCGGGAGAGCCGCTCGCGCTGAACATCCGATTGGAGCGTGCGCGCAGCGAGCTCAAGGTCGCCGGGCAACCGGAAGGTGCAACGTTGATCGTCGATGGGGAGCGGGCGGGAAGACTTCCCCAGCAGCTCGATCTTTCGCCCGGACCTCACCGCCTTCACTTGGAAGCGGACGGCTACGTTTCCGAAGACCGCGACATCGAGCTCGCGGCGGGGGAGACCAAAGCCATGACGGACGTGGCGTTACAGCCGACGCTCGCCAAAGCGACCGAGAAGCGATCGCGAAATGCAGAGCCCGGCCTTTGGGCAGACTCCGCCCACAAAGATCACGACCGGAAAACACCGTCGCATTTGAGACGAAGGCGCATCACTCGCTCGGTGAAGTCTTCGCCCCAACTGCCGTAGCTAGCGTCCTATTGTTACTGCGTCAGGTCGTCTGTTAGGCAGAACGGCAGAGCGCGCGCTTCTCGGGATGCTCGCGCATGTACCGACTCGCCTCGACGATGGCGCATCGAAGTATCGTGAGCTCCGCAGTGCCCCAGCCTTCGTAGTGCGCAAAAGCATGAGCGCTCGCCGGAGACCAACTCACCTCGACGATGGCGCCGGGCGGCGAAGCTTCGACTTGAATTGCGACTCGTCCAAGTGCATCTGTTGTAGGTTCCCCCACCACCTTGTAGTTATAGGATGTGGCGACCATATGTGACCGTGTATGCCATGGCGCGTGTGGTCAGTCAAGTATCCTGTTGCTCTCTTGTGATGCGGAGCTCGTCGCGCTACTCCGTGCCCGCCCGCGGCTCGGAGGGCAAAAGGAGTCGACGCATGTCGGATATTATCGGTGTCATCGCGCGCGAGATTCTCGATTCTCGCGGTAATCCAACCGTCGAAGTCGAGGTGCAAACCAAGAGTGGTGGCCATGGCCGCGCCGCCGTTCCTTCCGGAGCGTCGACCGGTGAGCACGAAGCTCTCGAGCTGCGAGACGGCGATGCGAAGCGCTACCTCGGCAAGGGTGTGATCAAAGCGGTTCGCAACGTGGAGACCGTGCTCGGACCTTCCGTGATCGGCATGGATTCGCTCGACCAGAGCGCGATCGACAAGACACTGCTCCAAGCGGACGGCACGCCCACCAAGTCGAAGCTCGGCGCCAATGCCCTGCTCGGCGTCTCGATGGCGGTCGCGCGCGCGGCGGCGGACACCGTGGGATTGCCGCTTTGGCGCTACCTCGGCGGCGCGAGCGCACGGACGCTTCCCACGCCGCTCATGAACATCCTGAACGGCGGCGCGCATGCCGACAATGGGCTCGAAGTGCAGGAATTCATGATCGTACCTCTCGGCGCGCTGACGTTCGCCGAAGCGCTGCGCGCCGGCGTCGAGGTCTTCCATTCCCTCAAGGCGAACCTCAAGAAAGACGGGCTGGCAACATCGGTGGGCGACGAGGGCGGTTTTGCCCCTCGAGTCGGATCCATCGAAGAAGCCATCCAGCGCGTGATTCGCTCGATCGAGATGGCTGGATACAAACCGGGAGCCGAGGTGGCCATCGCGCTCGATGCGGCGGCCAGCGAGTTCTACGACGCAAAAACGCAGACGTACACTTGGGACAAGAAGCCACGCACCCCCGAGGAGCTGGTCGGAATCTACGATGCGCTGAGCTCACGCTATCCGGTCGTCTCCATCGAAGATGGTCTCGCCGAAGACGACTGGGAAGGTTGGAAGCTTCTCACCACCAAGCTCGGCAGCCGCGTGCAGCTCGTGGGAGACGATCTGTTCGTGACCAATCCCGTTCGCCTCGCGCGCGGCATCGCAGAGGGGATCGCCAACGCCATCCTGATCAAGCTCAATCAGATCGGCACCGTGACCGAGACGCTCGATACGATTCGCGATGCCACGGCCGCCGGTTACCGATCGGTGATTTCTCACCGCTCTGGCGAGACCGAGGACACGTTCATCGCCGACCTCGCGGTGGCCACCAACGCCGGCCAGATCAAGACCGGGAGTCTGTCGCGGAGCGATCGCGTCGCCAAGTACAACGAGCTTCTGCGAATCGCCTCCGAGCTCGGCCAAGGCCAGGTCTACGCAGGCAAAGCGCCATTCGCCCGCCGCTTAGCCTAATTGAATTAGCGACCGCAACCTTCAGGATTCATCGACGGGCGCCGGCTCCGGAGTTGCCGCCAAGAAAGCGCCCCAACTGACGCCGACCAGGGTCAGTCCGGCGCCGAACAGCGCAAGGGCGGCGACCGCCTCTCCGAGAAAGAGCCAACCCATCGCCAGAGCGGCGACAGGGGTGAGCTGGGCGATGATCCCGGCCACCGCCGCGCGCACGAACCTGAGCGCGTAAGTCATGAGTAGCTGTGCCGCTACGGAAAACGCGCCTACGATGCCGAGTGTGAGCCAACCCGAAAGCGTGGGACTCACCCACCCCTTCCACGTCGGCACAAGCGTGATCAAGGCTCCGCCCAGGCAGAACGCGGCGAAGATCTCCCACGAGCCATCGGTCTTGCGCACCTCGCGGATCATCGCGACGGCGGCGCCCGACAGAACCGCCGAACCGAGCCCCACCATCTGCCACAGTCCGAATCCTGCCGAGCCCGGCGGAGCCGTTCCTTTGATGACCAGCACGACCCCGGTCGTCGTGATCGCGAGCGCGGCGAGCGCCGCCGGCCGCACCTTCTCACCGAGAATGATGGCCGCATAGATGGCCGTGAAAACAGGAGCCGTGTAGTTGAGCAAGGTCGCGACGCCGACGGGCAGATGCGCGATCGCCAAAAAATAAAGCAGCACGGCGGCGCCGCCGTAGGCGCCGCGCAAGAAGAGGCCGAGCTGGTTTTTTGCACGCATTTCGATCCGCGTCGCCGCAACGACACATGCCAAGAGGCCCAGACAAAAACGTACGAAGGCCACCTCGGGACCGGGAAGAGCGGCGGCTGCGCTCCTGACCACGACCGCCATGGCCGCGAACAGCAACGCGGCGAGCACGAGCAGCAGCGGGGCGGGAGCGATCGGGCCCTGGGGCTCGGCCCGGGCGCGATCGCGATCGTGGGACACCGAAAAGGTCACGGGAGATGCTGACGTCGGGGGTTCGGGCGGTGACACTTCGTCCACCTATTGCCACGCTTTGAATCGCCTCGCCGCCAAGCGAGCACCGTTGCTTCCCAACGCCGTCTGCGCCAAATAGGTGGTTCATGAAAACCAAGGTCGCCGCTCTCAAAGTCTCCCCCTCTACGATTCTCGACGACATCGAACGGCTGTGCGGACTCGCCGAGATGCCCCAGGCACTCGCGCGCGGAACGACCACCATCCTCAAGGACAACATCTCCTGGCACTATCCGTTTCCCGCCGCGAACACGACGCCCTGGCAAATGGAGGGCACCATCCTCGCTCTCAAAAAAGGCGGCTTCGACGACATCACCTGCGTGCAGAACAAGACGGTGGTGACCAACGCTTTCAAAGGCGAGGACTTGAACCACTACGTGCCGCTCTTCAAAAAGTACGACATCCCGGTGCTCTACAATTTCAAGGAAAGCGACATGCGCTGGGTCGAGTATCGCCCAAAAGCGCAGATGCACGTCCTGCATCGCATCTTTCCCGACGGGATATTGGTGCCCGACTATTTCTTCGGAAGGAACATCGTGCACCTGCCCACCATCAAGTGCCACATCTACACCACCACCACCGGCGCCATGAAAAATGCGTTCGGAGGGCTACTCGCCACCCAGCGTCACTACACCCACTCGTGGATTCATCGCACGCTCGTGGATCTTCTGGCGATTCAGAAGGAGATTCACACCGGTCTTTTCGCGATCATGGATGGCACGACCGCAGGCAACGGCCCGGGGCCGCGCACGATGTTTCCGGTCGTCAAAAACTACATGCTGGCGTCCCAGGATCAGACGGCGATCGATGCGGTAGCCGCCAAGATGATGGGGTTCGATCCGATGAGCCTCGAGTTCATCAAGGTCGCTCACGACGACGGGCTCGGGGTGGGAGATCCACGCGATATCGAGGTAGTAGGCGACGATATTTCCCGGGAGAGCTGGGGATTTTCGGTAGGCGACAACGCCGCGAGCAAGGTGGGCGACGTGATGTGGTTCGGCCCCCTCAAGCGCTTTCAGAAGGCGTTCTTCCACACCCCGCTCGTGAACCTCTTCGTGATGGGCAGCGAGCTCTACCACGATTATTATCGATGGCCGCTGAAGGATCGAAAGACGTTCGAGGAGTGGAAGACAACGACAGCCTGGGGGCAACTCTTCGAACGTTACGGTCGCAGCGAAACCGAGCGGGATACGAGCGCCCAACCCGCTGTCCAGGCCTGACGAACGGCCTCGACCGGAGGCGGGCCGAAGGCCGCGCCGAGTCGTACACCGGAGGCGGGCCGAAGGCCGCACCGAGTCGTACACCGGAGGCGGGCCGAAGGCCGCGCCGAGTCGTACACCGGAGGCGGGCCGAAGGCCGCGCCGAGTCGTACACCGGAGGCGGGCCGAAGGCCGCGCCGAGTAACACAACAGAGCGGTTGCGGTAGAAGTGCAAGCTCGCCATTGCGTTGGGGTTCATCCGGCAAAATAGGTTAGGATCGAGCTCTACCCTATGACCGCCCGGGTGCTGGTGCTCGAAGACGACGTTGCTCTGGCTCGCGAGATCCAGAGGGCTTTCCTCGACCTCGGGTGCAGCGTGGAGGTCATCCGCGACGGCAACGCCGGTCTGGCCCGAGCGACCACCGAGCGGTTCGACCTCGTCGTGGCATCGCTCGAATTACCCGGCATGAATGGGTTTCGGCTCTGCAACCGTTTGAAAAAAGAACCCGCCGCTGCCGGCGTTCCGATTTTTCTCGTCTCCAATCAGCCTCAGGACGTCTTCGACGAACACCGCAAGCTTCCCACCCGGGCGCAGAGCTACTTCAACAAGCCTCTGACGCTCGCCGAGCTCGTCGCACGCGCACGAGTGATGGTTCCGGGGCTCGCTCTCCCGAGCGACGGTGGTCCGCCTTCGAGCAGCGGTCCCGTCGCACCCAAAGTGGGCAAGAGCTCGGAGGAAGCAGGGATCCTCGACGACCTGGTGGTGACCGACGCCGAAGCAGAAGCGCTACCGAGTGCCAAAGGTCGCGTCGAAAAGGTCGACGTAGCGGTCGTCGATGCGTTGCGGAAACAACTCGCCGACAAGGACGAGACCCATGCCCGGTTGAAGCGCGAGCTCGCCGAAGTGCGCCGCAAGCAGGATGCCGCGGCGCCCAACGATTTGAGCAAACAGCTTGCCGAAAAAGAAGAATCGAACGTTCGGCTCAGCCGCGAGCTCGCCGAAGCGCGCAAGCTTGCCGAAGAAGAGAGCAGTCCCAAACCAGAGGTCGTGACTCACCTCGAGCGCGAGGTCGAGCACTGGAAGACCCGCGCATTTCTCGCACAAGGACAAGGACCGGGCACCGACGTCACGTCGGCCCGCGAACAACTCGCTCATCGCGAGCAGCTTCTCAAGAAAGACAACGAAATTGCCGTGCTCAAGCGAGAGCTCGAGTCGAGCTCTCGCATCGGTCTCGAGCTGCAGCAGCGGATCGAGGGGCTCGAGCGTGAACGCGCGGCTCTCGAGCAAGCGGCGCGCGATCAAAAAGAGCAGGGTGGCCAGCTCGAAAAGCTCCTCTCTGCGGCGCGCGCCGACAAGGATCAAGCGGCGCGCAGGGCCAACGACATCGCGCGCCGCTTCGAACGGGTCAAGCCGGACATCGAGCAGGCCGAGCAGGCGCTCGCCGCGGAACAGTCGGCACGCCAAGCGGATGCGAGCGCGCACGAACGAAAGGTGAGCGAGCTCGTCGCGCAGAAAACGAGCGAGCTCGCGCAGGCTGAAAAGCGGCGCACCGACGAGCTCGCCGCGCGAGATGCGGCCCATGCCGCAGAAAAAGCTCGCTTCCGTTCCGAGCTCGAAGGTCAGATCGCGGGGCTTCGACGCGAGCTCGCCGAGCTCACGGCGACCCATGATGCCGCAACCAAGGCCGCCGCACGAACCGAGCGGGAACTGACCGAGGACTACGAAGGCCGATTGGCGACCGCCCGGGCAGAGCACGTCGAATCGCTCTCCACGACCGAACGAGGATTTCAGCACCAGCAGGTCGTCCTGCGCCACGGCTACGAGGCCAAGCTCTCCGAGTTGAAGACGCTGGCCAGGGCCAAAGTGGCTGAGCTCAACACCAAGCTCGCCGACACGACCCGCGACTCGACGCAGAAGCTGGCCGAGCTGAGGCTTCGCACGAGCGACGAAATCGCCAAAGAACGGAAACGAAGCGAGGAGCTCGAACGCCGTTTTGCGGCGGAACGCGACTCCTGGGCGGAGCGGAACACCCAGCACACGCGCGCCCTCGCCGAAGCGGCAGCCATTCGCCAACGCGATCGTGAACAGTTCGAGCAGCGTTTGGCAAAAGCCCGCAGAGAGTTCGAGCAGGTCGTCGCCGCGCGCGAACAGGCGCATGGCGCCGATCTGCAGCGCGTCCGCGGCGAGCACGATGCCGCTCTGGCGAACGTGCGGCGCGAGCTGACGGAAGCGGAAAGCCGGCGCACCGAGGAAGCCGTGCGCGCAGCGGAGCAAGTTCGCGCGTTGGGCGAGCAGATGAAGGCCCAGCTGGCCGACAGGCAGAGCGAACACGAGCAAGCCATCCAGTCTCTCCAGCGGCGCTACGAAGAGCGAATCGAAGGGGCGCGCGCCGAGCACGAGAAGGCCATTGCCGAAGCGGAAGAATCGACGAAGCGCCGCGTGAGCGCGGCGGAAAACCAGGCCAGCGAACGCACGCGCGAGCTGGAGACGACCGTAGCGGCCCAGGAAGAACGTCGGCGCGCCGACGCGGCCGCAGCCGAGCACGCCGCGCAAGAGCTCCGCGACGCTCTCGCCGCCGAGCGAGCGGGACGCGCCGCCGACTCTGCGGCACACAGCGAAAAGCTGGTGGAACTCGCACGCGCGAGCGACGAGCAGCTCGGGGAGGGTCTCAACAAATTCCGCGCCGAGCAAGAGGCGGAGAAGGGAGAGCTGCTCCGGGCTCGCGAGCAGGAGTATCACGAAAAGCTGGCACGCGAGCGCGCGGCCTTCGAGGCGAGCCAGGAAGAGCTGAAGCGCGAACTGGCGAACGTCCGTTCTTCCGGCGAGCAGGCGCTTGCCGCGGCCATCGCACGCGCGCGGGAGGAAGCGGCGGAAGAGCTGCGCGGCAAGCTCCGCGAGCTGCAAGCCTCGCATGGCGAAGCCCTCGCAGCCGCCGAACGCGAGCACGCCGACAAGCTCGAGCAGGCCCGCCGCCAGCGCGATCAGGCGGTGTTCGAAGCGGAAGAGAGAACGCGCCAGCTGGTGACCGACTCGCAAACCGAGCGCGATCGTCGTCAGCGTGAGCTCGAACAGTCCGTCGCCGCACTCGAACGCCAGCTGTCGCAAACGACCGAAGAACGCGACTCGCTCGCGCGCTCACTCGATTCCGAGAAGCGAGCGCGATCCACCGAAACCGGGTCCCGCGAGCAGACGATTGCCGAGATGTCCAAGGCGCGCGATGCCGAACGGGCCGAAGCGGCCGCGAAGCTGACGGAAGTCGAGGCGGCTCACAAGAGCGCTCTCGAAGCCCGCACTCAGGCTGCGGGGGAAGAGCTCGCGCGTATACATTCCGAGCACGAGACGGCGATATCGATGTTGCGCGAGCAGATGGATCAGACGCGCGACCAGCACGAGCGCGACATGGCAGCAGCTCGCGCGTCTGCCGACCAGCTGCGCGAAGAGCTCGACACCAAGCTCCGCTCGTTGGCTGCCGAGCAGGCCGATGAAAGGAGCAGCATCCAATCCCAGATCGCGGCAGCCATCCAACAAAAAGAGGAAGCACTCGCCGCTGCGCGCGAGGAGCAGCGAAAGCAGCTCGGGCAGATCGAAACCGCCGCCGATCAGCGGATGCGCGCAGCCGAACAAACGGCGCACCTCGCCGAGGAACGGCGAATGCGCGAGGTGGCTGAAGCGGAGCGAGCACGTGACGCGGCGCTGGGCGAGGCCCGCGCCTCGCAGGAGAAGGCAACCCGCGAGCGAGAGGCGGCACTCGCCGAGCTTCGTCTCGAGTTGACCCGCCAGCTCGCCGAGGCGGGACGCGCCCACGAAGCGGAGCTCGCCGACCTTCGACGCACCCACGACGCGGCGCTGGCAGCGTCGCGCGAGAACGCGTCGATCGATGCCGCCGCCCAGTCTCAGCGTCGGTTCAACCTCGATCTCGAGCGGGCGATGAACGAGTTACGCAGCCGGCTCGAAGCGGAACGAGACGAGGCACTCGCGGAGATGCGGCGCGCACACGAAGCCGCTCTTGCGCGTGAAAAAGAGCGCGAGCGCGATGCTCTCGCCCGCGAGCGCGCTGCGTTTTTGGGTCGCGTCCAGGAACGCGAACAGGCTCTCTCTCGAGCGCAGCAGACCGTCGAATTCGAAAGGCGCGGGCGGCTCGCGGATGTGCGCGAAGCGACGAACCGCATCGATGGGCTCGAGACGCTCGTCGCCTCGCGTTTCGAGGACATCGATCGACTGAAACGCGAGCTCGACAAGGCCCGAACGGACGCACCCGGACTGGAATCAGAAATCGCCGCGCTCCGCTCCGAACTCAACCGCGTGCGCCTTCAGCTGGACGATCACGCCGTCGTTGCAAAAAAAGCGAAAGCCGACGAAGCGGAACAAACCGAAAAGGCAGAAAGCTAGCGCACTCTGGTCGGCAAAGTGATGACCAGGCGACTGCGTTGCTCGGCGTGTCCCTGTCGTGTCCCTGTCGTGTCCGCTGTCGGAGCCCAGGTCCCGAGCGACCTTGTATGTGTGCCGGCGAAGTGGCATAGTGATTCCGCGCCGCTCAGCCCGATAATCGGTCGCGACGGCCACGTTTGGCTTGGGGTCGTCGGCTTATCGCTGAGCGCACCCGACGTTCGACGGGTCGGCTTCAGGCCCATCGCCGAGCGGGATCATCCACCTTCATCCCCACTAGGTTCCATTCATGGTGCAATTCCCATCGAGCGTGCGAAAACGCGTCGGCCACGAACAAGCGATCCGAAGCGTCGTCGACTTTGCGCGCGAAGTGCGCATCCATCTGAACGATGCGCAGGTGATTTTCGGCAGCGTCATTTGCGGCAGGGACGGCGAGACGAGGTCCTTCCGCATTCGCCCTTGGGGACTTGCCGATGCAATGGCCATTCAGTTCGACGACGTTTCTCTCGCGTCGCCGGTGAAACAGATGGGTTGGGACCGGCACCGTGCGATTGCGGCTGCCCAACAGGCAGGCGTCTTCGCCACCGCTCGGAGGGCCACCAAATGAATCTCGAGAGACTTGCAGCCTTTCGTGGCGAGGCCTGGGCCCGACGGGTTCTTCGTCAGACGCCCGCCGAGGGACGACCTTCGGCCCAGCGTCCGTGGCCCGGAAAACTGAGCGAAGCTCGACGCCTTGCCGGCACATTGGGCAGACCGCAACTCATCGAGACACTTGCTGCGATCATTCAACAGTGCGCATCGGCTACGTGGAGCTTCCCGAAAAAATCCTGAACGCTCGGTCGTGAGTGACTGAAAGTAGATAGCGTGCGCCATGTGGACGAAGATGACGATGTTGCTTCTCTGGACCCCGGCCATCAGCTCCGTGGTCATCGTGGCTACGCAGTCAGCAGAGAGGACTTGGCTCGGCATGCTTTGGGTCGTGGTGTGCTTGATCATCGCGATGGTTGGTACGGTCATGTACCAAATCGAGCGGCGCCGCCAAAAACGATGGGATGCGGGGAACTATGATTGAGAACGTTCCGTTATTGCTCTACATTCAAGACCGTCTCCCACACGAATAGGCGGCTGTGATGGAAAAACGAAATCAGATTCGCGCTTGGCCCATCGACATCAATGAAGCGAGCGAGGAGCTTCTTGCCAGCCTCCCGCACGTCGGAAAAGAAGGGGCCAGCGCTATCGTCGCCGCACGACCGTTCTCGTCTTGGGACGAGGTTGCCAAGGTTTCACAATTGTCGGATGCCGCGTTCGACGACTTGAAGAGCGGCGGCGCGATGATCGGAAAGCTGACCTAGCGTTACTGCGTCAGATCCTCACTACCAGATCGTTGCATCGGTCAGTGATTTCGTGGGCTATGGCTACTCCGATGGCCATAGCCAAGACCTGACGCAGTGAAGCTAGGCACTCCCGCCCGTTCACCTCCAGATAAAATCAAGGAGAACGCGCAGGTAGGGTCGAAACATGGTCCTCCGTGGGCCGCCCGCGAGACTTGACTACTCGAGAAGCGTAGGAGCGGCACGTCCTGCGCCGGAGACCTCGCCATGCAGCCAGCGCCCGCTCGCCGGAGCCTCATATGCTTGAAGCCGTGGATGGCATGGCTCGCCTTTGGTCCCATCTTCGCTTGCAGTGACGGGATGATTGGCAAGCCGCAGGGGATGAAACTGCCAGGAGCTCCGGGTTCGACGGGCGGCGGGGGCGACGTCACCACGGAAGCCTGCACGGGGCAGCCGATCCCGCTTTCGGCGCCTCGCGTCTGGAGGCTGACGACCACGCAGCTGAAGAACACGTTGCTCGATGTCTTCGGCTTCGCCGGAAGTTCGATTGACAGCTACCCGGCCGACTCTCGAGCGGACATGACCGAGTACGCCAACGTCGCCGACAAGCTGGTGATCGGTGACTTGCTGACGAATTACTACAACAAGACAGCCGAAGAAGTGAGCGCGAGTATCGCGACCCGTAGCAGTACGTTCCTCGGCTGCGCCATGACCGCCCTGGGCGCTGGGACATGTCTTCAGGATTTCTTGAAAACCTACGGTATGAAGGCGTGGCGGCGGCCGCTCTCGACGGCTGAAATCAGCGGCCTTCAAGGGCTTTACAACACGGTAGCCGCAGGTGCTGGGGCGCAGACGGCGTTTGCGATGGTCGTGCAAGCGCTCATCCTCTCGCCGAGCTTCGGGTTTCGCACCGAGCTCGGGACGAGCAACGCGGCGGGCACGATGACGACGATGACCGACTTCGAGATCGCATCGGCGCTGTCGTACATGATTTGGGATTCGCCGCCCGACCAAGCTCTCTACGACGCCGCCTCGGCCGGCACGCTGCACGATCCGGCGACCCTCCGTGCGCAAGTTCATCGGATGTTCACGGATTCGACGAGGGCACCGGTGGCCCTCGGCTGGTTCATCGCACAGTGGCTGCATACCGATGGCATGCCGACCGTCAAGAAGGATGCGACGCTTTTCCCGATGTGGAACGGGTCCGTTGCCCAGGATCTCGCGAACGAGACGGCGAAGTTCGTGAGCTCGGTCGCGTTCGACCCGGCCGGTGATCATACGATCGGCGCGCTCTTGACCGGCAGCTACGGTTTCGTCAGCGCCGCGACCGCCGATCTTTACGGCGTCCGCCCCCCCGCTGCCGGCGCCGGTCTGGTCAAAACTAACTTCGATCCAACCCAGAGGAGCGGGCTCTTGACGCTGGCGTCGTGGCTGGCGGCGGGATCCAACTTCAATGACACCGCCCTGCCCGCCCGAGGCAACTCGGTACGCGGTGCACTGCTCTGCGATGCTTCGCCGCCGCCGCCGGCGATGTTCAAGTTCGATCCGTCGGTCATTACCCCCGACATGACCGGGCGCGAGAAGTTCATCGAGCACACGAAGAGCTCGACCTGCGCGGCGTGTCACGATCTGTTCGACGGTATCGGATTCGCGCTGGAGCAATACGATCCGATCGGCCGATTTCGGACCACCGATCAGGGCAAGACCATCGATCCCTCGGGAACGGTTCCGCTGCCGAGCGGCAGCACGCTCGAGTTTGCAAACTTCGTCGAGATGATGAAACAGGTCGCTGCGTCGCCCGACTTCAGCCAGTGCTATGCGTCGCAATACTTGCGATACGCGACAGGACGCGAAGTGACGGCGGTCAGCGCTTGCGAGCTTCAAACGCTCACCAAGGCGGTCAATGCCGCCGGCAATACCATCGATTCGTTGCCTGCGGCCGTCGCCGCGCTGCCGTCCTTCATCACCCGCCGGAACTGAGCGACGCGAGGAGGAACACGATGTCGTCGATGAGCATAGGTCGAAGATCGCTCTTGCGGGGTCTGGGAGCAGGCAGCGTTCTCCTTTCCGGAATCACTCGAACGCTCTTGGCGGAAGCCGCTGCGCCGAACTTGCGGGCAGCATTCTTTTTCCACGCCAATGGCGCTCAATGGCAATGGACGCCGAGCGCTCCGGGGCCTACGTGGACGGCCCCCCAGGGGAGCCCGAAGAACCCAGCGGGTTTGGACCCCTACGTGGGGCCGGACTACGTGCTGTCGCCGCACCTGCAGGCGCTGGCGCCGGTTCGAAAGGACATCACGATCATCAAGCGCCTCATTCTTGGACGCGAAACCGGGCACCCCCATCGAATGGCGACGCGCTCGGTGCTCGGCTGCGGTGCGCCGACGAGCTTCGATCAGGTGCTGGCGGCCGAGGTCGGGATGACTACCCCCGTTCCATTCGTCGATTACCGCATCGGCACACCCGACGGCGCCGGCGGTTTTGCGGCGTCGCTGTCTCAAGTCAACAACGTGCTCATTTCTGGAAATAAGACGGGTGGGACCTTTCTTCAGGGCGAAACCAGCCCGGTCGCCGCCTACCAGCGCATTGCCCCGATCCTCGCCGGCTCCACCATGACCGGACCGCAGGTCAATCAGATGCTCGTGGCGAAGCGCAGCATGCTCGACTTCGTCCGCGGCGACGTGGGTACGTTCAGCTCGCGCCTCAGTTCGATCGAGAGGCCGAAGTTGCAGCTCTACATGCAAGGGCTGCGGGATCTGGAAAATTCCCTGGGAGCCTCGCTCGGCGAAATTCCGGCCTCTTGCGGGACCCAGATGCTGTCAACGCCCGCGTCGGCGAACATTCCGATGGAGGTCGCCGACATGGGGACCGTCGTTGGCAACACGACGATGAGCCGGCTCTTCTTGGACGTCATGGCGCTCGCGATGGCCTGCGGAATCACCCGAATTGCCGTCATGATGTGGGGGGGCGGCGAGAACGACAAACCGGTCCCCTTCATCGGGATACCGCCGGGCCTGCCGTTGCCTGGCTGGCACGGGATTTCCCACAATGACCCAAGCCTCACCAATGCGATGGGGGGCGTGCTCATGGCGAAAATGCACAATTATCTCGCCGGCGAATATGCGTACTTCCTCCAGAAGCTGGCGTCGTACCCATCGGGGACGGGCTCGGTGCTCGACGAGTCGGTGGTCGTGTGGGGTACGCAGAACGGGAACAGCTGCGGAACGGCCTACTCACCGACTGACCACGACGGGCACAATTCGCCGTTCATCGTCGGAGGAAAGCTCGGGGGCGGCTTGAAGCCCGGCAACCTCATCGACGGCGGCAACCGAAATCACAACGATGCCTACATCAAGATCGCCCAAGTGTTCGGCCTTCCCATGACGACAGTCGGCGATCCCTCGTGGTGCCAGGGCCCGTTGCCCGGCCTGTGATGAACGCTCCGCTGGCCCGATATCAGTTACATCGCTTGAGAAACTTGCCGCAGGGCTTCTTCTTCGCGGGCACGACGCCTTTCGCGGGAGCCGGTGCCGCAACCTTGGCGGGCGGCGGGGAAGCGGACGCCGCAGCGGCGCTCGCTTTGGCGGGGGGCGCCGAAGCAGGCGGAGGAGCACTGGCGATCACTGGAGCGGCGCTCTCGGGTTCGGCGGGCTGCGGCTTCATTTCGGGCGGGGCTGCCGCGGGCTCGAGGTGGGCGGGCGTGGGTTCGGCGGGTGGAGCGACGGCCGGCGCGGCCGGAGGCGGCTCGGGGAACAGCACCCCCCTCGTCGACGAGAGCGCGAAGACCGCACTGCCGGCCACGACGATGGCGGTTGCGATACCCGCGATCCACGGTGCACGGGAGCTCGGTGGCGGACGCTGGTCGAGCAAGCTCTGAATCGTGATCGGCTCATCACCGGTCGGAACGACCGTCGTCTCGTCATCGATGCCCCTCAAAGAGCCTTGCCGATCGTTACCGGTAGGTACGACCGT
>Ga0137375_10001514_pt1 | contig 26990 bp, 26 predicted proteins | sample SagtaG_24_FD_104936 | JGI IMG/M metagenome (GOLD analysis project Ga0137375, IMG submission 104936) | Vadose zone soil microbial communities from Sagehorn Ranch, Mendocino, California, USA - Sage1_R_113_16 metaG | ecosystem: Environmental > Terrestrial > Soil > Vadose zone | place: USA... | reverse complement strand
CCGAGGAGCTTCGCGGCCTCGACCATGTCCTGGCCCTTCGTCCACAGAGCCGTCGCGGAGCCTTGCCAGGTATCGCCACCGTCGAGGACCAGCGCGCCCGGCCGATCGGCCTTCAGGCGCTTGATCAGCGTCGCGAGCTGGGCGAAGCCCCCGAGCTTGCCGTAGAGCCGCGCTGCGTGCGCGAAATCGAGGCAGGTAAATGCGTACGCCTCGCGCGTACCCGGCTTGATCCCGAAACGCTTCAGCAGCGCTTCGCCGACTAGGTGCGGAGGTCGCCCTTTCGCGATACCGACGCCGAGATTGACATCGGGCTCCCGGAAGTACGCCGGCAGCAGTTGCGCGTGGCAGTCGGTGAAGTGCAGCAGATGCACATTGCCAAAGCGCGGCAACGCATAGAACGCGTCGGGGTCGCGCTTCGCGTCTGCCGTCCGCGCATCGAGAGCGAATCCGGCAGCGGCGGCGGAGGCGAGAACGTGCAGAAATTCGCGGCGCTTCACCGCGCGAATATATCACCCTCGGCGGGGACGCCGACCGCCGTACGCTCACTGATTGACCGGCGAGGCAGGATCGAGCAGGAGCGCGGTGACGTCTTTGATCTGCTGCTCGGAGAGGATGCCCTTGTGGCCGAATCGCGGCATGTTGGAGCACGCCGTGAACGCCTCGGAGTTGTAGATCTTGCCAAAAGTGTAGCGCTGCACCTCGACGCCGTTGCCGCGCAGCTTGCCGTATTGATAGAGGCTCGGCCCGATCGTGCCGAACGAGAGCTCGGCTTTCGACAGCTGGTGGCAGGCGTAGCAATTGGCGCCTACGGGGCCCTTGGGATCGTCGGAAAACTGCTTGCCGCGCCCTTCCTGCGCGATCCTCTCGCCGTTTTTCCAATCACCGATGAGCTTGCCGTCGGCGGGATAGCGGATCGTCGCGAGGTTCGCCTGCTCGATCACCGCGGCGACATCCTTGGCCGGCGCCTTGCCGGCCGCCGCGCTGCAGGCGCGCTGCGTTTCGTCCTGGTCCAAGCGGTCGAGCCCCGCCTGACCTGCGGGCTTGAAGGATGCTTTCAGCACTGCTGTCGCCTTGGCGGCGGTCTCGCTCTCGTCCACAGCCGTGGCGCAGCCGGCGCCGACGATCGCGGTCACGACGAGCAGCCCCAGTCCCGCGTATGGCCTCATCGCCAAGCCCTCAACGCTTGATCGCCGGCGCATCGAAGGCTGCGCCATTGGCGTTGCGCGCCAGATACATCGTCAGCGCAATCGCGGCGTCCGAGCCGAAAACGAGCTCCGGAAAGCGCTGCTGGCGGAAGCAATCGTAGAGCCGCCACTCGAACGTGCGCAGCTCTCCCTGCGATACGCGATACGCCGGCCAGGTCGTGTACGCCTTCTGGGCCCCTTCCGCCGCCATCAGGTTCGGCAGATCCTGCAGCCGGATGCGCTTGCTTTCCTCGCTGTGACAGGTCGCGCAGGCGAAGTCGTGCGTGCCGCCGCGGAAGAAAAAGAGCTTCTCGCCGATGCGATACGCCTCGGCTTCTTTCGCATGCCGCATCGGAACATTCATCTTCGCGCCGCGCGACTCGGAGGTGATGTACGCGGTGAGGGCCTCGAGGTCGGATTACCTGGCGTTGCCGCTGCCGAACGGATTCTTTTTCGCGTCGGCCTCGGTGTAGCCCTGCAGCGTCACCATGCACCAGACCAGACGCGTCTCGAGATCCAAGACGCGATCGGCGTCGGCGAAGTAGCGCGGCAGTTGCGCATACGCCCCCTTGACGACCCCGGCGCCCAGGCCCAGATCGCAGCGCTCCAGAGACACCTTTTTAGGCCCGCGTTCCTGCTTCCACAGCGCTTCGCCGCGGCTCTCCCAGAGCTCGGCCGGGTTGCCGTCCTGCAGCGCCGCGCGATACTTAGCGATCCCCTCAGCAGTAGATTCCTGGGCCAGGGCCGCAGGCGCCAGCGCAAGCGCCCCAAGCGCGAGGACGATGTGCGCAAACTTCATGCGATGACTGCTTCGTCGGTGCGTTTGTCGCCCCGGTTGTCCATCCAGGCGATCGCGATCTTGTCGCCCTTCGCGCCGCCTTTGAACTTAAACGATAGGAAGGGGTTCTTCGACACGGCCGTTCCCCACTGCGCCGACAGCACGGTCCTGCCGTTCCAGGTGACGACGACGTTCTGGATGAACCACGCGGGAATCGTCTGGCCCTGCGCGTCCTTGCGCTGCCCCGTCTCCATCTCGTGGCTCATCAATACCTTGACCTCGGTGGAATCGCCGAGGGTGGTCGCGCGAATTTTCATCGGGTCGGCCATGTCATCCTCCGCAACCGCCCAAGGTTACTTTGATGTCCTTCGCGGCGACGTAATACTTGCCGTCGGCTTTGACCAGTGCATAGACATTCGAGCTCTGCGCCATCTTCACGCGCGTTGAGATCGACGCTTCAGTGCCGGCGGGAATGTCGAATACCGCGGCCAGCAGGTTCGGGTTTTTTTCGATCAGGATTGCGATCGACTCGGTCCTCGCGATATTGCTGGTAACGCCGATCGGGACCACGGCGCCGTTCTCGGCGATCTCCGGGGTCTGGAAAAAAACGATATCCTTGCTTTGTGCAGGATCGCCGCCTCCGAGTGCCTTCATGGTATCGGTCAGGCTGTGGGTGTCGAACGCGGCCTTGTTCCACGTCTGCGCCTGCGCCAGCGCTTCTTCGGGCTTGAGCCATCCCGCCGCGAGAAGCAGGCTGAGGAGCGTCATTCCCCCGCCCGATTGAATCAACCTTCTTCGCATCTCGTCCATGCCGCGTCTCCGTCGACCACGCGTTATTCTATCAGGCTACCTCACGCGCAGTCCGCGCAACTGCGTTCAATGCCTGAGCACACCGCATTGAGCACGCCGAGGCCGCGGCCGGCCCCGCGTAAGCGTCACGCGACAGCAAAGACTTGCGCGGGCGACGGACTCGTCGCTCGACCGGCGAACGCCTTCTTAGTCGATCGAACGACCAACGTCGCTTCGGCGCTCGCCAAAGCGCAGCCGACGCCAGCGGTCAGTGTATCGTCGCGCTGGTAAGAAAGCGCAGCAACGCGCCGGACTTGAGGAGATATGCGCCGTCGCCCACATACTCGGCGCCGTCGAGCTCTTCGCGGACGAAGGTGACTTCGGTCTCGCCCAGCTTGAGCTCCATGACGACGTCGTCAGCGACGGTCGCCTCATCCGGAACGCGCAGATACCCGGGCTCGAACACGATCCCGTTTACCTGCACAAAATCCGCGTCGCGCATCGCTTCCGCCAGTGGTATCGAGTCAGCTTTCATCGAGTCATTGCGGTGTCGCGGAGAATGCCACACCGCGACTATTAGATGCGGCCGAGCGGCGCAGGTTCAACACCGTAGTAGGATGCGCGCCGGCAGCCGCCTAGGACGCGCGCCTACACCGCGGCGACCAGCTCGCGGACGAAGTTCGGCAGCGCGAATCCGGCGCGGTGCACGCCGCCGTTGTAGTACTGCAGATCGCCGATCTTGCGCTGAGCGATTCGGCGATCGACGTCGAGGGGGGTCAGGTACGCCGGGTTGAGTGTTGCCGAGGCGCTCGCCATCATCCACAGCCCGCCATACAGCGGAACGCAAACGAGATACGGCGTAACGATTGCGAACGCTGCGCGCAGATTGGCGAGGCCGGCACGGATGCGGTCGGGGTGCGCGACCGGCGAGGCGATATGCAGCGTGAGCGCGCCGGTTGGATTGAGCCTCGCGGCGCAGGCGCGATAGAAGTCGGCGGTGTACAGCGGCTCCGACGGCCCACCGGGGTCCGTGAGATCGAGCACGATCAGATCGAAAGTCTCCGCCGTGCTGCGCACGAATGCCAGTCCGTCCTCGACTTTGATCGCAAGGCGCGGGTCCGAAAAAGCCCCGCGATGGACCGCACCGAAGTACTTGCGCGCGACGTCGATGACGGCGAGGTCGATCTCGACCAGCGTCACCGACTTCATCGTTGGATACTTGAGCAACTCCTCTGCCGACCCGCCATCGCCGCCACCGATGATCAGCGCCTTCTCCGGCGCCGGATGCGCGATCGCAGCGGTATGGACGAGGTTTTCGTGATAGAAGAACTCGTCCTTCTCGGAAGTCATGAAGTGGCCGTCGAGCCGGAACAGCATGCCGAACGGCACGGTGTCGTGGACTTCGACTGCCTGGAATGGCGACTGAAAGCGCTCGAATTCGCGCGCCGAGCGGACGAAAAAACCGGTTTCGGCGGTCAGGTATTCGGTAAGCAATCCGGGCTGCACGTCGCCGGCAGCCTTGTCTTCAGGCATCGCGCCCTCCGCGATGGATCGCCTGAAACTTTGTGTGTTGCGGCATCAGCGCGTCCTGCATGCTGCGGAACAGCACCTCCGCCTTGGCCGTGTTGTCGGTCGTGTAGTTGCAGACATACACGTCGATCGTCACGAAGCCATGCTCGGGCCACGTGTGAATCGCTAAATGCGACTCGGCAAGCAACACGGTGCCGGTGACGCCCTGCGGCTCGAATTGGAAGAAGCGGTCGCCGACGATCGTCATGCCGGACGCCTCGGATACGCGCAGGCATAACGCGCGCAACGGCCCCGCGCGCGTCATCTCCGGCAGATCGACCGCGCAGCCATACCATTCTCCGAGCAGATGGATGCCGTCCATTGTTGTTCTCCCCCAGCGCCATAGTGCCTGGTTACAGTACGATTAAGCCCGTGATTATTGCCCAAAATCGGTGCCTGGGCGATAATTTTAATGCTTTGCAGCAGCGCTACGCGGGCACTTGAGCGCCGCAGGCGCCGACCGCACTTCCCTGATCCCTCGCTCCTTCTCCAATGACCGCACCGTTGACCATGCCGACCCGGGCGTCCGCTCCTGCGCTCCGCCCTGCTCCGGATCCGGCATTGCTCGCCAATGCGATCCGCGCGCTCGCGATGGACGCGGTGCAGGCGGCGAACTCGGGCCATCCCGGGATGCCGATGGGCATGGCGGAAATCGCCGTCGCGCTGTGGAATCGGCACCTGCGGCACAACCCCGCGAACCCGCATTGGCCCGACCGTGATCGCTTCGTGTTGTCCAACGGTCACGGTTCGATGCTGCAGTATGCCCTTCTCCATCTGTCCGGCTACGCGCTGCCGCTCGAGGAACTGAAGCGTTTCCGCCAGCTGCACTCGAAGACACCCGGCCATCCGGAGCTCGGCGTCACGCCCGGCGTCGAGACTACAACCGGACCGCTCGGCCAGGGACTCGCCAACGCCGTCGGCATGGCACTTGCGGAGAAGCTGCTGGCTGCGGAGTTCAACCGGCCCGGCCACGCGATCGTCGACCATCGCGCGTATGTTTTCGTCGGCGACGGCTGCCTGATGGAGGGGATCTCGCACGAGGCCTCTTCGCTCGCGGGGACACTGGGATTGGCCAAGCTCACCGCGTTCTACGACGACAACGGCATCTCGATCGACGGCGAGACCAAGGGCTGGTTCACCGACGATACGCCGCGACGCTTCGAGGCGTACGGCTGGCACGTCATCGCCAATGTCGACGGCCATGACGTCGAGGCAGTCGACGCGGCGATCCGCAAAGCTCACGCAGTCACCGATCGTCCGACACTCATCTGCTGCAAGACCCTCATCGGCAAGGGATCGCCCAACCGCGCCGGCACCGAGCTCGCGCATGGCCAGGCGTTGGGCGAAAAGGAAGTCGTGCTGACGCGCGAGGCGCTGGGCTGGAAATACCCGCCGTTCGAGATACCGCAGACGGCATACCAAGGCTGGAGCGCGCGCGAATGCGGCGCGCTGCTCGAGGGCGACTGGAGTGCGCGCTTCGCCGCGTACAAGGCGGCGTATCCGAAGCTCGCCGCCGAGTTCGAGCGGCGCACGGCCGGCGCCCTGCCTCCGGCGTTTGCCGAAACCGCGGCTGCGCTGGTGCGGCAGCAGGACGGCAACGCCGAATCGATCGCCACCCGCAAAGCATCGCAGCAGGCGCTCGAGGCGCTCGCGCCGGCGCTGCCGGAATTGATCGGCGGCGCGGCCGATCTTACCGGGTCGGTGTTCACTCAATGGTCGGGCAGCAGGACGATAACCTCAAGCGAGCCCGGGAACTATGTCTACTTCGGCGTGCGTGAATTCGGCATGAGCGCGATCGCCAGCGGTCTCGCCCTGCACGGCGGGTTCATTCCATACGTCGGCACGTTCCTGACCTTCTCCGACTATGCGCGCAACGCCGTGCGCATGACGGCGCTGATGAAGCTGCGCTCGATCTTCGTGTACACCCACGATTCGATCGGGCTGGGCGAGGATGGCCCGACGCATCAATCGATCGAGCATGCCTCGGCGCTGCGGCTGATTCCCCACCTCGACGTATGGCGCCCCTGCGATACGGTCGAGTCAGCGGTAGCCTGGGTGAGCGCGATCGAGCGCGGCCACGGCCCCTCATGCCTGTTGCTCACGCGCCAGAACGTGCCGTTCCAGAAGCGCGACCAAGCGCAGATCGCCGCAATCCTGCGCGGCGCGTATGTGCTCGCGGACTGGACGGACAATACTCCGGAGGCCAAGCGGGTCATCCTCATCGCCACCGGCTCGGAGGTCGCGCTGGCGATGGGTGCCCGCGATGTGCTCGCGGCCGAGGGCATTGCCGCTCGCGTGGTATCGATGCCGTCCACCAGCGCCTTCGATCGCCAGGACGCGCGCTACCGCGACGCAGTGCTGCCGCGTGGCGTTCCGCGGGTCGCGGTCGAAGCGGGCGTGTCCGACTACTGGCGCAAATACGTGGGCCTCGACGGCGCGATCGTCGGCATCGACACTTTCGGCGAGTCCGCTCCGGCGGGCGCGCTGTTCAAGCACTTCGGCTTCACAGTTGAGAGCGTCGTCGCCACCGTGCGGCAGGTGATTTGACAGCGAGACGCGAGGTGCGGGAACAACGGATTCTTCCCGCGCGCGCTCCGTGTCTCTGTGTCTCTTTGTGAGATAGGCCTTCTAACAGGACGCACCCATGACCATCAAAGTCGCGATCAACGGCTATGGCCGCATCGGCCGCAATGTCCTTCGCGCGCATTACGAAGGCGGGAAGAGACACGATCTCGCGATCGTTGCGCTTAACGACCTCGGCAGCCCGGAGACCAACGCGCACCTGACGCGTTACGACACGGTGCACGGCAAGTTCCCGGGCAAGGTCGAGGTCGACGGCGATGCGATGGTGGTGAACGGGGACCGCATCAAGGTTCTTGCGCAGAAGAACCCGGCCGAGCTGCCGTGGACCGCGCTCGGCGTCGACGTCGTACTCGAAAGCACGGGCTTGTTCACGACCAAGGAAAAGGCCTCGGCGCACCTCAAGGGCGGCGCGAAAAAGGTCGTGATCTCCGCCCCCGGCGGCAAGGACGTCGACGCAACGATCGTATACGGCGTCAACCATACGACGCTCAAGGCTTCGGACACGGTGATTTCCAATGCATCATGCACGACCAACTGCCTCGCGCCGCTGGTGAAGCCGTTGCACGACAAGATCGGCGTCGTCACGGGCCTGATGACCACGATTCACGCATACACCAACGACCAGGTGCTGACCGACGTCTACCACGAGGATCTGCGGCGCGCACGTTCGGCAACGATGAGCATGATCCCGACCAAAACCGGCGCGGCAGCCGCCGTGGGGCTCGTCCTCCCGGAACTCAACGGCAAGCTCGACGGCTATGCCATCCGCGTGCCGACGATCAACGTGTCGATCGTCGATTTGTCATTCATCGCCGCACGCGATACGACCGTCAATGAAGTAAATGCCATCATGAAGGCCGCGTCGGAGTCCGGTCCTCTCGCCGGACTGCTGGGCTACAGCACAGGGCCATTGGTGTCGGTCGATTTCAATCACGATGCGCGCTCGTCGGTGTTCGATGCGACGCTTACGAAGGTGTCGGGACGGCTGGTCAAAGTGTCGAGCTGGTACGACAATGAGTGGGGCTTCTCCAACCGGATGCTCGACACGACGATGGCCTTGATGGCAGCCAAGTAGGGCGTGTCGCAGGACGCGTTGAGAGCATGGCCACATTCAAGCGCCTCGCGGACGTCGAAGTCGCAGGCAAGCGCGTCTTCATCCGCGCCGACCTCAACGTACCGCAGGACGATCACGGCGCGATCACCGACGACACGCGCATCCGCGCTTCGGTTCCCGCGATCCGCGACGCGCTCGATCGTGGCGCTGCGGTGATGGTCACCTCACACCTCGGTCGGCCTACCGAGGGGCAGTTCAACCAAGCCGACTCGCTCGCGCCCGTTTCGCAGCGGCTGTCCGAGCTCATCGGGCGCGAGGTGCCGCTGATTCGCGACTGGGTCGAGGGCGGCGCATGGCATGCGAACCTCAAGCCGGGCGAGGTCATGCTGCTCGAGAACTGCCGCTTCAACAAGGGCGAAAAGAAGGACGACGAGACGCTGGCGCGAAAAATGGCGCGATTGTGCGACGTCTACGTCAACGACGCCTTCGCGACCGCGCATCGCGCCGAAGCGACGACGCACGGCATCGCCCGCTTCGCGCCCGTTGCGTGTGCCGGTCCGCTCCTTGCCGCCGAGCTCGACGCGCTCGGGCGCGCGCTTGCGCAGCCCAAGCGGCCGCTGGTCGCTGTCGTCGGCGGCGCGAAAGTATCGACCAAGCTTACCGCGTTGAAAGCGCTCGCCGCGAAAGTCGACCTGCTGATCGTGGGCGGCGGTATCGCCAACACGTTCATCCTGGCGGCCGGCGGAAGCATCGGCAAATCGCTCGCGGAGCCGGATCTCATCGGCGAAGCCAAGGCGATCCTCGTCGCGTTCCCGGGCAAGGTACCGGTCCCGGTCGATGTTGTCATCGCGCGCGAATTCACCGCGACCGCAACTCCCGTACTGAAGGCGGTCGAGAACGTCGAGACCGATGACATGATCCTCGACATCGGCCCGCAAACCATACTCACGCTACGCTCGCTCATCGCGCGCGCCGGCACGATCGTGTGGAACGGACCGCTGGGTGTGTTCGAGTTCGACGCCTTTGCCACCGGGACCAGGGAGCTCGCAAGGGCGATTGCCGAGTCGCCCGCCTTTTCCATCGCCGGAGGCGGCGACACGATCGCCGCGATCAACAAGTTCGGTGTCGCGGATCGCATCGGCTACATCTCGACCGCCGGCGGCGCTTTCCTCGAATTCCTCGAAGGCAAGACGTTGCCGGCGGTGGCAATCCTGGAGCAACGCAACCGGACGCAATGAATCGCTAGGAGAGCTGAATGCATCGCGCCACCAAGATCGTCGCGACGCTGGGTCCGGCCAGCAGCACGCAGGACGTGCTGAACCGCATGCTCGCCGCGGGTGTCGACGTCCTGCGGCTCAACTTCTCGCATGGCGCCGCCGCCGACCACGAGGAGCGCGCGCGCCTGGTGCGCGATGCGGCCCGGTCGCTCGGTCGCGAGGTCGCCATCATGGCCGATCTGCAGGGCCCGAAGATACGCGTCGGCAAGCTTGCGAACGGAAAGATAACGCTCAAGGTCGGCCAGCGCTTCATCCTCGACGCCGATTGCGAGCTTGGTAACGAGGAGCGCGTCGGACTCGACTACCAGGAGCTGCCGCGCGACGTGGCCGCTGGTGATGTGTTGCTCCTTGACGACGGCTTGATCAGGCTGCGCGTCGAATCCGTGCTGGGCAACGAAATCACGACACAAGTCGAAGTCGGCGGTGTGCTCTCGAATAACAAGGGCATCAATCGCCAGGGCGGCGGCCTCACCGCACCGGCGCTCACGGCGAAGGACATGGACGACATGAAGACCGCGGTCGCCATTGAGGCCGACTACATCGCCGTCTCGTTTCCCAAGAACAAAGAAGACATGTACATGGCGCGCCAGTTGCTACGCGCCGCAGGCGGCACGGCGCTGCTCATCGCGAAGATCGAGCGCGCCGAGGCGATCTCCGCGCTTGAAGAGATCATCGACGCTTCCGATGGCATCATGGTCGCCCGCGGAGACCTGGCGATCGAGGTCGGCAACGCCGCCGTTCCCGGGCTTCAGAAGCGCATGCTCCGTCTGGCGCGCGAGCGCAACAAGCTCTCGATCACCGCCACGCAGATGATGGAATCGATGATCGTAAACCCGGTGCCGACGCGCGCGGAGGTGTCCGACGTCGCCAACGCCGTACTCGACGGCACCGACGCGGTCATGCTCTCGGCCGAGACCGCCGCCGGCCGCTATCCAGTCGAAACGATCGAGGCGATGAGCCAGATCTGCGTCGAGGCCGAGAAGTACGACATCGGAGAGCTCGACCGCGATTTCTTCAACCGGACATTCACCCGCATCGACCAGTCTGTCGCGATGGCCGCGCTCTTCACCGCGCATCACCTGCGTGTCAAGGCGATCGCCGCGTTGACGCAATCCGGCTCGACCGCGCTGTGGATCTCACGCCACAACTGCGGCTGCCCGATCTTCGCGCTGACGCCCGAGGTGGCGTCGCAGCGCAAGATGGCGCTCTACCGCAACGTGCGTCCCCTCTATCTCGAGCAGAGCTCCGATCGCGACCAGGTCCTGCGCGCCGCGGAGGACCTGCTGCTCGAAAAGGGTCAGGTGCAGCGTGGCGATCTCATCGTGCTCACCATCGGCGAGCCGATGGGCAAGTCGGGCGGGACCAACGCCATGAAGATTGTCCGGGTTGGTGAGCACCGCTAGGTGCGAACCAGGACAATCGGGACGAGGCTAACCTGCAACGCAGGTTAAGAGCCGAAGGCCCGGCCGAGGCCAAGATCGTTCCTGGTGAGCACCGCTAAATCGAGCTCGCCCGAACGTCTGATCCGGTTGCATCTATCTAACCGGTTCGTTAATATGGCCGCGTGGATGAAGCCGTTACTGTCGCCGCAAGGCCTGTCGCAACCCGGGCACGCAAGACCGTCACGCCGACGCGCAAAGACGCCGCACCGGTGGGCGCGGGGCGCGACGCAGCGCGTACCAAGGCAAGCATTCTGACCGCAGCCACCGATGAGTTTGCCCGCTACGGTCTGGGTGGGGCCCGCGTCGACCGGATCGCCGAACGGGCTCGAGCCAACAAGCGGATGCTCTACTATTACTTCGGCAGCAAGGACGCCCTCTTCCTTGCGGTCCTGGAAAATACCTACGCCGGGATCCGGCGGGCAGAGGAAGGCCTCGACCTCCTGAATACCGATCCCGTCGACGGCGTTCGACGGCTGGTCGAATTTACCTGGAATTACTTCACCGAGCACCCCGAGTTTCTGGCGCTGCTCAACAGCGAGAATCTGCATCAGGCAGAACATCTGAAACGCTCGCGGCAGATCCGGGGGATGAATTCGCCGCTTATCGCAACCCTCACGGTGCTCTTGGGCCGCGGTCAGCGCTCGGGAAAATTTCGAACAGGCGTCGAGCCTCTCCAGCTCTACATCTCGATCGCCGCCTTGAGCTACTTCTTCCTTTCCAACAGCCACACTCTCTCGGCGGTATTCGGGCGCGATCTTTTCTCCGCCTCCCAGCGCAAAGCCAGACTCCAGCACATGATCGCACTGGTGCTGGGATACCTTGCCAAGCCCCGAGCAAAAGGGTGATCCGGTAAGGGGGTTGACAACGCGTTGCACCATCGATAAAGTATTAACTAACTAGTTACTCACACCACCTAAGCTGCTGAGGGGATTGTGGCAGAGTAGCGGAAGATCGATGCCGAACCTTCGGGTCGAACGCACGATCGATCGCCGGGCCAGCCGGCAACGTTTTCAGGAGGAGTTGCAGCAATGCCTACCGTGCGCGTCTGGTCGCGCCGCATCCTCGAATCGGAGTTCGCGCGCCCGTTGTTCCTGATCGTGGCCGTGTTCGTCCTGTGGGACGTGACGATTCGCATCTTCAGGATCCCGCCGTATCTGATTCCCGCGCCCTGGGACGTCGCCAAGATGCTCGTCGCCGAATGGCCGCGGCTGTGGCGCGAGAGCCTCTATACCGCCTACGCGACGCTCGGCGGCTTCGGCCTGTCGATATTGATCGGGATCCCGATCGCGATGGTGATTGCGTATTCGCGCGTGGTCGAAAGCTTCGTCTATCCGTTGCTCGTTTTCTCGCAGAGCATCCCGAAGATCGCGATCGCGCCACTGTTCGTCGTCTGGTTCGGCTTCGGCATCTTCCCCAAGGTCATCTCGGCATTCCTGCTCGGTTTCTTCCCGGTAGTCGTAGCCACCGTCATGGGCTTCAAATCGATCGAGACCGATATGATCGATCTGGCGCGATCGATGCGCGCGTCGCGCTGGCAGATGTTCCTCAAGTTCAGCCTGCCACAGGCGCTGCCGAGCATCTTCAGCGGGCTGAAGATTTCCGCGACGCTGGCGGTCGTCGGCGCCGTCGTCGGCGAGTTCGTTGGATCGAACTCGGGCATCGGCTATGTGCTGCAGATCGCCAACGGCAACTTCGATCTGCCGCTGATGTTTGCCGCGCTCGTCGTTCTGTCGATGATGGGTGTGATCCTGTTCGCTCTCGTCGACCTCACCGAGAAATTGATGATCCCGTGGCATCAGTCGCGCCGCGGCGAGGCCATCGGTGTCACCGCTTGACCGAGTTCCCGTTCCGCACACTGTAAGGAGGAAACCATGAAGTCACTGCTGAAGCTTCTCATGCTGCTCGCCGCGGCGATGATGTTGACGATCGGCGCCGCCCAGGCGCAACCCAAGGAAAAGGTCGTTCTAATGCTCAACTGGTACCTGTACAGCGAGCACGCGCCGTTCTTTCTGGGCAAGGCGCGCGGCTATTACGACCAGGAGGGCATCGACCTCGAAATCCAGGAAGGACGCGGTTCGGGGGTAACGGTGCAGGCGGTCGCAGCCAATACCGCTACCTTTGGCTACGTCGACGTTCCGACCATGATCAAGGCCGCTGCCAAGGGTGCGCCGGTCAAAGCCGTCGGCGTCGCGCTGCAGGTGAGCCCGATGTCCGTCATGGGCTTTTCCGACAAGAATATTCGTGCGCCCAAGGACATCGTCGGCAAGACCGTCGCGGTCACACCGGGCGACTCGATGTCGCAGATCTGGCCGCTGTTCCTGAAGAAGACCGGCATCAAGGAAACCGACTTCAAGACCGTTGCGGGCGACGCGCAAACCAAGCTCAACGCCGTCATGAACGGACAGGCCGATCTGCTGCTGGGCTACGTGATGGATCAGGCGATCAAGCTGCAGGATGCGACGCACAAGCCCGTCTATCCGATCCGCTTCGCAGACTACGGAGTGAATCTCATCAGCTCGGGCATCGTCGCGAACACCGACACGCTCAAATCAAAACCCGACATGGTCAAGCGCTTCCTGCGCGCGACGACCAAGGCGCTGGCAGACGCCGAAAAGGAGCCCGAAGCGGCGGTCGACGCGATGTTGAAGGCGAATTCCAAGGCCGGCGTGCGGGAAACGCTGATCATCGGACTCAAGCAGACGACGGCGCTCTATCACACCAAGGAGACCGCCAAGCAGCCGCCGCTGCGCGTGGCCATGGAAAACGTCGGCGAATCGCTGGACCTTCTCGCGCAGTATGGCGGCCTCGACCCCGCGACCAAAGGCAAGCCCGAGGACTGGGTGACGCTGCAGTACCTGCCTTGATAGGGATCCACCGTGAGCAATGCAGGCCTCGACCATGTACCGCCGCTGATCCGGGGTCGCGGCGTGGCAAAGACCTATCGCGCCAAAGAGGGCGAGGTTGAATCGCTCAAACCGCTGGACTTCGACATCCGGAACGGCGAGTTCGTCTCGGTCGTCGGACCCAGCGGTTGCGGCAAGAGCACGCTTCTCAAGATGGTGGGAGGCTTGCTGCCCGCCACGTGCGGCTCGATCGAGATCGCCGGCCAGCGCGTCGACGGCCCGGCGGCCAGCATCGGCATCGTATTCCAGAGCCACGTGCTGCTTGCCTGGCGCACGGTGCTGGAAAACATCATGCTCCAGATCGAGGTCCGCAAGCTGCCGTACAAGTCTGCCTTGGCGCACGCCCGGGAGTTGATCGAGATGGTTGGACTCGTCGGCTTCGAAAACAAGTATCCCTGGCAACTTTCGGGCGGCATGCAGCAGCGCGCGTCGATCTGCCGCGCCCTGGTGCACGATCCGGCCATTCTCCTGATGGACGAGCCCTTTGGCGCGCTCGACGCGATGACGCGCGAAAAGATGAACCTGGAGCTGCAGCGCATCTGGGCGGCTGCAAAAAAGACCGTGCTGCTCATCACGCACAGCATTCCGGAATCGATCTTTTTGTCCGACCGGGTGTTGGTCATGAGCGAGCGCCCGGGTTCGATCGCCGCGGTCTACGATATACCGCTGCCGCGACCGCGCACGCTCGCCATGATGGGCTCCGAGCAATTCGGCGCGCTCGCGCAAAAGATTCGCGCCCACTTTTACGCGCAAGGTTCGCTGGACGCCTAGCGGCGACGCAAACTGCACCGTTTCCTGCCGATGGCCGCACCCGAATTTCGCATCATCGCGATCGAGCTCTACGAGCGCCCGGTCGCGCTGCGCATCCCTTTTCGGTTCGGTGCCGCAACCGTAACGCACGCGTCGCAGGCCTTCGTTCGCGCGGGCATTCTGCTCGACGATGGCCACGAGGCGCACGGCGCCGCAGCGGAGCTGATGATTCCGAAGTGGTTCGACAAATCTCCGCAGAAGTCGAACGCCGACAACATCGAAGATCTCCGGCGCTCGCTGTCTTGCGCAGCCGCTGCTTATGCGATGGAGCCGCGCGCGCTCACTGCGTTCGGCCACTTCGCCGCCCATTACGGCGCGTTGATCACCGACGGAGCCGGCGTCGGGCTCAATCCGCTCACCTCGAATTACGGGCCGGCATTGATCGACCGCGCCATCCTCGACGCGCTCTGCCACGCGCTCTGCGTCTCGTTCAGCGCCGCGATCCGCGCCAACCTGCCCGGAATCAACACCTCGCTGACGCCTGAACTCGCAGGCTTCGCTATCGACCGCTTTCTTGGCGGTCTCACGGTGTCACCGACGATCGCCGCGCGCCACACCGTCGGCATGCTCGATCCCATCGTCGCCGGCGAGGCCGTGGTTCGCATCGGCGACGGTCTGCCGGAGACGCTGGAGGAAGTTATCGCCGCCTACGGCAATCGCTATTTCAAGCTCAAGCTCGGCGGCGATCCGCAGGTCGACGTCGAACGTCTGGTCCGCATTGCCGCAGTGCTCGACCGTTTACCGGGCTACGCGGTCACTCTCGACGGTAACGAGCAGTACGCCGACCCGTCGGGAATCGCCGAGCTCTGGTGCAAGGTCGAGGCAACGCCTGCGCTGGCGCGGCTGTTCGCGGCAACGCTGTTTCTCGAGCAACCGCTGCCGCGCGCAATCGCGCTCGACGCCGACGTATCTACGCTTGCGCAGTCGAAATCGCTACTCATCGACGAATCCGACACGACGCTCGACGCTTTTCCGACCGCGCGCGCATCCGGCTACACGGGCGTATCGAGCAAGAGCTGCAAGGGAATCTACAAATCGCTGCTCAACGCGGTGCGCTGCGCGCACTGGAATGACGGCGTCGCGCCCCGCTATTTCCTGTCGGGCGAGGATCTGACCATGCAGGCCGGACTTGGCGTTCAGCAGGACTTGGCGCTGGCAGCCCTGCTCGGGTTGCGCCACGTCGAGCGCAACGGCCACCACTACGTCAATGGATTCGCCGGACAGAGCGCCGGGGACGCTGAACAGAAGGCGTTTCTCGCCGCGCAACCCGGGTTGTACGAGAAGAGCCACGGCAGCGTCAGGCTGGCGATTCACAGCGGTCTTATCGATATTTCCTCGCTCGAGGCGCCTGGCTTCGCTTCGGCAGCGCAGCCGGACTGGGCAACGCTCGAGCCGCTTGGCGTCGCGCTGGCCGGCGCAACGTAAGCCGGCAATCGACCGAACCTATTTTAAGGAGAACGACGGTGGATACGATCCGACTCGGGATCATCATGAACGGCGTCACCGGCCGGATGGGTACCAACCAGCATCTGATCCGCTCGATCTGCGCCATTCGTGCCGAAGGCGGCGTGCGCCTGGCTGACGGCCGCCGTGTGATGCCCGATCCGATCCTCGTCGGCCGCAATGCAGACAAGCTCAAAGAGCTCGCGCGAGCCAACGGCGTGACGCGGTGGTCGACCGATCTAAACACGGCGTTGGCGAACAAGGACGATACGGTGTACTTCGACTCGGCTTCGACTGGCTTGCGCCCGAAGCTTATCAGCCAGGCGATCGCCGCGGGAAAGCACATATACACCGAGAAGCCGGTCGCGCCGACGCTGAGCGAGGCGCTGGATATTTACGAGGCGGCGAAAGCGGCCGGGATCAAGCACGGCGTCGTGCAGGACAAGCTTTGGCTGCCGGGCTTGCTCAAGATGAAACTGCTGGTCGACTCCGGTTTTTTCGGCCGCATCCTATCGGTCCGCGGCGAGTTCGGCTATTGGGTATTCGAAGGCGACTGGCAGCCTGCGCAGCGGCCATCGTGGAATTACCGCAAAGAAGATGACGGCGGCGTGATCGTCGATATGCTGTGTCATTGGCGCTATGTGCTCGACAACCTGTGGGGCGAGGTCAAGAGCGTTTCGTGTCTCGGTACGACGCACATTCCAAAACGCTGGGACGAAGGGGGTCGCGAATACAAAGCGACCGCCGACGACGCGGCGTACGCCACGTTCGAGCTCGCCGGCGCGGATGGGCCCGTCATTGCCCAGATCAACAGCTCCTGGGTCACGCGCGTGCGCCGCGACGACCTCACCACCTTCCACGTCGATGGCACGCTAGGCTCGGCCGTCGCCGGATTGACCGATTGCTGGACGCAGGCGCGCGTCAACACCCCCAAGCCGGTATGGAATCCCGATGTTCCGCAGACCATCGATTTTTTCGAGACCTGGCAGAAGGTTCCCAATAACCAGGGATACGACAACGCGTTCAAGGTCGAATGGGAGCTGTTCATCCGCCACCTGCACGACGACACACCTTTTCGCTGGAACCTGCTCGAAGGTGCGAAAGGCGTGCAGCTCGCCGAGCTGGGACTCAAGAGCTGGGCCGAACGACGCTGGCTCGACGTGCCCGCGCTGAAAGCCTGAACCGCCCATGACTCGTATCCGCCTCCCGCGCGATGATGGCACGCTGCACGACTACACGCTGCGCGCGCCGTCTGCCTGGACGCCGCCGGCGCCGGGCACGCGTTTCAACCGCTTCGCCTATTCGGCAGCGCACGTTGTGGCCGATCCGTTTTCCTCTGCCGATCCCTGGCTGCAGCCCGCGATCGACTGGGACGCGACACTCGCCTACCGCGCGTACCTCTGGTCGCTTGGCCTCGGCGTCGCCGAGGCGATGGACACCGCGCAGCGCGGCATGGGCCTCGACTGGCCCACCTCGCTCGAGCTGATCGATCGCTCGCTCAAACTGTCTCGCGCTACCCCGGGGGCGCAGATCGCCTGCGGCGCCGGCACCGATCATCTCGAAGCGCGGCCCAGCACCACTGTCAACGACGTCATCGAGGCGTATTCGCTGCAATGCGAGGCGATCGAGAGCCGTGGCGGCCGAATCATCCTGATGGCGAGCCGCGCGCTCGCCGCCTGCGCGCGCTCTTCCGACGACTACGCCAAGGTTTACGCACGGATCCTGTCGCAGACGCGCGGGCCCGTGATCATCCATTGGCTGGGCGACATGTTCGATCCCGCGCTCGCCGGCTACTGGGGCCACGCCGACCTCGACCGGGCGACGAGCGTGTGCCTCGACATCATCGCCGCCAATGCCGGCAAAGTCGACGGCATCAAGGTCTCGCTGCTCGACAAGCACCGGGAGATCGCGATGCGGCGGCGGCTCCCCGCAGGCGTGCGCATGTACACGGGCGACGATTTCAACTTCGCGGAGCTTATCGCGGGAGACGAACACGGATACTCCGAGGCTCTCCTCGGCATCTTCGATCCGATCGCAGCCGCCGCCTCCGCAGCGCTCGCGGCGCTCGCCGCGGGCGACCACAAGCAGTTTGACGCCATACTCGCGCCGACCGTCCCGGTATCGCGGCACGTATTCCGCGCGCCGACGCGCTTCTACAAGACAGGCGTCTTATTCCTCGCGTGGCTCAATGGCCATCAGGATCATTTCGTCATGGTCGGGGGGCAGCAAAGCGCGCGCAGCCTCCTGCACTTCGTCGAGCTCTTCGAGCTCGCCGACGCTGCGGGCTTGTTCACCGATGCCGAGCGGGCGGTGCGGCGTATGCGAACCTTGCTCGCGTGGCACGGTGCCGACGGTTAGGGAACCTCTGAACAAGTCCCACATGAGCCGCGTATCTGGCGCAATGGCCTCAGATGCGAGGCGTCGCGGCGCAGCGAATAGTGCGTACTATTCGCAAGCCGCGCAACGACGCAGATGGGGCCATTGCGCCGAAACCCGAATGGGACGGGGCTTTCCGGGCGATCTGCTGTGTCGCGCCGCTCGCCCATGGGGGCCTGCCATGGGCTTCGCGTCGCTTCGTGCAGCTCATCCCGGAAAGCCGCCGTCGCGGCCATGCGGGACTTATTCAGAGGTTCCTTAGCCGATGCGTTCGATTCGCGAACCCGATTCCGCGCTACTGTCGATCAACACCGCGACCGTGCGCAAGCAGTGGGCGCTGCCGGAGATCATCGCCGGCTGTGTGCGCCACGGCATCCGCAGGATCTCGCCCTGGCGCGACCAGGTTGCGGCGGCGGGCCTGAAGGAGACCGCGCAGCGCCTTCGCGACGCCGGTATGGCGCTTTCGGGGTATTGCCGCGGCGGCATGTTCTCCGCCGCCGACCGCGCCGGCCGCAAGGCCGCGCTCGACGACAACAAGCGCGCGGTCGACGAGGCGCTGGCGCTGGGTGCGCCCTGTCTCGTGCTCGTCGTCGGCGGTTTGCCGAAGGACAGCGACGGTCGCATCGTCTCGAAGGACATGGCCGGCGCGCGCGAAATGATTCGCGACGGCATCGGCGAGCTGCTCGAATACGCGCGGCCCGCCGCGATGCCGCTCGCCATCGAGCCGCTGCATCCGATGTATGCCGCAGATCGTGCCTGCGTCAACACGATGGCACAGGCAAACGATCTTTGCGACGAGCTGGCTCCGGGCGCCAATGCCGGTCTCGGCATCGCGGTCGACGTCTACCATGTCTGGTGGGACCCCGATCTCCGCGCCGAGATCGAGCGCGCGGGAGCCCATCCCGGCCGACTGCTGGCTTTCCACATCTGCGATTGGCTGGTGCCCACCGCCGATCTCCTCCTCGATCGCGGCATGATGGGTGACGGGGTGATCGACATTCCGTTGATCCGGTCCTGGATGGAAGCCGCAGGCTACCGGGGGCCGCACGAAGTCGAGATCTTCTCGGCGAACAACTGGTGGAAGCGCGATCCGGACGAAGTCCTCCGGACTTGCATCGAGCGCCATCGGACCATGTGCTAGTCGGGACGGCGGCGCGGCAGAAACGGGTGCGTGCGACCGAATTCGAGAGCTACCACGTCGCAAGCATCGCGATGACCGCGGCGGCCATGGTGCCGGTCGCGAGCCATCCGAGCGCTTTCAGCCGCCGCGTGACGGTGAAATCGCCCATGACCTTCCGATCGTCCGCGAGCAGCATCATGACGACCATGATCGGCACGGCGATCACGCCGTTGATCACCGCGCTCCAGAACAGCGCCTTGATCGGGTTGATGGGAGAAAAAACGAGGGCGACGCCGCCGAGCGTGGCAAACGCGATGATGGCGTAGAACTCGCGCGCCTCGAGGAGTTTCAAGTCCAGGCCGCGCTTCCATTTGAAGGTCTCGGTGACGGCATACGCGGCCGATCCAGCCAGAACGGGCACCGCGATCATGCCGGTGCCGATGATCCCGAGCGCGAACAGAAGGAACGCGAAGTTTCCGGCCAGCGGCCGCAATGCCTCGGCGGCTTCCGCAGAGGTCTCGATGTCGGTCACGCCGCCGGCACTAAGCGTCGCGGCAGTGCCGAGGATGATGCAGAACGCGACAATGTTCGAGAAGCCCATGCCCAGATACGTGTCGATCTTGATCCGGCGCAGATGCGCTGCGGCACCGTCGGGCGCGTGCGCCAACGCCCCGGCCGCAGGGTCGGCATTGAGCTCTTCGACTTCCTGCGACGCCTGCCAGAAGAAAAGATAGGGGCTGATGGTCGTGCCGAAAACCGCGACGACCACCGTCAGGTATTCGGTCGTCAACGCGAAATGCGGCGTCACCGTGTGCGCCGCTACTTCGCGCCATGGAATGTCGATCGTCAGCACCAGCAGCGCATAGGACAGCAGCGCCATTGTGAGCCACTTGAGGTAGCGCACGTAGCGCCGGTACGACAGGAAGACCTGCAGCAGCAGGCAAACGGTGCCGAACGCGACCGCGTACACATGGGGCGGACCGCCGACGATGAGGCGCAAGGCATCGCCCATTGCAGCGATGTCGGCCGCGATGTTGATCGTGTTGGCGACGACGAGCAGGGCGACGATACCGTACAGCACGGGCCGCGGAAAGCTCTGGCCGATGTTTGCCGCAAGTCCATGGCCGGTGACACGGCCGATGCGCGCGCTGACCATCTGGATCCCGACCATGAGCGGATACGTGAACAACATCGTCCACAGCGTCAGGAAGCCGAATTGCGCGCCAGCCTGTGCGTACGTGGCGATCCCGGACGGATCGTCGTCCGCGGCCCCCGTGATGAGCCCGGGACCCAGTTGCTTCAGCCAGTCGCGTAACTTGCGGCGCATCGAAACCCCCGGAACCGCGACCGACTATAGCAGCATTCAAATGGCACTGCTTACCTCCAGTCGGATTCGATGTCGCGCTCCTTGTTGTCCTGGAGGAAGAGCAAACCAACGATGCAAGTCATGACTGCGACGACGATCGGATACCAGAGACCGTAATAGATGTCGCCGCTGGATGCCGCCATCGCGGTGGCGAGCAGCGGCAGCATGCCGCCGAACCAGCCGTTGCCGATGTGATATGGCAGCGACATCGACGTGTAGCGAATGCGCGTCGGGAACAGCTCCACCAGGAACGCCGCGATCGGTCCGTAAACCAGCGTCACGTAGATCATCATGATGACCAGTATCAGCACCGTCATCGGTTTGTTGATCCTGCTGCTGTCGGCAGGGCCTTGCGGATAGCCACCGGCCTTGAGCAGCTCCGCGGTCTTCTTCTCGTTCCAACCCCTGAGCTCGGCGTCACCGATCCTGATGATGACGTTATCGGTCGCGCCGGTCGGCAAGGTGGCCGACTTGAACGACAGCCCCTGCTTGTTCAGGAAATCCTTGGCGCGATCGCAATCCGAGTACTTGGTGAACGGCGTCACGAAAACATGGAAAGCGCAGTCTTTCGCCGAGACGATGATCGGCGTCTTGTCCCGGTAGGCTTCGAGCGCGGGATTGGCGTAATGCATCAACAAGGCGAACAACCAGAAGTAGGTAGCTGCCGCGATGAGACATCCAAAGAGGATGATTCTCAGCCGGCCGACCCGGTCCGAAAGCGCCCCGAATACGACAAAGAACGGCGTCGCGATCAGCAGCGACAGACCGATCAGGGCGTACGCCGTCTGGTCATCCATCTTCAGCGTGATCGTCAGGAAAAACGGCGCGTAGAACTGGGCTGTGTACCAGACCACGCCCTGACCCGCAGTCGCACCGAACAGCGCGAGCACGACGTACTTATTGTTCGGGTACACGAGAAAGCTGTCGCGCAACGGCGCCTTCGAGCCCCTGCCTTCGGCCTTCATGCGCTGGAACACCGGCGATTCGTTAAGCCTCAGGCGGATGTACACCGAGAAGACCAGCAGGATCAGCGACACCAGAAACGGGATGCGCCATCCCCACACGGCGAAGTCCTTCGTGCTGAGGACACCGGAAAAACGGCACACCCCGATGACGAGGAGCGCGAGGAAGAAACCCAGCGCCGCGGTGGTCTGGATCCAGCTCGTGTCGTAGCCGCGCCGATTCTGCGGCGCGTGTTCGGCAACGTAGGTTATCGCCCCGCCGTACTCGCCGCCCAGCGCGAGACCCTGCAACAGGCGCAGGCTCAGCAGCAGAATGGGTCCTCCCCAACCGATGGTCTGGAACGTGGGCACCAGGCCGACTGCGAAGGTCGAAAAGCCCATCACCACGATCGTCCATAAGAACGTGTACTTGCGGCCGACCAGGTCGCCGATCCGGCCGAACACCAGTGCGCCGAACGGCCGCACCAGGAATCCAGCCGCATAAATGGCGAAGGCCGAAAGCAGCGCTGCCGTGTCGTTACCCTTGGGAAAGAACAGCGTCGCGAAGAACGGCGCCAGCGTCGCGTACAGGTAGAAGTCGTACCACTCGAAGATGGTGCCGAGCGACGAGGCGAATATGACTCGGCGCTCCTCCGCCTTCGAGCTCAGCTGCACGTGAGTCACTTGCGGTCGCGCTGTCGAAATAACCTTCCTCCCGGTTCGTGCCGCAAGCGTGGTCCGTCGCCATGGGTCGCCGCGCGATGCAGCAGCAGAACGACCTGCGGCGGTCCGCCGTCATCGGCAGGCGAGCGCAACCTTACGGGAAACTTCGCAGACGAGCAACGGTCGCCGCAGGAGGCATTTCGATCATCCGAGCGGACGCAATCCGGCTCTGGCCCGGATCCGGGATGCGGTTTCTACGGAATGCAGACCGGCAGGGCGAGCGCTTGCAGCACCTCGCCGGTCGCGGTGTTCTCGGCAAAGGCAACGATTTCCAGCGGGCCGCGCTCGGCGGGCAGCGGCAAGCTGAAATGCTGCCGCAACTCGCCCGCGACACCGATCGGCGCGCCCGCACGCCAGGCGCGCACGACATGATCGTGGAGCAGCCGCTTGCCGGCGTTTTCGCCGGCCTTGACATCGCTGGCTAGGCCGCTCTGCGTCAACGCGACCGCGACCGCCGCGTGGGCACGATCGCGAGGCTGCGGGATGCGCACGTATAAATCGACCGCGGCCGTGCTTCCGTCGAGCGGTGCGACAACGAGCTCGATCGTCGCGCGCGCCGGCCGGGCATTGATCGTAGCGAGCGCCGCAACCGGCTGGCTCGCGTCACGCCAGCGGGGGAAATCGCTCCCCTGCAACAACACCTGCGGGGTATAGACAAAGGCGGCGTGCCGGCGCGCCATCTGCTCGCGCTGCCGTTCGGTGAAGCTCGCGCTGCCGAAACGATCGCGCCAACCGAGCCGGTCCCAGTAATCGACGTGGAACGCGATTGCTACCGCGCGCGGCGCCGGCGCGCCGAGATCCAACGCGGACAACCAGCGATCGGCCGGCGGGCAGCTGTCGCAACCTTCGGAGGTGTAGAGCTCGACCAGAGCGACGGTGTGATTCGGGCTGGCGACATGGCAATCCGCGCCGCTCAAAACCGGCCACAGCGCCGCGGCGGCGGCGCCGAGTATCCGAGTCCACTTTGCGTTCATCGCGGTCTCCATCGTCCTCGAGCCTTGGTCGCGCGAGCGCGCGCAATCCTTACCGAGTTCTTGGCCCGGTGTGCTAGCATCGATGCGCCGCAGCGTACGCAGCGCCCGGACCGACCGTACGTCGCCGGTTTTCCCGCAATAACATCGTCACAGGAGAATGACACATGGGAATAATGGGCATCATTGGAACGATCGTCGTCGGCTTTATCGTCGGCGTCCTCGCGCGGTTCTTCTACCCCGGTGCCGTGCCACTCGGATTCTGGCTCACGGTAGCGCTCGGCATCGGTGGCTCGATCGTCGGCGGACTCATCAGCAGTCTGATCTGGAAGAGTCCCGACGGCAAGTTTCATCCCGCCGGCTGGATCTTGTCGATCATCGGCGCATTGCTCCTGCTCTGGGCATACATCAACTTCTTCAAGTGAGGCGCGGTTCCCGCGAGCGGAAGGGCCGCGGAATTTGCCGCCCGAATATCGACGACGCCGCGGTAGGCTCCTCGCCTATAATTCGCGCATGACAGAGCTTCCTTCTCCCGAAGTGATGTACCGCGCGGTCGTCGACCACGATCCGACCTTCGAGGGTATTTTCTTCGTCGGGGTCGCGACTACAGGAATCTTTTGCCGCCCCACGTGCCGCGTGCGCACGCCGAAGCGCGAGAACGTCGAATTTTTCGCCTCGACGAGCGAGGCGCTGCACGCGGGCTACCGGCCGTGCCTGCGGTGTGAGCCGCTGAATGAGGGCCACGGCGCGCCGCCGCTGGTGACGCAATTGCTCGCCGCGGTCGAAGCCGAGCCGACGGGCCGGCTGCGCGACGCCGACCTCGCCCGCCGCGGCATCGAACCCTCGACGGCACGGCGCGCCTTCAAGCGCTACTGCGGCATGACCTTTCACGCCTATCATCGCGCGCGTCGCATGGGCCTGGCCCTTGCGGGCGTGCGCCAAGGAAAATCCATGCTCGACCTCCAGCTCGATCACGGCTTCGAATCCGGCAGCGGTTTCCGAGTCGCGTTCAATCGGCACGTCGGTGCCGCTCCCAGCCGTGCGCACGAAGTCGAATGCCTTTACGCGCAATGGTTCGAGACTCCGCTCGGCGCAATGCTCGCGCTGGCTGACGACCGCGGACTCGCACTGCTCGAATTCGTGGACCGACGCGGCCTCGAACGCGAAATCGAGGTGATGCAAAAGAAGCTCAAGCGCCCGATTCTGCCCGGCGCGCATCGTTACCTGGCGCAGATCGGCGACGAGCTCGCGGCGTACTTTGCCGGTCGCGAGCTGACCTTTACCACACCGATCGCGCTTTGCGGCTCTGCCTTCCAGCGTGCGGTATGGAATGCGCTCCTTTCCATACCGCCCGGAGCTACGCGCTCCTACGCGGATATTGCGGCGACGATCGGTCGCGGCACCGCAGTGCGCGCGGTCGGCCGAGCCAACGGCGACAACCGGCTGTGCCTCATCGTGCCCTGCCACCGCGTGATCGGCGCCGACGGCACGCTGACCGGGTACGGCGGGGGGCTGTGGCGTAAGCAGTGGTTGCTCGAGCACGAGCGCGCCCACACCGGCCGTGGCCAGCTTGCACTCGAGGTGACAGGGTCCAGCGTCGGAGCGACGGCACACCCCGCCTCCGACTGAATCGATGGGTCCCGGCGACGCCGCCCGGCTGCTGTTGCTGGCCGGGCTCTGGGGCGGCTCGTTTGCCTTCATGCGCGTCGCCGTTCCCGCTCTGGGGCCGTTGTGGCTCGCCTTCTCGCGCGTCGCGCTGGCCTTCATCGCGCTTTTCGCGCTCTCGCTCGCTCGCCGTTCGGTCCCGCCGCTCTTTGCGCACTGGCGCGGTTACCTCATGATCGGGGCGGTGAATTCGGCGTTGCCCTTCGCGCTCTTCTGCTTTGCCGAGCAATACATCAGCGCTTCGGCCGCGGCGATCCTAAACGCGACGAGTCCGTTCTTCGGCGCGCTCATTGCCGCGCTGTGGCTCGGCGAAGCGCTGACCCTACGCAAGCTGGGAGGCATGGGGCTCGGGCTTGCCGGCGTCGTGGTTCTCGTTGGCTGGCAACCCGAGCCGCTGTCGGGAATGATGCTTTGGGCGACGCTGGCTTGTCTCGGCGCCGCGCTTTGTTACGGGGTCGCAAGCGTCTACGCCAAGCGGCGCATGGCCGCGATCCCGAGCGCGGCGGTCGCGCTCTACAGCCAACTCGCCGCCGCAGTCGTGCTCGCGCCGGCACTCTGCTTCGTGCCTGCGCCGGGACCGCTTACGCCGCTCGTCACCGCCAATGTGCTCGCCCTCGCGCTGGCGTCGACGGCTTTCGCGTATCTGCTCTATTTCCGGCTGATTGCGACCATCGGGCCGGCACGAGCGCTGACGGTCACGTTCCTGATCCCGCTCTTCGGCGTGTTATGGGGCGTCCTCTTTCTTGGCGAACCGTTTGCCGCGAATACGCTCTCGGGCTGCGCGCTCATCGTTGGCGGCACCTGGATCGCGGCGCGCATCGCGCCGCAGCCGGCTCGCGCGAACTAAAGTCAGACAAGTTCCGCGGCGGGACCGAGCACCTGTGCGCGCAGCTCGCGATAGCGCGGCAGGGTCGGCGGGTAGACGCAGATGTATTTCACCTGCGCTGCCTGCAAACAACGCTGCTTGATGATCTCGAGCTTTTGATCCCTGGGATTCTGGACCTGCTCGGGCTCCTTTGCATCGACGATCGCGACGATGGTCATGTCTCGGTCGCAGACGACGAAACCTACGTGTTGATTGGCTATCTTGCGGAACGCGCGTAGCCTTTCCATTCCCTGCGGGCCGATCTTGACCTGCAACACGTCGGCGAGCCGTATCCGTGCGAAAATTTCATGCCGTGGAAACGCCGCCTTGAGCAGTAGGTAGACGACGTTTTCTGCTTTGGATAAAAAACGCGGACGCAGGAGGTAGAGCCCGGGAACCTCTGCGCTCGACAACAGCCGCGTCGTCTCGCCTTCGGTCCACTGCGCGACCGTATTTTGCGCGTCGGACGCCGACCGCTCGGCCTGACTCGCGCTGCGGCTCCGTCGCATCAACCCGACCAGCACGAATACCACGAGCGTGCCTATCGCCAGCGCGAAGAGCATCCCGGAAGTCATGCGAGCGGGTTCCTGAGCATCGTGGTCCGGCGCGCCAAATATTTTGGAACCTGAATAGTCTAATGCATTTTGCAAGAACGTGGGCGACGCTCGCGCGAGTCGCGCGCCTATAATTCGAGGATGAGCGGCGAGACATCGTCGGCGCGGCTGTTGCAGAGGCGACTCAGGATGGGACGCTCCCTGAGCGTCGTCGCTTTCGTCGGCTTCCTCGCCGGCGCCGCATACGACGCGCATGCACTGTTCATCGTCAATCAGCCCTGGGTCAAGCCCGGCACGCGGAACACTGAGGCGTACATGGTCCTCACCAGCACCGAGGGCGCGACCCTCGTTGGCGTGCGTTCATCGATTGCAGCGCGAGTGTCACTACACCGCCCCAGTGTTCATGGCAGTGCGCGCAGCCTTGGCGCTACCTGCAGGTGCTACGGTCGTTCTCCGACCCAGGCCGTGTAAGAACGGCGAGAGACTTGCGGTACAGGGTACGGGAGCCGCAGTGCCAACACATCACGGCTGCAGAGATGCTGAATCATCCTGTTGCGCGCCCGCGGTCGCGGAGTTG
>Ga0137375_10001510_pt1 | contig 27091 bp, 16 predicted proteins | sample SagtaG_24_FD_104936 | JGI IMG/M metagenome (GOLD analysis project Ga0137375, IMG submission 104936) | Vadose zone soil microbial communities from Sagehorn Ranch, Mendocino, California, USA - Sage1_R_113_16 metaG | ecosystem: Environmental > Terrestrial > Soil > Vadose zone | place: USA... | reverse complement strand
GCGTCGGTGATCACCAGGTCGAGGTTCGGCAGCACTTTCAGCACCGGCGCGCCGCTCTCGCTCACCAGCGCCGGCGGGCTGTAGTCGCTGGCCAGGCCCAGCACATACGCGCCCAGGTTGGTCAGGCGCATGGCCAGCAGGCCGTCGTAGCGGCTGAGCGTTTCGCCATTGAGGTAGTACAGGCTGCCAAAATCGTGCGGTGTATCCTCAGGCCAGGTATAGGCGATCTCGATCAGCCCGAGCGTGGCGACATACTCCAGCAATGTCGCGCGCAGGTATGACCCGGTGATCACATCCCAGTATTTTGCGGCGCTGAAGCCCAGATCATCGCCGTAGTAGGTGTTATATGCCCCAACGCCCAGCGATGTGCTGCCACCGCGCTCGATCGCTGGCAGGCTGCCGGTGGCGCGCATATAGCGCAGCAGCTCGTCCATCGTGACCCAGCGATCGAGCGGGAAGGCGCGTAGCGCGGCGGCCAGCTGCGCGCGCCGCTCGGCCGGCTTGGTCAGGCGCGTGCCCTTGGCCTGCTGACCCTTGATATTTCTGATCCGCGACAGCTCGTCGAGCAGGTCGCTCTTCAGCCAGCGTGAGTAGGCATCGCGCACATGCTGCGCGCCCAGCGGCACGCCCAGCAGCGCCTGGCCGGCCTTGGTCAGTTCCAGCTTGCTGCCGGCGGCTGTCGGCTGGGCCCACTTGGCCGCCTGCACCAGCACAATCAACGCCAGCGGGCGAATAGCATCCTCGGCGCGATCGTAGCCATCGTCGTCGTAATAGTCGCCCAGGAGCAAGCTCTGGCGCAGCAGCCGCAGCGTCGGCAGGGTCGGCAGGCGCGTGGCGGGGCCGACGGTGGCCTTGCCCTGCTGGATCAGATACAGTGTCGCGCTCAGATCGTGGAAAACCGCCCGCTCAGCCTCGCTCACCATCAGCTCGGGCAGCTCACCGGCATATTTCTTCTGCATACGGATGGCTGGTGGCTTCGTGTGGCTCTTCAGCTGCGCCGGTGGTGGTGCGGGCGCCAGCTCGCGCAAGCGCTTGGCCAGGTCGGTCGGAATGTAGCGCCCCAGATCGTAGTTGTGGAAGAATAAGATATCGAACGGTGTGGCAGGCTCTTTCTTACCGCCGATCACATAGAAGCTGGCGCTGTAGCCGCGCGCGTTCTTGGGCGCCGGCGCGTCGGGGTACTTCGCCTCGATCAGGCCAGCGTTGTACTGCCCGCCCAGATGATGCACGACCTCGGCCACCACCTGCTGCTGCACAGGCGTGAGCCTGGCCCACAGCGCTTGCAGCGTGGCCGGGTCGGTCAGTGAGTGCTTCAGCGCCGCCAGCAGCTCGGGCCGGCGCGCCGGGGCGCTGCCCGGCAGCGCGCTCATATACCACTTCATGTCGTCGACATTTAGCGCGAACAGCGCGCCATCGAGATTCGGATACACCGGCGCGGCCGGCTGCGATACGCGTGGCATAGCGTTTCCATGAAGATATGATTAAAATCGAAAGCGTTCTGATGCGTTGGATGAGAGCAAGCATTGTACCATATGCTATTGCAAAGGGCCGCCGCCGGCCCCCTGCACCCGCGCGCCGGGGCGTTGCCCCTGGACCCCAAATGGGCGCGGTGCTCGGCAGAGCGCCTGGCGCGCATGCCTCTGTTATGGCGCTCTACCAGTCTATGCTACAATAGCGCCACCGTATGGCTCGCGAGAAGGAGATATTATGCGCTGGCTGATTCTGCTACCCATCCTGGTTGTGGCGCTGCTGCTGGTGACGTTCGGCGTCCAGAATACCCAGCTGGTCACGGTGCGCTTTCTTTCCTTTGAGGCGCGCGATCTGTCGGCCTCGATCGTGATCATCCTCTCGGCGATCGGCGGCGCGCTGCTGGCCGGCATGCTCGGAGTCTGGAACAGCATCCAGCACGGCCTGCGCGGTCGCCGCGACTCCAAACAGCGCGCCCTGCTGGAGCAGCGCATCGCCGAGCTCGAGCGCCAGCTGGCCGCGACCAAAGCCCCGGCACCGAAAGAGCCGGTCGCCGTTCCAGCCGCTTCAGCCGAGAAGAAGTGACGCTGGGGACTGGGGACTGGAGGCTGGGGATTGGGGGACTGGAGATCGGGCTCGTCACTGGTCGCTGGTCACCTTGTCACCTTGTCATTTTGTCATCTTGTCACTCGGCACTCGGCACTCGCAAACCCGTGCTATAATGCCCTCATTCCACGTGTAACGAGGGGGATCACATGTCGGCAGACCTGCTCAATAGCCTCAATCAAGCCCAGCAACAGGCGGTGCAAGCGATCGATGGGCCGGTGCTGGTGTTGGCCGGGCCGGGCAGCGGCAAGACGCGCGTGCTGACTCACCGAATCGCCTACCTGATCGGCACGGCCGGAGTCGACCCCCACAACATTATCGCGGTCACATTCACGAACAAGGCCGCGCGCGAGATGAAAGATCGCCTGGATACGCTGTTGGGCGCCGGCAAAGCGGCCGCGCTGACGGTCGGCACCTTTCACAGCATCTGCACGCGCTTTCTGCGCCGCGATATCGTTCACTTGGGCCGCGAGCGCGATTTCGCGATCTACGATGCCGACGATCAGCAGCGAGTCATGCGGCGCGTGCTCAAAGACCTGGATCTGGACGAGAAGAAGTATGCCCCGCGTGCCATTCACGCCAACATCTCACGCGCCAAGAACGAGCTAATCGATGTCGACGAGTATCAGAAGCTTGGCCACACCTACTACGATGAGGTGGTGTCGCGCTGCTTCGCGCGCTACCAGCAGCTGCTGCGCGAGTCGAATGCGCTCGACTTCGACGATCTGCTGGTCGAGACGGCGCGGCTGTTCGATCAGCACCCGCAGGTGCTCGCAAAGTATCAGGATCGCTACCTGTATCTGCTGGCCGATGAGTACCAGGATACCAACAAGGCCCAATATGTCCTGCTCAAGCAGCTGGCGGCGAAGAATCGCAATATCTTTGTTGTCGGAGATGAAGACCAGTGCATCCCTGAAGGGTCACTGGTTCGCACACCTCAGGGCGAGGCGCCAATTGAACGTATTGCTGTGGGTGATATAGTTGTATGCGGCGCAGGCCGTGGCACAACGGCGCACGGCACGGTAGAAAAAACCCATTCACGCCCATACCAAGGAAAGATTGTTCGTATCACGCTCCAAAGCGGATGTGCCCTGCATGCAACGCCCAACCATATGTGCTTTGCACGTCTCGGCCCGCATCTGGATGTGTACTACGTATATCTGATGTATCGACGGGATAAGGGATATCGAATCGGGCTGACAAGAGGCTATCGCTCGGAAGGTCGTCGCTATGGTGTAGTCAACGGCCTTGATGTGCGCGTAAGGCAGGAGCGTGCGGATAAAGCGTGGATTTTACGTGTGTGCGCTGATCGTGCTGAGGCCGCATTCTGCGAGCAGTTCTTTGCCATTACATACGGCATCCCGACCATGATCTTCGATGTGACAGGTCGTGGCGATCTAAGCATTACCCAGGAGACAATCGACCGGCTTTACGCTGCGATAGACACACGCTCCCACGCCGAATCTTTGATGAATGATCTGGCAATCTTTGAAGACTACCCGCACATTCAGGCGAGCGGCAGCAGCGGTAGCACAAGGGAAGCACGGATGCTCGTGCATCTGACGGCGTTTGGCGGCAACGAGCTGTCACATGCGTCGCCCTGGTTTCGTCATCGTGTCTGGCTGAATACAACCAGCCGTGTACTTGAACAACAAGTTGTTGACAACGGCATTGCTACTCGTTCTGGGCAACGTGCTACATGGTGTGTGGAACGTGTCTACAAAGAACTTGAGCAGACATCACTGTTTGCTGAGGAGATCGCTCGTGCGGCCGGGGAGCTTGATATCGTGCGATGGGCAACCTTTACGTCGGGCGGTAAGTTTGCATTTCAACCAGCCGCACACCTCCGACCGTCTATGCGTGTTCCTATGTGGCAGGATGGCAAGATCGTTGATGAGGAGATTTCGGCGGTTGAGTTTGTCGACTATGACGGTATGGTATATGACCTTGATGTCGCGCATCTGCACAATTATGCTGTGAGTGATGTGATTGTCCATAACTCGGTCTACGCCTTTCGCGGCGCGGATGTCCGCAACATCCGCTTATTCGAGGCCGACTACCCCGACGCGCGCGTGATCCTGCTGGAGCAGAACTATCGTAGCACCCAGGCGATCCTCGATGTCGCCCAGGCCGTGATCAAGGGCGGTGAGAAGCGCAAGCACGTCAAAAGGCTGTGGACCGAGAACGACCAGGGCGTGCTGGTGCAGATTCAGGAGGGCTACGATCAGGACGACGAGGCCCAGTTCGTGGCCAGCGAGATCGGGCGTTTGATCGCCGGTGGCGAGTACCAACCGCGCGATATCGCGATCATGTACCGCACCAACGCGCAGTCGCGCGCGGTCGAGGAGGCGCTGATCGCGCGCGGATTGCCCTATCAGCTGGTCGGCGGCACGCGCTTCTATGAACGCAAGGAGATCAAGGACGCGCTGGCGTATCTGCGGCTGGCGCTCAACCCGTACGACAGCGTCAGCTTCAGCCGGGTGCTGAACTGGCCTGGCCGTGGCATTGGCGAGCGTAGCGAGGATGAGCTGAACCGCTGGGCCACCTCGCTGGGTGTGCCGAACTATGTCGCGCTGCAAATGCTGGTCGAGGGATCAGGTACTGGGGATGCGGGACTGGGAGATCTCGCTTCTATGGACAACTCCCAATCCCCAATCCCCAATCCCCAATCGCCGTTCGCCGCGCGCACCAAAACCATCCTGCTCAGCTTCCTGCATCTGCTGGATGAGCTGATCGCTCAGCGCGAGCAGGGCGACCTGGGCGACCTGATGGACTTTCTGTTCGGCCGGGTTGGCTTCCATGAGGCGCTCCAGCGCGAGTATAGCCCGGAAGAGGCGGCCGACCGCTGGAACAATGTGCTTGAGCTGCGCAACGTGGCCGTGAACTATGTCAATCTTCCGCGCGAGAACCAGCTGCCGGTGTTCCTGGAAGAGGTTGCGCTGGTCTCCGATCTTGATACGGTCAAGGAGGAGCGCGACACGGTCACATGCATTACGCTGCACCAGGCGAAGGGGCTGGAGTATCCGGCGGTGTTTCTGGTCGGGCTGGAGGAAGGGCTGCTGCCGCACTCGCGCTCGCTGGATGATCGCGAGGCGCTGGAGGAGGAGCGCCGGCTGTTCTATGTCGGCGCGACACGCGCGAAGCAGCGGCTGTACTTGCTGTACGCCTTCCGGCGCACCACCTACGGCCGCACCAATGTCTCGCAGTCCTCGCGCTTCCTGGCCGACATTCCCAAGGAGCTCGTGAAGTCGCCGACCAAACGCGCCTACAACAGCAGCCAGCAGTCTTCGATGTTCTCGGGGCGCAGCGGCGCGGGCGGTTTCGGTGGCGGCGCCTCGCGCGGGCCGGCGCCGGCCCGGGCCGGGTCGCGCGCCAGCAGCGTGATCGTACCGCGTGCCCGACCAGATCCCGGCGGCGCGGCCGGGCTGCGCGAGGCCGGGTTCTTCGCCGGCCAGAAAGTACGCCACGGCACCTTCGGCGATGGCATCGTCGTCAGCTCGAAGCTGGTCGAGAACGACGAGGAGGTCACAGTCGCCTTCGCCGGCAAGGGCGTCAAGCGGCTGCTGGCGAGCTTCGCCAAGCTGGAGAAGGCCGAGTGACGAGTGACAGGTGATGCTTGATGCTTGATGCTTGATGCTTGAATTTATAATCACGTATCACGTATCAAGCATCATATGCACCTTGTCTCCTTGTCTCCCTGTCTCCTGTCTCCGCGTTGAAAAGTGACGAGTGAGTTATGCTGATCGCCGGTGGCGTCGGAACCGGGCTGGTGGTTGGCTGGGTGGCCGCCCGGCTGACCCTACGCGCGCCGTGGAATGTACGCGTGTGGGTGCTGCTGAGCCTGATCGCGCTCGGCTTGATCGTGTTTCAGCTGGCAGGGCCGGCGGCTGCGATCGGGTTTGGGGTCGCGCTGCTCTTCAGCGCGCTTGTCTGCGCGACCAGGGTGCGCGCGCTGGAGGCACGCTATGGTCGGTCGGAATGAACCGGATTATGTGGATTCGTTGATAGTGCGGGAGGAAACTCGACCATGGTCGCGAACAATGCACCGGCGACAACGCTTCAGCTGATAGGCGCGGGCTGCTTCGGACTGATCCTCGGCTGGTACCTGTACTACATCAACCGCTATCGCAGCGGTCCGGTCGATTTCGGCGACATCACCTCGATGCTCACGGCGATCGGCGGCGCGGGTGTGCTGGCGCTGTTCCCTTCCGGCAGCGACCTGTTTGGCGCGTATGGCATCGGGCTAGCTGTCGGCTTTTTCCTATACTACGCGATCTTGAACACCATGGTCGCGCGCTCGCCGAACTTCGACTCCGACTTCTTTTTGGATGGCCGGCGCAGGCGCCCGATCGAGCCAATGTATATTCCCGAAGGCTGGCGCGGGGCAGTCAGCTCGGGTATGGATCAGACCTTCCAAGCCGGCGGGCCGATCAATCCTCCAGCTGGCCCGGGCGTTCCTCCAGCCGGCCCGCGCTAAACGTATAGTTCGGCCGTCCTACGCCCTACCATCTTGCACATTGCTCTCTACAACATTATCTTTATTAACACATCAGGTGATGAACATTTTGCAATGGAATGTGACTGTTCCTTCGTATATAATATTGCTCAAGCATCGCACTATTTACGCTGAAGGAACCCCCTATGCATCACTCTCAGGCTCGTTGCGCTGTTTTGATGTGCGTGATCGGCATCCTGCTTGCCAACGTTCCGTGGCGCTTCTCACAGTCCTTTGCTCGCACTGCCAGCGGTGCGGCAACTGGACCTGCTCCTACATTGACTGAGCTTGGGCGGCTCAGTGGCACCATCCTTTCGGTTGAGCTGCAGGGCGATATCGCAGTGGTCGGAGATCAACAGGGCATTCTACTCTTAGATGTGAGCAATTCGACCAGCCCGATCCAGATCAGCCGTCTCCAGCTTGGCGGTCAGATCAAAGACCTCTTCGTTCGTAACAACCTCGTCTATGCGGCCAACGCCACAGGATTCCTCCAGATTGTGGATATCACGAACCCGTTTGCGCCACGCTTGCGTGGGCAGCTTACGGTTCCTGTGAGTGGCGAAGGTATCGACATTGTGGAGGATCGCGCCGCAATTGCCGCCAACAACGGCGGCTTGCTGATCGTCGATATTCATAATCCCGATGCGCCGACCCTTCTCGGTGCGTCAGGGCCAACGCTCGGTAGTACGTACGATGTGCGGTATATCGGCACCCACGTTTATGTTGCTGCGCTCAGTGGTCTGGCTATTTTCGATGTCAGCGACCCGGCCCACCCCACACAGCTTGTGTACTACAACACGATCAACAATAACAGTGCGAATGGGTATGCTGTCGATGTCGATGGCAACCACGCCTATCTGGCCGTCGGTGCCGCAGGGTTGCTCATCTTCGATGTCAGTGTGCCGACAACGCCACACGTCATCGCGTCGATCGATACTCCTGGCTTTACAATCGGCGTACAGGTCGTAGGCAGCAAGGCATACCTGGCTGATCGAGAAGGTGGGCTACAGGTTGTGGATCTGCAAACTCCCAGCCAGCCACATCTCGTTGGCGCGCTTGATACAGCTGGTTATGTATGCCGTCTCTCTGTTGTTGGTAATCTCGCCTATCTTGCCGACTCGAGCGGCGGTTTGATGGTAGCTGATGTATCCCAGACGCAACCCGTGTTGCATGGTTTCTACGGTGTGGGAGGTGGCAGCACCGAAATGGCAGTGGTCGGCGACCGGCTGTATATCAGTAGCTATGAAGGACTGGTGATAGCCGACATTAGTACGCCCAACCGCCCCCGGGTCTTAGGTACAGTGGTGTTGCCCGGGTACGCGTATACGATTGGAGCCTCGGGAACAACCATATTTCTCGGCAATGATCTCAGGAAGCAGAACAACTATAGTGATTGGCAAGTTACAGCGGTCGATGTGGCAGATCCTACTGCTCCGCACATTCTCAGCACAGTAACGTTCACAGCGGCAAGTGTGATGGATCTGGCGCTCGTTGGTACGACACTCTACGTAGCGACAGGTAACCTAGGTCTCCAACTGATCAATGTTGCCGATCCGCACGCGCCAGTTCAACTCGGCGCTGCCGACGCTGTCTCAAGTACCTACATCACTTCGATTGTGCTCGATGGAAATCTGGCGTACCTAAGTACAAATGCGGTGCTCGACGTGAGCGTGCCCACCGCGCCCAAGCTGGTCACAACGCTGAATCTGCCAAATTCAGTGGTTCGAGACGCCAACGGGCAAACTCTTTACGCGGTCGAGACTATTCTAATTAGTCCGCCAACTCCTCCTCGTTATCAGCCAGTATATCGCTCTACGCTTAAAATTGCAGATGTGAGCGCCCCACAGGCGCTCCAGATAACAGGCGTTTACACGCCCACTCAAGGGCGTATTCAGGATGTCAAGGTGCGTGATAACGTTGCGTATGTGCTTACCACTGCGGGAATCGATCTGGTAGATGTGAGCGACCCTACCAATCCAACGTTGCTTGCAAGCCCACCTCTGAGCGCAGTGCCATCCACAATATCATTCACTAATGATATTCTTTTCGGAGCAGGCTATATTAGCGGCGTGCAAGTCTACGCAACCTCGCAACATTATGTGCCCAGTTCGCTCGCGGTGAACGGCGAGACGAAATTAACCAGCGCCGATGGATCAATCAATCTGCTCTTTGGTGGGGGAGATACAAACGCGTCTATCAGTGTGGCGCAAATGGATCGACTAACGACACGCCAAGCGTCCAATCTAACGCGCAATGTCGAGCGCAGTTTTCTGGTGGAGGCGCGCAACGATGTAGGTAGTAGCATAGGACAAGCTACGAAGCCCTATACGCTTGAGGTCGCTATGCCTACAAGTTCCCCATCGGCTACTTCGCACCCAGGTGTCGCCTACTGGAACGGCGAGAAATGGGTCGATTTGCCACCCTGCAACGTGTGCGGGGCACAGCCAAGCAAACTCATCGTGCAGACAGATCGCTTTGGTGAACTAGCGGTTGTGCTCGATGCGCCGGTGCAGCCAGAGCAGCCGACTAATACTCCAACACCATCGCCAGTGGTTCCGCCTGTCCAAAACGCTCAGCACCGTTTATTTTTGCCTGTCATCTGTCGGTAGCACGTGGACGAGGGCAGCAGAGCAATCCAATGCTTGGACCGAGGAAGGAATGCTGTGACGCAGCGTCACGGCTCAGCATCAGTCGTATACGCTCACATTCAAGGAGGAACGCAAATCTCGGTATGTATTCATCATAATCAATGAGACCGTTGCCATACTCGATGCTTCGGCCACGATGCGGCCGAACACGCGCATCCAGCCGACCGCTTCGCGCGCGAGATCCTGGCGATTTCAACGCTTTCTGGTGCGGCGCGCTCGCGGCGGCTGATGCGCAATCCGTTCGGCCGCAATGCTATCGCCCAAACCATATACGACGAAAGTTGACGGTGGCCACGATCAATTATTTCCTGGCGGCCGAACTCTTCGGCCAGGCTGAGATATACGCCGCACAGCGCAGCTACGCCGAGGCGCAGGCCGCGAACGACCAGGCCCTGCGGTTGGCCGCGCAGGTCGAACGCAAAGAAATTCTCTTCAAGGCCCAGCTGCTGGCGATCGATCTGCGCGTGGCGCTCGGCCAGCGCGGCCATGAGACGCCGGCGACCGAATGCGCGCGCCTGCTGGATGTGTGGCCCGAAGATGGCGAGCAGGCCGCGATCTACTACCAGCTGTGGCGTCTGGCTGGCAGCACCGATCACCAATCGCGCGCGGCCGAGCTGTACCACCAGCTGTACGCACGTACGCCGAATGTCGAATATCGCCAGCGCATCCAGGAGCTAACCGGCACGCCGCCGCCCGAACCGCCGGCCTTGCCGCCGCCGATCATCACACAGCAGCGGGCCGACCTGGGACGCTGCTGGGGCGGGTGAATGCGCTGATCGCCACCCTCTAGTACAGCCACGCGGAAGTCCATTGCTGGTTTGGTTGACTATAGACGATGGACGATAGACGATTGTGATGCCGTCCATCGTCCATTGTCTATCGTCAATACTGTGAAGCTGCTGCTGTCCTTCGTCATCCGTCGTCCGTCCAATAGCGCGGATCGTATTTCCGATGCAAGGTGCTCATGAACCCTACTGCTGCGCCAGCTTCAGCCCGGCATACGCGAACGGCTGGTAGACCAGCCCAAGCGGGTTGCGCTGCGCCAGCAGCTGGAGCCGCGCCGTGCGGATCGCGCGCCCAAGCGGCTGGCCGGCGCGAAACGATTGCAGGAAGCTTTCGGCGAAGCGCTGCGCGAGTGGTTCGAAGATTGTGATCTGGGTGCCGATCACGCCGGCGGCCTCGACATACTCGACGAACGTTCTGACAAAGCTGAGCGCCTGATCTGGCGCGATGTCGGTGGTGTGGCAGCCGTTAATCATCACCAGCGGGCGCGCCTGCGGCCAGCGGATGCGAAATGGCCGGAAGCTGGTGGTGTCGATAAAGGCCGGTGTCTGCTGGCTACCGATCATCAGCGCCGGGATACTGGTCTGATCGGTCTGCTTGATCGTCACGCCGTGGCAGTAGAAGTAGACCACCTGCGGGCTGGTGGCCTTGAACATGGTGAAGGTCGCGTCGAGCGCATCCTGGCGCTGGGTCTGGAAGCCCAGCCCGCCCAGCTGATCAAGATGATTGCCGAGCTGCTCGAACTGGTAGTAGGCGATATCGATCTGCGGCTGGCCGGTGTAGCCGATCGACTTGGCCATCTCCGGGCCGCCCGGCGCCGGCCAGGGCATGCCGATATCGTGCCGAAAGCCCCAGAAGCCGCTTGGGCAGACCACGGTGACGTGGCCTTCGCGGTTGGGGCAGTTGCCCTGGAAGCACGGCTCGCCCAGCAGATCGCGCCCGCTCTTGAGGCTCTCCTCGAACTGCGGGCAGATCGTCAGCGCCTGCCGCGATTGGGTAAACAGATCGTAGTCGTAGAACATGGCGATCGGCACCACGTCGTTGGCCGAGACCTTGTTGGCCAGCTGGATCACGCTCGGCGCGCGCAGGAGCTCGCGCAGCTTGTCCTCGTTGGCGCTGCTGCCGGCCAGGCCCCTGATCCGGTCATCGTACAGCCGGTAGCCCTGCACCGCCAGCGCGATCACGTCGGCGCGCCAGTTGTTCTCGGCCGCAGCGGGCGTCTCGTAGCGGTAGGGCGTCTTCTGATCCCACGCGCCGATGTAGCCCCAGGCCACCTGCTGCATGACATTGCGGCCCTGGTTGATCAGATCCACTAGATCGGTCGGCGACATGGTCGCGCTGTTCTGAAAGATCTCGTTGCCATCCTGCGCGAACACCCGAAAGGCGTGCGTGCCGTCGCCGTTGCTGTTGACCATCAGGCTGAGCGCGTGCGGCTCGATGTCGGCCAAATGGCTCGGCGACAGAGCTGGGCTCAGATTAAAGTCTAGCACCGAGCCGCGCATCATGCCGGCCGCGTTCAGCGGCGCGCCCGCGCCGATCACCGCCGTGACCAGCCGCGATTGAATCAGCATGCCGTTGCAGTACATACTGACGCGCAGTTCGGCGCGGCCTGCCAGCGCCGGCGCGGTAACACGAAACAGTAGCCGCTCTCGCGCCAGCGGCGCATCTGCATGCATCTCGCTCGGTAACGACGCTGGGGCTTTGACAGTCGCCAGGCCAGTCGCCGGCACGCTGAGCACGCCGGTCGGCTGCTCGATCGCAAAGCTCTCGCTGAACAGCACAATCACCAGCTCGACATCCTGCTTGGTGATGAAATCCGGCAGCTGGGCCGGCGTTGCCTCGATGGTTGTGGCCGCCTCTAGCTCACCGACATTGAGCCGGAAGAAGTAGGACTGGCCCGGCTGGAGCGCTTCCTTACGGTCGAGCGCCCGCGCTGGCTGCTGCTCGGATGCGAAATCGGTATTGACGTAACGATCGCTGCGCTGCTGGATCGGCTCGATCTGGGAGGGCGGCAGTGTCACAGGCGCTTTCGGTACACTCTCTTCTATGCCCAGTACCGCCGGCCTTTGCACCCGCGGCGTCCATCCGGCCGCCTGGCTCAGCAGCAGCCGCGCGGCCGATGAGGCAGCTGCCACCGGCCGCCTGGTCAGCACGCCATAGGGCTCGCCCGCGCGCAGCACCAGCACGTCAACACTGTTTGCCAGCCGGGCCTGCGCATCCTCCAGATCGTCTTCGACATCGGCGGTCGGGCAAGCCGCGCCGGCAAAGGCGCTGACCGGCTGGTTCAGGGGGTCGCCGACAGACGCGACGCGCCCGGCGATATCCTCGACACCCAGCACCGCGTAGGCGTCGTCGAGATCGACCAGCAGCAGCCACTCGGTCGGGCGCGGCCGGGCGCGTAGATCCTTGAGCGCAGCGCCCAGGAGCGTATCGGGGCTGACCCGCAAGAGCTGCCGGCGCAGATCACTGGAACGAATGGGCATCGCGTAACCTCCTGTCATTGATAAGCTGACGAGGTGAGTGAGAGCGACGAGTGGCAAGATGACAAGGTGACAAGGTGACAAGATGAGTGACGAGTGACGAGTGACAAGATGACAAGGTGACAAGATGAGTGGGTGACTATGCTATTGGCGCGTAGATTGTACGCTATTTTGGGGCAGTGTGGAAGATCGGACATGTGCGCTGCCATGTTCGTGATGGATGCGTAATAAAGGGCTATTCTCAGGCGGCGCCGGCATACTGTACAATGGGTGCCAGGCAGTTCATTGTTTCGACGATGTTCGCAATGTGCTGCTCTGTATTATTGATCGTCACTCATGAGTCATCCCGAATTTTACAATCGATACTTTTTGCTTTGTGATGCTGTACGTGTGCTGTCGTTGCGCACCGCCCTGAACAACCAGTTTATGGTGTGGCTGCGATGGCGTGGGAATGCGCCGCAGCGCATTCCCACGCCATCGCAGCCAGTATGTTAAATTCGGGATGACTCATGAATGGATTCCGTGATAGCACTGCTTGATTCAGAGGATTACATCGGTCGGGTGCAGGGTGACCTGCCGATCGGATCTGGGAGCAGCCAAGTTTCCAGGAGCCGTAGAAAAGCTGATCTACACGATTCATTAACAAATCGACATTGACTCACCCCCAGAAGCTGCTATACTAGCACGTATCACCGAGTGACGTTTTCAACCAACACCAGGGCTTAATAGCTCTGGTGTATCTCTTGTTGAGCGCGCCGATGCATTGAGGATTCTCGATGATTAACCTTCAGAAGCTCTTCAGCGACACCTTCGACCCGCAGCCTGGTGAGACCGCGCTGGTGCTGATTGATACGCCACATGGGGCGATCGGCGACACGCCGGCGTGGGAGCGGCGCCGCGCGATGGCGCGGCGCTGGCACGCCGCCCTGCGCGAGCTGGGCAAGCGGCGCGGCTTTCATGTGCTGGCGCTGGCCAGCTTTCCAGCCACTGGATCGCACAATGCACCGCTGCCCGAACACGGCCTTCTGGGCGACGCGCAGCTGCCGCTTAGCAGCCTGGCCGAGCAGGCGACGCTGCTGCTAGCGCTGACACAGTTCTCGGCCTCGGCGCCGCTGATAGGCTGGACGCAGCGCTTCCCCCGGCTGCGCGTGGCCTCGATGCCAATGGTCGCGCCGGAGATGGAGGAGACCGCACTGGCGGCCGATTACGCGCAGATGGCCCGATCGTGCGCGCGCCTGCGCGACCGGCTGGCAGCGGCCGACTATGCGCGGATCTGCTTCTCGAACGGCGACACGCTGACGCTCGACCTACGCTATCGCACTGCGCATGTGGATGATGGGCAGCTGCGGCCCGACAAAGCCCCGCCGCGGCTGGTCAACCTGCCCAGCGGTGAGGCCTACACCGCGATCTACGAAGGCGAGCACGTGGGTGATCCAAGCGCAACCCGCGGCGTACTGCCGGTCGAGTGGCGCGGCGAGATGGTGCGGCTTGAGATCGACCACAATCAGGTGACCGACGTGCTTGGGCGCAGCGAGGCGGCGGTCGATCTGCGGGCGTTTCTGGCGCTCGACGGCGCGCGTCGCAACGTGGCCGAGCTTGGGCTGGGCTGCAATCCAAGCGCGCGCGTGTGGGGCAATGTCCTGGAGGATGAGAAGGCCGGGCCGCATATCGCGCTCGGGCGAAGCGATCATCTGGGCGGCGTAACCGGCCCATCCGCTTTCGAAGACCCACGCCATATCTGGCACCACGATTTCGTCTACGCCCGCGCCAGCGCGATCCACATCGCCGAGCTTACCCTGATCAGCAAGCGCGGCGTTGCCGACCAGTTGGTGCTGAATGGGCATTATGTGGAAGAGCTGGAGGTGGGCATTTGACAAGATGACAAGGTGAACCATCATCTTGTCATCTTGTCACTCGGCGTCCTTCCGCCCGATCCCTAGCGACTCGCCGGCGAGCTTGAGCGAGATGCGCGTCTGGGTGACAATATTGTCCAGCAGAGTCGGGTTGGGCTCCTCGACCGGCAGCTGCATGACGAAGTGGTTCAGCGTATCCGAACGAGCGCGGATCATGTCATCCCATGTCGCGTCGGGCTGCTCGCGCCGCAGCGCCTCCAGATGCAGATCGGCGAACTCGCGCAGCTTCTCGCGTGTGTCCTCGGTCAGGTGCGCGGCCGCGCCGGCGACATAGTGGCGCGTGCCGGCCGGGACGAGATGGGCGATCACGACTTCGCCCGGCTCGACACGCCGCGAGGCGGCGTGGTCGTCGACCTCGTAGGTGCGCTCGTCCAGCAGATCGGTTACCTGCAAACCCTGGCCCTTGCGCACGCTCTGGGCCAGATAGGGCCGCAGGCGCACGGTTGCCCAATCGCGCAGCAGCCGCGCCTCAATGTCGGTCAGCTCAGGCGCATCGTCGCCATCCTCATTCAGCCCAGAATCGCCGGCGGCCAGCTGCTCCACCAGCGTACGCCCATCGTCGAGCGGATAATCGAAGGCGAACCAGGTCAGGAAGCGCTCGCCGCCGCGCCCTTCCAGATCGTCCAATTCCTCTAGCTGCTCGGGCGTGTATTTACTATCCCAGAAACGATCGAAGGCCGCCGGGATGGCGCCGACCTGCGCCTGCGCGGCGTTAATGATCTTCGGCAGCAATATATCGACGCTGCGGCGCAGGCGCAGTTGCTCGGCCGCCGCAGCCTCCTCGATCGGCAGGTGGCACTGTTTATACTTCTTGCCGCTGCCGCATGGGCAGGGGTCGTTCCGTCCAATCTTCGGCATGGCGCCTCCATTAGCTCTGAATGATAGGGCTTACGCAGTCAGCGTTTTCAGGCGGTTTGGATGGACGCAGTCCCCAAACCCTTCCACTGCGTAAGAGCTGTGAATAGCGGTCGGCGATTGGCAAGTAACGACAAGCTGCCGTCAGCTGGCCGCTGACGGCAGAATGATAGCACAGATTGATTAGACTGAAAATGTTGCGTTCGATCGCTACCCCGAGATCGCCCGCGTTCGCGGCGCTGGCTGGGTATCGTGTGATCCCTCACGGGCGCGGGCGGCCGGCAGCGCCAGCGCGAACGTTGCACCCTGGCCAGGCGCGCTGCGGATTGTCAGCGTGCCACCGTAGCCTTCCACAATCGCACGGCTGACGCTCAGCCCCAGGCCATGCCCGCCTTCACGTGTGGTGGTGAACGGCTGGAAAATCGCGGCCTGATGCTCGCGCGCGATCCCGCGGCCGGTGTCGATCACCTCGATCACCACACGCTCGTCGACTGTGAAGCAGCGCAGCGTGAGCGCGCCGCCGCTCGGCATCGCCGCCACGGCGTTGATGATCAGATTGACCAGCACCTCGCGCAGTTCGGCGGCGTGCGCCTGAATTGGCGGGGTCGGCGCCATCAGCGTGCGGATCGCGATCTTTGGCCTTGGCTCCCAGAACGGCCGCGTCAGGTTGAGCGCATCCTGAATCAGTGCCGGCAGCGCCACGCCCTGCGCGGGCGAGCCGACGGTCATCGGCGGCGTAGAGGATAGCATACGCCGCAGTAGGAAGTGACCATCGCTGGCTGCCAGGAGGATCGCCCGTAGATCGCGCTGGAGATTAGCCGGTGCATCATGCTGAAGAATCTGGGCGTAACCCATCACCGAGGCGAACAGATTGCCAATATCGTGGGCCGCGCCCACCGCCAGCGTGGCGCGCAACCGCGTATTCTCGTGCTCGCGCAGCCGGCGCTCAAGCAGCGCGGCATGCTGGTCGCGCGCCGTTAGGTCGCCCTGCGATTTGTCGTACAGCAATCGCAGGGCGATCAGCGCCGCCAACTGGCCGGCCGATGCCAGCACAGCCTGGTCGAGCAGCCCGCGCCGACGAGCCAGTACCAGCCAGCCCTGGTGCTGGCCGGCGCCGCTCAGCGGCAATGTCGCGATCACCGGGTAGTCGGTTTCGCAAAGCCACGCGCCGAAGGCCGCGGCGCTGGCGGTGGCTTCATCGGGCGGTGCTGCGCCGGCAGCGCCCGACAGCGCCATGTGGGCGCCGCCGGGCCAATTATGGGCCAGCAGATCCACACGCGTCGCAGGCAGCAAGCTTGGCAGCCCTCGACGTAGCGTCGCGAAGAAGGACTGGCTGTCGGCCGCCTCCGCGAGCAATCGCAACAGGGATGTCACATCGGCCGGGTCGGGGGTCGGATGTGTGCGGGATCCTGTTGTCATAATCAACCCTTATGACCAAAGACCAAAGACGAATGACCAAAGCCAATCAGCGTATTTGGTCGTTCGTCTTTCGTCCTTCGTCGAAATCTTACGCGGCTGCCCCATCCACCACATCAGCGAGATCAGCCAAGAACTCGCCGACGGTGCGGGCGCGGGCGCGGATATCGGCCAGCGTGGCGCGGTCGCGCGCATCGAGCGACAGCACAAAGTGCGGGTGCGCGGCGGCGGCGTCGAGTGGGTCGCGCAGCAAACCTTCGGCCACGGTTGGGTTGGCGGCGGCCAGCAGCGCCAGGCGTGTGAGCGCCGGTCGGGCGCTCTGGCCGGGGATCAGGCGCGCACGTTGATCGGGTGGCGCGGCGGCACGAAACGTGAGCATCGGTCGGTTCCTTTCTTCTCGCGGATGGCTGAACAGCAGCCACCAGATCACGCCAACCATCACCACGACATCGCCGGGGCTGGCGACATAGGTTGTCGCGCCGGCCGGCAGCACCAGCCAATCGGAGAGCAGCCACAGCGCGGCCGACTGGACAACCACATCTTTCGAACCCATCAGCAGCGTGCCGGGCACGAACATGTGGCCGATCCGCGCCAGCGTCGCGGCGTGAATCGGCATCGCGCCGCCGTGGAAGGCCATGACCAGCAGGTTCATGATCACGCCCGCCGCCACGGCTGGGATCCCGGTGATCGCACGGTTGCACAAGCACCAGATGAAGATCGCTGTGACCGATACCAGGAACATGCCTGCGATCCAGATGCCGAGCAGACTGCCGAGCTGCGGCACGGCGGCGATCGCCAGCAGCAGCCAATAGCGCGGCATACGCGGCGGCCGCCAGAGCGCCAGCGCCGCGCCGGCCAGCGAACAGCATACATACAGCGTCAGAATAGTCATCGCGCTACTGGCCCCCAACCATGCTTGAGCTGTCGCGGACTCCGGGAGGGCCGTACGGCGCGGTTCCAGCCAGCAGCAGCGTACCAATCACCAGAGCAGCAGCGAGCGCGCGAATGATCTTGCTTTTCATGGGTGATCCTCCTTACGGTATCGTAGTGGGTTGTTTCCAATTGACGTTTGATCTGGCATTACAATAGTGTCATCGATTGACTCACGGATGACCGCCGGTTGACTCTACGCCGGTCGGCAGTAGGCAGTCAGCAGTAGGCGATTGGCGAGAGGAACCGAAGCCGGTTCCCCCATGCCCCCTCCGGCAAGTACGCCAGTACCAAGAACAACGTGATCGGGTCATGCCTCGTGGAATAAATAACAGCCTGGGAATGACGGAGGCATGCGTGCTAAGCAGCGCGCACGTAACCGCATCTTTTTGGGGTCCAGGGGCAACGCCCTGGCGGCGGGGTGCCGGGGCTGGCGGCAGCCCCTGGCCGCGGGGTGTGGGGCGCGCAGCCCCCGCGCAATGAACTTCGCTGCACAGCGGCGGGGGACGAGGGCGCGCAGCCCCGCGTAATGAAATACACCGAACAGCAGCGTCAAGACTTAGTACGCCGACTGTCGACTGCCTTCTGTCGTACACGAGACCTTCGCATACTCTTGCCCTAGCCGTATGCGTCTGATATACTAAAGTCTGCCCGCCTATCAATGTATTCTCGGCGTGCTTCGCGGCAAGATCGCACGCTAGATCCACAAGGAGCGGCGCATGGCCCGACTTTCAGTCGACATCAACGGCGAGCAGCGCACCTTCGCCCTGACCGAAAAGGGCATCCAGATCGGGCGCGCCCTCGACAACGATATTGTGCTCAACCACGCGATCGTGTCGCGCCGGCACGCCCAGGTGTTGCTGCGCGACCGTCAGGCATGGGTGGCCGACCTGGGCAGCCGCAATGGTATCTCGGTCAACCGCCTGCGCGTCAAAGAAGAGCAGCTGGGCGACGGCGATGTGCTGCAGATCGGCCCGTTCGAGATTCGCTTTGAGGATCGCGCAGCCCAGAGCGTAGTGCTGGACGACAGCAAATATTTCCCGCTCGACGCCAAAGTCAAAGAGGTCAAAACCGGCGATCTGCCCGAGTTGGCGCTTGACCTCAAGGAGTTCTACCGCATCAGCAAGCGGCTGAACGGTATCCTCGGCACGCACGACCTGCTGGACGCGGTGATGGAAGAGGTGCTGAAGGCGGTGCCGGGGCAGCGCGGTATGTTGCTGTTGATTCGTGGCGGCGAGCTGGTGCCGATGGTCATTCACCCCGCCACGCTGGAGGATGTCGCGATCAGCTCGACGATCGCGCACAAGGCGATGAACGGCAACGAGGCTGTGCTGACCCGCGACGCGCGGCTGGATTTCGCCGGCTCGCAAAGCATCATCAGCGCCAACATCCGCTCGGCGATCTGCGCGCCGCTGATCAGCGAGGGCAAGGCCACCGGCCTGATCTATGTCGACTCGCCTGGGCGCGATCAGTTCAACGAGCACCAGCGCGACTTGCTTGCGGCGGTGGCCAACCAGGCCGCCACCGCGATCGAGCGCGCGCGCCTGACCGATGAGCTGCGTCAGCAAGCTCAGCTGCGTCAGAACTTCGAGCGCTTCATGTCGCCGAATATCGCCAAGCTGATGGCCAGCTACTTCTCGCAGCACGGCCAGCTGTGGGAGCCGCAGGAACTGATTGTGAGCGTGCTGTTTGCCGATGTCAAAGGCTTCACCTCGCTCTCCGAGACGCTCTCGCCACGCGATGTGCAGGATCTGCTGAACGAGTACTTCCACGAGATGACCGAGGTGATCTTCCAGCACAACGGTACGCTGGACAAATATATCGGCGATGGGATCATGGCCGTGTTTGGCGCACCGCAGCTCGGCGACCCGGTCGATCCGGAGCTATCGGCCATCCAATCGGTGGATGCGGCGCTGGGCATGATCGCGGCGCACCAGCGGCTGGTCGAGCGGCTCGACCCATCCAAGGGGTTCTCATTCCGGATCGGCATCAACACCGGCCCGGTCTACGCCGGATTCTTCGGCACCCGCCAGCGGCTGGAGTACACGGTGATGGGCGACACGGTCAACACCGCATCGCGGCTGGAGGGCAAGGCCGATCTGAATAGCGTGCTGGTCAGCGAGGCGACGCGTGAGGCGATCGGCGAGGCCTTTGATGTGCAGGAGATGGGCGATTTTCAGCTCAAGGGCAAGGCCAAGCTGGTGCATACGTACAAGGTGTTGCGGCGCGCGTAATATTTGGGGAGGTCTGGAGGGGCCTTCGGCCCCTGCACCCCCACCCAACATGATACTGATGGTGTATAATGCCACCAACGTCGCTCGCGACGATCGCTATAGATTTCGCTAAACTGGCGCACGATACCGCAGCTGTGCGATGATGGGGTCGATAGATTGCCCGGCCATACCGTAACAATGTACGAAGAATATACACCGGCTCCGGCGCCCTGCCGCGCCGCCCGGCTGATAGGCGCTTCGCGCGGAATGCCGATCGTCCAGCATCCCCACGCCCCGCCGGCCTCGCCATATCCTGCGCCTGCCACGGAGCATCACCATGCCTGTTGTGGTAGGGATACGATTCAAAGATTCGGGCAAGACCTACTTCTTCGACCCGAGCGCCGTCGAGACGCTGAACCAGGGCGACTCGGTGATCGTCGAGACGGTGCGCGGCCTCGAGCTGGCCAAGGTCGCCCGCGCACCACACCCGGTGGCAGATACCGAGGTGGTCGGCGAGCTGAAGCCGGTGATTCGGCGCGCTGAGGCGGCCGACTTCGAACGCATGCGGCTGCTTAGCGCGCGCCACGACGAGGTGCTCGATCGCTGTTCCGAGAAGATCCTGGAGCACAGCCTCCCGATGCGCCTGGTCAAGGCCGAGTACAGCTTCGATGGCTCGCGGCTGACCTTTTACTTCACCTCTGAAAAGCGGGTTGACTTCCGCGTCCTGGTGCGTGACCTCGCGCGCACCTTCAAGACGCGGATCGAGCTCCGCCAGATCGGCCCGCGCGACGAGGCCAAGCTGCTCGGCGGCATCGGGCCATGCGGTCGGATGCTGTGCTGCTCGACCTTCCTGCCGGATTATGCGCGCGTTTCGATCAAAATGGCCAAAGATCAGGATCTGCCGCTGAACCCAACCAAGATCAGCGGTGTCTGCGGCCGGCTGCTGTGCTGCCTTTCCTACGAGCACGAGCAATATCTGGAGATCAAAGCCGAGCTGCCCAAGCGCGGCGCCTGGGTGCAGACGCCCGACGGCCCAGGCGAGGTGGTGATGGTGAATGTCGTGCGCGAGACGGTGATCGTCGAGCTGGCCGGCAGCGGCGTCCACGAGGAGTTCTCGCCGTCGCAGATCAGCGAGGCAACCCAGCGCGTGGGCACGCTGGCGCGCAGCCGCGCCGAGGAAGGTATCGCGCCCTTCGCGGGCGGCCCGCCTCGGACGGAGAAGCGCGAGCCGCCGCCGCGGCGTGAGCCCAAACACAGCGGCGAGCGCCGGCTGCTGCGCAATGAGATCGACGACCCCGATGTGCTCGACGCGCTGGCGCTGCTGGAAGAGGGCATCGAGGACCGTGGATCGCCGCCGGCTGAGCTCCGCCGCCCCGTGCCGCCACGGCCGGAGGAAAACCGCCACAGGGAGGGGCGCGCCGAAGGGCTGGCTGACAGGATGGATCCGCCCCCATTGATCTTGCCCGATCTGCCAATCGACGACATCGATGCCCCGCCGCAGCGCCCAGCCGATACCCGCCGCGCGTCGAGCATCCCACCGCGGCGCGACCCACAGCCGAACCGGCCGGATCAAGCGCGGCGGCGACAACAACACATACACCCGCACCAGCCGCCCGCCCAGCCGGCGCAGCGGCCGCCGAGCAGCGCGCCACTGGCCTCCCCGCCGCGCGAGAACGAGCTGCCGCGCACGCCCCGGCATCGGCGTAAGCGCCACGGCGGCCGTGGTGAGCGCTAGCGTATTATGACGGAAGACGAAGGACGGAAGAAGGCGGTCATTCGTCTTCCGTTCTCTGGCCGAAATCACGCTTAATAAACTCTATATACCCGTTGAACGTGCGGCCGGTCGCCCTGCAGGGCGACCGGCCGCACGTTCAACAAAAGAAGATAAAGTACCATTCCAGTTAGCAAATGCTTCCCCTAGGTCGTCATTTCTTCCCGCGCACGCCCCCCGCTGAATGCTAAAGTCTACATACCTGGCATAGCCGCGCCGGCTTGCTCAATTGCCAGAATCGCGTCACCGGGGCACGCTCTGGCGCGCGACAATGCTGGAGTGCCGTGCCTGCGTTGAGATGACGGTTATGACATCGCTACAACAGCTGCTAATTCAAGATGCCTCACAGTTTGAAGTCGATTCCGAGAATGCCAATGTGTGTGTTGCGTCCGGCCACCAGCTGGCCGAGCGATTGCTGCACTTCCGCGGCGGTCGCGCGATCGTACTGGCGATGATGCCCAGCGGACAAGCGATTGCGGAAGAGATCGCGCGGGTGCTACGGCTGCCCCAGAATATTCTGGTGGCGCGTGAGCTACACGTGGATCCATATCCAGAGGTTGCGGCAGGTGGTCTCAGCGAGGGCAGCGGGCTGTGCATCAACCGTGCGGCGCTGCGTCTGCCGGGCATGTCGCTGCAAGCGATCTGGGCCGAAGCGCGGATCGTGCGGGATGACGTGGCGCTGCTGGTTCAACAGTATCGCGCCGGCCGCCCGCTGCCGACCTGTAGCCGGCGTCCTGTGATTTTGGTCGACGATCGCCTGGGCGCCGGCCTGTCCCAGCTCGCAGCGCTCCAAGCGCTGCGGCGGCTGCATCCACAGCAGTGCATTGTCGCGGTACGCGCCGGTGATGAAGCGGCGCTGCAACGGGTTGCACGGCAAGCAGATTTGGTGATTGCGCTTGAAGTCAAAGGGGTATTCCATGCCTGATTTGTCCACCACCTATCTGGGGCTGCGGCTGAAAAACCCGCTGGTGGCCTCGGCCTCGCCGCTATCTAAAAAGGTCGAGCTGGCGCGCCGACTGGAGGCCGCCGGTGCATCGGCGATCGTGCTGTACTCGCTGTTCGAGGAGCAGATCACCCACGAGAGTCACGAGCTCGATCATTACCTCAGCCGCGGCGCCGAGACCTATGCCGAGGCGCTCAGCTATTTTCCCGAGATGCAGCGCTACAATATTGGCCCCGAGCGCTATCTCGATCACCTGCGGCGGTTGAAGCAGGCGCTTGATATTCCGGTGATCGGCAGCCTCAACGGCATCTCGGCCGGCGGATGGATCGAGTATGCGCATAAAATCGAGCAGGCCGGCGCCGATGCACTGGAGCTGAACATCTACTACCTGCCGACCGACGCACGCGTAAGTGGGGCTGAGCTTGAAGATACGTATGTCAACCTCGTCCGCACGGTTCGCGCGCGGGTGCGTATCCCGATCGCGCTCAAGTTGAGCCCCTTCGTCACCGCGCTGCCGCATTTGGCCCAGCGATTCACCGAGGCCGGCGCCAACGGGTTGGTGCTGTTCAACCGCTTCTATCAGCCCGACTTCGATCTGGAGGCGCTGGAGGTGGTGCCCAGCCTGACGCTCAGCAGCTCGGACGATCTGCGGCTGCCGCTGCGCTGGATCGCGATCCTGTACGGGCGCGTCGCGGCCGACCTGGCGCTGACCGGCGGCGTGCATAGCGCGCAGGATGCGCTCAAGGCCATGATGGCCGGCGCGAAGGTGGCGATGCTGGCATCCGAGCTGATTGCGAACGGCGCCGAGCGGCTGAGCGCGATTCTGGCCGATATGCGCGCCTGGATGCTGGAGCACGAATATGAGTCGATCGCGCAGATGCAGGGCAGCATGAGCCAGCAGTCGGTGTCCGAGCCGGCCGCTTTCGAGCGCGCCAACTACATGAAGGCGCTGAACTCGTTCGACAACCGGCTCGCGGTCTAGGCGCCGGCATACTGGTCGAAATGTCATGGCTAGTGGAGAAAACCCATGAAACCAACCTGGATAACTACTGATGGCAACGAAGCCGCCGCTACAGTGGCGCATAAGCTGAGCGAGGTGATCGCGATATACCCGATCACGCCCTCGACATCGATGGGCGAGCTGGCCGATGCCTGGTCGGCAGTCGATCGGCCGAACCTGTGGGGCAGCGTGCCGCAGGTGATCGAGATGCAATCCGAGGGCGGCGCGGCCGGCGCGATCCACGGCGCGCTGCAGTCCGGCGCGCTGGCAACCACCTTTACCGCATCGCAGGGCCTGCTGTTGATGATCCCAAATATGTACAAGATCGCCGGCGAGCTGACTCCGGCGGTTTTTCATGTGGCGGCGCGCTCGCTGGCGGCCCAGGGGCTCTCGATATTTGGCGACCACGCCGATGTCATGGCCGTGCGCGCCACCGGCTGGGCGCTGCTCGCGGCGCACTCGGTGCAGGAGGCGCAGGATATGGCGCTGATCGCCCACGCCGCGACGCTGGAGGCGCGCCTGCCGTTCGTCCACTTCTTCGATGGCTTCCGCACCTCGCACGAGATCAACAAGATCATCCAGCTGACCGATGACCAGATCCGTGCGCTGATCGACGACGACCTGGTGCGCGCGCATCGTTCGCGCGGCCTTTCGCCCGAGCATCCGTCCATCCGCGGCACCGCCCAAAACCCCGATGTCTACTTCCAGGCCCGCGAGAGCGTCAACCCGTTCTACCTGGCCTGCCCGGCGATCGTCCAGCGCACGATGGATCGCTTCGCGACACTTACCGGCCGCCAGTATCGCCTGTTCGATTACGCCGGCGCGCCCGATGCTGAGCGCGTGATCGTGATTATGGGCTCGGGCGCCGAGACAGCCGAGCAGACCGTCAATTACATGGCTGCGCGCGGCGAAAAGGTTGGCGTCGTCAAGGTACATCTGTTCCGCCCCTTCTCAGTCGAGCATTTCATCAGCGCCCTGCCGCCGACGGTGAAAGCAATCGCGGTGCTCGACCGCACCAAAGAGCCTGGCAGCGCCGGCGAGCCGATGTACCTGGATGTGGTGACCGCGCTTAACGAAAGCGAGACGAAAGACGAAAGACGAAAGACGAAGGAATCTGAGGTCGTTTCGTCCTTGGTCCTTCGTCCTTTGTCCGTAGTAGTGGTCGGCGGGCGCTACGGGCTCTCCTCCAAGGAGTTCACGCCCGCGATGGTCAAGGGTATTTTCGAAGAGCTGGGTCGCGACGCGCCGAAGAACCACTTCACCATCGGCATCAACGACGACGTGACCTACACCAGCCTGCCCTACGACCCAACTTTCGCGATCGAGGACGATCGGACGGTGCGCTGTGTGTTCTGGGGCCTGGGCGCCGATGGCACCGTGGGCGCGAACAAAAACTCGATCAAGATCATCGGCGAGGAGACCGACAATCACGCTCAGGGCTATTTTGTGTACGACTCGAAGAAATCCGGATCGGTGACGATCTCGCATTTGCGCTTCGGGCCACAGCCCATCCGCGCGCCCTATCTGATTGACCAGGCCAGCTTTGTGGCGTGCAGCCAGTTCGCATTCCTCGAAAATTTCGACGTGCTCAAATACGCCGCGCCGCGCGCTGCCTTTCTGCTCAACAGCAGCTATGGCCCTGAGACTGTCTGGGACGAGCTGCCGATCGAAGTGCAGCATGCGATCGTCGAAAAGAACCTGCGCCTGTTCGTGATCGACGCCAACCAGGTGGCCCGCACCACCGGCATGGGTGGGCGCGTCAACACGATCATGCAGACCTGCTTCTTCGCAATCAGCGGGGTGCTGCCGCGCGAGCAGGCGGTTGAGGAGATCAAGCGTAGCATCAAGAAGACCTACAGCAAGCGCGGCGAGGCGGTTGTCCAGCGCAACAATCACGCGGTGGACGAGGCGCTGGCACACCTCTATGAGGTAGACCAAAGACGAATGACCAACGACGAAAGCGAGGATGCGCTGGCCACTGCTCCTTCGTCTTTTGTCGTTGGTCTTTCGTCCGTGCGGCGGCGCCTGCCGGTACCCGCCGCGGCGCCAGCGTTCGTTCGCGACGTGCTGGGGCGCATGATCGCCGGCGATGGCGACGCGCTGCCGGTGAGCGCGCTGCCCTGCGATGGCGTCTATCCATCCGGCACCGCGCGCTGGGAGAAGCGCAACCTGGCGTTGGAGATCCCGGTTTGGGATTCCGACCTATGCATCCAGTGCGGCAAATGTGCCTTTGTTTGCCCGCACGCGGTCATCCGCACCAAGATCTACCAGCCGGCCGCGCTCGATGGCGCACCCGCGCAATTTCATTCGACCGAAGCGCGCTTCAAAGAGTTCCCGGGCATGAAGTACACCCTGCAAGTCTCGCCCGAGGATTGCACCGGCTGCGGGCTGTGCGTAGAGGCCTGCCCGGTCAAGGATAAGCGCCAGGTCGGGCGGAAAGCGATCAACATGGCCGAGCAGCTGCCCTTGCGCGAGCGCGAGTCGGCCAACTGGGACTTTTTCCTCGATCTGCCCGAGGTCGATCGTAGCCAGATCCATCTGGGGTCGATTAAGAATTCGCAGCTGATGATCCCGCTGTTCGAATTCTCGGGCGCCTGCTCGGGCTGCGGCGAAACGCCCTACATCAAGCTGGTGTCGCAGCTATTTGGCGATCACACGGTGATCGCGAATGCGACCGGCTGCTCATCGATCTACGGCGGCAACCTTCCGACCACTCCCTGGACCGCTGATCGCAGCGGGCGCGGGCCGGCCTGGGCCAATTCGCTGTTCGAGGACAACGCCGAGTTCGGCCTAGGCATGCGCCTGGCACTCGACCAGCAGGCCGATCACGCGCGCGAGTTGCTGCCGCAATTCGCCGACCAGCTTGGCCAGGAGCTTGTCGACGCGCTGCTCAGCGCCGACCAATCCACCGACTCCGGCATCCAGGCCCAGCGCGCGCGAGTAGCCCAGCTGAAGGAAGTTTTGAATTCTGAGTTCAAAGTTTTGAATAATTCGGACGACACCGAACTCAAAACTCAAAACTCAAAACTCAAAACTCTCTTGGAAATGGCCGACGCGCTGGTCAAGAAAGACGTCTGGATCATCGGCGGCGACGGCTGGGCCTACGATATCGGCTTCGGCGGGCTGGATCACGTGCTGGCATCGGGGCGCAATGTCAACATCCTGGTGCTGGATACCGAGGTCTACTCCAACACTGGCGGGCAGGCATCCAAGGCCACGCCGCGCGGCGCGGTAGCCAAGTTCGCGGCGCGCGGCAAGGCGGCTGCCAAGAAGGATCTAGGGCTGCTGGCGATGGCCTACGGCAATACCTACGTGGCGCGGGTGGCTATGGGCGCCGACGACCAGCAGACGCTGAAGGCGTTTCTGGAGGCCGAAGCCTACGACGGGCCATCGCTGATCATCGCCTATAGTCACTGCATCGCGCACGGCATCGACATGCGCAAGGGCCTGGAGCAGCAGAAGCTGGCGGTGCAGGCGGGCGCATGGCTGCTGTATCGCTATAACCCCGACCTAGTGGCGGCCGGCAAAAACCCGCTGATGATCGACTCGAAGACACCCAGCATCCCATTCG
>Ga0137375_10001503_pt1 | contig 27149 bp, 23 predicted proteins | sample SagtaG_24_FD_104936 | JGI IMG/M metagenome (GOLD analysis project Ga0137375, IMG submission 104936) | Vadose zone soil microbial communities from Sagehorn Ranch, Mendocino, California, USA - Sage1_R_113_16 metaG | ecosystem: Environmental > Terrestrial > Soil > Vadose zone | place: USA... | reverse complement strand
TGAAGAAAGCCTTCGACGTCGTGGACGGGGAGGTCGAGATCGAGCAGGTGCCCCAGGAGCGTCCGAGGGTCGTGGCCCGCCGCGTCGATCAGGCCGGACGCATCAGTATCCTCAAGCACCGCTACCACGTGGGGCGCTACCTCGCCGGAGAGCAGGTCGCCGTGGAGTCCAAGGACGGCCTGCTTCACGTCGCCCACAACGGCGTGATGATCGCCACTCACGCCAGGCGTCATCTCTTGGACGACGACGACAAGATGGACCGCCGGCCCAAAAACCCCCGACCGCAACGGCCGACCACAGGAGGCGAGGTCTTGCGCCAAGTGGACGCGAGCGGGTCCGTGAGCTTCGCCGGGTGCGGCTACCGGGTCGGCAACCGCCACCGAGGCCAGACCGTCGGTGTTCGTCTGGTGGGGGACACTGTCCAGATCACGCGGGACGGCCAGTTGCTGCGAACGCACCGGGCTCGCCACGACAAGAGCAAGGAGTTCGGAGCGCTGGCAAACCCGACCGGAAGGCCACGGAGGAATCAAGATGTCGCATAGGAACCGAAGCCAATCCGAGACGCGGGTACCGAGCCCTCACAGAATTCCGGAAACATGCTGACAGATCTCGCCGCCCGGCCCCAAGGTCAGCCTTCGCCGGGTAGCGCGGCACCCTTCAGCCAACCAGACGGGATCGAACGAGCCCCGATGTATCATCGCGGCCGCCATGGATGAGGTGGCCTACGACCCACGAACGGCGCTGGTTGTGGTCGACGTGCAAAACGACTTCGCCGACCCGGGCGGGAATCTGTACGTACGTGGGGGCCAGGAGGTCGTTCCGGTCATCAACGACGAGATCCAGAAGGCCCAGGCGGCCGGGGCGCCGGTCTTCTACACGGCCGACTGGCATCCGGAATCGACTCCTCATTTCGCCAAGGACGGGGGGATCTGGCCGGTGCATTGCGTGGCGGAGACGTGGGGGGCGGAGTTCCACCCGGATCTGATCGTCGACGGCCCGGTCGTGCGCAAGGGCGCCAACGGCGAGGATGGGTATTCCGGGTTCACGATGCGCGACCCCTTGAGCGAGCAGGCCATCCCCACAGAGCTGTCCGGTCTGCTGCGCGAGCGGGGAGTCACTCGACTCGTGGTCTGTGGACTGGCCACCGACTACTGCGTGAAATCAACCGCGCTCGACGCTCTGGCCGAAGGCTTCGCGGTCAGGCTGCTGTTGGATGCCGTGCGGTCGGTCGATCTCCAAGAGGGTGACGGTGTTCGCGCCCTCGGCGGGGTCGAAGGGGCCGGCGGAGCCCTCGTAGGCCGCTCGGGCCCCGCTTAGCCGGAATCGACTGCGCCGCCCTGTGCCACCTGCGGGGATCGAGCGGGCGAGCGTCGCTCCCGATACGCCACGACGCGCTCGGCCAGCACGCGCCGCAGGCGCACACCCACGATGGCGATGACAAGCACGATGACCTGAGCGTAGACCGTCCTCATCACGAACTGCAGGACGGAGAGAGAACCACCGAGCACCACCGCTGCGACCACGAGGCCGCGCAGCGACCCTTGTCTGCCTAAGATCACCACGAGGAACGAGTTCACCAGAAAGAACAGCCCGAATTGCGGGTTGAGGGTGTTGATCGGGGCAAGCAGCGCCCCGGAGAGCCCCGCCAGCGCCGATCCCAATGTGAACAGCCCCGCCCGAACGAGTCCTACGTTGATCCCCATGGTCTCCGCGAGGGCGGGGTTGCGAACAGACGCGCGGGCCCGAAGCCCGAAGGCCGTCGTCCCGAGGATCACCCACACCAGTGTCACCAGCGCCACCGTGATGATCACGAGCAGCAAGCGCCACCGAGGCAGGACGAAGCCGGCCACCGTGACCGCGCCGCCGATCGGGTCGCGCACCGTTCTAGGATTCGCCGAATAGATCAGCTGCACGATCTGGCGAATGATCACCGAAAGCCCGAACGTCGCCAGCAACGAATCGAGCGTCCGTTCGTAGAAGAACCGGAGTATCCCGCGTTCCACGACGACGGCGACGACCGCGGCTACCAGCGGCGCCACCAGGATCCCCAGCACGACGCTCCCCGTCGTGTCCTGCATCTGAAATGCGGTGTAGGCGCCGATCAAAAGGAATTCGCCGTGCGCCAGATTCACCAGGTTCAGCAAGCCGAACGTGAAGTGCAGCCCGAGCGAGATGAGGGTGAACACTGCCATAAGGACGATCACGTTGAAGGAGTCAGCGGGCAAGAACCCCAGCGCGCCGACGACCTTCACAGGGCCAGCCGCCGCTCGAGGATGCCGTCCTCATGGAGTTGCCGGATGCCCCCCGACTCGACGATGGTGCCATGCTCGAGCACATACGCACGGGAGCCGAGGGCGACGGCGGTATCGAGATTCTGCTCGACCAGCAGCACGGCCGCGGACCTGGTCAGGACCCGGATCGCCGGGAGCAGTTGCTCGACCACGATTGGCGCCACGCCTTCGGTAGGCTCGTCCATGAGCACCAGCTTGGGGTGGACGACGAGCGCTTGGGCGATGCCGAGCATCTTGCGCTCGCCACCTGAAAGGCTCTGCGCCTCTTGGTCCACGCGCTCCTCCAGGATCGGGAACAGCTCTGCCGCGGCCGTCAATCCGGCATCGACCCCGCGCCCGCCCAGCGCGATGAACAGGTGCTCGCGCACAGTCAGGCCCGGGAACACCGAATGCTCCTGCGGGACCCAGACCATGCCGGCGACGTTGATGCGGTGGCCCTTCCAGTCGGTGATGTCCTTTCCGTCGAGCTCGACTTTTCCGGACTTGGGCAAGACGCCCATGAGGGCCTTCAAGAGTGTTGTCTTGCCCGCCCCGTTCCGGCCCATGAGGCAGGCCACCTCGCCCTGTGACACTTCGAACGACACGTCCCGCAAGACGGTCGACGACCCGTATCCTGCGTGCAGGCCGCTCACGCTCAGCACCGGTATCAATGGCGTCTCCCCAGATAGGACGCCTGCACTTCCCGGTTCGCCTGCACTTCGTCCACCGTCCCGTCAGCCAGCACCCTTCCGCGATGCATGACGGTGACTCGGTCGCTCACCAGGCGGATGAACTCGACGTTGTGCTCGACCACGATCATCGCCTCGGCGGCCTGGGCAGTCTGCATCTCCCGCAGCAGCGAGGCCGTGCGGCGACTCTCGGCCCGGGTCATTCCGGAAGTGGGCTCGTCGAGCAGGAGGAGCTTCGGTTCGGTGAGCAGGACCATCCCGATCTCCAGCCACCGATGCTGGCCGTGACTGAGATGGCGCGCTCGGCGACTCCGAACGGCGGAGAGCTCGATGAGCTTCAGCACCCGTTCCACCTCTTCGCCGTCGATGGACGACTGCGTTCCCTTCAATTTGGGAAGCGCCCCGAGAAGAAGGTTCTCCTCGATGGTGAGATCGTCGAACACGCTCGTCACCTGGAACACGAGCCCCATCCCCAGACGGGCGCGCTCACGCGCGACCAGGGGGGTCACGTCTGTCGACGCGAACCGGATGGTGCCGCGGTCGGCCTGCAGGCGACCGTAGATGAGGTGAAGGAGCGTGCTCTTCCCGGCTCCATTCGCACCGATCAAGCCTCGCAGTTCGCCCGCGTTCAGCTCCAGCGAGACGTCGTCGACGGCAACGAAGCCACGGAAGCTCTTAGTGAGGCCTTCGATAACGAGGACGCTCACGTTCCTCGGTCCCGATCGAGGAACCCGAAGATGCCCGAAGGCAGCACGAGGATCACCGCGACCAGGATCACTCCGACCACTACCAGCCAGGTGTCCAGAAGGGAACCCGAGAGCCTGGCCGTGAGGTACGGAAGGAGTATCGCGCCGACGATGGGACCGATGAGTGTGCCTCGGCCTCCCAGCACGACCCACAGCAACACCAGCGTCGAGGCCCCGACCCCGACCGCCCCTGGCGAAACGATGCCTTCGTGCACGTAGAAGATGGCCCCGGCGAGACTGGCGATGGCGGCCGAGAGGACGAACGACCGGCGCTTGATGGCCGGCACGCTGTAGCCCAGGCCGTCGATTCGGTCCTCGTTCTCCCGGATGCCGCGCAGGATCAAACCAGATCGGGAGCCCAAGAACCGCTTGACCCCGACGTAGGTGGCGACCAGCAGCAGGCCGCCGAAAGCGTAGAAACCGTTTCCCTGCTGGAAGGAGGCCACGCCCGGCACCCGGAGGCTCGCGGTCATCAGAATCCCGTTCTGACCGCCCGTTACCGATCCGCCCGCATTGGTCAGGCGCTCGGCCGCCACTGCAACGGCCAGGGTGACCACCGCGAACTCGACGCCGCGCAGTGCGCCGCGACCGGAGAACACGAAGTACGACAGGGCAAGGGCGAACAGGGCGACACCCACCACCGCGGCTACCACCGCCGGCCACAGAGGCAGAGGCAGAAACCCCGCATCGCGGGTGGTCAGCATCCCGACGAGGTAGCCGCCGCCGCCGAAGAACGCGGCGTGCCCGAACGTCAACATTCCGCCGTAACCCCAGATGAGGTCCACCGATATCGCGAAGGCTGCGAACAGGAAGTAGCGCCCCACGCGATCGATCAAGAAGGTATCGCGGCTCACCAACGGAAAGACGATCGACGCCAACAGCAGGACCATCTCGACCAGTCTCCGGGTGCGCTGGCCGGGCATCCCGGGTGGCCGGCGAACCGCGTCACCCGGGACGTCTCCCGCCCGGCGAGTCCCTGAAGCGGAACCCGCCGGCATCCGGCCCTCATCCCCCTCTCGGGGCCACGACATCTGGATGAGGTCCGGTCGTCTCTCTCCGGCGTGCCGCTACGGGCTGCACGCTTCCTCGGGATCCTGGTTGGGGAAGCTGTCCACCAGGACGTACTTCCCGTTCTGGGCCTGCACGAGGTTGATCGTTTGCTTCAGGTAGTGAGACGGCGTGACGGTCACCTGGCCCGTCGGGCCTTCGAACGAGAGTCCCACCATCGCCTTGGCGACGGCCTTCGGATCGGTGGAACCCGCCTTCTCGACGGCCATCTTGTACAGGTAGACGGCGTCGTACGCACCGACACCCTCTCCACCCGACGGAATGGCGCCTGCCCCGAACGCCTTGCCGTACGCGTCCAGGAAGGGCTTCACGCCAGGCGCGTCGGCCACCGTGAAGAACGGCAGCGCCGTGTAGGAACCTTCGGCGAGAGCCGCGATGCCCTTGAAATCGGGGTCACCGAGGAAGATCGTCCCGATGCCGACGCTATTCAGCAGCCCGGCGTCATTGAGCGCCTTGAGGGCGGCTCCCCATACGGCCGGATACAGCGAGAAGATGTAGTCGGGCTTCTTGTCGCGCACCGTCCGGACCAGCTCGCTGAAGTCGTCCGCCACGAGCGGTAGGTATAGCTCGGACACCACCTTGCCGCCGTTCTGAGTGATGATCGGCTTGGCGATCTCGAAGCTGCGGTGCGGCCACACGTAGTCGGCTCCGAACAGCATGGCCTTGGGACCGAACTTCTGCTGGAGGATCGGGATCAGCGGTCGGATCTGCTGTGCCGGCACTGCCCCGAACGAGAAGTACAGGGGATTGCACTTCCCACCCTCGAACGTCTCCGTGTAGAAGAGCAGCTTCCCACCGTCCTCGACGACGGTCTTGTACGCTGCGTCGTTGGCGTCCGATCCGATCGGGCCCATCACCAGGTCCACCTTGTCGCTCTGGACGAGCTTGCGGGCCTTGTCCACGGTGGCGGTCACGTCAGTCTGGATGTCCTCGACGATGACCTGAACCTGCCGGCCGTCGATGCCGCCCTTGGCGTTGATCTCCTTGATGGCCAGCTTGGCGCTGTCCGCCAGGCTGGTGCCGTACGTGGTGAACGGGCCGGTCAGGTCGGCCAGGATCCCGATCTTGATCGGCTTCTTCGACCCGCCTGTGCTACCGCTCGTCGTGCTCTTCGAGCACGCTGCGAGGATTAGCGCGAGCGCCAACCCCAACGCACCGACCCGTCGGAGCACCAGACCTGACTGCTGGTGCCCGGCCATCCCATTCCGGATGTCCTTTTCCCTCACTGCCCGTTCCTCCTTCGGTCGGGAGCGGCTCTCTTCGCCGTCCTCTGCTGGTCTCACCAGGCGAGTTCCCCGCTTTGCTTCCTGTCATGTGGCCCCCTCGAAGGCGGGGTCGACCCCGGATCGCTGCGTGGTGTCGACGTGCCACGTCGATACGACCGTCTTCTTGTCGGTATAGAAGTCCACGGCGTCGTTCGCCCGGCCTCGCAACGAGCCGTAGAAGGAGCTCTTGCGTCCACCCACGGCGTAGAAGCCGATGGGAGCCGGCGTTCCGACGTTCACGCCGATCTGCCCGACCTCCGCGCGCTGGCGGAACTCCCGGGCCACGCCGCCCTGCTCGGTGTAGATGGCGGCGGTGTGACCGTATGTGCTGGCGTTGACGATCTCAAGGGCCTCGTCCAGGCCAGAGACCTCACGGATGCACCGCACCGGCCCGAACAGCTCCCGATCGAAGACCTCCATGCCGGGGTCGGCGGTGAGGATGATCGGGCCGAGCCAGTAGCCGTTTGGGTAGTCGGGGACGGTCGCGTCGCGCCCGTCCAGCAGGACCTTGCTGCCGTGGGTAGCGGCGCGGTCCACGGCTGTCACCAGCCGCTCTCTGGACTCGCGAGAGATGACCGGACCGAGATCAACCCCCTCGTCCATGCCATAGCCGAGGCGAAGGGCCTTCACGCCGTCCAAGAAGCGCTCCAGGAACGCATCGTAGATCGACCGGTACACCAGGAGGTTCGAACCGGCGAAGCACCGCTGGCTCGTGCTGCCCAGCATGGACGAAACGATGTTCGGGAGGGATCGCTCGATGATGGCCGTGTCGGTGACGACGAGGTGGTTCTTCGAGCCGCCCTGAGCCTGGCACCGCTTCCCGTTCGACGTGAAGAGCTTGTAGACGTGCTCGGCGATCTCGGACGAGCCCACGAAGGAGGCCCCGACGACGTCGGGGTGCTGGGCGAGGCGCTCGACCACCCGCCGGTCGCCCAGGACCATGTTGACCACTCCGGGTGGCATGCCGGCCTCGGCGGCCAGCTCGACCAGGCGAACGGTGGTGAGGGGACAGAGCTCGCTGGGCTTGAGGATCACGGTGTTCCCGGTGGCCACCGCCCACGTGAAGTACAGGGGGATCATCGCCGGGAAGTTGAACGGGGCGATGATGGCGAACGGGCCGAGCGGCTCGCGGATGTACTCGATGTCGACCCCGGTCCCGATGTTCTCCGAGACCGATCCCTTCATCGTCTCCGTCACCGCGCAGGCATGCTCGATGTATTGGATGGCCCGGAGGATCTCGCCGTCGGCCTCCTCGAGGTTCTTGCCGTTCTCCTCGACGATGATTCGGGCGATCTCCGCCCTCGCCTCCCAGACGAGCTGACGGTAGCGGAACATGATGGCCGACCTCGTCGGCACCGGAGTCATCCTCCACTTCCAGAAGGCGTCCTTGGCCGCCGCCACCGCCATGTCGACGTCGGCGTCCGTCGAGCAGGGGTGCACAGCAATAATCTTCGCCGTCGCCGGATTGAGCACCGGAACGGCATCGGCGCCTTCGATGTTGACCCAGCTACCCGCAACGAAGTTCTGCAGCGTGGTCGTCACCGCGCGTGCGCCTCCTCAGCGCGGCCGGCTCGCTCGAACACGGCCAGCACGTCGTCCAGATGTGAGACCGTGCCGAAGTGTGTGTCGATGTCATAGAGGCTGGACTCCTGCTCGCGCGGGCCCGTGGCCGCGACGCACTCCTCCACGACGATCACGTCGTAGCCCCGGAAGAAGGCGTCGTGCGCCGTCGAGCGCACGCAGATGTTCGTGACCACGCCTGTCAGGATGACGTGCCCGATTCCCAGCTCCCGCAGGCGGAGGTCGAGGTCGGTCTCGAAGAAGCCGGAGTAGCGGCGCTTGGGAACCCGGTATTCGTCGTCGGCCAGTTCGAGCGCCTCCACGATCTGGGCCCCCCACGTTCCCGTCAGGCAATGCATGCTGCGCTTCTCGAACTCACGGTCGCCTGCCGGGTGGCTGTCGCAGAGCCAGATCACCGGAGAGCCGTGGGCCCGAGCAGCGGCGAGGAGGCGCCGGATGGGATCGTAGAGACGCTGGCCTTCGGGAAGTGGCATCGCCCCGCTTGGCTCGAGGAAGTCGTTGAGCATGTCCACGACCAGTACCGCCGTCCGGATGGGGTCGAACCCCATCGCGTGCTGAACGCGCCGCTCCGAGAACTCGATCACTGGAAGGTCACAGTGCGCGACGTGGGAGGCGTGTTCCGGCTCTTCGTGAACCGTGGCTTCCCGTCGATGACGGCGGAGGCCACCGCCAGGGTGTCGCCCACGGCGAGCGCACCGAGGGCGTCCTTGGCCTGCGAGCCGAGCGGAGCGTCGACCACCAGCAGGTCGGCCTCGCGACCCGCGGCGATGATGCCGACGTTGAGGCCGTGCAGCGAGGCGACGTTGCCGGTGGCGGCGGCGGCGACTTCGGCGGGGTCAAGGCCGCCCAGCGCGGTGACCCAGGACATTGTGCGCAGCATCCCGAGCGGCTGGACGCCGGAGCCCGCAGGACTGTCCGTGCCGACGACGAGACGGTGGACTTCGCCTCGCCGTTTGACCAATGCCGCAACCTCGCCGGCCGCCTTGACGTTGCCGTTATGAACGATCTCGACCCGGGCTTGCGTCTCCTCGAGGATTCGCTCGACGTGATCGAGCGGCAACGCCGTTGGACCCCCGTTGGTGTGCCCGGCCACGTCGGGCTGCACCTGCACCACGAAATCGGCGCCGACGATGCCACTTCCCGGGATCGAGGCCCCTCCCGTATGGACCATCACCTTCATCCCGTTCGCCTGAGCCCAGCGGGTCATCTTCGCCGCCGTCTCCGGGTCCTTGACGCCCGATATGCCGATCTCGCCAACGAGCGTCACGCCGGCCGCCGCCATCTCTTCGAAGTCGGCCTCGGTTAGCCCGCCTTCGAGCAGGACGGCGCCGGCGTGAACCTTGACGCCGGACGGGCGAAGGTTCGCAAACGACTTGTGGGCGAGGATCGTGAGGGCCTTGACCCCAGCGGGATCTGTCGGCCGGCCGGGGAAGTGGGGCTCCCCGGCAGACACCATCGTCGTGACGCCGCCGTGGAGGTACGAGTCGATAAAGTCGAGCTGCTGCTGCCGGGGCGTGTAGTCCCCCACGACGGGATGCGTGTGGTTGTCGCACAGGCCGGGCATCACGGTGGTTCCAGCAGCGTCGATCACGGCCGAGATGTCCGAGACGTCAGCCTCCGCTTCGTCGCCAACGAAGGCAATCATGCCGTCACGAACCACGACGGTGTTGCCGGCTGCGATGGGTGCCTGAATGTCGCCGCTCACGATGGTTCCGATATTGTGGATGACCAGGTCGCTCACCGAAGCCCATCATCCCCAATGGCTTCGGAGACCTGGAGCCCCCCGATCCGAGGAAGCGGCCGCCCGCCGTCGGTCAGCGCCACGGCGATCACCAGTTCGTCGTCTGCCGGCGCGTCAACCACGCGAAGCTCGATCGCGTCGAAGTGGCTGCGGACGAACGCCGCATCCTTGTAGTGCAACGGCACATCGATCGAGGTCCCGGGTCCACCTCGCTTCTTCGCGGAAGGGATGATCGCCGTTCCCCCGCCGACCGCCTCACGCAGTGGCGCGCCGAACTTGGGGTGGAGCATGGCGGCCACGTGTTCGAGCTCCCCACGCACGCCCGCAATGCCGGCCTTGCCGTAGCTGTGCACTGGCTTTCCCCCGAGCTGTGCGACCGCCAGCCGGGCAAGCTTCTCCCCGACGCCGACGCTCTCGTCGATGAGCTCGGTCAGATCCGCCACGTAGCTCCCGGCGTATGGATTTCGCAGCACCGCAGCGGTGATCACGCGCCGGACGGGCGGCTCGACGCGGCGTCCAGCCTCGAGATGAACCTCGTCGACGATCATGACGATCTTCCGGATGTCCACAGGTCATCCCTTCCGCGCTGTGCCGATGCCTGCTCCACCGATCGCCCAGCACGGACACTAGCACGCGGTTGGACCAGGGGGGAAGTCGATCGCGCTGCCGCTCCCTCCAGTTGGATGGGCGATCGGTGCGGACGCGCGGGGTTCCACGGCGGTTGGAGTGGGCGTTATCCTTCTCCTGAGCCAGCTACGGACCGCCAACCTAAGGAGCATGTCCTAGCTTGAACGTATCGGTGACGGCATACCTCCGTCCGGCGTCTCTCGAAGACGCTCTCGGCGTCCTCGCCGAGCGTCCGCTCGCGGTTCTCTCGGGGGGGACCGACTTCTACCCCGCCAGGGTCGGCCGCCTGGTCGAGGAGCCGGTGCTCGACATCTCGCAGATCGAAGAGCTACGCGGGATCCAGGAGGAGGAACAGCACTTCCGCATCGGCGCCACGACGACCTGGTCCGAAGTCGTCCAGACACCGCTTCCCGGATACTTCGACTGTCTCAAGCTCGCCGCTCGCGAGATCGGCGGTGTCCAGATCCAGAATGCCGGGACCGTTGCAGGCAATATCTGCAACGCGTCGCCGGCTGCGGATGGCGTGCCCCCCCTCCTGGCGCTGGACGCCGAGGTCGAGCTGGCGAGCTCGACGGGAAGACGACGCCTGCCCCTGGCCGACTTCATCACCGGCAACCGGGCGACCCGGCGCGACGTCGGCGAACTGGTGGTCGCGGTCTGCGTGCCGAAGCTAAACAGGACAGCGCGCTCCACTTTCCTCAAGCTCGGAGCTCGGCGCTATCTCGTGATCTCGATCGCCATGGTCGCGGTCGTTCTCGATGTCGACGAGACGGGCCGGATCACGCACTGCGGCGTGTCGGTCGGAGCATGTTCGCCCGTGGCGAAGCGGATCGGGCGCCTCGAGGAGAGGCTCCTCGGGCAACGCGTCGATTCGGACCTAGCGGCGTTCGTGGAGGTGGAGGATCTCGGTGTCCTGTCTCCGATCACCGACGTGCGAGCCGGGGATTGGTATCGAACCGACGCGGCCTTCACGCTCATAAGGCGCGCCCTCTCGGCACTCTCGTGAACACGTTGCGGTTCACACTGAACGGGGAGCCCAGGGTCGTCGAGAGCCCTCCGAGCAGCAGGCTGGCCGACGTCCTCCGCGACGAACTCGGTCTGACGGGCACGAAGATCGGATGCAACGCGGGGGACTGTGGCGCATGCACGGTGCTCCTGGATGGCGCTCAGGTCTGTGCCTGCCTGGTCGCGGTCGCCCAGGTGGAGGGCCGGTCGGTGACGACCATCGAAGGCATTGCCGGCACGGAGCGCCCGGACACCGGGCTGGATACATTGCCGCAAGCCTTTCTCGTCTACGGAGCAGCTCAATGCGGTATCTGCACCCCGGGGATGCTCATCGCCGCGACGGATCTCCTTCAACGGAATCCGACCCCCACCGAAGCTGAGGTCCTGGACGGATTGGGCGGCGTCCTTTGCCGGTGTACCGGCTACCGGAAGATCGTGGAGGCCGTACTGGCCACCGCCGGTGGCAACGTCAGGCTGCCTTCCGTGCCCCAACGGCGGGCGGTTGGCAGTCGTGCCGTGAAGACGGACGGCGTGGCCAAACTCACCGGCCGCGAGGTCTTCGGCGCGGACCGATACCCGCCAGATGCGCTCTGGCTGCGAACCGTCCGCTCCCCCTACGAGCGGGCCAGTTTCCGGCTCGGCGACTTCGCGGAGCTGAAGATGCGTCATCCGGGAGTGGCCGACGTGATCACGGCGGCCGACGTGCCCGAGAACAGCTTCGGCATCTTTCCAGACGTCAAGGACCAGCCGGTCCTTGCCGACGGGGTGGTGCGTTTCCGCGGGGAGGCGGTCCTCTGCCTCGTTGGTGAGTACTCGGCGGTGCTCCGCGTTCGCGACGAGGATCTGCCCATCACGTGGGAGCCCGAAGCGCCGTTGTCGGACATCCGGACGGCTCTCGCGGAGACCAGCCACCCGATCCATGCATCGAATCCTGACAACGTCCTCATCCGTGGAAGGGTGGTCAGGGGTGCCGTCGACCAGACGATCGCGGATGCGGCGTTCGTGGTGGAGGGTGACTACACAACGAGTCACATCGAGCATGCCTACATCGAGCCCGAGGCCGGCTACGCGGAGCGGTTCCCGGACGACGATGGCAGCGGCCGCATCCGCATCTTCTCCTGCACGCAGACCCCCTATATGGACCGGGACGAGATCGCGCGGATCCTGGACATCGAACCGACCCAGGTGCGGATCGTGCCCTCCGCTGTTGGGGGAGGGTTCGGCGGGAAGCTCGACATCGCGATACAGCCGCTGTTGGCCGTCGCCGCGTGGAAGCTGCACCGGCCGGTTCGCTCCGTCTATACGCGGATCGAGTCCATGGCCTCGAGTACCAAGCGACACCCTGCCCGGATGCATGCCCGGTACGCCTGCGACCAGGACGGAAGGCTTGTGGCCTTCGACTTCACGGGCGACTTCGACACCGGCGCGTACGCCTCGTGGGGCAATACGGTGGCCAACCGCGTTCCCATCCACGCTTCCGGCCCTTATGCGGTCCCGAACGTCAGGGCGTTGACCCGAGCTGTCTACACGAACGGCCCGATCGGAGGGGCGTTCCGTGGGTTCGGCGTTCCGCAGTCGACGATCGCCCAGGAGGCGCTACTCGACGAGTTGGCGGACATGGTCGGGATCGATCGTTTGGAGCTCAGGCGTCGCAATGTGCTGAAGGTTGGGGACAGCACCGGGACGGGGCAGGTTCTCACGGCAAGCGTCGGCCTCGAGCAATGCCTGGATGCCCTGCAACAACGGTGGCGCGTCGCGCTGGCCGAATGCGAAGCATTCAACAAGGAGCAGGAGAAGCTCGGCGCGCTGCGGGGGGAGCGGCGTGGGGTTGGCATCGCGTGCATGTGGTATGGGATCGGGAATACCGTGATCGCCAATCCCTCCACCATGCGCGCGGGACTCCGTCCCGATGGAAGGATCATGTTCTACAACGGAGCGGTCGATATCGGCCAGGGATCGAACACCACACTGCTCCAAGTCCTGGCGGACGCTGTCGGCGTCTCGATCGACTCGATCGACTACATCATGGGTGACACAGACCTCACGTCCGACGCCGGGAAGACATCGGCTTCACGGCAAGCCTTCGTCTCGGGCAAGGCGGCGAAGCTCGCCGGCGAGGCGTTGCGGCATCGGATGCTGGATCTGGCTGGCGCCCATCCTGACGCCGAACTGCACCTCGAGTCCGGCTGCCTAACGGCTCGCGGCCCGGATGGCGTGAAACAGGTGCCTCTGAACGACCTCCCGGCCGACGAACGTGGCGACATCGCTTGCGGGGAGGGGTACTTCAACCCCCCGACGGTTCCACTCGACGCGGACGGACAGGGGGTCCCCTACGCGACATACGCGTTCGGGGCGCAGGTCGCCGAGGTCGAAGTGGACATGGAGCTCGGAACGACGACGGTCTTGCGTGTGACGGCAGCCCATGACGTCGGGCGGGCCATCAATCCGACACAGGTGGAGGGTCAGATCCACGGCGGGATCGTCCAGGGCCTAGGCATGGCGCTGATGGAGGAGTACGTGAGCGGGAGGACCGACAACCTCCACGACTACCTCATCCCCACCTTCGGTGACGCCCCTCCCATCGACATCATCCTCATCGAGGATCCAGAACCGCTGGGTGCGTGGGGCGCCAAGGGCGTGGGGGAACCGGCCTTGCTGGCGACCGCCCCCGCCATCTTCAACGCCATCCGTCATGCGACTGGTGTGCGGGTGCGGCATGCACCGGCGACCCCCGACAGGGTTCGCCGGGCACTCCTCGACCTTCGGAGAGAACGAGCGAACGGGGGCCGAACCCCGTCGCCTGCCGGTTCCAGAAACCCGGACTGAGAGGAGCGCAATGCGATTTGGACTTCGGATTCCATCGTTCGCCTGGCCCGATCTGACCTACCAGGACGCCGAATCCCTTCGCGCATATTGCCAGCAGATCGATGCCCTGCCCTTCGAAGACATCTGGGTGATCGAGCACCTCCTCGTCGCTCCGGCTGTGTATGGAGTCTCGTGGCTCGACCCGCTCACCGTTCTCAGCTTCGCCGCGGCTGTCACCGAGCGTGTGGGACTGGGCACCTCGGCGCTCGTCCTGCCCCTCCGTCACCCGGTCATGCTGGCGAAGGAGGTGGCAACGCTTCAGTACCTCTCACGGGGGCGCTTCACCCTCGGAGTTGCGGCGGGCTGGGACGAGAACGAATTCAAGTCGATGGGGATCCCACTCCGCGAGCGTGGTCGGCGCGCCGACGAAGTGCTCGATTTGGTATGGCGAATTCTCACCGAGGATAGGGTGGACTTCCACGGCCGCTATTTCCAGGTGAACGGAGTGAGCATCTACCCGCGCTGCCCGTCGCCTCCCAAGCTCTGGGTCGCCGGCGGTTCGCTTGGCCACGCGCCCGAGACGCCCGACAAGCCGTATATGGCGACCAGTGTCCTGCGCCGGATCCTCCGGGCCGATGGCTGGATGTGTCGATCTAGCGGGAGCGATCTGCAGATGGTCATCGAAGACTGGGGCGCCGTCCAGGCCTTCCTTCGGGAGAACGGCCGCGACCCATCGACCCTCACGTTCGGCCATACCCAATTCGTCCACATCGCCGAGACATCGTCCCGAGAGAAGGCGCTGAACGAACAGGCGCCGCATTTCCTGAGGGTGATGGGATCGCACAGGACGGCCGAAGATCTGGCGGCGTCGTACCTGATGGGTACCGTCGAGGAGATCCAGGATCGCATTTCCGCCCTCGCGAAGGTCGGACTCGAGTATCTGATCCTCACTCCGGTATCGAACGACGCTGAACAGCTGAGCGGGCTCGTCAAGCACATCGTTGAGCCCTTCAGCTAGGTTTCACAGGGTCTAGACGTCCCGAGGTCTCTCTCCGACCGCGTCCGTATCTGTCCGGCCAATCAGGCGAGCGACGGCCGACAGATCGAGGTCGCCCAGTCCCGCCTCGACCATACCGGAATACAGACCATGCGCAGCCTCGAGCATGGGCGTGGTGGATCCCGCGCTCTGCGCCAAATCCCTCGCAAGGGACAGGTCCTTCAGGGCAAGTCGAGCCCGAAAACCGGGGCGAAAACCCCGGGACGGTGGGGCGTCGGGAACGAGGCCTGGCTCAGGCACGCGGGTGCGGAGGGCGCGCGAATCCCCTGAGCACGCGGTCAATACCTCTAAGGCAATGGCGGGATCGATTGCTTGTGGCCGCACGAGGGACCATGCCTCCGCGATTGCGGCGACGTTCGAGGCGAAGAGAAGGTTGTTGGCGATCTTCAGGATCTGAGCGGCGCCGGCCGGACCGACGAAGAAGACTCGCTCGCCCAACACCTCCAGCGCCGGCGCCACGTCGCGGTACGTGCCCTCGTCGCCGGCCGCGATGATGGTCAGCGTTCCTGCCCTCGCGCCGTCCGTGCCTCCGCTCACCGGAGCCTCGAGGTATCTTCCGCCGGCCGATCTCACCCCGCGATCGAGTCTCTGGGATAGCTCTGGGGAAGTTGTCGCCATATCGATCAGTGTCTTCCCTTCGAAGCTGTTCGCGACGAGACCATCGGCCCCGAGAACGATGTCTCGGAGCGCGTCTTCGGTCGGGAGCATCGTGATGACGACGTCGCTGCCCGCCAGGAGGTCAGACAGTCCCGGCGCCAGGAGTTCCGGATCCCCCACCATGCGAGCCCGGTCCGAGTTGAGGTCGAACAATGACTTCAGCAGCCCGGCCTGGCGGAGGTTGATCGCCATCGGCAGGCCCATCGCCCCGACCCCGACGAAGCCGATGCGAAGTTTCTCGGGTTTACGGCTCCGCCGACGATCCATCGTCACCTAGACCGCGCGAGAGAGAGGCAACTCACCATCTGCCAGAGTCTAGAGTTCCGCGATCGGGGAGGCGTGACGCGCGGACCGTCCTGCTCGCCGCAGCGAGCCGAGCGCTGGCCCGCGGTTCCAGTAAGTGCCCATCCGGGGTGGTATTCCTGCAGGGGGTTGTGTATTGCCGTTCCAGGCCAGGGGGTGATATACACGTCCGACCTCGGTCCAGTCTCGATTCGGATCGAGCCAAAGCCAAGCGCGACAAGCCAGGGGGGACTCAGTGCTCGATCGCCGAAAGCTCCTCGCTCTGGTCTCCGTGCTCCTGCTGCTGCTTGCAGGGTGTTCAGGAGGAGCAAAGAAGGAGACGACCTCAAGTCCGAAGAACACCGCGGGTGTGCAGCCTCGCCGGGGCGGGATCCTCAACATGACGGCCAGCAACGACCTCGTCACTCTGGACGACTCGCAGGCCGTGAGCACCATTGATTACGAGGTGACCGCTGGAGCATTGTACGAGGGGCTGTACCACGTGGATCATCAGGGGAACCTGGTGGCCGGTCTGGCTAATGGCAAGCCGGACATCTCTGCTGACGGATTGACCTACACGATCCACCTGAAGAAGGGCGCCATGTTTGCCGGCCCGGACTTCACTCCCCGGGAGGTGACCGCGGAGGACGCAGCGTACGGGATGCTCCGTGCGCTCGATCCGAAGACGAAGCCGGCGCCGTCGTGGGGCGGGGGCTACCTCTACCCCATCGAGGGCGCCCAGGACTTCGCATCGGGCAAGAGCGACGGCGTCGCCGGCATCAAGGTCATCGACCCATACACCCTTCAGGTCACCTTAGGCCAGCCGACCACGAGCTTCATCTACGGGCTCACCGTGGCGACGAGCTGGCCGGTACCGAAGGAGGGTGTGGAGCAACGAGGTGAGGGCTTCGGGAACAAGCCTATCGGAGCAGGTCCCTTCTACGTGAAGGAGTGGAAGAAGGGCGAGAGCATCACGCTGGCGCGTAATCCCGGGTATGTCGATCGAAACCTGCCATATCTCGACGAGATTCATATCGATCTCGGTGTCGACCCCAACACGCAGGTCCTGCGGCTGCAAAACGGCCAGATCGACGCGCTGTTCGAGCCATATGCCCTGCCTCAAGCGGGGCTTCGGCAGCTCCTCGCCGATCCGAGCATCTCGCCCCACGTGACGCCGACGGTCGGACCGACGATCTACTACCTGGCGCTCAACGAGAAGGGCATGTTCAAGAACAAGGACCTTCGCCTGGCCGTCGCGCACGCCGTCAAGCGGGATTTCGTCAAGCAGTTCGGGGAGCAAGCGAAGACCTGGAATCAGATCTTTGCGAGTACGACCAAGCAGTCCGATCCGAGCGGGACACGGATCTACCCCTACGACCCCGAGAAGGCCAAACAATACCTGCGATCCGGAGGCTACGACGGCAGTCCGGCGCGCGTGATCTATGACGTCACCGATCCGTTCACCTCCGCGACCGCCACTTCGCTGAAGCAGGATCTGGAAGCGATCGGTATGAAGGTCCAGCTGAAGGGCCTGCAGCAGGCGCAGTTCTTCGGCGACGCCGGTTACAACAACCCGAGCGTTTACGACATCTCGCCCACCTACTGGCGTCAGGACTACCCCGACGGTCAAGACTTCATCTCCACCAACTTCGTCTGTGCTCAGGTGGAGCCGCCTGGTCTGAACGTCTCCCGATACTGCAGCAAGGATGTCGACGATCTGCTCGCGAAGAGCGACCAGCTAGCCTTCGGGGCGGAACGGGACGGTATCTTGAGGCAGGCCCAGCAGCAGATCATCGACGATGCGGCCGGGATTCCGATGATGCAGGTCGCCTTCCCCGTCGTCGTCTCGGGTAAGGTTGGACAGATCGTCTCCATCCCGACCTACGCGCCGTTCGACTGGAAGCTTGCATGGATGAGGAGCGCGACCGGGTAGACAGGGCGCTCCTTAGCGTCGAAGGACTTCGGGTTGGGACCGCCGAAGGGGAGATCCTCCGGGGGATAGACCTGGAGGTCGGTCGGGGAGAGGTGGTGGGGCTCCTCGGCGAATCCGGTTGCGGCAAGACGACGCTCGCCCTTGCCATCGCCGGACTCCTCCGGGGAGGCCGCGAGGTCACCCGAGGGCGGATCGTCTTCGAGGGCGAGACGATCGTGTCCCGCGACACCGACCGAACGGCGTTTCGCCGAGGCTCCCGGATCGGGTTCGTACCCCAAGACCCTTTCAGCGCCCTCGATCCTCTCCAGCGGATCGGGCCGCAGGTCGCCCGGGCTTTGCGGCTCCACCGGCACTCCTCGAAGCGCCATGCCAAGCATCGAGTCATCGAGCTGCTCGACGCGCTGGGGATGCCTGACCCGCTCAGGATGTTCGAGAAGTACCCCTCGGAGCTGTCCGGAGGTCAGCGCCAACGAGCGGTGATCGCTGCGGCCCTGTCGTGCGAGCCCGCGCTCGTGATCGCGGATGAGCCGACCAGCGCCCTCGATGTGGTCGTGCAGGCACAGGTTCTGCAAGCGTTCCTTTCGTTGACCGAGGAACTCCGCGCATCGGTGCTGCTGGTCACGCACGATCTCGGCGTGCTGGCCGAGACGGCTGAGCGGACGTGCGCGATCTACGCCGGGAAAATCGTGGAGTACGGTTCCACGCGCCAGTTGCTCCGTGCGCCCCGGCATCCCTACGTGGGGGCGCTTCTCGCGTCCCTCCCTTCACTAACCAGGCACGTGCGGCGCCTTGCCACGATCCCGGGGCAGCCCGTGAACCTACCGGGCGACCTGGCGCCATGCGCCTTTGCCCCGCGATGCGAGTTCGCCGACTCGACGTGCTACAGCATCGAGCCCCAGTATGTCTGGCCGGCGGCTAGTGGGTTCGCCTGTCACCACCCCTTGCATCGAGAGGAGGAGCAGCTTGCCCGAAGCACCGTCGAGCGCCGACAGAACTGAGGACCGGAAGGAGCCACATGAGTCGGTCCAACCAGATCTGAAGCCCCCGGGCAGGAGGCCGAGAGCCCTCTTCCTCGGCCTCCTCGTGTTCGGGGTGATCGCCGCCCTTTCCATCGCCGCGCCCATCGTGGCGCCCCACGATCCTAACCACGAGAGCATCGAGGGGCTCGCGTCGGACGGAGGGCCACTCGATCCGAACGCGAAGTTCCTGCTTGGCACCGACGGGAAGGGTCGCGACGTCCTGAGTCGGTTGATCTATGGCGGCAGAGTCACGTTCTTCGCATCAACGGTCTCTGTCGGCGTGGCGACGGGGATCGGGCTACTGATCGGGCTCGCCGGAGCAGCGGCCAGCGCGCGCGTCGGTGGCGCGCTGATGCGGGCGACGGATATCGGAATCGCCATCCCCGGGTTGCTGCTTGCCGCCGCGATCACCGCCGTGCTCGGACAAGGGATCGCCTCGCTCACCATCGGACTGAGCGCCATCTTTTGGGCCCCGATGGCCCGAGTCACGTATGGCCAAGCCCTCATCATCAAGGAGCGGCAGTTCGTGGAGGCGGCGCGGGCCCTCGGGGCGGGCACCCGTCGCATCATGTTCCGAGAAGTCTTTCCGCACGTGGTTCCGGTCGTCGCTGCGTACGCCGCGCTTTCCGTGGGATGGGCCGCGCTGTTCGAGAGCGCGCTCGGGTTCCTGGGCGTGGGAGTGCAGGAACCGACGGCGAGCTTGGGTGCGATGCTCGGGTCGGGGCTCGGCGACTACCGGGCCCACCCAGGATTGGTCGCCTTCCCTGCTCTTTATCTTGGAGTCCTCGTCACGGCCACGACGCTCATCGGGGAGGGGTTGCGTCAACCTCGAGCGAGCGAGAGACCGCTTCGGCGGGCCCGGTCGAGCAAGGAGGTAGCCATCGAATACCACAGGGTCGCCGGATGATTCGGTATGTTGCGAAACGCGTGGCGGCGATCTTGCTGACCCTCTGGCTCCTCGCCACATTGGGATTCGTGTTGGTGGAGCTGATCCCAGGCGACCCCGCGAGGCAGCTGGCCGGTCCAGCCGCGTCGATCGAGACCGTCGCGCGTATCAGGCATGCCTACGGCTTCGACAAGCCGTTCCTCGAGCGGTATGTCGAGTCGCTCGAGCGCTTCGCCCACGGCAACCTCGGCTACAGCTTCTCCCGCAGCGAAGACGTCCGGTCGGTGATCGCCCGAGGGGTGAGGAGGACGATGCTCCTCACCGGGTTGGCCTTCCTCGGAGAGGTGCTCATCGCCATTCCGTTGGCGCTGCTCGTGGTGAGTCGGCCGGGACGCTTGGCCGACCGACTCCTGGTCGCGGCAGCAGGCGCGACCAGCGCGATCCCAAGCTTCTTGGTCGGACTCGTTCTCCTGTACTTCTTTTCCTTCCGACTGCGGTGGTTTCCACTCGGAGGGGCCGGCCCGCTCTTCTCCCGGTTCTACGTGCTCCCGGTGCTTAGCGTCGCCGTGCCCTTCGGACTTGTCCTTGCGCGGCTCCTTCGGACGACGCTCCGCGAGGAACAGGAGCAGGACTACGTGTTCTTCGCTCTTGGCCAAGGCGATTCGATGTGGAGGGTGCGATGGCGACACATGCTGCCCAATGCGATCCTCCCGTTGCTATCGGTGCTCGCCCTCGACTTCGCCACGTTGTTCTCGAGCGTCGCGGTGGTGGAGGTGGTGTTCTCGATGCAGGGATTGGGAAGCGATCTTTTCGGTGCGATCCGCCGCGTCGACACTCCGTTGATCGTTGGTATCGCGCTCGTCAGCGGGGTGGTTGTGGCAGTGGTGAACCTCGCGGCCGACCTCGCCGTGATCGCGATCGATCCTCGGGTTCGTGCGGCTCGCTCCCGCTGAATGCATGCACGAGGTCCGTGACGTGCGGCGCCCAGCGGTGAGGTTCGGCTCGTGACGGAGTCCGTCGTCGTCGTTGGGTCTGTGAATGTGGATCTCATCGTGCGTGTCCCGAGCCTTCCGCATCCGGGCGAGACAGTGATCGGTGGGGCGTTCCACCGGGCTCACGGCGGGAAGGGTGCGAATCAGGCAGCGGCCGCGGCACGGCTGGGCGCCGAGACGTGGATCATCGCCTGCGTCGGCGATGATCCATTCGGGGCAGAGGCGCGCCAGGATCTGGAGTCGAGAGGCGTACGGCTTCCCTTTCTCGGCAGGGGGAAGCGCCCTACCGGGGTCGCGGTCATCACGGTCGACCATAGCGGACAGAACGCCATAGCGGTGGCATCGGGCGCCAACGAAGAGCTCGACGCTGACGCGGTGGGGCGCGCGATCGGTGTACTGGATGTGCCCCGGGCCGTGGTTCTCGCGAACCTAGAGGTCTCCGACGACGCGGTCATGGCGGCCACCGAAGCAGCCGAAGGAAGAGGTTGGCCATTCGTGCTCAACCCGGCCCCAGCCAGGCCCCTCGATCGCTCGCTGGTCAGCAGATGCCATGTCCTGACGCCCAATGAGCATGAGGTTCGAGAACTCGGGATGAGCTCGGTCGAGAAGGTGCTGAACGCGGGAGCCGATGCGGTAGCCGTTACACGGGGAGCTGAGGGTGTCGACCTCCACCGCCCTGGCCGGAAGATGCACCACCAACCTGCGTTTCCGGTCGAGGTGGTCGATACCACGGGTGCTGGCGATGCCTTCAGCGCCACGTTGGCGTGGGGGATCGCGGCCGGACACACGCTGGAGGAGGCCGTGCGTCTCGCAGCGGCCGGCGCGGCGTTCTCGACGACAGCGCTGGGAGCGCGTTCGAGCCTGGCCGATCGAGGACAGGTACAGCAGATGCTCGCGGCATCGGCTGACCTCTCCGTGAGGGGCTAACGGTCCAATCAGGCCGGCTCGACGGTGAGCTGGCGACCCTCGACCGATGGCGGAACTCTCAGCACAAGAGTCTTGTCCGTGGGCCATCGGCTCGCTTCCAGCTCCTGCGGGTGCCCATCCAAGGTGGCACGAGCCGAATCGAGGCGAGCCGAGATCTCGATCTCTCCACCCCGAGGCGCGGGCGGGATCTCCATCGACAGGCGGTCGGGATCGAGGCGGATTTTGCGGAATCGACCGCGGAGATCCGCAGAGAGCACCTCACGGCCACCCAGGAACAGCCGGGTTCGCGCTCTGTCGACTTCGACACGGTAGAGACCGTCTCGAGTCTGGAGCTCCGCGGACCCTTGCTCCGAGCTCTCACAACCGAAGGACAGACCGTCCCACGGATCCAGGTCGAGCACTTCCAGATCGGCGAGCATGGGCAGGAGCGCGCCCCACGTGTAGAAAGGATCGGCATCCACAGAGTCCCCGCCCTGGCCGGTCCGCTGGTTGAAGTTCTCATAGGAACGTCGATCGGTCCATTCCCGCTCGAACGTCGCTGCGCTCTTCTTGGCCAGGTCGGTCGCAGCTTCATCGAACCGGTATCGTCTCAGTCCCCGGTAGACCAGGTAGTTGAAACAGGGCCAGACCCGGCCTCTCCAGTAAACGTTGTCGATGGAGGCGGGATCGTCGTGCGGAGTCCCGGCGACGGGGTAGGGGCCGCCGAAACGCGTGGGATCGACGAGATGTTCCCGAACCATGGTTTCGGCTTGCTCTGGAGTGGCAAGGCCGGCCAACATCGCGTAGAAGCTGGTCGGTGCGAGGCTGGGGGCAAAGCGACCGTCCCACAAGCGATTCGCGAAGATCCGGCGCTCGGGATCCCAGAGCTCGGTTCTCACTCGCTCGGCCAATGTCTCGGCCCGTTCGCGGAGCCTTTCCGCCTCCGCGTGGGTCCCTATCTCCTCCGCGGCCCGCGCGAGGAATCCGCCTTCGTTTACCAGCAGGCTGTTCAGTCCCACGTCCTCCATGTCGAGGGTATGAGAGTCTTCCCGGAACGTCGCGGCATCGTGGATAGGGGAGTTGTCCGAAGCGGATTCGTCCATTGCGGCCAGCTTCGTATGGACGAAGTGGCCATCCCCAACGGGGGAGGAGCCATATTCCAAGATGCCGTTCTTGTTGCCGTCCCGTGCCCTGAACCACCAGTCGAACGCTCTCGCTAGAATCGGATAGCTCTCCTCGAGGATCGTTCTGTCTCCAGTGTGCTGATAGAGGATCCACGTGACGAGGGCTCCGATCGGCGGGTGAGCACGGTCGATCCACTGCGTGAGTGCCGTCATAAGTGCGGCGAGGTTGCCATCCTCTGTTCGGCACGAAAGGGCTGCGGCCAGATTCGCCCGAGCGATGTCCCAGTCGCCCACGTGCGCGGCGAGCAGCACATGGAAGAAGGCATCGATCTGCCAAACCACCCAGCCGCCGAACCTTCGGTTCACCCAGGCGCGGGTCGAAGCGGTATAGGCCCGTTCGTTCGTCGAGTCCCAGATGGTATTCCACCCAACGACGTCTCGGATCGCCTGCGGCCGCCATGTTCCCGTCGATCGCGGCTGTCCTTTCTCGACGATCTCTTCCACCCGGGGAAGCGCGACTCGCAGCGATCGGAGGGCTGCTTCCTTGAGTGGCGCGAGGCAAGCAGCGAATCCAACCCGCGGGATCATCGCGTTGAATCGAAAAACCGCCCACCGACCTCGTTCGTTGGCTGGGGGGCGGTAGTAGTAGCCCCAGTGCTCGAGATCCTCTCCGGCGATCTTCGGATCGGAGCAGAGGTCTGCACTGAACGGGCGGACGGCTGACCCGAAGACCACTACTCGGGCAGGGAGATGGCCAACGGCCACAGGAGGATCGACGTACCGGCGCTCACCCACCGGGATCGAGAGGCTGAACTCGCCCGGAAACTCTGCCCGCCAGAACCCGACCTCAAGGGAGTACCAAAATCGAAGTCCCCACTCGCCGGTCTCGAGGACCTGGATGTGCCCCACCAGGGTGTCGGGTCCCTCGGTGGCGAAACAGAGTCGCAGGCGAGAGCCCGCGTGCGTGAGCTCGAGCTCGGCGTAGGAGCCGTCGGTCCGATGTCGCCCGAGGCGCGCCGAGTTCGGATCGAAGGGAAAGTCGGTGAAGCGCCCCAGGCTGGCGCTGTAAGCAGTCACGCGGCATACGAAGCCGGTGAGGAGGTGGATCATGCACCCGGGTCGTTCGGGGTCCCAGGTATTCCACGCGCGTCCGGCGGGGAGGGGCTCGGCTCCCATGCAGCTACGGGACGCTCGAGTGGGCGGTGGACAGCTCCTCTGCGGTGCTTGTCAAGACAACCTGCGGATCGAAGTTCCGCAGGATCGCGGTCGCTCGCTCGTGGGAACCACGGTCCGTCCCTGCGCACGCATCTTCAACTACATGCACGGTCATACCGGCATCGACCGCACCGAGGGCCGTCGCCAGGACGCAGCAATCTGTGGTGACGCCGCAGAGAGTAAGCGCCTTCGACTCACTGGCCAAATCCTCTAGTTCCGGTCCCCATTTCGAGAACCTGGCCTTCTCGACCCTCCGGTGGCTCGCGTGGGTCCAAGGCTCCACGAGCTCGAGGAGCGAGGTGACGCCGGGGTCGCCAGCCAATGGCCAGCGCTTGTAGTACTGTGCCCAGCTTCCGCTCGGATGGTCGGGGATGAGGAAGCGGGTAAACGCAACTCGCTGACCGAAGGCGTTCACCAGGCGATCGATGGGCTCGATCAGACGATCGAAGCCGGGAACGGCCCACGGGCTTGCCGGATCAGCGAAGACGAGTTGCATATCCACGACCACGAGGGCCGAGCTGAGAATTACTTCCTTCATCGCGTTATCCCTGTCACCGACCCGAGGTCGTTCCGCCCCGCTGCGTCTCTCGCCGATCTTGCGAAGCGTACCGGAAGTTCCGGCCTGCTCGGGTTGTGCCGAGAGCGACCCTTTGGGTGTGCGAGTTCGAGAGGTCCTGTACGAAGCATCCCTGAGATGAGGGGCCCGGCTGGTGCCGGGCCCGTCGTCGCCGGTCGAAAACTGAGCAGTTACGGGCGGCGGTTTGTTCAGTTTTCAACCGGCGACGACACCCCCGCCGAATGTGGCCCCACACTTGACGTCGTGGATATAGTCTCCGTCACATCATGGAGACAAGGGGTCTTTTCTGGCCACCCGGTCCAACACCTGCTTGCGCATGCGTGCGAGACTCCCCGCGGGAGCCATGGGCGCCTCCTCCCCGTCGACTGCTCGGTCAACGGCTGGACCACCCGGGCTCCCTCTCTATACGTGGAGGCTGATGGAATGTACGGTCTTATCGTGGGCAGTACGCCCTAGGCTGCGCGGATGCTGTTCCTCCTCTCCCTGGTCACCAAGTACGAAGTTCGGGTCCCGGCCAGCGTTCTTCAGAATGGTCTTCGCCCGCTCGGCATTGTCGTACATGAGGCGTTGAGCACTGGATCCAGGTCTTCCCAAACGCAGGCCAGGAGGGTGGCGTCTGCGGCGTAGGTGTCCACGGTCCCCGCGGCGTTCTGGTCGGTGAGCACCCGCCCGTAGTCGTCGTAGGTGGAGGTCGAGGTCCGGGAGGTCACCCCTGGTCTGACCCGCTCTCGTGGACGCTCTCTGGCTAGGCAACGGTAGCTTCCTCCTGCTCCTTTTGGAACCTCCGCTCGAACTCGGCTGGACTGATGTGCCCGATGCTCGAGTGCAATCTTTGGCGGTTGTAGAAGACCTCGATGAACTCGAAGACAGCCGTGCGGGCTGCCGCTCTACTGGGTTGTTTCCGATCGTCAAGAGGCAGAGTGACGGCATCGCTCTTGGCCATGTCTGCGCTCGTCTTCTTGAAGCCGTTGTCACGACCACCCCACCATGGCGCTCGAGAACGACTTTCATAGCGTCGAAGTACCGCCCAAGCACCTCTCGGAGCGACTCGGGGTCAAGCCGATCACCAAGCGCGGTCGACCCCACGAGGTCAGCGAAAACCAGGGTCACGGTCTTCCGCGTATCTCTAGGAGCGGCGGATTGGGGGGTCAGAGCCGCCGCGCAGAAGAGGCAAAACCGCGCGATCTCAGGGTTGTTCTGACCGCAACGAGAACAGGTTGCCACGAGCGGATCCTAGGTCCGGCCCTTAGAAGGCGTCCAGACGTGAGTCAGACATCCCCCAAGGCGACCGACAGCACAGTTGAGGGAATATGGCCCCAATGGCCACGGACGGAGCCGCCATTCCGGGTGGCAGTCTGTGCAGATCGGCCCTCCGAACTCGAACCCCCAAGGGCGTCCTTCGCGGCAAGGTGATGATGTGCTACCATGTGCTACATGGATGGCGGACGGGCGCAGGTCGGGGTTCGGGAGCTTCGCCAGAACTTGAGCGTGTACCTGCGAAGGGTTAAGCGAGGGGAGCGCCTGGAGGTGACCGAACGCGGAAGAGCGGTTGCCGTGCTCGCGCCGGTGCCGGAGGCCTCCACGCCCCTGGAGCAACTGGTGAGCTCGGGGCGGGCCTCCCCTCCGGAAGGGGACCTGCTGGAGCTCCTCCCACCGAGGGGCCGGATCTCCACCCGCCTCAGCGACGCCCTCCGTGAGGGGCGGGCAGAGCGACTGTAGGGCCGAGGGCGTGCTGTACCTCGACTCCTCGGCCATCGTGAAGCTCGTCGTCCCCGAGCCGGAGACCAGGGCGCTGGTCCAGACCCTCCGCTCAGACCCCGAGACGGTCTCGAGCGTCCTCGCCAGGGTCGAAGTGCTTCGAGCGGTACTGCGGTCGGGAGCGAGGCGAGCAGTGGCCGATCGTGCCGAATCCATCCTCCTTCGTATGGCGTTGGTGCGACTGGAAGAGGGGGTCGTGACGACAGCGTCGAAACTTCCTCTCGAGCTTCGTACCCTCGATGCGATCCACCTCGCTACGGCCCTTTCTCTTGCCCCCCAACTCTCCGGCCTCATCACGTACGACGCTAGGCTGGCGTCGGCGGCGAGGGCTGCAGGGCTCACCGTCCAACTCCCTCGCTAGCCGGGTCGCTCAGACGGCACGATGTGTACACAAGGCGTAGCATTTGGGCCGGAACTTTTGCCCAACTTTTGCCCAACTGAGCCGATCTGAGGCGATCTCAGACGACCTCAGAAGACCTGTGAGCAGCGGAGACGATCTCACGACACCCGGATCGGCGAAGCTCATAACCCAGAGGTCACGGGTTCAAATCCCGTCCCCGCGACGAAGAAGCCCAGGCCAGAAGGGGTGTCCGAGCGGCACCGCTTCTATCATTCGTTTGCCCAATAACCCAGAGGTCGCCCGGGCTCGATGTCGAAGAGAAACCCCCAGGTCAGGGCCCTGTCGGGCACTGTTGCATTGGTCGCGCCGGGTTCCGTCGGAGAGACTGGCGCGATGAGATCGCTGAGACACCCTCACCCCTTCCCAGCGCCGAGCTCCGCCTTCGCCGGGTACCGGTTTCCGCCGGAAGTGATCACGCTGGCGGTCCGCTGGTACCTGCGGTTCGGTCTGTCGTACCGGGATGTGGAAGAGCTTCTGGCTGAGCGCGGCATCGAGGTCGACCACGTGAGCATCTACCGGTGGGTCCAGCGATTCGCCCCGGAGTTC